>Ga0105249_10004512_pt1 | contig 12034 bp, 9 predicted proteins | sample KBSS44metaG_FD_81522 | JGI IMG/M metagenome (GOLD analysis project Ga0105249, IMG submission 81522) | Switchgrass rhizosphere microbial communities from Kellogg Biological Station, Michigan, USA - KBS S4-4 metaG | ecosystem: Host-associated > Plants > Roots > Rhizosphere > Soil | place... | reverse complement strand
TCTCGGCTAACACCTACGACGTCACCAATTTCCAGGGACCTTTGTTTACTGGTATCGGGCAGAATTACCGCACTTTACCGGGAATCACTGCATCCCCAACTCTACACTTCCCTCTACAGACGCCTGCGGACGAAGATCAGCGTATCGAGCAGTCGCTCGACGACAGGCTTACGACGCCTTATAACTACAATTATAACGTTTCGTATGGCCGGGAAATCGGGAAGGGAATCTCGTTTGAGGCCTCGTATGTTGGCAGACTGGCTAAGAGCCTGCTCGTGATCCGTGATACCGCTCACTTTAACAACCTTAGGGATCCGGCTTCGGGACAGGATTTTTACGGTGTAATGAATACGCTGCTCGACTATCGCGCGGCGAACACACCGATCAATGCGATCCCCAATATAGCCTGGTTCAATAAGTTTGTGCCCGGTTTGGCAGGTAACTACTCGGTGTGCGGTTCGACAGTTGCTCTTACGGCGACACAGGCTGCTTACAGACGCGTAGCCCGGTCGAGTGTAAATAACGCGGGGGCGTCGTGCATAGGCGGCAGAAATACTGAGGACTATACGTTTGTTCAAACGCTTTGGAACGATGGCTTGGGGTTTGGTGACAACATCTTTGTCCATCCCCAGTATGCAACGTTCGCGGCGTATTCAACGCTTGGTTCGTCGTGGTACAACGCGTTCCAATTCAGCATTCGCAAGAGATTCCAGCAAGGATTCTCTTTCGATCTGAACTATACGTACTCACACTCGATCGACACGGCATCAGGTAACGAGGCCTCAGGTTCAATTACGGGGGTAAATGTACTGAATCCGCTCAGGTTAGATGCGAATCGCGGAAGCTCGGACTTTGATGTTCGGCATATCGTAAATGCCGATTACGTCTGGGAGCTTCCGTTCGGCAAGGGCAAGGCTTTCTTGCACGACTCGGGTAAGTTAACCAATGCGATCTTCGGTGGCTGGACGTTAACAGGGATCGTGCGTTGGAACACAGGACTGCCTTCCGGCGAACCGTTTGACGACGCTCGTTGGGCAACCAACTGGAATGTACAATCGAATGCGGTTCGAATTCGCCAATTGTACAGTACGCCGGTTAAGAACGGTGCTGACGGCCTGCCGAATCTTTTCGGCGACACGACAGCGGCATATCAGTCGTTCAGAAATGCGCGTCCAGGCGAAGCGGGAGATCGCAACCTTCTCCGTGACCCGGGTTTTGCGAGTTTTGACGCAGGCCTCTATAAGACCATCGCGATCAAAGAACACAGCAAGATCACGTTTAGGTTAGAGGTCTTCAACGTGGCGAATCACCAGTCGCTCACCGGTGTTTCGAATCTTGGCGTGTCAGTAGATCCATACCTGGGGACACCACCATCCGACTTTGGACGGCTGACGGCGATCCAGGGTGCTCCGCGTGTCACGCAATTTGCAATTCGATATGATTTCTAGATCGTAACGGATGGACTGTTGAGCCGGAGCGAAAGTTCCGGCTCTTTTTATTGTCCGGGAGGATTTTCGGAAATGTATTTTTTCAACTCATCCTTGTGCTCGTAATTGGGGACCTTTTCGAGAAATTTCTGATACTCCGCAGAAGCTCGCGACTTAACACCGGCCGCATTATATAAAGCCGCCAACCGCAAATGTATTTCTGCCTTTTCCATCGGAGCGAGGCGAATCGCCTCGTTCAGGTAAGCGACGGCTTTAGAGCCTTTCTTCATCGCCAGATAGCATTCGCCAAGGTATTGCTGAGAATCCGCTGACGTGGGGTCCGAATTTACGGCTTTCGTCAGGATCTCGATCGCCTTGTCGTTGTTATTTTGCGACAAGTAAAGCTTTCCCAGGTTGACAGAGGCCAGGGTGTAGGACGGATGCTCAGCGATTGCCCGCGAATACGCATCCTCTGCATTCTTGGTGTCATTTTTTAAGAAATATGCGTTGCCAAGCTGCGTCCATGCGAAAAAGTCCTTAGGGTCTTCTTTAACGACAGTCATTAGGTCAGCGATCGCCGAATCATTCTTCCCGCTCTTTATGTCGGAAACGGCCCGGTCAAAGCGAGTCTGGCTGGCGCGGGAACGTGTATAAAGCGCATCGACCGAGACAACGCCGGATTTGAACCTCTGGGCAGAAACTTGTGGCCAGCTCACAACAAAGTCCTGGTAAACAACCGCACTGGGAGTGTAATTCAACTGGCGACTAGCGACCTCGATATGATCGATCTCGACCGCGATCGTTGCTTCGCCGCGTGGAACATCCGTAACGGTATACGATCCACTCTCCGAGATTTGTCGCCGTACGATCAGGGCACCATTTAGATATGCCGCGACATAGATCGCCGGCCTAGGCTCATTCGTTGGGAATCCGTCGAGAGTAACCTTTCCGGAAACAACGATCGAATCTACGTGTTTGTTGGTAGACGAGTCACCACCTATTTGTCTCGGGAGGTGATTGGGGTCATCCGGTATCGTTTGTGAAAAAATCGACGATGAAACCAAAACAATGGCGATGATCGGGACTGTGACAGCTGGTGCTTGTTTCATGGTCACACCTAAATTCTCCTGATTTCTCAGATGTTAACACCTTGTATTGAAAAAGTGGAGCTATCGGGCGGCGAAGGCGTCGTTGCCGGTGATGTGAACCAGATGGCGGGTGTCGTTTAGGGCGAGGACACGTACGTTGCGGTGACCGCGAAACTCAAAGCGGTTGATACCGCAGTTCGACGTGATTATCCATGGCGTTGTTTTTGTGCCGCGGTGGATGGCTCCGAGCAGGTGCAACGTCAGGAAACAGATCGCCCCCGTATGCGAAAAGATCGCGATCCGCTCGCGATTGTGCTCACGCAGGATGTTTCGTAGTTCCGTGGTAATCCGTCGCAGGAGGTGCCGATAGCTTTCGCCCTCGGTGATCACGTGATGGACGTTACGGTTGATGAGGGCGTAATAGTCACGGGGGAATTGTTCTTTTGATTCGTCAAAGGTAAGGCCCTCGAGGACGCCGACATTGCGTTCGCGAAAGGCATCGGACTTATTTATAGGTAAATTTAGGAGTCTTGCCAGCGGTTCCGCCGTCTGCACCGCGCGATGGAGATCGCTCGAATAGATTACGCTGACGCCCTCCTTTGCAAGTGCTTTCGCTGTCTTTTCAGCCTGCTGCTGCCCCAATTCGGAGAGCGGAGTCGGTCCATGCCCGCCAAAACGCCCTTCGGCATTGCCGGCGGACTGGCCGTGACGGATCAGGTAAAGGTGCGTTGCGTTGGACATAGGGGAAAGTCAACAGGGTACAACGTCTAGTTTTTATGCGCCAACAGCCTCGGCCTTTAGTTTCTCGGTTTGGTAATGCGTCCGCAGCGTTTCGACAAACTCATCGATCTGGCCTTCCATCACGAGTTCGAGTTGGTGAACGGTCAGACCGATGCGGTGATCGGTGACGCGATTTTCCTTAAAGTTGTATGTTCGGATCTTTTCCGAACGGTCGCCGCTGCCGACCATGGATTTGCGTTCGGCGGAGAGTGCATCGTGCTGCTTTTGTTCCTCAAGCTCCTGCAAACGGGCACGCAGAACGCGCATCGCCTTTTCACGGTTCTTGATCTGCGATTTTTCGTCCTGCATCGATACGACGACGTTTGTGGGCAAATGAGTGATGCGCACTGCTGAGTAAGTCGTGTTTACCGACTGTCCACCGGGGCCCGACGAGCAAAACGTGTCGATACGCAGGTCGTTCTGGTTTATCTGGACGTCGACTTCCTCGGCTTCGGGTAAAACGGCGACTGTGATAGCAGAAGTGTGTATGCGGCCCTGCGTCTCGGTCTGCGGCACGCGCTGCACGCGATGAACGCCCGACTCGAAACGCATTTTCGAGTAAACGTTGTCGCCCTCGATCACGGCAGTTGCGTCCTTGATGCCACCGACGCCGGTGTCGGTTACTTCGAGGATGTCCATCTTCCAGCCCTGACGCTCGGCGTAGCGGGCGTACATGCGGAGGATCTCTGCAGCAAATAATGTCGCTTCGTCCCCGCCGGTACCAGCACGGATCTCGAGAATTACGTTCTTCTCGTCGTTCGGATCTTTTGGCAAGAGCAGCATCTTTAGCTCCTCTTCGGCGGCTGGCAATTTCGATTCGATATCGGCGATCTCTGCGTTCGCCATCTCACGCATCTCGTCGTCATCGGCCAGGTCTAGCAAGTCCTTGGCACCTTGCAGATCGTCGGTCATCTTGCGGACCTCGCGATATTTTTCGACAATTTCGCCCAAAGAGCGGTGCTGTTTCATCAGCCGCGCGTATGCCGACATGTCGGACATAAACTCGGGCTGCGAGATCTGCTCGGTCAGCTCGTCGTAGCTTTTTTCGATCTGTGCAAGTTTTTCAAACATAAGAATTTTTTTCCACGAATTTACACAAATGACCGAATAAACAAATTTTTCTTAATTCGTGCGATTCGCGTAATTCGTGGCTAATTTTTTACGCGGTCTCGGGCTCCAGTTTTAGCGACTCGTCCAGGGCCTTGATCGCGACCTCGAGCTGGCCGGCGTCGGGCTCTTGCGTTGTGATATTTTGTAGCCACAGTCCCGGCTTCGTCATTAACTTAAATATCGAACCCGACTCTTTCTTTGCCGCGTATCGAATGACTTCATATGAGAGGCCGGCAACGAGCGGCATCAGGGCGATCCTGATCGCCAGATTAACGAGCAAAAACCCCGAGTTGATAACCGAAAACAGGACGATGGCAACCAACATCACGACCATCAAAAACGAAGTGCCGCAACGCGGATGTTGTCGCTGCTGCAAGGTTGCGTTATCAGGTGTCAGATCGAGCCCCTTTTCCCAGGTGAATACGGTCTTGTGCTCGGCCCCGTGATATTCGAAGACCCGTCGTATGTCCTTCAAATACGACATCGTGAAGATCATGAATACGAAGGCCGCCATTCGGAGCAGGCCATCAGCGAGGTTAAATGCGATCCACGAATGCGGTTTGACCTCCCAAATATAGGCCTTGATAGTGGCAAACCAACCGGCACCATCAGCGATAACCGGCCCGTCCGCCCAATGCAAACCGATGAATGCCAGATTTGTCAGCAGCAGCGGGGCCGCAAGAAACAGCACAATGTTGAAGGTCAGGCCAAAAATTATCGAGCCAACGGCCGCGGCCGACTGGCCCATGGTCTTTGCGGGCTCCTCAGTTTTCTCCGGCATAATGACCTTCACCGGGGCCTTGAGAAAATTCTCATCGGTCGTGCCCTCGACCAAGACCGTCTCGGTTTCGCTGGCTTGAGCCTTTTCGAGTTCCTCCTGGGCCTTGAGATCCTCTTCGTAAACGCGGGCAGAAAAATTGAGAGCTTTGACGCCCAGGCCGAGCGACTGGATAAGCGTCGCACCGCCGCGAAGCACCGGCCAGCTCAGCCACTTGTACTTGTCGCTCCATTTCGGCAGCGATTCCGCTGTAGAGACGATCGAGCCGTCTGAACGGCGGCATGCAATGGCATACGCCGAAGGAGTCCGCATCATTACGCCCTCCATCACGGCCTGGCCGCCAACGATGAGGTCGCGCTCAAGGGCGAATATTGTGTGGATGAGCTTAAGTCTTCGTGCTGTCGATCTGTTTTTCATAACGCTTGTTTAGATAGCTATCTTAACCAATAAGATGTTCAAACAATCCACCGCTCCAAATAACAAAAAAAGACACCGACCCTTTTTCCACCTTTGGCTTTTGTGTGCGAACACACGTTCAGCTTTTGGCGCTTTTGGTCGGCGTCAGTCTTGTCAGCTAATATCTGTCAGTAATTAATCTCAAGCGATCAATAACCTTATTTTGTGGTCTCGGCCGCGGCCCCGCGAGCGTAACGCTTATTAAAGCGGTCAACGCGTCCGGCCGTATCGACCAATTTCTGTTTACCGGTGAAAAACGGGTGACACTCGGAGCAGATTTCGATGTGTAGGTCCTCGCCCATCGTCGAGCGGGTCTTAAAGTTGCTACCGCATGCACATATTACCGATATTTCGTTGTAATTTGGATGTATCTCTGGTTTCATAATGTCACTTCCTTCCGCCGAATATAAGCGGTGTGATCTTGCGTTAAACGCAATCCTTAATCATACGTCCGATCGCTCTCAAGGTCAAGTTTTTCAAGGCGAATTTACCGCTGTAAGGCCTTTTGATAGATCTCGATCCATGCCTGAGGGGTGAGTTTAGAGGCAAGCTTTCCGATGAGTTCGAGCGGGACGTCGTCGGGTTTTTTGAACCGGACGCAGCCCTTGCCCATATCGAGTTTTTTGGCGGAATTTTTTGACCACGCCGTTTGAAACCACTGAAGAAGTGGTCCCGAGGCGTACAAACCCAGATGATGCAATGCGATATGGCCCTTGGTCGAAGTAAGGCTCATCAGCATCAGAGGCTTTGACGGGTCGCAATGATAGCCTGCCGGGAATAACGAATGCGGCACGAACCAGCCGATACTGCCGTAACAAATACCTTCCTTAAAACCTTTAGGAATGTTTTTGTTTATCGCTTTTCGGATCGCCGACACTGCTGCTTTGCGGTCTTCAGGAAGACCGGCGATGTACTCCTCAGGGTTTGCTGGTTTTGCTTGCATTGCGTTACTCCTCCACGCTCTGGATTCTAGCGCAGAATCAGGATGGTTTGTCCTCAAACTTGCCGTATCGTTTTGCGGCGTTTTCAAGATCAGAGATCTGCGACGGCTTTAGGTCTTCGAAAAACGTATACTCGATATGGGCGACGTTCTTTTCCAAGGTTCGTTTCCATATCCCAACGACACGACCATCGACGACGATGATCGGCCGGAAAATGGCATGTCCGACCGTCACATCCTTTAATAGTTCGGGAGCGACCGATGCAGTGCGGTCCTTGTAACTGACCGTAAATTCATCAAATGCCGGTAACAGGCGGACGCTTTTTGAACGAGGTTGTGAGTTTGGCATTTGGCTGGGCATCCAATAGGTCTCTCCGTCGATCTTTTCGCTATGCAGGCGTGATTCGATCATTTCTAGACCTAATGCAGCATCAGCGACGGTCATGCCCGACCACCAGACAAAATCCTTTAGCGTTGCCGGACTGTGGCTCGTAAAATATCGCTCGGCGAGGTTTGCCACGGCTTCTTCACGCGGCAAAGGCTTGGCCGGCGGCACACGTTCGTCAAAAAGAGCGTACGTAAACTGTTTGCCGCGCCGTTTGCCGTTACAGACGACCATATCAAGTTCGGCCTGCAGCATGATATGAGTCGCCCGCTCGATGCCGGTCTTAATTCCCGCGTTTTCGAGCACGGCCATTAGCTCCTTGCGGGTAAGGTGGCTTCCGCCTTCCAGTGTAGTGGAGATGAGTTTGTTGCAGCGGAGGAGCGTTTTATTGTCAAGTTCCAGGAATCGCTGCCGGAACGAGCAGGCTTGCCCGATGCGCGGGGCGGAGAGTTCCAGCATCCAGCGAATATCGTTGGCCGCCACGAAATGCCACGTTGGCCGCAGAACGTGCGTGCGAACGATGGAACCGCTGTCGATCGCGGCTTCGATCGATTCGGCTGTCGCAGACTTGAGCCGAAGTCCTATTCCCCATTTCGCCATTGCGTAATCCTGTGCTTGCACGGCTCCGAGCCACGATACCAGATCGCGAGGTTCCGTGAATTTCGTGCCAACGATCTGTTGATTTGCTAGACGAAGTTGCGCTATGTGGGACTTTTTCATTTCACTGAAATTTCGAGCAGCTCTTCGAGCCGCTGGTGTTTGATCCCGTAAAGATCTTTTATCGCCTGTATTTGGAGATCGAATCTTTCCGGATCAACGGCCCGTTCAAGCCGCGTTGCGGCCAGCATATTGTTTTTTGGGGTGTGCTCGACGGACACAAATTCGAAAAGCTTGGTCGAATAGCCGCTTCGCTCGAGCAGCAGCGAACGCAGGCCGTCGGTGATGGTCTCGGCAACTCGCTCAAGCATTACCCCGTGCTTTAAAATGTCGCGAAATATCTCGGGCGCTGTAATTTGCGGGCGGATCTCCTGGTGACAGCACGGAGCGGCGACTATGAGATCAGCGTGTGAGACGATGCCCTTGTGGATCGCGTCGTCGGTCGCCGTATTGCACGCGTGGAGAGCGATCAGGATATCGACCTCGCAGACGTTGTAATCCGCGATGCTGCCAACTACAAATTCCAGGCCGTTGAACTGTGAGGCATTGGCAATACCATTGCACAGATCGACAAGCTCGCGTTTCGTATCGACGCCCGTGATGTGGACATTCACGCCGCGGATATTCTTAAAATAATCGTACGCCGCAAAGGTCAGATAGCCTTTGCCCGAGCCCATATCGACGATCGAGAGTTCTTTATGATCTTTCAGTTCGGACTTGTCGACAAGGCTCGCCAGCACCTCGACAAACTTATTGATCTGACGCCATTTATCTTGCTGTTTGTCGCGAACGCGGCCCGTTTCGTCAGTGATGCCGAGTGCTTTTAGATAAAAGCTCTCAGCATCCACCTGAACCTTCTTTTCGCGGTCGTGCTCTACAGGAGGTGCGGCCTTAAAGGTAGGTTTTGCAATATTTAGCCGTGCGTTGCCCTTTTTGCCGATGTCGAGCTGAAAGTCATTCCCGGTGGTGAAAAGGTGCCCGCTGCAAAATCCGTTGTCCAAAGCTTCGCCAACCAGCCCGACACCGAGATCAAGATCGTAATTCTTTGCTGTATCGCGGGTGTCGCTGCGATAGAGAAAGAATAGCCTCATATCTTTTTTGGTCTTAACGAGCCGCACAAGGATTTTTTGCAGATGCTCGTCGACACCCTTATAATTTCCCAGTGTCATCTTCACGAATGTGCCATCGGCCAGCGACGCGGCAAATTCGTGTAAAAATTTTTCTACCTGTTCGAGCATTCTGCCAAAAGGTTAGCACAAATGGATAAGGGCAAGATAAGCACCGGATTTTAAGTTGTTAGAAACATCTCAACAAAAGAAATGGGTGGCGTGGGTGTTGGCTATTTCTCTTTTTCTTCTAACGCTGACGTCCAAGATCTGTCTCGCTTATTACTATCCGGTTGATGGGCCCGGCGACGGCGTTGTTTACACGCAGATCGCAAAAAATATTCTCGAACAGGGTGTTTACTCGTTAGAGTCCGAGGCTCCTTTTACACCGACACTCGTCCGATTGCCGGGCTATCCGCTTTTCATCGCCGGCGTTTATTCCATTTTTGGACACGATAACAACACGGCCGTCCGCGTGGTACAGGCAGTTTTTGATACGGCGACATGTGTGATCGTTGCTCTGCTCGCATTTATGTGGACGGAAGACGCGGAGCGGAAAAGGAAAAACGCGTTTATGGCGTTTCTTCTTGCCGCATTGTGTCCCTTTATCGCGATCTATGCGGCGACGCTTCTGACTGAAACGCTGGCGACATTTCTGATGGCGGCTATGACGCTGACGGCGACGCGTGCTCTAAAAGCTGCGAGTGCGAAAAGATCACTCCTATGGTGGATATTTACGGGATTGCTCGCAGGAGTTGCGGTTCTATTGCGACCTGACAGCGGACTTTTTGCCGCGGGCTTGGGTTTGACACTCGTAATTTCGGGTCTATTTTTGTTTAGTCAGGAAGAGCCAAAGTTCCTCAAGCGGCTCTGGCAAGTCACTTGGAAAGGATTGGCATTTTCTCTTGCTTTTATCTTGGTTCTCATCCCGTGGACGATCCGCAACGAGCGGCTGTTTGGCGTGTTTCAGCCGCTTGCTCCGGCTCACGCCGAGATGCCGGGCGAATTTGTTCCCCACGGTTATGACCGCTGGTTGCGGACGTGGGTCGACGACTTTCGCTTTGTCGAGCCAACACTCTGGAACCTGGACGAAAAGCCGATCCGGATAGCAAAGATGCCGCCGCAGGATTTCGATTCACCGGAAGAGCGCGATCGGGTCGCCGCACTTTTGGATCAATATAACAACCCGCCAGGTAGTCAGAATCAGTACAAGAAAGCAGATGACGAAAGCGACTCGGCGGACGACGCAGGCACTGGTGACGATAAGGCGGACAACTTGGCGGATAATGAGTCAGATACCGGCGACAATTCACCTGAGGGCAACACGGGTACAGACGAAAACAGCAATGGTGATCAAGGTGATGACCAGTCGGATGATGACAACGACGAAAACAAAAAATTTGTCGTAAAAATGACGCCCGAGATCGACGGCGGATTTGCAGCGATCGCCGACGAAAGGATCGCCCATTCGCCCGTCCGCTATTACCTGTTTTTGCCAGCCAAACGAGCCGCCGCGCTTTGGTTCGATTCGCATTCCCTGTATTACCCATTCGGCGGCCAGATGTCGCCGATCAGCGATCTTGATTACGATGTGGATCAACAATACTGGCTGCCGGCGTTCACGCTGCTGATGTGGATCTACACTTTAATAGCGATTGGCGGCATCGTCGTCTTGTGGCGTCGTCGCGCGGACAAAAACATCTTGCAATGGTTGATCTTACTGGCATTGATGACGCTGCCGCGGATCATTTTTTTCTCAACTGTTGAGAATCCAGAGCCGCGTTATGTAGTTGAGCTTTTTGCTTTCACGGCGATTCTCGGAGGGTTTTTTCTCGGCAATCTGAAGTTGAAAAGATCAGATGCCAAAGAAGATGCTGGGCCCCAAACGCCGCCTGACCGTATGCTTTCGCTCGATGTGTTTCGAGGGATCACCATAGCTGCGATGACGCTGGTCAATGAGCCGGGAACTTGGAACGCGGTCTATCCCCCTCTCGCCCATGCCGAATGGCATGGCGCGACGCCGGCGGACTTGGTATTTCCGTTTTTCCTCTTTATCGTCGGGGTCGCGGTCGCGTTCGCGCTCGGAAAACGTAAAGACGAAGGCAAGTCGGGGCGGGAGATCTATTTTAAGATCATTAAACGCTCCGTGCTGCTGTTCGCGATCGGCGTTTTGCTCGAGATCTTTCCCTTTTACAATATCTGGACCGCAAACTGGTTTGAACCGTCCACGCTCAGAATATTGGGAATCTTGCAGCGCATAGCGATCTGTTATCTAGTTGCGTCGCTCATCTTTCTGCATACGAACTGGAAACGGCAGGCCATGATCGTCGTCGCGATTCTATTTGTTTATTGGGCGTTGATGATGCTGATCAGGGTCCCCGGATGCGATGTCACGACGATAAATGACAAAGCATGTAATCTCGCCGCGTACATCGACCAGACAATTCTCGGCACGAATCACATTTGGGAGCAATCAAAAGTGCTCGACCCGGAAGGACTGCTTTCGACGCTGCCCGCTATCGCGACGACGCTCCTGGGAGTTTTAACGGGGCAATGGCTGAGGTCTGGGCGGGCTAATACTTGGAAATTTGGCGGCATGCTCTTATCGGGCATCTCGCTTGCCACGGCCGGCTGGATCTGGAGCTTTTGGTTTCCCTTGAACAAATCGCTTTGGACGAGTTCGTTTGTAGTTTTCACGGCGGGCCTCGCGCTCTGTTTACTGGCAGTCTCTTATTGGCTCGTCGATATAAAAGGCTATAGAAAATGGTCGACGCCATTTATGATATTCGGTTCAAATGCAATCGCTCTATTTGTGGGTACAACTATAGTTGGGAAAATATTGGAAACGGCCGAGCTTGCGGCGTCGAACGACAAAACTATCTTGCTTCAGGAAAAGATCTTTAATGTTGTGTTTTTACCTCTTGCCGACCCCGCGAGCGCATCGCTACTTTATGCGACCTCGTTCGTTTTTATCTCCCTGCTCGTGTTGTGGCCGCTTTATTCAAGAAGGATCTTCATTAGGATCTAATTTGTGTCTGAAGGCATGGGCCTGCCGTCAGATGCTTTCAACCGACTGAAGGGCCTCACGCAATGTAAAATCGCCAACATTAAATGTATCAAGCCATTGAACATCGTATAAACCCCAACATTAAATGTATCAAGCAATTGATACATCGTATGAAGCCCAACATTAAATGTATCAAGCCGTTGATACATCGTATGAAGCCCAACATTAAATGTATCAAGCCATTGATACATCGTATGAGGCCCAACATTAAATGTATCAAGCCATTGATACATCGTATGA
>Ga0105249_10004511_pt1 | contig 12036 bp, 8 predicted proteins | sample KBSS44metaG_FD_81522 | JGI IMG/M metagenome (GOLD analysis project Ga0105249, IMG submission 81522) | Switchgrass rhizosphere microbial communities from Kellogg Biological Station, Michigan, USA - KBS S4-4 metaG | ecosystem: Host-associated > Plants > Roots > Rhizosphere > Soil | place... | reverse complement strand
CGGTGAAGTTCTATTACAGCCACGAGACGCACTGGGTCGCGGACAATCGGGGAAAGGTCATCGCCGTCGCGCCCGGGAGCTTCCAGAGTGAGCTCGGCTGCTCGGGCGACTGGGACCCGGGCTGCCTGCGATCGTGGTTGCAGGACCCCGACGGCGACGGCATCTATTCCTTCCGAACCGGCGCTCTTCCCGCCGGGAACTACGAGGTCAAGGTCGCCATCAACGAGAGCTGGGACGAGAACTACGGCGCGGGCGGCGTACAGAACGGCGCCAACATCCCCTTCACGGTCTCTGCAGACTGCGCCGAGATCGAATTCGTCTATAACTCGTCGACGCATGTCTTGACGGTCGAAGGAGCGGCATCGGCCGTTCCGCAGCCTTCCAGCGTGACCATTCCCGGCAGCTTTCAGAGCGAGCTGGGCTGTCCGGGTGACTGGCAGCCCGACTGCGTGAACACGGACCTCGCGTTCGACGCGAGTGACAGCGTCTGGCAGGCGACGTTCACCATTCCCGCCGGCAGCTACGAGTACAAGGCGGCGATCAATCACGCCTGGGACGAAAACTACGGGGCGAACGCGACGCCGAACGGAGCCAACATCGGGCTGTCTCTCGCGGCGCCGGCGGCGGTCAAGTTCTATTACAGCCACGCGACGCACTGGGTTGCCGACAACCACAACAAGACGATCGCGGTCGCGCCCGGCAGCTTCCAGAGCGAGCTCGGATGTCCCGGCGACTGGGACCCGGGCTGCCTGCGGTCGTGGCTCCAGGACCCCGACGGCGACGGCATCTACACGTTCCGCACGAACGCGCTTCCCGCCGGAAACTACGAGGCGAAGGTCGCCATCAACGAGAGCTGGGACGAGAACTACGGCGCGGGCGGCGTTCCGAACGGATCGAACATTGCGTTCACCGTCGCGGCCGCGTGCCAGGAGATCTTCTTCACGTACGACTCCACGACGCACGTCCTGACGATCGGGGCGCCCGGCGGCCCGAAGGGCAATCTCGGCAAAGCAAAAGCGCACTGGGTCTCCGAAAACACGATCGCGTGGAATCTCGCGGGCGTTCAGTCCGACTGGGCCGTCACACTCCACGCAGCGCCCGACGGCGGGCTCGTCCTCGGCGCGGACGGGGTGACCGGCGGCTCGGACATCCCGCTCGTCTACGATCCGGCCGGCCTCTCCTCCGAGATCCGCGCGCTGTTCCCCCACCTCGCGAGCTACGCGGCCTTCCACGTCCCGCCCGACCACCTGGACGAGGTTCCCGACGCGCTGAAATCCCAGCTCGCCGTCTCCGCCAAAGACGGCGGCGGCCAGCCGGTCGACGCCACGTCGCTGCAGATTCCGGGCGTGCTCGACGACCTCTACACCTATGACGGCGCGCTCGGCGTCTCCTTCGCCGGCGCCACTCCGACGCTTCGTGTCTGGGCGCCGACGGCAAGGTCGGTCAAGCTCCACCTCTTCGCCGACTCGAACCCCGCCACTCCGGCGGACGTGATGGCCATGACCGCCGATCCGGCCACCGGCATCTGGAGCATCACCGGCAACCCCGGCTGGAACGGCCGGTTCTACCTCTACGAGGTCGAGGTCTTCGTGCGGTCCACCGGCCACGTGGAGCACAACCTCGTCACCGATCCGTACTCGGTGAGCCTGTCCCGCAACAGCCAGCGGAGCCAGATCGTCGACCTCTCGGCTGCCGCGTGGAAACCGGCGGGCTGGGACACTCTCGTCAAGCCGCGCCTCGACGCCCCCGAGGACATCGTGCTCTACGAGCTCCACGTGCGCGACTTCAGCGCGAACGACCCGTCCGTCCCGGCGGCTTTGCGCGGCACGTTCAAGGCGTTCGCCGAGGCGAGCTCCCAGGGCGTGCTTCACCTCGGTTCGCTCGCGCGGGCGGGGCTGACCCACGTCCACCTGCTGCCTTCCTTCGACATCGCCACCGTGGACGAGGACAAGTCCCACTGGCAGGAACCCGCCGGAAATCTCGCGAGCTACCCGCCGGACTCCGACCAGCAGCAGGCGGCGGTCTCGGCGGTGGCGGACGCAGACGCCTTCAACTGGGGTTACGACCCCTGGCACTACACGACGCCCGAAGGAAGCTACGCCACCGACGCCGACGGACCCACGCGCATTCTGGAGTTCCGCCAGATGGTCCAGGCGTTGAACCGTCTGGGACTGCGCGTCGTGATGGACGTCGTCTACAACCACACGACGGCGGCGGGCGAGAGCGACAAGTCGGTTCTGGACCGCGTGGTCCCGGGTTACTACCACCGTCTGAACGCCGACGGCGACATCGAGACGAGCAGCTGCTGCCAGAACACCGCCAGTGAGCACAACATGATGGAGAAGCTACTCATTGACTCGGTGCTGACCTGGTCCACGGCCTACAAGGTGGACGGATTCCGCTTCGACCTGATGGGGCACCACATGAAGCGGAACATGGTCAAGCTGCGGCAGAACCTGGACGCGCTGACCCCGGCTCATGACGGCGTGAACGGAAGAGAGATCTACGTCTACGGCGAGGGATGGAACTTCGGCGAGGTGGCGGACAACGCCCGCGGCGTGAACGCCACCCAGCGCAACATGGCCGGCACCGGCATCGGCACGTTCAACGACCGGCTGCGCGACGGCGCGCGGGGCGGGGGCCCGTTCAGCGGCATTCAGGAGCAGGGCTTCCTGACGGGTCTCTTCTACGACTCGAACGCCACGAACCAGGGTTCCGCCGACGACCAGAAGGCCCGCCTCCTGGTGGAAATGGACTGGATCCGGGTGGGGCTCGCCGGCAGCCTGGCGAACTTCTCTTTCATCGACCGCCTGGGCCATTCGGTCACCGCCAGCCAGATCGACTACAACGGCCAGAACGCCGGCTACACCGCTGACCCGCAGGAGGTCATCAACTACGTCGAGGCGCACGACAACGACACGCTCTTCGACGCCATCCAGCTGAAGGCCCCGGTCCCGACCTCGATGAGCGACCGCGTCCGCATGCAGAACCTGGGGATGAGCGTGCTCGCGCTCGGCCAGGGTGTTCCGTTCTTCCACGCCGGCGTCGAGCTCCTCCGCTCGAAGTCACTCGATCGAAACAGCTACAACTCGGGCGACTGGTTCAACAAGCTCGACTTCGGCTTCTCCTCGAACAACTGGGGCGTCGGGCTGCCCCCCGCGACAGATAACCAGTCCAACTGGCCGGTCATGCAGCCGCTTCTCGCCAACCCGGCCCTCGATCCTCTGCCGTCGAACATCATGGACGCCAACTCGGACTTCCTCGAGATGCTCGCGATTCGTCGGAGCTCGCGTCTGTTCCGGCTCCGCACCGCCAGCGAGATTGCGAGTCGGCTGCGGTTCGAGAACACCGGTCCGAGTCAGATCCCGGGCCTGATCGTCGAGCGGCTGACCGATTCCGACGGCCGGGTCGATCGGCGGACGGCGGCCATCGTCGCTCTCATCAACGCCAACGACGAGTCGCAATCGTTCCCGATCTCCGATCTGGCCGGAAAGACGTTCCGGCTCCACCCGGTTCAGGCCTCCTCTCACGACCCGGTCGTGCGCACGGCTTCGTTCACGTCCGCGACCGGGACGTTCTTCGTGCCCGGACGGACTGCGTCTGTTTTTGTCTCTCCGCGACCGATCGATGCGCAGATCGCTCTGCTCATCGGTGACGTGGACGCGCTCGTCGCGGCGGGCGCGCTCAAGGCGGGTCCGGGAAATGCGCTCGACTCGAAGCTCGATGCGGCCCGCCGGGCCTATCTCCGCGGCGACCTTCAGACCGCGCGGGACGATTTGAACGACTTCATCAGCCAGGTGAGGGCGTTGGTGAAGCCCGGCCGCCTGACGGCCGAGCAGGGAAATGCGCTGATCGCGGAGGCTCAGTCGATCCTGTCTCAACTCTGAACCGGAATCGCGGCCGCGCTGACTGAGCTCGCGGCGCGAGTACTCTCGCGCCGCGGGAGCGGAAGCGAGGTGAGGGACCAGGCGAGCGGTCGAGCCGCGTTTGGCGAGCCGCTCGCCGGTGCGTGAGCAGGTTCCGAACCGAGCGAGAGCGACGGATATGGTGGAGGCGGCGGGAGTCGAACCCGCGTCCGGAAGCGTCAGGCGAGAGGCTACTCCATGCTCAGCCTCTTCTCGTTTCTCGCCCGGCCGCCTCGAGAAGAGGCAAAACGGCGGTCAGGCAACCCCGGATTTATTTCGCCGCTCCGTCCGGGGATCCGGAGCGGCTACACCCGCATTTCGCGACGTCAGCCGGAGCGCGGCGGGTGCGCTCACCGGACAAACGTGGCTACTTAATTAGGCAGCCAGAGCGAAGTTGCTGTTGTTCGCAGCTACTGTTTTTCACCCTTTATTTACGAGGGGAGTGAACCTCGGCATGCAACCTTTCGCGCGATCGTCCCCGTCGAAGCCGTTTCGCCCCCAACTGGGAAATCTTCGCTCGCGTCGATTCAAAGATCCGGACTGATGCTAACACCCGCCGCCCGCAGAAACTTCCGTGCCGGCCGATGCTCGGCCTCGTCCGCTTGACACCGTCGGGGGCGCGTCGTGAGAATGCGCCCGGTGGCAGCCCAGGATCTGATCGTGATCGTGACCTCGGTGGGAACCGAGGACCAGGCGCTCGACGTCGCGCACGCGATCATCCGCAATCGCCAGGCGGCGTGCGTCAACATCCTGCCGAACGTGCACTCCATCTACCGCTGGAAGGGGCGCGTCTGCGACGACACCGAGATGCTGCTCATGATCAAGACGGTCGCGAGCCAGTTCGACGCGGTGCTCGAGACGATCCAGAAGGTCAACACCTACGAGCTGCCCGAGGTCCTCGCCTACCGCGTCGATCACGCGAGCGACGGTTTCGGAGACTGGATCGCCCGCATGACCGAACGTCCCAAGAAGCGCGCCCCGGCCGCGCGGCCCCGAGCCCGCCGGCCCGCCGCCGTCACGACCGTCGCGGGGTGAGCTGCCTCTAGAGCTCCCCGTGACCTCGATCGCTTTCACCTCGCTGTTTCTGGGTCTCGTTCTCGGTACTCATCCCGTCGGCGTCGCGGTCGAGGGTCCGGCAACCCAGGTCGCCTTCGAGGTCGACGGCCGTCCCGCCGGCCAGGTCGCAAAGCAACCCTGGACGGCACAGCTCGACCTGGGACGGGACCTCGAGCCGCACGAGCTCGTGGCGCGGGCGCTCGATGCCGGCGGACGCGAGGTCGCGCGCGTCGAGCAGTGGCTGAACGTGCCGAGGCCCCCCTCGGAGGCCTCGCTGCTGCTCGAGACGAACGCGGAAGGGAAGGCGGTCTCCGCCCGCCTGACGTGGCAGAGCCTCCTGGGAACACCGCCGCGCTCGATCGAGATCACCCTGGACGGTCGTCCTCTCGATGCGAGCGATCCGTCGCACGTCGCGATCCCGGACTACGACCTCGACTCGACCCACCTTCTTTCGGCGCAGGTCGAGTTCTCCTCCGCGGTCGTCTCGCGCGCGGGGATCGTCCTCGGCGGCCGATCCCGGACCGACGTCTCGAGCGAGCTCACCGGGGTTCCGGTCCGGGTGGCGCCGGGCGTCGCGCTCCCGCCGCCGGCGGCGCTCGAGGGGTGGTTCCGAAAGGGTTCGACGCCGGTCCGCGCGGTCGCCGTCGAGAGGGGTCCGGCGTTCGTGCTGGTCGTGCGGGACACGGACCACGGCGAGGCGTTGTCGAAGCTGGGAAGCGGAGGGCGCACCGTCTTCGAGCGGGGCATGACCGGCTCCCTCCCGACGTTCGACCCGGATTACGCGCGATTCCAGACGCGCCTGGAGGACGCGGACCGGGTCCGATTCCTCTGGCCCCGCGCGAATCGCGCCCCCGGCACGGAGACGCCGACCGAGCTCTTCGACACGTCGCGCGACTTCGCCGGAAGCTTCGCCGGTCTCCACTGGCTGCTGACCCACGTCTCCCATCCGATCCAGAAGGTGGGGGACCAGCGATTCGCGGACGCCGTCGCGATCGCGGGTCTCCACGCCTACGCCGGCTACACGCGGCGCGCGGTCGTCCTGGTCCTGGGACGCCAGAGCGCGGACACGAGCCGGTATGCGCCCGAGCTCGTCCGCGCGTACCTCGCGAAGATCCACGTGCCCCTCTACGTCTGGTCGCTCGACAATCGCTTGCTCGATCGCATCTCGGCGGCGTGGGGGCACGTCGAGGACATCTCGTCGTTCGCGAAGCTGAAGACGGCGTTCGCCGTGATGCGGAAGGACCTGGACTCCCAGCAGATGGTCTGGCTCGAGGGCCGTCACCTGCCGCAGGACATCGCGCTGTCGGACCGGGCGGTGGGGGTCGAGCTGGTGCGCTGATTAAAAAGCAGGGGCACCAGTAGTTCGCGGCGCGAGAAGTCTCCCGAAGGGAGGAGGCTCGCGCCGCGGGAGCGGGAGCGAGCGAGGGACCAGGCGAGCGGTCAAGCCCGGTCGGCGAGCCGCTCGCCGGTGCGGGAGCAGGTCCCGAGCAAGCGAGAGCGACGGTCAGTACTGAATTCGAGGCCTCCCGAAAACCTGGACCCAGATGATCTGGTAGCCGCGCTTGTTGTGCCCGATCGCGAGCCCGAAGCCCGCCTCCGTGTAGATCTTCGACAGGATGTTGTCGCGGTGCTTCTCGCTGTTCATCCAGCCGTCCATCGCCTCGTCCACGGTGGGCTGGCCGGCGGCCAGGTTCTCCGCGATGAACCGGAGGTCGTAGCCGCCGGCGTACGCGCGCTCGCGCACGGTGAGGCCTTCGGGATCGACGTGCCCGTAGTGCGAGCGCTTGAGCATGTCGTCCGCGTACGTTTGCGCGACCCGGTCGAGGACCGGGCTCGGAGCGTAGGGAGGAAGTGACCGGCTGCGGCGCTCGGAGTTCAACCGCTCGAGCATCTGGCGCCGCATCGCCCCGAGGTCGTGGTACTCGGCCGATCGGTTCGCGAGGTAGTCGTCCTGCGAGACCCCGAGCAGGAAGACGTAGATCGGAACGTCGTCGAGCATCGCGGCGCCCACGCCGAGGTCGCGCGAGCTCGCCTGGACGAGGCTCTTCCACGTCCGGTCGCCGCGGTCCTTCCACGACGACATCACCTCGGGAATGCTGCCGTCGGTGCGCGTGAAGATCTCGGTCAGCGACTTCGCGGGGTAGCCCCCCTTCTGCGCGCGCGCGACCATCTGGCTCTCGGAGATCTCGCGGAACTCGGTTTCCCCGCGGCCGGCGAGCTCGTCGGCGAGCTCCTGCGCGAGCCGGTTCAGTGGGGGTGACGGCCGGAGCGCGACCGCGCCCTCGCGCGTCCGCTCCGCGTTGATCCGCTTCGCGAACTCGTCCCGGAGCGCGTCGAAATCGTCGGCGGAGGCGGGATGCGGGAGGAGCAGAGCCGCGACCGCGGCGGCGACAGCCGCGAGGACCGGGGCGGCGGACGGTCTAGCCAACCGCCTCCAGCGCCCCGGAGAGGTCGGCGATCAGGTCCTCGAGGTCCTCGATGCCGACGGAGATCCGCACCAGGCCCATCGTGATGCCGAGCCGGTTCCGTTCCTCTTCCGGCACCGACGCGTGGGTCATCGTCGCGGGATGAGAGATCAGCGTCTCGACACCGCCCAGGCTCTCGCCCAGCGAGCAGACGCGGACGCGCGCGAGGAGTGCCTTCGCATTGTCGAACGAGCCCAGCTCGAAGGAGATCATGGCACCGAACCCGCTCATCTGCCGAAGCGCCAGCTCGCGCTGCGGGTGGTCCGGCAGTCCGGGGTAGTGGGTCTTGCGCACCTTCGGATGCCCCGAAAGAAACCGCGCGATTTCGCGCGCGTTCGCCTCGTGCCGGTCCATGCGGACCGCCAGCGTCTTGATCCCGCGCAGGACGAGCCAGGAGTCGAACGGCGACAGGATCGCACCCGAGCCGTTCTGGACGAAGCCCAGCCACTCGACGTGCTCCGGGTCTTTCGCCACCGCGACGCCGCCGACCGAGTCGGAGTGACCGTTCAGAAATTTCGTCGTGGAGTGGACCACGAAGTCGGCGCCCAGCTCGAGCGGTCTCTGGAGATAGGGGGACGCGAACGTGTTGTCCACCACGACGAGCGCCCCGCGCTCGTGGGCGATCCCCGACAGCAGCGGGATGTCGCAGAGCGTCATCATCGGGTTGGTGGGCGTCTCGAGGAAGAGGAGCTTCGTGTTCGGCCGCATCGCGTCGCGCACCACGTTGGCGTCGGCGGTGTCCACGAACGAGAACTCGACCCCGTAGCGCGCCAGGATCTTCGTGAAGTAGCGGTAGGTGCCGCCGTACGTCAGGTTGGAGCAGACGACGTGCTCTCCCGTCTTGACGAACGTCGAGATTGCCGTGATCGCCGCCATCCCGGAGGCGAACGCGCGGGCGCCCGCGCCCTTCTCGAGGACCGCCAGGTTCTCCTCGAGCGCCGAGCGGGTCGGGTTCTGCGTCCGCGCGTACTCGTAACCCTTGTGCTTTCCGACCGCCTCCTGCACGTAGGTCGACGTCTGGTAGATCGGGACGGAAACGGCCCCCGTCGTGGGGTCGGGAGCATTGCCCGCGTGGATCGCGTCGGTCGAAAAACCCATCGTTTGCCTCGCTGGAGAAATAGTCAGGGGGAGGTCTGAAAGATTCCCTGCTCGGGGTAGCGCTCGGCGCCGTCCGGGAAGAGCGTCACGACCGTCTTGCCGGGGCCGAGCCGCCGGGCGATCCGGAGCGCCGCTGCGGCGGCGGCGCCGGACGAGCCTCCCACGAGAAGGCCTTCCTCGCGGGCGAGCACGCGGCAGGTCTCGAAAGCCTCGTCGTCCGTGACGGTCACGACTTCGTCGAACGCGGTCCGGTCGAGGATCGGCGGGAGAAAGGAAAGTCCAATTCCCTCGACCCGATGCGAGCCCTGCGCGCCGCCGCCGAGGATCGAGCCCTGCGGCTCGGCTGCGACGCGGAGGACTCTCGGGATCCGTTCCCGGAGAAAGCGCCCGATGCCGGTCAGGGTGCCGGTCGTCCCGACGCCGGCGACGAAGGCGTCGATCGACTCGCCGAACTCCGCCCAGATCTCGCGCGCCGTCGTCTCGTAGTGCGTGCGCGGATTGATCGGGTTCGCGAACTGATTCGGAAGATAGGCGCCGGTCTCCCGGGCGATCTCCTCGGCGCGCCGGATCGCTCCGCTCATGAGCTCCGCCGCCGGCGTCCGGATGACCTGCGCGCCCAGCGCCTCCATCAGCTTCGCCTTCGTCCGGCCATATCCCTCCGGCATGACGATCACGCATCGGTAGCCCTTCGCGGCGGCGATCATGGCAAGCCCGACCCCGGTGTTTCCGGAGGTCGGTTCGACGATCGTTCCGCCGGGCTCGAGAAGGCCACGTTGCTCGGCGTCCTCGATCATCGCCTGCGCGATGCGATCCTTCACGCTGCCACCGGGGTTCAGGAACTCGAGCTTCGCGAAGATCCGCGCCGCGCCGCGGGAGAAGTTCGCAAGCTCCGCGTGGGGCGTGGACCCGATGGCTTCGAGAAGATGGGGGCCGGTCCGGACAGAGCTGGTCATGGTCGCAATCTTAGTGCCCCATCAAAAAAAAGCCCCGGCGATGCCGGGGCTTTCCGAGAACTGAGTAAAACGAATCAGTAGGCCTGCTGCGCGCGGCGAGCCGAATAGCACTCGCGGCAGTAGACCGGCTTTCCGTTCGTTGGGTTGAAGGGAACCTGAGTCTGCTTGCCGCAGCCGTCGCAGGTCACGTCGTAGAGCGTGCGCTCCCGACCTTCGCCCGCGGCCGACTTGCGCTTGTCGCGGCACGCTTTGCACCGTTTCGGCTCGTTGGTGAAACCCTTGCGGGCGTAGAACTCCTGATCGTCCGCCGAGAACAGGAACGTGGCGCCACAGTCCACGCAGGTCAGATTCTTGTCCGTGTATTGCTGCATCATTTGAATTCGCCGATCTCCTGGGTATTACCCTCTTCGGAAGCGCTCTCGCGCTTCGCATCAATAAAAGTTCGAAACACTGTTCCGAAAGAAATCCGGCTCGAAGCCGGAGACTTGGTCTCTAGTACCGACCCCCTTTCGAGCGCACGCACGCCTTCCCGCAAGGGCGGACGGATTGGGGATGAGAAAACATAGTGGTGGTGCCGGGTGGTGCGGGTTTCGTAAAAGTTGCCGCAAAGTAGCACGCGCCCGAACGGCTTGGCAAGGACATTGTTTTGCCGGTTCGGTCGTACGACCAAGGTCGGACCGCGCGCGGGGAACCGCCGGATTTAGAGCAAGTCACGGGGACAGGCCTGCCGAAGGCGGGCCTGCAGCCGTCACCTTATTGAACTAGGACCCCGCCCGTCCTGCCGTCGGTGACGACGCGGTCGCGTAGCGGCGCCGCTCGATGCGCCCGGCGAGAAAAGCATCCCTTCCCGCGGCCACGGCCCGGCGCATGGCGCGGGCCATCCGAGCCGGATCGCTCGCTCCGGCGATGCCCGTGTTCATGAGAACTCCGGCCGCGCCGAGCTCCATCGCGATGCACGCGTCCGACGCGGTGCCGACGCCCGCGTCCACGATGACCGGGACCTTCGCGTGCTCGATGATGATCGAGATGTTGTTGGGATTCTGGATTCCGAGGCCCGAGCCGATGGGCGCGCCGAGCGGCATCACCGCGGCCGCGCCCTCCTCCTCGAGACGCCGGCAGACGACGGGATCGTCCGAGGTGTAGGGGAAGACGACGAAGCCCTCGCGCACGAGAGTCCGGGTCGCTTCGAGGAGCGCCGCGTTGTCGGGCCAGAGGGTCCGCTCGTCGCCCAGAACCTCCAGCTTGACCCAGTGCGAGAGGCCGACCTCGCGCCCCAGGCGTGCGGTCCGCACGGCGTCGTCCGCGGTGTAGCAGCCGGCGGTGTTCGGCAGGAGCGTCATCTCCGGGGGGATGAAGTCGAGCAGCGACTCGCGCGTGCGATCCAGGTTGATCCGGCGCACCGCGACGGTCACGATCTCCGCGCCGGACTCCCGGTGCGCCTCCTTCATCAAGTCGAAGGACGCGTACTTGCCGGTGCCGACGATGAGGCGGGACCGGAAGGTCCGGCCGCCGAGGACGAGCGGATCGGGCGTTCCTTCCCCGGCGGGGGCGGGGGGCTTCTCGAGAGAGGTGTCGGTCGCGCTCACGCGCCGATCCTGTCGCTTCGAGCGGGCGCCGTCAAGGAACGAGGACGTTGTCGATCAAACGGGTCGCCCCCACCCGCACCGCGGCCGCGAGAGCGGTCCCTGTCGCGGCGTCGGTCACCGGCGCCATCGTCTCGGGATCGATGGCGTCGATGTAGTCGACTCCGAGCCCCGCCGCTTCCAGCTCGCGACGGATCCCCGACGTGAGCGCTGCGGCGTCCCGCTCCCCCCGGCTCGCGCGGTCGCGCGCCTCGAAGAGCGCCCGCGAAAGCGCTACCGCGAGCCGCCGTTGCTCCGGCGAGAGGTAGGCGTTGCGCGAGGAGAGCGCGAGGCCGTCCGGCTCGCGGAGCGTTTCCCCGACGACGAGGCGGATGGGAAAGTCGAGATCGCGGATCATCCGGCGCACGACTGCGACCTGCTGCAGATCTTTCCGACCGAACACGGCGACGTCCGGCTGAACCTGGAGGAAGAGCTTCGCGACGACCGTGGCGACGCCGCCGAAGTGGCCGGGGCGCGCCGCTCCTTCGCCGCCTTCGGAGACGCCGGAGACGACGACCGCGGTCGAGAAGCCGGGCGGATACATCGCCGCGGCATCCGGCAGGTAGACGACGTCGGCGCCCTCCCGCTCCAGGGCGGCCCGGTCCTCCTCCTCCTTCCGCGGATATCGCGCGAGGTCCTCGCCCGGCGCGAACTGGAGCGGGTTGACGAAGATCGAGACGACCACGAGATCCGACTCCTGCCGCGCGAGCCGCACGAGGGAGAAGTGGCCCGCGTGGAGCGCCCCCATCGTGGGAACGAAGCCGACGGTCCTTCCCGAAACGCGGGCGTCTCGGACGAGGTCGCGTAACTCCCGGGCGTCGCGGGAGACCTTCATTTTCGGGCCGGCCGGCGGGTCGCTAGTAGACCCGCCGGAGCACGGCTTTTCCGCCCGAGAACGACTCCTCCGCGTTGGGGAAGCTGCCGCTCTTCACGTCCT
>Ga0105249_10004510_pt1 | contig 12036 bp, 8 predicted proteins | sample KBSS44metaG_FD_81522 | JGI IMG/M metagenome (GOLD analysis project Ga0105249, IMG submission 81522) | Switchgrass rhizosphere microbial communities from Kellogg Biological Station, Michigan, USA - KBS S4-4 metaG | ecosystem: Host-associated > Plants > Roots > Rhizosphere > Soil | place... | reverse complement strand
CGCGCGCCCTTTCTTTTCTCTAATCTGTGTTTATCTGCGAGAATCTGCGGCTTGTTTTCTCAATGACAAATGAGAAATGTCAGATGATATATGACCGATGTTCAGGGTTTTTTGGTTGCGCCGGTTGAGGGCAGCCTTACTGACGGAGTTCTTGGAGAAGTGGGACTCTCGCGGCGCGCGATGCGGCCATTTCTGGTTAACGCTATGCGCTTGTCAGATCCCGAAGGTTGGTCGACGGAAACTTTGATCGCTCGGAACGTTCCGTCAGGAGTTTTGTTGGTTGGGTTGTAGGCAACTATGTACTGCGTGCGCAGATCGCGAATGATCTCACCTGCGATCTGCGGTAGCTCAGTGATCGATTGCGGGAAGAACGCGCGGCCACCGGTCTCGGTCGCCAGCTTATTGATGAGACCCACAGCTTTTTCACGCGAGCTCTTGCGAATAAAGCCAGCCTCACTGTCGAGCTCGCTGACGAAACCAATCACGAATATTTGAACATCTTCTTCACGCAATCTCGCAAAGAGCTGCTCCTGTTTATAGAAGCTGTTTCGGTCTTCACCATCGGTGATGACTATCAGAGCCCTTCGACGCCGGTCGTTGACTTCTTCGCCTTTCCTGTATTCGGCAACATGTTCGGCTGATAGATAGACAGCATCGACTACCGAAGTTTGTCCGCCTTCGACATAGAGACCATCAATGCCATCAATCAACGCCTCTTTATTGGCAGTGAAGTCCTGAACCGTCTCGATCTTATCGCTGCTGATGAACCGCACGAGGAAAGTTTCATCGCCGGGTTTGTTCGCATTAATGATCGTCTTGCCGGCGTCAATAACGCTCGTTAACTGCGTACGGAGCGATCCGGAAGTATCCACTGCCAGTCCATAGCTGATCGGTACTTCTTCACGCGAAACAGTTTCAATAGGTTGAGCGACTCCGTCTTCAAACACATGAAACTCTTCTTGTCTCACGTTATTAATCGGCTTGTTGTTGCGGTCGATAACACGCACCTGAAGGTTCACCAGTTCGGTATTGAACTTCAGGATGTCGCCTGCTTCAATTACTGGTGGCGGTGTCGGTGTCGGCGTCGGTTTCAGTTTTGGTGGCGGTGGCGGCTCACCCAGAGTTGGTGCAATGCGATCGATTTGCTTCGGAGTTGGTGAAGCAGCGGGAGTTGGCGTCGACGTTGCTGCTGGTCTGGCCGGGGCAGGAGTTGTTTGCACCGGAGGCGCCGTGGGCGTGGGCCGCGGTGCCGCTGTTTGTGTGTTGCGCGGCCGGGACTCCTGAGAGCTGGCTGAGACCAGCACTGAACCGAGCACCAGCGCTGTCAGCACCACAAAGCTATTAATAAGGAGGAACCGTCGATTCCGATTTCTAATGTCTTTCACCGTCTGCATCTTAATTCGATAACCCTGGATGACGTTGCGATCAGTTCAGAACAGGAGCGAAGCGACTGTCTCCGCGCGGTGCAAAATCCTCAGGTGATAGCAGTCGCTTCGCTCCTGTTCTGAACTGCCCCAAAAGCATACCACTCAAACGAAACGCCCCGCGAACCCTTTCGGGACCGGAGCGCTATAAATTCCGACTCGCTTCAAACGCGCGAGCTGGGGCAAGCAGCGCGACCTCAACGGCCACCGTAGCGCACAGCTAAAAGATGCGTTCGGAAGGTTTTTGCGTTGCCGCCCTCAGCGAAATCGGACTCAGCGTACGCCTGGCGTGGCGTAATAACCTTCTTTTGTGCGCACAAACAGACGCGGCAGACCTCTGGGCGACGTGACTTTCACCTTTACCCGGTGCCATTTCCCGTCGTTAACGAACGTCTCGGGTTTGTAGCCAATCGAATATTGGTGTCGCAACTCGAGGGCGATCTGCTCGAAGATGTCGTCCATTTCAGCCGCCGAGCGCGGGAAGAACGCTTTGCCTCCAGAAACACCCGCCAACTCGTCGAGTATTCCTTGTCCTTCCATGCCCAAAGAGCTTCCAGCGTCGTTACCGCTGAGGATGCCAATGGCGTAAAGCGTGACGTCTGATTCCTTCAAAAGCTTCTGGAGTTCTTTGAAGGTGTAACGCGAGTTATTGTCCTGTCCGTCGCTGATCACCAGGAGAGCCCGTTTTTGATGAGCGCCGCGTTGGACTTTTTCGACTCCGAGGTAGCAAGCATCGTAAAGAGCCGTTTGACTCTTAGTTTCGACGAACGTGAGCTTATTTAGGACTGAAGTACCGTCGCGCGTCTTGTCGAGCAGTAGCTGAGCTCGCGAATTGAATGCAATCAAAAAATACTCGTCAGAGTCATGGCTGGTCTGAATAAACTTGCCCAGCGCATCGCGGGCCCGTTTGACTTTGTCGCCGCTCATCGAACCCGACACATCGAAGATAACACCCACAGACACCGGGGAATCGTCGTCACTGAAATAAGTAATATCGACCGGCTCCTTGTTGTCCATCACCGAAAAAGCACCCTTGCCTAGACCGGAGACGTACCGGCCATAAGTGTCTGTCACCGTCACCGTCAAAGTAATGAGGTCGGTGTTGGTGATAACGGAACGGTCTTTGTCATCCAACTCTATACCTAAACGCTGTTTTGGCGGGGGGCTGGGCGCGGCTGTGGCCGTAGTGCCATTACCGGCGGGTTTGTCAGTTGATCCTTTTTGCTGTTGGGTCGGGTCCTGGGCGCTAACGGCAAATGACAGAAAACTGCTGATGGCGAGCGCAGTAAAAGAAGCGAGTATAACTCTCGTCGCGTAACGGTTGGCTAAGTGCATTTCACCCCCGGCTTCGTCTCGTATTCAGTTTTTAGAACCGGTCAGGCAAGAAGGGACCGTTAACACAGATGCTCCAAGGGGAAGGAGTGATGCCCGACACTTACTCTTTGAGCCTGAAATGGCTGCGGGGAGACGGCCGCGAGCGGTTTCAAATTGTCCGCGTTAACAGATGCCATTCTAGGACAGCCGCCTACATGGCGCAAGAACAATGAGGCTGACGTTGGACCGGATTTCGGGATTCCAGAAATTGGAGACGGAACTAACAAATGACCACTGTTCGGGATACATGAGTAATTGATGTTTTGTTCCTTGAATCAAACCTCGAACACACCAGCGGCTCGGTTTGCAACTTCCGCGCGGTTCGAGCGTGTCACTCTTTGGAGTGCGCCGACCTGTCGGCGCTTTTGCCGCTTTTGCCGATGTAGCACAGCAAAAGCGGCCAAAAGAAAAGGGTGGTGGACGAAGAAAAACGGTGACTAAGAAAAGCGGCGATAGGTCGCCGCACTCCAAAGGCGATGCTATACTCGCGGTTCATTTCGGCGCCTTAATTCCAAACTATGGCTGAGTTTATCGTTAGATTAGGCACCCCCGCGGGCGAGGTTGTAACCCGCACGATCGAAGCTTCTGGTATTCACGAAGCACGCGCCAGACTTGAGCGCGAGGGCTTCCGCGTTTTCAATGTGACGCCGCCGACAACAACCGGCCTCACGGCGATAACGCGCTTTGGTCGTTCCGGCTCGCACCCGCGGGTTAAAGCCAACGACTTCCTTTTATTTAATCAGCAGCTCGCAGCGTTGGTTCGGGCCGGCATCCCCATTCTCCAGTCGATTTCGATGCTTCGGAAACGTGCCACTTCCTCCCGGTTGCGCGCTGTGCTCGGTGACGTGGAGGAAAAGATTCGTGGTGGGGCGGCCCTTTCAGAGGCATTCGCCTCTCAGGGACCGATTTTCCCGCGTATCTACACGGCGTCGATACTTGCGGGCGAACGCTCTGGAGCTCTAGATGAAGTGTTGCGGCGGTATGTCACTTACATGCGTCGCAACGTTGCGTTGCGCAGGAAGATTCGAGGCGCCCTCGCTTATCCAACATTTTTGCTGATCGCTTCGGCGGCGATGGTCACGTTCTTGACCGTTTACGTCGTGCCCAGGATGTCGGAATTGTTCTCCGGGTTTGGAAACGAACTGCCAACTATCACTCAAATTGTCGTCACGATTTCTCGCTGGTTATCGTCAAACGTGTTCTGGTTCGCTCCTTTGGTGGTTGGTGGTGCAATCCTTTTTTATCTTTGGTCACGTACTTCCAGTGGCAAGCTAACTGTCGACAGTTTTATTCTTAGAATCCCTCTGGCGGGAAATCTTGTCGTTCAATTATCTGTTGCCCAGGCCACAAGATCGCTGGCAACTCTTTTGGCCGGCGGCATCACCTTAGTCGAGTCGTGGGAGATTGCCTCAGAGTCAATCACTAACCTTGAACTTCGACGCCGCAGTTCGGCAATCCTGCCGATGATTCGGGAAGGCCGTTCGTTTACGGAAAGCCTGGAGGCTGCTGGCTGGATGCCGCCCCTGGCGATCGACATGATTGGAATTGGAGAACGATCCGGCAGTTTGCGCGAAATGTTAGACGAGGTAGCGGTCTTTTACGACGCCGAATCGGAGGTTCGTTTGGAGCAGTTGACGACCACGCTCGAGCCTGCGATTCTTGTCGTCATGGGTGGTGTCGTAGTTACCATCCTGCTAGCAATTTACCTCCCGATTATTCAGTCGATCTCGAGTGGTGCTGGAGTTACCGGCCGCTAACTAATAAAGGACATGGAGCAACACCCAGATAAAGACACTGCGAGGTTAACGACGCCTACTGTTCCGCTAAACGGAGGTCAGAACGGCGACGACGAGCATACGCCACCTGAAATGAAGGCGGCGCAAGAGCTTGCTCGAAGGTACCGTCTGCCTTTTGTCGATTTACTCCCGCACGACCACGAGTCGCCAATCGACTATCAGCTCTTCGCGGAAGTTCCCGTCGAGTTAATGGTGCGGCATCAGTTCGTGCCTTTGAAGAAAGACGCGAAGGGTCTGTACATCGCAATGGCAGATCCGACGGATCTCGAGCGTCTCGATGAACTCTCCGCCACTCTACGTACGCGGCTAATCCCTCATGTCGCAACAGCAGGCGCAGTCGAAGTTGTATTGCGCAAAGGCGACACGACGCAACGCATGCTCCAGGAAGCCGCTTCCGGTTTCCGTATCTCGCTTGTACGTGAGACGGAACAGGGCGAAGAAGTACTCGATCTCGATCGCCTGGCGACTGACGCTGATATGTCGCCGATCATCAAGCTCGTTGACACGATCATTTACCAGGCGATGGAGTCGCGCGCGTCTGACATTCACATCGAAACACGCGACACCGAAGTGCAGGTGAAGTATCGAATCGACGGCGCGCTTTACGCTAAAGTCGATCCCATCGATCTCACTCACCACCAGACTTTGATCTCGCGTATCAAAGTCATGTCCGAGCTCGACATTGCGGAGCGCCGTGTACCACAGGACGGACGCTTCCGGGTTCGTTATAAAGGACGCAACGTCGACTTTCGTGTTTCGATCATGCCGACGATTCACGGCGAAGACGCAGTGATTCGTATTCTCGATAAAGAACAGATCAACGAGGCGTTTAAGAATCTGAATCTTGACGTTGTCGGCTTTGCCGAAGAGGACCTGCGGAAGTTTCGTCGTTACATCGCTGAGCCGTACGGCATGGTGCTCGTGACTGGACCAACGGGTTCCGGAAAAACCACAACACTCTACGCCGCGCTCAATGAGATACGAAACGAAGAAGACAAGATCGTCACTATCGAAGATCCCGTTGAGTATCAACTTCACGGAATCACCCAAATACCTGTGAACGAGAAAAAAGGTCTGACATTCGACCGCGGTCTTCGTTCGATCCTCCGCCACGATCCTGACAAGATCATGGTCGGTGAGATTCGCGATACAGAGACTGCTCAGATCGCTATTCAATCTGCGTTAACAGGTCACCTTGTTTTCACGACCGTGCACGCGAACAACGTCATCGACGTTATCGGTCGCTTCCTGAACATGGGTGTCGAGCCATACAACTTTGTGTCGTCGCTCAACTGCGTGCTGGCGCAACGACTGATTCGAATGCTGTGTCCATATTGCAAACGAGTCTACCGCCCAAACGAGACCGAACTAACGGAGTCAGGATTGGATCCGAACGCACATCGCGACGCTCACTTTTATCTGAACGTCGGTTGTGACGCCTGTAATCACACTGGTTATCGCGGCCGAACGGCAATTCATGAACTGCTCGATCTTTCCGACAACATTCGGGAAATGATTATTGAGCGCCGTCCGGGTTCGGAAGTGCGCCGCGCAGCAGAAGCGGAAGGATTAACGAGTTTACGAGAGTCGGCGTTGCAAAAGGTCTTCGCCGGCATCTCAACCTTGCATGAGATTAATCGCGTCACTTTCGTCGAAGAAGTGAGCGCTTCAATTTAGGGCTATTCAGTACCGTTCGCGGTAGCGGATGGCCAAAACTCAGGCAGCAGTTAAAATGTACCAAACGGCCACCCCTTAGGATCTTGAGTCTTGGCCATTCGCTACCACGAACGGTACTGAATAGTTGCTACGAACCAGGAAGAAAAAGGGGCGTTTGTTAAGGGAACCTGAATCAAGGTTTTGCGTGTAATTAGGCGTTCTCGGATCTTGCTCTTATCCGTCAACAAGCGCATTATTGGGGCCGCTATCGCTTTCCACCTCCCGACGTAGATCGTCAATGAGAAAAATTATGAGAACTCGAACCATTACATCCATCGTGCTTGTGCTGAGTCTGTTGTTACTGCCCATAACGGCGCTCGCCAAGAAGGGCGAGAAAAACTTCAGACGCGGTATGGATTATGAGATGGCTCAGCAGTGGGATAAAGCCGCACAAGAATTTACTCTGGCCCTGGCTGCCGACCCATCGAATATGGAGTATCAGCTGCATTTCCGCCGCGCCAGTTTCAATGCGTCGCAGCACTATATGCAGCAGGGACGAACGCTCGCGGAGGAGGGAGATTTCGTTGGTGCCTACAACTCTTTTCGGCAGGCGTATGGCTACGATCCGGTGAATGAGCTTGCGGTCTCTGAGATGGAGCGCATGCTTCGCCTGCAAGCTGTGAGAGAAGGCCGCACGACGAAAGTCGCCGAAGGTGACGGCAATGGGACAGGCACACCGGCTTCTCCGGGCGCCGCCCCAAAACCGGAAGACTTCATCGCACCACGTGCCGAACAGTTGCGCGTGATTACCTACAATGGCGATCTCAAAGCATTCATTCGCAGCCTTGCCGAGCAGTTGAATCTCAACGTCATATTCGACCGCACTTCTTTTGCCCAGGCGCGAACCATCGATCTCAATCTTCGCGATGTGACTACAGCGCAGGCGCTCGACTACGTTTTCTTACAGGAAGGACTGTTCTTCCAGAAGCTCAGCCGCAGAACCATTCTGGTCGCTGACCAGGCACGCCGGCCGCAGTATCAACAACTCGTGCTGCGAACGTTCTTCCTTTCCAACATGAAGCCAACTGATGCCCGCACGCTGGTCCAACAGGCCATTCCACCATCAGTCGGAAGACCGCAAACGATCGTCGTTCCCGATGACGCAACGAACAGTTTGACCGTGCGCGACACTGCAGAGAACGTTCGTCTCATTGGCGACCTGCTCCAGAGCATCGATAAGGATCGTGCGGAAGTCGTGATGGATGTTCAAATCTATGAAGTCTCAAGGACCGACATGATGCAACTTGGTAACCAGGTCGGACTTCCAGGAAGTAATGGCCAACCATTTACGATAGGCGGCTCACCAGGATTCTCGCTTCTCACTGACAACGGGATTGTGAACGCCGCCGCCGGTCGCGGTGTGAACCTCGGCGCGCTCGTTGGAGGTGTTCCGACGGCATTAGCAGCGGCGCTGGTGATCCCCCCATCAGTACTGACTGCCTTTTTTTCAAAAGGCAATACGAAGCTGATTGCGTCGACGCAGGTTCACGCGTTCAACGGTGAGGAATCTACGGCACGAATCGGCCAAAGAGTTCCGGTGCAAACCGCGCAGGCGTATCCGTTTGGTATTCAAACCGGTCAACCGACCACCGGTCAGCCCTTCCCGAGCGGCGGTTTCCCCGTAATCAACTACGAACCCACAGGTCTTACATTGAAGTTCACCCCGCAGGTGTTTCCCAACCTCGACGTTCAGGTAAAGATGAACATTGAGTCAAAGGACGTCCTCGGTGCGAGCACGCTGACGCCAACCTTCACTGAACGAACAATCACGGGCACAGCGCGTGTGCAGAACAATCGCACGATGATGCTGGCCAGTGGTTCGACGGAAGTCGAAGCGCATGGACGACAGGGACTACCGGTGCTCGGTGGTCTGCCATGGATTGGCCGCTTGTTCACCTCACCAACTCACGATGATCGACAGATTGATATCGTGATTTCGGTGACACCGAGAGTGCTGCGTGCCCCCGCTGTAACGCCGCGCGACGAAGAGATGCGGCCGAGTGGAACACTGCAATCACCGACAACCGGATCTCTGGAAGCGATGATTCGTGAAGCGGATCGCGATGAACAAATCGCAGCTGCGCGAATGTTGCCGGAGAACTCCGTGGTCCAACTGCCCGACCGGCCTATGCCGGGCGTGTTTAACGGGTCACCGGTTCCTCTACAAGCCATCAATAACACAACAGCCGCAGCGCCAGCTGCTACGCAACCTGCGAATAACTCGACGGTCACGGCTCCAGCCGTCACGCGACCGGTTATTAACTCGACCGTCGCGGCTGCGACAACTACAGGTAACAGAATGACTCAGAATAACCTTACGGCGCCTGCGGAGGAATTGCCTGCGTTTGTTCCGGCCCCGAAGTCGTTGGTGAGTGATCGCGCTGCGTCAGAAGTCGCAACAGTTAACACTAGTACCGCAAGTAGTCAGAACGCTGTTTTGACAAGTATGCCCACAGCAACAGAATCATCGCTGAACGTAAAATCGGGCACCGCACGAGTTGCGCAAATCAGCTTCCTGCCCACAGACGACGTACTGAAGGTTGGTGAGAAACGTCGTTACGCAGTACAGATGAGTTCTGACGTGGCTCTCAGTCTAGCCTTGTTGGCGATCCGTTTTGATCCGAAAGTTGTGAAGGTCACGACCATCTCGGCCGGAAATTTGCTCGGGACCGAGAATGCGCCGGCGTTTACACAATCGGTGGATCCAACAGGAATCTGCCTGATCTCTGTTTCCGGACTCAACGGGAAGAACCCGGTCAAGGGAACTGGACCGCTGTTCTTTCTCGACGTGGAGGGAATTGCAATAGGCGATGCGTTGTTGATTATCGATGATGCGACGCTACATCTTGTCGCGACGGATGCTAAAGACGTCACGTCCAAGTTGTCGCTTGGGAGCGTCACAGTTAAGCAGTAGATGTTTTCACGATTCACGAAAACCAGGCGCGGCGATTCGGTGAGCGGAGTTCAAACTACTGATCGCCGCGCATTACTGTCGACGGACGCGCGCGGGTTCTCGCTGATCGAGTTGGTCCTCACGATCACGATCATGACGATCCTGACACTCGGCGTAGTGCCTTTAGTGAAGGTGTCGATCAAGCGCCAGCGGGAACAACGACTGCACGATACACTGCGCCAGATCCGAATGGCGATTGATGAGTTTCACCGCGATACGATTGGCAGCCCTTGCGTTGGCGGCTTTCAGGGTGGCACGGGAACTGGTGGCACAGGATCAGGACAAGTGCCACCACCGCCGAATCCCCTGGTCGATCCACGCAGCAAGGTTTACATCAGCGACTGCACGATTTTTGGTGTCGATAATCCCGATCACTATCCGCCAGATCTCGACACGCTCGTTAATGGTGTCAACATATTACCGCGTGTTCCTCAGCAAATGGGTGGCGCGGGTATTGGAGGCCGAGATCCCTTGTCGCAGTCGCAATTGTCGACTAAAAAGAAGGTTTATTTGCGGGAGATTCCAATTGATCCAATAACGGGGAAACAAGAGTGGGACCTTCGTTCATGTTATGACACGCATGACTCGACATCATGGGGCGGAGAGAATGTATTTGATGTGCGCTCGAAGTCGAAAGACACAGCACTCAATGGGGAGAAGTATAGTGACTGGTAAACATTGGCAGAGACGGGGAGAGATGGAGACAGGGCGACGGGGAGAAGTTGTTTCCCCCCGTCCCCCCGTCTCCATGTCCCCTCGTCTCTTTGTGTCCGCGGGCTTCACGCTTCTCGAGTTAATGATCGTGATCACGATCATCATCATCCTGGCTGCCATCACGCTGCCGCAATTCCAAAAGACGATTTTGCACACGCGCGAGGCCGTTCTGCGCCAGGATCTGACGGACATGAGAAAACTCATCGATCAGTTTGCAGCCGATAAAGGCAAGTTACCGCAGTCGCTCGATGATCTTGTATCTGAGGGTTACATGCGCGAGGTGCCGGTCGATCCAATCACGGGACAGAAAGATTGGGCCATCACGACTGGTGAAGATCCAAACTCCAGCGAAGGTGAACAGGGAATGACCGACATTCATAGTAGTTCGGGAGATGTGTCATCGGAGGGTACGCCTTACAGCGAGTGGTAACGCCACCAGTTTCTTCATGCCGAAATTATTCAAACGAGTCATAGAGCCACGATACCCAGCCTCAGCCGTTGGTCTCGAGCGTGGAACCGTTTCAGTGGTCCATCTCGATCGAGGACGCGGCAACAGTTGTCGCATTCGAAACGCCGCCACGTTCAACATTGGTGACGCGTTAATTCAACCGAGCTTCGACGAGGTCAATCTTTCTAATCCAGCACAGCTTGTAGACGTCTTGCGTCAACTCGCGACGAGTGTTGGTTTGATGCGTCAAAAACGCTGGTCCGTCGCGCTGCCTCAAGGCGCGGCTCGCACATTGGTGCTTACGATGGAACAGCCGGCGCAAGGGGCAGAGTTACAGGAAGTGCTGAAGTGGAAGATGGAAAGAGGCTTCGGCGCGGAGTTGGATGAACTTTCGATCGCCAGGGAGCGACTACCAAAAGACGCGCAAGGCCGCGATCGCTACCTCACAATAGCAGTTAAGCGGACGGTATTGGGCGAATACGAACGAGTGTGTGAATCGCTCGGATGGCGGGCCGGATTGATCCTTCCCCGTCACATCGGCGAATCGCAGTGGTTGATAAGAAACGGAGCCGTTGGCGACTCGCTTCTTCTCAGCCGCTCGGAGCATGGTTTCACGGCAGTGATCTTTCGGGGCAAGCAGCCTCTCATCGTCAGATCGGTTTCGTGTACGCCCGAGGAAGGCGAAGACGAACTCTACCGCCTGCTTCTTTTCTATCGAGATCGACAGACGGACGGTCAAGCTGAGGAGCCGAAACTCTCGCGGCTAATGGTGCTAGGCGACGGCGTTCGCAAAGAACATGTGTGTGCGCTCGTGAACGAGACCATCGGCGGCGATTTGCGTTTGCTTGAGGCTGAAGATTTGGGACTACTCCTCCCCACGCGCGAACTTAGTTTTGACGCGATTGCCGCCCCCGCCGGACTCGCCACGCTGTCGTAGACATTGGTCGTATATATGACCAATATTTCCTACTCCTGAACCCGTGAAACAAAACCCCAAGCCCGAACGTAACACCTTGGCATCATGAGCGTTGCATACCCAATCGCCCCAGTTTTTGCTCAGGATTTTGCCTCCGCTAACGATAGCGACCTGGTCGCGACCGCTATTAATGGTCAGGAAGGCAGTTTCGAGGAGTTAGTGCGGCGATACCAGCGTCCAATCTCGGCCTATGTGTACCGCATGGTTGGCAACTACGAGTCGGCGCTGGATCTGACGCAGGAGATCTTTATCAAGGTCTATGCCTCTTTGCGCAAATATCGTTCGGAGTTCAAGTTCTCGACCTGGATTTATAAGATTGCGCACAACGCCGCAGTCGATCATTTGAGACGCAGCTCCACGCGGGAGCAGTCGTTGATAAATGGCAGCGATGGTGATCAATTTGAACTGCCAATCGAAAGTCGACGTTTGAGTCCGGAGCAGGAAAGCGAGCGCAAAGAACGGCGAGTTGAAATCGAATCGGTTGTTCGTGCCTTACCTGCAAACTACCGCGAATTGATCATTCTGCGACATTCGCAGGATCTGACTTACGAAGAGATCGTTGAAGTTACAGGGCTGCCACTGGGAACAGTTAAGAACAGACTGTTCAGAGCGCGGGAGATGATGCGACAGCAATT
>Ga0105249_10004507_pt1 | contig 12040 bp, 10 predicted proteins | sample KBSS44metaG_FD_81522 | JGI IMG/M metagenome (GOLD analysis project Ga0105249, IMG submission 81522) | Switchgrass rhizosphere microbial communities from Kellogg Biological Station, Michigan, USA - KBS S4-4 metaG | ecosystem: Host-associated > Plants > Roots > Rhizosphere > Soil | place... | reverse complement strand
GGCCGGCGAGCGTGCCGCCATTGGAGCCGACGCGGCTGGTACCCGAGAGCACCTTGTACATCTGGGTCTTCGGGTCGGTGCCCGAGGAGATCTCGGGCCGTCGCTCGGCATCGACCAGCGCCTGCAGATGGTCCAGCTCGGCGATCGCCTCGGCCTCGGTTTCGCGAGCGATCACAAACGCGGACAAGCCGAACCGCAACGGTTCGCGGTCGCGTGGGCGGCCACGTAGGTCGGTGATCACGTCGATGGTGTCCTGCAGCGGCCGTCCATTGATGAAGAACACGTCCGCGTGCTGTGCTGCTAATGCGCGGGCCGGCTCGGACTCTCCCCCGAAGTAAACGGGCGGCTGTTCGTCGGGCGTCGGGCGCACCAGCGCCGGTTGGCCGGCGCGGCCGGTGACGTCCACCTGCTTGCCTGCCCACAGCTCCAGCACCGTCTCGAGCCAACCGCGCGTGTACGCGTAGCGGTCATCATGGTCGGCGGCGTCCAGGCCCAGCGCTTCGAGTTCGGGCAAGAACCAGCCGCTGACGACGTTGATCGCCAGCCGCCCACCGGAGATCTCGGCGATGTTGCCTGCGAGCTTGGCGAACACCAGCGGGTTGACCAGCAACGGCTTGATGGCCCCGATGAGCTCGATTCGGCTGGTGGCTTCGGCCAGCGCGGCCAGCGTCGACCACGTCTCGAGCACGTCGTCCTCGACATTGCTGGGATGAAGGACGTGCTGTGCCAACAGCGTCGAGTCAAATCCGGCTTGCTCCGCGCGGACCAACAGGTCCCGGTTTCGGCGGTATCCGGCGTCCGGCGCGTCGGCCGGATGGTTGCGGGCGCCATGGTTTCCGTAGACGGGCGCCCAGACGCCGAACCGTGGCGTGCTCACGAAGTCGCCAGGTAGCGCTGGCGTTCCCAGTCGCTGACGTGGTTCGAATACTGCTGCCACTCACTGCGCGCGATAGCCGCGAAGTCGCGCACCGACTCCGCGCCGAGGATGTCGAGGATCGTGTCGTCCTGCGTGGCCAGGGCGATGGCGATGCCGAGCGACTCGGGCAGCCGCGTACCGGTGAAGTAGAGGTTGCCGCCCTCGGATTTCGCCGGCTCACGTCCGGCCTCCAGCCCGGCGACCACCGCCCCCAGCGCTGAGGCCACCAACCAGTACGGGTTCGCATCTGATGCGCCGCTGCGCAGCTCGATGCGGGTGGCAGCAGGATCGGGTTCGATCAGCGAACGGACCGCCGCGCTTCGGTTGTCGCGGCTCCATGTCACGGTCGCAGGTGCAAACGAGTCGGGGACGAACCGCCGATAGGCGTTGACCGAATGCGCGCCGAACACCGTGATCGACGGCAGGTGCTCGAGCAGACCCGCGATCGCATGTAACGCCACCGCATTCTCGGCACCGTCCTGTGAAGCGAAAGCCGGTGCGCCATCTCGCCACAACGAGATGTGCAGGTGCTGGGAGCTGCCGGAGTGCTCGGAGAACGGCTTGGCCATGAAGCTGGCGATCTTGCCGTGCCTGCGGGCCACCTCCTTGGCGGCGTACTTGAGGCGCGCCGCATCGTCGGCTGCCTCCAGCGCGTCGGTGTACACCAGGTTCGTCTCCACCTGACCGGGACCGTACTCCGTCTGAATGCCCTCCAATCTGGTGAAGGCGCCCAGTGTTTCGTTCAGATCGGTGATCAGCGGATCCAGCGCGTTGGCATTCTCCAGGGAGTACGCGTGGATGTCATGTTGGAACGGCGATCCATCGGGGTTGAGCAGATAGAACTCCAGCTCCACCCCCACCTTGGCGGTGTAGCCGAGTCCGGCCAGCCGAGCCAGCACCCGCTTGAGCACGGCCCGCGGGTCGAGCAGGGATGGGTTGCGGTCGTGCGCAACGATATCCGAGATGACGTGACCGACTCCCTGCCGCCAGGGCAGCGGCCGGAACGTGGCGAAGTCGGGTACCGCGAACACGTCCGGATAACCGCCGTCCCAGTTGGTCAGGCCAAGCCCGTCGATGACGGTGCCGTCGGTGTTCCAGCCCAACGAGGCTTCACAGAAGGCGAATCCGACGCCGCGGGCCCGATTGAGGAACTGAGCGGCGGGTATCCGCTTGCCCTGGGCGTGGCCGAACGGATCACTCCATGCCACCTCGATTTCGGCGAGCGAGCCGTCGGCGAGCCCCCGCAACAGGTCGCGCTCGGCTGCTGACGCGTCCACCGTCTGCGTCATGATGCCGCGACGGTGTTGTCGGAAACCCGGGTCCCTACGACGGCGCCGAGGGCGAATGAGCCGATCAGCAGGCCGATGATCACCCATGCGAGAATGGCTGAGCCGCCGACCAAATCCTTCAGGTTGGCCAGGATGAGGATCAGCGAAACCAGAAGCCCGATGAGGCCGAGGGCGGGCGCGATGCGGACGCGCCAGTGCGAGTAGCCGCGCCGGTCGCGGGCGAAGAACACCAGCACGGCCAGGGATGTGGCGATCAGCAGCACCACGAATCCGACCGTCGTGGCGCCCGCGAACCAGGTATAGAACTGCGCGGCCGGGTCGAGCTTGAAGACCACTGCAAGAACGATGCTGATCGCGACGACCCCGGAGATCCACAAGGAGGCCTGGTGCGGTGATCCGTGCTTGGTGTGCGGGTAGCTCAGCGACTCGGGCAGGACGTCTCGCTGCGACAGGGCGAAGACATAGCGCGACGCGACGTTGTGGAACGACAGAATGCAGGCGTACAGGCTGGTGAAGTACAGCACCGTGATGATGTCGTTGCCGGCGACGCCGATGTAGCGCTGCGCGGTGTCAGACAGGAAGGTGCTGCCCGAATCGGTGGCTCGGCTGACCGCTTCCGCGTCGCCCCAGCCGGAAACCAGCGCCCAACTCGTCACCGCGTAGAACACGCCGATGAGGATCAGCGCGGCGTAGGTGGCGCGCGGGATGGTGCGCTCAGGGGTGCGGGCCTCATCGCGGAAGATCGCGGTGGCCTCGAAGCCGACGAAACTGATCAGCGCGAAGAGCAGGCCGATGCCAACGGAGCCCGAGAAGATCGCGCTGGGGTTGACGATGCCGTTCGACAGCCCGTGGTCGCCACCCTGCGCGACGATGACGGCGTCGAGCACCAACACGATGGCGATCTCGGCGGTCAGCAGCACGGCGAGCACTCGGCTGGACAGCTGGATGTTTCGGTAGCCGAGGAACGTGGTGACCGCGAATGCAAGAGCGGCGAACAGCCACCACGGCAGTGCCGGGCCGCCGAACAGCTTGACGACGGCGCCGCCTGCCGGGCCGAGCAGGCCGTATACCCCCGCCTCGATCGCCACATAGCTCACCAGCGCGACGAACGCGATGCCGATGCCCGCGGGGAATCCCAATGCCTTACGTACATACGAGAAGAACGCCCCCGCCTCTTCGACATACGGCGTCAGCGCCGTGAATCCGACAGCGAAGAACAGCAGGATCACCGTCGATGCGATGAATGTCGCCGGGGAGCCTGCGCCGTTGCCCGAGGCGAGACCGAGCGGCACGACGCCGCCGATCACGCCGAGTGGCGCCGCCGCGGCGACGACCATGAAAACGATCGACGGCACGCCGAGGCTGCCCTTCAGCTGACGTACCGGCGCCTGTGGCTGCTTTCCCAAAGCCTCTGGGGTGGCGGTGGTTTCGGACATGGGTAACCGTCCTGTCGGTGGTAGTTAGCGGGACGATAGGAGGAACACCATGGGCGGCACCACATCTGGAGTCACCGTGAGTCATATGTTGTAACAATTGGACACATTCGCCGATCCGCCCGAGCTTGCGGCATCGCCGGGCGTCGGTAGTCTTCGGGCGGTGAGCAGCTCGGTGCGTGCCGTCGGCGCCAAGGGCAAGCGGCCGTTGCGCGTTGGAGCCACCCCGGTGCCTCACGCCGAGATTCTCGATTTCGTGCGGGAGCCGCTGGCCGCCCGCGACATCGACCTGCAGATTGAGATCTTCGAGAGTTTCGAAGAGCCGAACGACCTGCTGGTCGCAGGGCGGTTGCATGCGAACTTCTTCCAGTACCTGCCGTTCCTAGACGATTTCAACCGTCGCACCGGCAACCGGTTGGTGCCGGTCGTGCCCGTCCACATCGAGCCGTTCGGGCTGTACTCGTCGTCGATACCCGACCTGGGCGCGATCCCCGACTACGCCGAGGTTGCGCTGCCGTCGGATCCGGTGAACGTGGACCGGTCCTTGATGATGCTCGACCGGCTTGGATTGATCGAATGCGCGCCCGCGCGCCGGTCCCTGGCCACCGTCGGCGATGTACGGGCCAATCCGCGGCGCCTGGTGTTCAAGGAGCTGACCAGCTGGCTGCTGGGCGGCGTGCGCGAGGACTTTGACGTGGTGTTCCTGTTCGGCAACCAGGCGATGGAGTGGGGCGTCGACACCGGCAGCTCGCTGTACTGCGATCGCGGCAACCCCGCCTACGCGGAATACCTGGTGGCGCGGGCAGACAACCGCGAGAGCTTCGACGTCCGCGTGCTGGCAGAGGTGTTGAACGCCGAGGCCACCCGCGAGTTCATTACGAACACCTATGCCGGGCAGGTGCTGGCGGCGTTCTGAGTTGCGCTCAGGGCGACGTAAACCCTGTCCCGATCATCGCCCTGCCGCGACAGTAAACGGGTGTACCAAGCGGCGCCGCGGCGGGCGAGGCCACCCGCCGACACCGTCCGGGTGGTGCTCGTGCTCGACGTTCCGGCGGGCTCGGCGGAATTAGCAAGTCGCACGACGCAATTGGCCGACGAGTTCGGTCGGCTGATCGCACACTCGGTGCCGGGGGTGCGTGCGCGCAAGGCGGTTGTGTCCGCCACACCGTCGAGGATGGCCACCGCGGTCCGATCGGCCGGTTTGACGATCGACCGTTTCAACCGCGAGGTGCGCATCAACGGCGAGCGGGTGCGGTTCACGTACCGCGAATTCGAGCTGCTGTGCTACCTCGCGGCGCTGCCGGGGCGGCCCGTGTCACGCGCCGAGCTCATGCGCGAGGTGTGGCACGACCGGGCGCCGGGCGGCGAGGTGTCGCTTCGGACCGTCGATACGCATGTGCGGCGGCTGCGCGCCAAACTCGGGCCGCACGCGAGAGTGCTGACGACGATCCGCGGGCGGGGCTACCGCTTCGATCCCGGCGCCGACGTCCAGTATCTGGCCGCAGGCGTCGGCGCCCGCCGCGCCTGAGCTCTACAGGGTCGCGGTGAGCGGGCCCATCGGCACGCAGACGCCTTGCGGTGGATTGCCGGTGTTGGCGCACCCCCTGCCCGTCGAAACGTACGTCCCACCCGGACGGTACGGCTGGTAGAACACCTGCGCGGTCAGGATCCCGTTTTGCTGCGCGCACTGGCCGGGTCCGTCACTGCCCTGCAACTGCACGCAGGCCACGGTCAGGTACGCGGTGGATTGGTTACACGCTGCCGGCGACAGCGTCGCCGTCACCACATTGGTACCGGAGAGCTGCACGACCTGCGGCGGCGACAGCCGGTATGAGCACGGCGGAGCGCTTGGCTCGGCGTTTGCCACGGCCGCAGTCCCGCTCAGAGTCAACACCACTGCGGCGGTGAGAGCGATCGGCGACCGGCTCATGCCTGGATGGTAATTCAACTCATGTACCTCTCATCAATGATGAACAGGCAAAGCGTGACCGCGAGGAAACCGGCGGGCAGCCAGATCGCGTGCACTCCGAACGCCCGGCTGGCGAATGCGCCGATCAACGCGCCGGCGGCGAACGCGAGGATCAGTGCGCCGTAGACCCCGAACGCGCGGAGTGACTCCGCCCGCTTCTCGACCAACCCGTCGTATCCCGCCTCGACGAACCGCATCAGGTTGCCGGTGGTGGCGACCGGAAGGTAGACGAGTTCGCCGATGTTGCGGAACAAGCCGATCTGCACGGCTGCCAGAAAGGAGATCGGCACGGTGACGTAGCTGTGTGGCACCGACGCCGGGACGAAGCCGATGACCGCGAGCACGACGGCCTGGATGGCCATCGTCCAGACCAGCGGCCGGGGCACGACGCGTTCTGCCCGGCCGGACTTGATGTGCGACGCCAGCGCCACGCCTGCGATGAAAGCGAGCAGCGGCCAGACGTGTGCCAGCGCCAACGCCCACTCCCGCTTCGAGGTGTCGATGGCGCCGAAGATCACGTTGGCGGTCTGCACGTTGGCGAACACCCCGCCGCGAGCGATGTACGTGTGGGCGTCGAGAAAGCCGTTGGCCAGGGTGAGCAGCAGCGCGAACCACAAACTTCTCGCGCGTTCGGTGTCCTTGGGTCCGGTGTCGGGGCCGCTCACCCGGACAACGTAGCCGCAGTCCCGCGGTGCGCCTAGCTTGCGCCCAGCGCGTCGAGCATGCCCGCGGCCGACCTGGGCCAGGTGAACTGTTCGGCGCGCCTGCGCGCGCTGTTGCGGCGCAGCCCTTCCGGCCTGCTGATGATCGACGTCACCGCACGGGCGATGGCGTCCGGGTCGTTGTCAGCGGTGGCGCCGCTTTCGGTGGTCAGGATCTCGGCGAGCGCCGACGTCCGGGACACCACCGCGGGCGTTCCGGACGCCAGCGCCTCGAGGGCCGCCAGTCCGAACGTCTCGTGCGGCCCTGGCGCGAGCGCGACGTCGGCCGTGGCGAGGATGATCGCGACGGTGTCGCGGCAGCCGATGAAGCCGGTGAAGTCGACGGGCAGCCGGGCTGCTTGGCGCTCCAGTCGCGAGCGCATCGGGCCCTCCCCGACCACCACCAGCCGGGCGTCGACTCCCGAATTGCGCAGCGCGGCAATGGCATCGATGCTGCGATGCGCGTGCTTCTCGACCGAGAGGCGCCCGCAGTGCACCAGAAGGGTCTGCTCGGGGCGGGCCCAGCGCTGCCGCACCGTCGCCGAGTGCCTACGCGGATGGAACTGGTCGAGATCCACACCGAGTGGCACGGTGACGACGTTCGGCACGTGGATGCGGTCGAACTCTTCGCGGGCGAACGCCGTCGTGCAGACCACGGCGTCGTAGGTGGCGGCGGTCCTGCGGTTGGCCACGTTGGCGAACGAGCGCGCCATGCGTGGGGGAAGTATCTGTCCGAGAAGGCGATCCAGTCGTTCGTGGGAGATCATGACGGTGGCCACGTCGTGTCGTCGGCCCCAGCTGCCCAGCGATCGCAGGGTCAGCCGGTCCGATACCTCCAGTGCGTCAGGCGAGAGCCGGCCGAGCAGTGAGGTGACCGGGCCCGGCAGCACCGCGCGATAGCCGCCGGTGAACGGGATCAGCCTGGCGGGTAAGGAAATACGAACGACGCCCGAGGGCAGCTCGTGCCATTCGGAGCATCGGCCCGGCACCACCAGGAACACCTCGTGACCTGCGGCGCAGTATTCCGCGCCGAGGCGATCCACCGCCGTCCGAAGGCCCCCCGAACGCGGGCCGTAGAAGTTCGCAACCTGTACAACCCGCATGCGCTGATCAGAACCGGCACGCGTGTGCGGTCAACAAAGCGACATCAACCTGTAGGAAAACAGGTCGTGAATTACCGCGAGCAGTGCTAGCCCACGTGTTGGGTCATCCAGTCCTGCACCCGCTGCCAGGCGTCGTCGGCCGCGGTCGCGTTGTAGCGGTCGCCGGTGTCGTTGAAGAACGCGTGGTTGGCATTGGGTTCGGTGACGAGCTCGTGAACCATCCCGGCTTGTTCTAGCGCCGCTTTCACGGTGGGTTCGGTGGCGTTGACGCGCTGGTCCTGCTCGCCGTAGAACGCAAGCACAGCAACATCTTTCGAACCGCGGAAGTCGGGATTGTCCGGGGCAGGCCCGTAGAAGGGGAACGCGGCGGCGAGTCGCGGCTCGCCGGCGGCGAGAAGCTGCCACGTCAGCCCGCCGCCCATGCAGAACCCCACGACGGCGAGCTTCTTGCCCGGAACGCGCCGCGCCAGCTCGTCAACGCCGGACTTGAGGTTGGCGACGAACTCTTGGGGCGGAATCTGACCCAGTGCGGCGGTGGCCTGCGCCGGGTCGGTGAATTTTGCCGTGCCGCCCTGTCCGGACAGCAGATCGATCGCCAGGGCCGAGTAGCCGATGCCTGCAAACCGGCCCGCCACCGACCGGACCCAGTCGTTGAGGCCCTTGTTCTCATGGATGACGAGGATGCCGCCGCGTGCATTCGGCGCCTCTGCCCACGCTGCCTGCAGTTCCCCCTGAGGTCCCGCCCACGTGATCGGCGTGGTGGGCAGCGCCTTGGCCGATCCCGGCGGCGGCGCACTGGACGTCGCAGCTCCGCTGGACGTCACCGGGGCGTTGGAGGTGGTCGTTTTGTTCTCGCCACACGCGGCGATCAATGCGGTGGCCGCCGCGGCGGTCATCCCCAGCAGTGCCAGCCGGCGTAGGGCTTCGCGCCTGGACAACAAACCGTCGACATGATCAGTGGCAATTTCTTCGGCGATATAGCGCTGTAAGGGTGTCACGTTCGCGAGTATGCCCCTTTGACGTCCTCCTCGGACTGCTGTCCGGGGATTCCAACCGACCCCATCGGCTTACGCGGCAGGAGAAACGGGTTGAGGTTCACGGTTCGTAGACCGCCTACTGGCGAGGTCTCCCCGTGCTGTCACCGCCCGTCCGGCGGCGATGTTGCGTGCAGCGTTCACGTCGGCGTTGCGCCGCCCGGCGTTGCAGGCTTGGCACTCGAAGACCGCTTGGCTCTTGCGGTTTTCAGGTTCGATGTGCCCGCATGCGGAGCATCGTTGCGACGTGTACGCGGCCGGGATCTGCTCGACTCGGCTGAATGCCTTGTGCTGCAGGCGTGAGACGAGTTGGCCCCATCCGCTTTGCCTGATCGCGCGGTTGAGCCCTCGTTTCTGGGCGACTCGCATCCCTGGCTGCCCAGCGGTGCCGCGTCCGGAGCGGGTCATCGCTCGCACGTCGAGGGCCTCGACTCGGATCAGGTCGAAGCGCCGCGCAAGGTCGGTGGTGGTTTTCTCGACCCAGTCTTTGCGCCGATCTCTCTCGCGGGCTCTCAGTTTCGCGATCGCCCGTTTCGTCCTTTCGCGGCGGTTGGAGCCCCGCTGGCAGCGTGCGAGCCGCTGTTGCAGAACCGTCACCCGCTTCGCCTCTCCCGGGGTAAGACTGGGTGCGTGCAGCAGTTCGCCCGTGGACAGTGCAGCCGAGACGGCAACGCCGCGGTCGATGCCGACCACGCTGCCGTCGCTCGGCCCGGTGATCGGGTCGGGAATGTGGGCGAACGCGACGTGCCAGCGGCCGGCCCGATCACAGGTGACCCGGTAAGACTTGACACCGGCTGGCACCGGGCGCGACAGGTGAAAACGCAGCCACCCGACCTTGGGTACCCATACCCGACCGAAGTGGCGGTTCAGCCGTTCGATGTGATGCGGTTTCACCCCGACCTGGCGAAATCCTTCGTGCACACCGGCTTTGCGCCATGTCGGGCGGCGGTGCGTGCCAGCGAAGAAGTTGCGCATGGCATGGGCGAAATCCCGCAGCGCCTGCTGCTGCACGGTTTGCGACCCGGCCGCCAGCCATTCGTACTCGGCCCGGGCCTCGGTCAACTGAGCGCACTGCTCGACATAGCCGGGCGCCTTATGCCCCGGATGCCAGTGTTGCCGCTGCTCCACCGCCAGATTCCACACATATCGCGCATCCCGACAGTGCGCCAACAATCCCTCCTCCTGCTCATGAGTCGGCAACAGCCGGAACCGCGACATGACCGCACCGTAACCACCGACACCGACATTCGCGGCCTAGCCGCACGCGAACGCCTCGGAATCGGCTTCCCGGCACTGAAGTCCGGGGCTTCGAGCCGAAGAAGACTTCGATGAACTGGACTCCGGATGCAGATGCGCTGCGCGGCCGCATCGCGCTCGTCGCGGGCGCCACCCGCGGCGCGGGGCGCGGTATCGCGGCGGCGCTCGGCGAGGCAGGCGCGACCGTGATCTGTACCGGGCGCAGCAGCGTGTCGGGCAATGCGCTGTCCGACTACGACCGTCCGGAAACCATCGAAGAGACAGCGCAACTGGTCACGTCACTCGGTGGCGTCGGTATTCCCATCCAGGTCGACCACCTCGAGGCGGCGCAGGTGCAGGCGCTCGCCGATCGCATCCGGAACGACTACGGCGCTATCGACCTCCTGGTCAACGACATCTGGGGTGCCGAGGTGCTCAAGGGTCACCCGCCGACGTGGAACCGGCCGATCTGGGAACACGACCTCGACGACGGCCTGCGAATACTGCGGCTGGGCATCGACACTCACCTCATCACCGCGCACTGCCTGTTTCCGCTACTCGTCACGCGGCCCGGCGGCTTACACATCGAAGTGACCGACGGGACAAAGGAATACAACGATCACGTCTACCGGATCTCGGTGTTCTACGACCTGTCGAAGGTCGCGGTGAACCGGCTTGGCTACAGCCTCGGTCACGACCTCCAGCGCTTCGGCGCCACCGCCGTCGCCGTCACGCCGGGCTGGCTGCGCTCGGAGATGATGCTCGACAACTGGCGCGTCACGGAGGAGAACTGGCACATCGCGCTGAACCCGGCCCGGTCCGACGGCCCCACAGCTCCCCCGGGATTCGCCGTATCGGAGTCGCCGCGGTACGTCGGACGCGGCATCGCCGCGATGGCCGCCGACGAGAACCGCTCGCGCTGGAACCAGCGCTCGGTCACCTCCGCCGAGCTCGCCCGCGAGTACGGCTTCACCGACATCGACGGCCACCAGCCGGACGGCTGGGCGGAGGTATAAGCCCAGGTCAGCATCCAAAGTAGACATTTTTCCGAATCTGTTCACGGATTTCGTTGACACCCGCCAGCACGCGCTGTTCTATGACCTGGTGACCTACGACACGATCATCCGCAACGGGCGCTGGTTCGACGGCACCGGCGCGCCGTCCGCGGTGCGCAACATCGGCATCCGCGATGGCCACGTCGTCGCGATCTCGCCCGATGCCCTCGACGACACGGACTGCCCGCAGATCATCGATGCGACCGGCAAGTGGGTGCTGCCCGGCATGCTCGACATCCACACCCACTACGACGTCGAGGTGCTGGTCGGCCCGTCGCTGTCGGAGTCGCTTCGCCACGGGGTGACCACCGTGATGCTCGGGTCGTGTTCACTGTCCACCGTCCACGTCGGAGGTGTGGACGCAGGCGACATCTTCGGGCGCGTCGAGGCCATCCCCCGCGAATGCGTGATCGGCGCCGTCGACGAGCACAAGACCTGGACTAACGCAGAGGAGTACATCCAGGCGCTCGAGGCGCGACCGTTGGGCCCCAACCTGGCGGCGTTCATCGGACACTCCGACATGCGTGCGGCGACCATGGGCCTGGATCGCGCCACGCAGAAGAAGCAACGACCGACCAGGAGCGAACAGGCCCAGATGGAGCGCATGCTCGCCGAGGCGCTGCGGGCAGGCTTCGTCGGAATGTCCTCGCAGCAACTGCTTTTCGACAAGCTCGACGGTGACGTCTGCCGGTCACGAACCCTGCCCTCGACGTATGCCAAGCCGCGCGAACTGCGGCGGCTGAAGTCTCTGCTGCGCCGCGCAGGCCGAATCCTGCAGTCCGGGCCCGACATTCAGAACCCGTTCAACCTCGGCTCGCAGCTGGCCCAGTCGCTCGGTGTCTTCCGCAACCCGCTCAAGACCAGCCTGTTGTCGGCCGCCGACGTCAAGGCCAACCCATACGCGGTCTGGGCCATGGGACCCGCCGCCCGGCTGATCAACCGTCTCGGCGGCAACTTCCGCTGGCAGCATCTGCCTGTGCCGTTCGAGGTCTACGCCGACGGCATCGACCTCGTGATCTTCGAGGAGTTCGGAGCCGGCGCGGCGGCGCTGCACCTGCGCGACGAGGTGGAGCGCAACGAGATGCTGTGCGACGAGTCGTATCGCCGCGTATTCCGCAAGCAGTACGAGAGCAAGTTCGGCGTGCGGGTGTGGCACCGCGACTTCTTCGACGCCAAGATCGTCGAGTGCCCTGACGCTTCGGTGATCGGCAAGTCGTGCGGCGAGGTCGGCCAGGTCCGCGGCGGGCTGCACCCCGTCGACGCGTTCTTGGACATGGTGCTCGAGCACGGCACGGCGTTGCGTT
>Ga0105249_10004506_pt1 | contig 12041 bp, 10 predicted proteins | sample KBSS44metaG_FD_81522 | JGI IMG/M metagenome (GOLD analysis project Ga0105249, IMG submission 81522) | Switchgrass rhizosphere microbial communities from Kellogg Biological Station, Michigan, USA - KBS S4-4 metaG | ecosystem: Host-associated > Plants > Roots > Rhizosphere > Soil | place... | reverse complement strand
CAGCCGCCCGCGGCGGCCGACCTCGACGACGAGACGGGACGCGTCGCTCAGACGCGGAGGAAGCGGCGGATCGTCAGGCCGGAGCCGATCGCGCCGAGCGCGAGCCCCATGCCGATCAGGATCAGCGCGACGAGCGGGAATGCGAGCGCCTGCACGTCGGAGTCGCCCGAGAGGTGCGGCAGGATCGACGGCAGGGCGACTGCCTTGCCGACGACGAGGAACAGCACTGCGAACTGCAGCATGAGTCCTCCTCCCTCCTGGAGCGTCTGCTGCGAGTTCTGTACCTACACGCCCTCGAGGTCGTCGTCTCCGCCTTCGTCATCCCCGCCGAGGTCGATGTCCGGCTCGTCCATCAGCTCGTCATTACCGAGTGTGTCCATATCTTCGCGACCGGATTCCTCGTTCATGGCGCCACCAAAGGACGGCGCACTCGCGGCTGCTGCGGTAGCTGCTGCTGCGCGGCGGCGGATCGGCGAAGCCTTGCGGCCCGCGGCGCTCCGCTTCGTGCTGCGTTTGGCCGCTCCCTTTCGAGCCGCTCCCTTTCGAGCCGCGCTCTTTCGAGCCGCGCTCTTTCGTGCACTCGTCTTGCGTGAGGCGCCTGCGCGCGAGCGTGACGAGCGCTTTGCGCTGCGGGCGGCGGTGGATTTCCGGCCGCGGGCCGCGCTCTTCTTGCGGCTCCCCTTGCTCTTCTTCTTGCCACGTGGTGGCATACTCCTCCTTCGCGAGCTCCCTCGCAACCAGCGGCGGGCAACGCAGTGCGCTGCCCGCATATCAAGGTCGCAGATGTCAGTGGGCAGGGAGCAGGAGGTGATCCTGCCAGCTGCCTCCTGCCGCCTGTAATAATCGACGCAGTGTATACGCGATCGAGCGCGGCGCAATGATGAAAAAAATCAGCAGGGTCCCGCCGGCGCGCGGCGTGCCACGCACACCGCGTGGCAATCCGCTGGCGCAGCCGCGACCGCCCGAGCCGGTCGCCGTGCCACCGCCCGAGCGGGGCATCGCCGCGCCGCCGAACCCGCGCAAACCGCAAGTGGTTCGTGATGTACATGGAAACGAGTTGATGGACCTGTTCGACTTCTTTCCCGACCTGCCCCGTCCGCCCAGGCGGCGCGCGAGAATTTCCAACCGCCGACCGCGGCGCCCGTAATTACTCCAGCTTTCCGCCGAGGAGCTTTCGCGCGATCAGATCCTTGTGCTCATCGTCGTCATGGCTGGCAACGATGACGAGGTTGTTCTGTGTCTTCGACAGAGTGTTCAGCCATTTCAACTGATCGCCTACTGAGGCCGTGTCTTCGACAATCCATGGCGCATCCTTGCCGCTGACGTTACGGACGCCGTCCATGTGCCAGGCCGCGTCGCCGATGAGGAGATACTCGCGTCCCGAATCGAGCGCGATGAACATCATCTGAGACCCGGGCGTATGACCCGCGGCCTTGATCAGCGCCCAGCCAGGCGCAAACGCCATATACCGGTCGTAATCAATGATGTGATAACGCTGCGCCTGCTCTTCCGTCATGCGCAGGTCGGGGAACTGAGGCGTCGTCTCCAACGTACGCACCTGCGCGCGGGTCAGAATCGTTTTGGCCGCCAGTTCAGCCAGGTAGGGTGTGCGAACGACGCCCGTGACGTGGTCACCGTGCTCGTGCGTGAAGATGATGGCGCGCGCGCCGCGCAACGCCTTGTCAACCTGCTGAGCCTGTTCGGCGAAGTATGGCTCCTCGGCACCGCGCCCGATCTGTTTATGCATGGGTTCGTCCATCCCAGCATCGACCATGACGTACCCATCGGGATACACCACCTGGAACACGGTTCTCGCCTGGACGCTCGGAGTCGCCGGTTCACCCTTGACGGAAAAGTTCTTCGTGCGATGACTCTCGGCGAACTTCAGCACGTTGATGCGGGAGGCCTTGCGTCCGGGGATGAGGGCTGCGGTGCGTCGAATCTCGCCGATGTCGGCGGACCACGGTGAGGCCGTTGTTGCTTGAGACTGCTGAGCGTGCGTGGCAAAGCTGCCGGCGAGCAGCAACGAGACGGATAAGAAGAGAGCGACGCGTTTCATGAAGCGGATCCTAAACGAAAACGCCCGGGCGCCTCTTCCGGCGGCCCGGGCGAACGAATGAACGAACCGAACGACTCGAACGATCCGAACGACTAAAAGGTCAATTTCACGCCCAGCTGGAGCATGCGTGGCTGGTACGCGAGCGCCGTACTCTGGTTCGGGTTGCCAAAACTGGCGTTGGCCATGTTCGTCGTGTAGCTGCCGTAGTTGGCATGGTTGAACAGGTTGTAGGTCTCGATCATGCCGTCGATCTTCACCCTGCTGACGATCGGGAACGACTTCTGGAGCCTCACATCCACACGGTGGATCGGCCGGCCCACGAGACTGTTGCGCGCCACGATCGAGCCGTCCGCACGAAGCCGGTTCTCCCCGCTACCGCCTTCGCTGCGGCGATCGGTGCCGTCCGTGACCGCGTAGCGCATCCCCGAGCCATAGAAGTAGATGCCGCTCACCTGGAATCCGTAGCCGAGATCGACAACGCCGTTGACGTTCGCGCGGTGGCGCTGATCGTCGGCGGCGTATCCATACTCACCGCCGAGGTCCTTCGCGAGCGCGAAATCGAGCGTCCGGCGCGCGACGATTCCGTCAGGTCCGAGGTACCACTGGTCCCGTTGTGGGTTCGCATCCTTGAAGAACGCCAGTGTGTAGGTGGCGTTCGCCTGCCAGCGATGGCTGAACCGCTTGGTGAAGGTAATGTCGGTTCCGTGGTAGTTCGACCAGCCGTCGAGCAGTTCGAAGTTCACCGTGCCCCAAGTGGGGAACGGCCGCGCCGGGGTATTGGTGAACGGAATGTTCGCACCTGTGGCGCGGTCGTACGTCAGGTTGGCGTTGACCGTGGTCGTCGGCTCCTCGCGTCTGCCGCCCGTGTATGCGTAGTTCACCTCGAGCGAGGCTTGTGTGCCGATCTGATGCTGCACGCCAATGGAAGCCTGGTGTGAATACGACGTCTTGCGGCCCCGGTAGTTGATCTCCTGGGTCAATGCGCGGAAGGCGCAACCGGACGTCCTATTCACGATGTCGCACGCGTTCTGCAGCGAGGCCTGGAAGCTTGGTTTCGGCCCATGGAACCATCCCCAGAAGTTATCCCTCACGGTCGTGAAGTCCGCGGTGCCGTCGTAGGTGATCTGATTTTCGAAGCGGTGCCGATAACCTTCGGTCTGTTGCACCCCGTCGTTCGGCGCAAAGGCATAGAACAACCCGTAGCCGCCACGGAGCGCGGTCCGATCGTTGATTTTGAACGCGAAGCCCGTGCGCGGCGCGAAATTGGTCTTCTCAATCGGAAGGCCGCCCGGCAGCCACGGTCTGAATTCGGTCTTCTCATTGTGGCCGTTCGAGTCGAGGTCGTACCGAAGCCCGAGGTTCAGCGTCAACCTGCCCGTGAGACTCCAGTCATCCTGCAGCCAGGCGCCCCAGATGTGCCGAGTGACGTCGTAGCGATGCTCGGTGTCGGACAGCGAGTGATCCACCCAGCGCACGAGCGGCGCGCCCGTCGGGCTGCGTAACGTCGCCAGCGGCGCAAGATCCCACGTCGAGGCGTCGTAGACATCAGGGAACATCTGCTGGAGGACCGCCGCGCTCGGAATCGGGCCGCCCTGTGCGTTGATGGAACCGTCGCACCGCAGGCACCAGATGAACGCGTTGTGGAACTTGATGTACTCGGCTCCCATCTTCACGTCGTGGCGTCCTCTCGCGTTGAACGCTGTCGTGTAGTCGTCACGGACCGACGTGTTGTCCTGGAAGATGTTCAGCGGCGACGCACCGATGGTGAGTCCCGTGAACTGCGTGATGATTGCTCCTCCATGGAGCGAGGGGTGATACGGGAAGTCCTGCCCTTTCCAGCGCACATCCGGCTGGTCGCGCCGCTCGTAATCCGTGCGGCCGACTTTGATCTCGTTGATCGCGTTGGTGCCAAGCACCTGCGTCAGCGTGCCGAAGTACTGCGGCGCGATCCGTCCTCGCGTGCCGCCAATCGGGCTTGTCGGACTTCCGCCGTTGTAGAAGTCCGTCACGAACTGCGTCGTGCGGCCGACGACGCGCATCTGCGGCGTGAGCTGCCAGTCGATGCGCTGCGTTGCCGTGTGCTGCTTCTTCGGATAGGTGATCTCTCGATTCAGCCACGCGTACGCGCTATTGGAGTTGAAGGTCCGTGGCTCGTGCTCGAATTCGTACGCGGCGAAAAAGTGCAGACGGTCGCGAATGATGGGGCCGCCCACGGTCGTGCTGAATTGCTGATTTGAGTACGGCAAAACGCGATGAAGGATGGGGTCCTCGGCATTGAATCGATCGTTGCGGAAATAGCCGCCTAACGTGCCGGTGAGCGCATTGGTGCCCGATTTGGTGATGGCATTGACGATCATGCCGGAGGAGCGTCCCTGTGTGGCGTCGAAACGATTGGCGACGACCTGGAACTCGGCGATCGCATCGCGGCTGAATTGCGCCTGCTCGCTGTCCGGCGTCGAATGGTAGTTCGTCGTGATCTGCTGTCCGTCCACGTTGGTCTGCGCATAGCCCTGGCGGTTCTGCACGAGGCCGCCGCCTTCATTGCGCCGTGCACCGGGCGCCAGCAGCGTTAGGTCCATCCAGTTGCGCCCGTTGATCGGCAGATCCTGAACCTGCCGCGGGTCGATGTTGGCGCCGACGGTGGATTCCTTCGTATCGACGAGTGGCGCCTCGCCCGTGACGGTGACCGTCTCGGTGAGCGTGGCCGGCCCGAGCTGCAGGGTGACTGCCAGCGTCTGGTTCAACAACAGCTGCAGCCCTGTGCGTGTAATGGTCTGAAAGCCTGAGAGGCTCGCGGTCAGTCGGTGTGCGCCGACGCGGACCGGAACCCGGAACTGGCCCTGGGCATCAGTCACCGCTTCGAAGGTATTGCCCGTTTCCTCGTGGATGATGGTGATGGTCACGCCCGGGAGCACCCCGCCGGACGTATCGGTGACGGTTCCTGTAATGGTTGCCTGCTGTGCGAAAGCCGACACGGCACCAAGCAGCAGGGCGGCGGCGGCGAACACGAATCGCGTGAAACCTGCCTTCATCGCTCCTCCAGTCGAGGTTCCCCACAAGTAACTACGGCCGAGTATGCCGCGCGGGGAGACTAGAGCCGGCGCCGCGAGCGTGTCAAGCCGCGCTGAAAGGCCTATAATCTGCGCCACTTACACGTTCATACCCGCCCCCCGGAAGAACGTTCCATCCTCAGGAGAACACTATGCGAGCAATGACCATCGTTGCATCAGCGATTCTGGCTTTGATGATTGCGGGCAATGTCGCCGCGCAGAACATGCCGTCCGACGTCAAGGCCACCGGCGGCATCCTGACCGACGCGAAGGGGATGACGCTCTACACCTTCGACAACGACAAAGAGCCAAACAAGTCGGCGTGTACGGGCAACTGCTTGAACAACTGGCCCGTGCTGAAAGCCGGGGCGACCGCCAAGGATATGGGCGACTGGAAGGTGATCACGCGAGACGACGGCACGAAGCAGTGGGCGTACAAGGGGAAGCCACTCTACTACTTCTCGATGGACAAGGCCGCCGGAGACAAGGCCGGAGACGGCCGCGGCATGGTGTGGCACGTCGCAACGCCGTAGGGTCGAGGATGCGCCTATAATTCGTGTTCCACCGGGGCCTGTGAGCGTGCACAGGCCCCCACACGTCACGAAGGAAGGTGCACCGTGCGTACTGTTACTTCCATCGCTCTCGCAATCTCCCTCCTTGTGTTCGGCGCATGGCGCGCGGGGCTCTCCGCACAGGGCGCGACGGCCCAGACCCACATCGGTCACGTTCTCGACAGCTTCAACGGCACGCCGGACAACATGGGCCTCCTGCCCACGGCCATGGCGGAAGCGAAAGTTGCCGCCGACCACGCGGCACTGGCCGCGAAGGCGACCTCGCTGCAGATGATTCAGACACACGCCGGGCATGTGCTCAACGCGATCGATCCAACGGTCGTCGCACAGGGTCCGGGCAAGGGCTATGGCGCAAAGAAAGCGGCACAGGGCGTCGCGCAGCATGCCGGCCTTGCCGCCAACGCCGCCAACGCCAACGACATGGTGAAGACCCACTCGATGCACGTGAGCACCGCTGCGACCAACGTCGTTTCCATGTCGGACGAGGTCGTCGCGCTCGCGCAGAAGATTCGGATGTCGACGTCGCAGGACGAAGCGCAGAAGCTCGCGGCGGAGATGCAGACCAAGGCCGAGCAGCTGACGACAGGCGTTGACGCCGACAAGAACGGGCAGATTAGCTGGAACAAACCTGAAGGCGGCCTCAATCAGGCGCAGCAGCACATGAATTTCATGAAGACGGCGGCTGGCACTCAGTAAGGTCGCAGGTCGCAGGTGGCAGCGACACGTCGCAGTAGGTGGCAGTGAATGAATAGGAGGGTGACGTGAGAATTATTGCGGCGTCGACGATTGCGCTCGCCACGATCGTCACCTTCGCGGTGGTGCCGCAGGCGCAGCAGCAACAGCAGCAGACCGCGCCTGCAGTCACCAATGCGCCTGGAATTCCGGGATGGGCGTATCCCGTGGCGGCCGCCGTGCCCGGTCCCAAAGACGATGGGACCGTCTTCCATGTCCCGAACAGCACCGTCGGGATGACGCTGACGCAGGCACGGAACAATTCCGACGTTCCGGACTGGCATCCCGACGAACACCCGCCGATGCCTGACGTCGTCAGGCGCGGCCGCATCGCGGAAGGCGTTCGTGCCTGCGGCTATTGCCACTATCCAAACGGCCTCGGACGACCGGAGAACGCAAGCATCGCGGGTCTTCCGACCGAGTACTTCATTCAGCAGGTGAACGACTTCAAGAACGGGCTTCGCAAATCGTCTGAGCCGAGCATGCGTCCGCCACAGCTGATGATCGACACGGCCAAGAAGGCGACCGACGCAGACATTCGCATCGCGGCGGAGTATTTCGGCTCGTTGAAGTTGAAGCGGTGGATCAAAGTCGTCGAGTCGAAGACGGCACCGCGCACGCAGATTCTTGGCGGCATGCTGGTGCCGCTCGAGGATAAGAGCACCGAACCGATCGGCAATCGCATTGTCGAGGTCCCGGTGGATGCGCACCTGACCGAACTGCTCCGCGATTCTCAATCGCCGTTTGTCGCGTACGTGCCGGTGGGGAGCATCGCGAGAGGGGAAGCGCTCGTCACGACCGGCGGAGCGCGACTCGCCGGTGGAAAGATCGTCGGCGGCAACACCGCCGCGTGCGGCACGTGCCACGGCGCGGATCTCACCGGGTATGCGGATATGCCGCCGATCGCAGGGCGCTCACCGAGCTATCTCGTTCGGCAGATGCTCGACTTCCAGAAAGGGAGCCGCAACGGACCGGACGCGAAGCTGATGAAGCCGGTTGTTGCGAACTTGACGATGCAGGATATGGTGGCGATCGCCGCGTATGTCAGCTCCCGCTCGCCGGAGCTGTCGAAGTCCACGACGACGGCGCGGCGCTGACGCGAGTCATTGACCGTAGAGGCGGACCTTAAGGTCCGCCTCTACAAGGTCCGCCTCTACGACTCAGAAGTCGAGCTGCACTCCGAGTTTCGCGAAGCGTCCCAGGATCACGGCCTGCGGGCGAAGCCATGTCGCGTAGTTGGTGTTGACACCGGTGACCGTGTCAATGTTCAGGGCGTTATACAGATCGAATTGAAACGTTGTCTTGGTTCGGCCCAGACGGACCGGCCTTGCGAACCGGATGTCCAGCTGATTCAGCCGCTCTCCATACAAGGTTCCCGGCGCGACCACATTGACCGACACGTTCGCTGCGCCTCCCGACAGACTCCGGCCGAGCGACGGCGAGATCTGCGCGTTCGTCGCGGTGTAAAACGCGTTCAACTCAGGACCCGGAATGCTCTGAAGGGCCGCGCTGATCTGCACCTCGACCTGCGGGACCGTATACGATCCGAGCAGCTTCAGCTGCGTCTGCGGCCGCTCGGTACGGCAGTGCCAGACGAGCGGTCCCGCGAGATTCAGCGTCGACGTACTGGTGCCCGCCGCGACAACGGGAGCTGAGTAGGGATCGGCCACCGTGTACTCGGGCACCTTCGACCGCAGATCGCAGACGTCTTGCGTAATCGCCCCCGTGTCGACACCGCCCTGGAGAATGATCTCGTGCGGCATCCGGGCGTTCACCGTGATCGCCACACCATTCCACATCTGCACCTGCCTGCCGAAGTTCTTCGCAAATGTGGTGATGTTGTCGGTTTGTCCGAACTTGGTTGGGTTCACGTCGTAGAGACCGGAGATCATATTTCCGCCGCCATCGGGCAGGCGCGAATCTACGGGTACGGTGATGCTGAACTGCGCGAAGTCCGCCGCGGTCACCGCACGGTTGTCGACGACGGTGAAGTTGCCGTACCAGCGGCGGAAGTAGGTCGCGTCGGCGGAAAGCCCCGTCATCAACTGCCGCTGGACGCCCGCGGAGAACTCCCAGTTATACAGACGCTTTCCCCATCCGCGTAAGACCTCGGGATCGAAGTTCGCCTGCGCGCCTGCGCTGCCGAATAACCTGTTGGCCACGGCGTCGCACTCGCCGTTGGCCGTCAGGACGACGAGATTGCAATCGGGAACGAAGTTGCGATTGTCGTCCGCCCACGAACGCGTCGTCGTGGTCGCAAGCCGGACGATGGGGTTATTCGCGCCCGCAATCCCTCCAACGGTGTACGGCTCGACGTTGCGATTGAGGCTCACCTTGACTGCGGTCTTTCCGTTGCCATTCAGGTCATAGGCCGCACTGAGCTTCGGGCTCAAGTCTTTGAGGTTTAGTCCCGAAGTGTCCGGGAACGTGAAGTTACGTTCCGGCGCGAGCGGTGCGGGACCAACGGACTGCGCGGGGAAGCTATTCTTGAACCAGTCCAGCCGCAGTCCCGCATTGACGGTGAGTCGCTTGATCGTCCATCGATCCTGCGCGAACGCGCCGAACTGATGATCCACATCGACGACGAACTGCACGGGATAGGCGCGCATCGTGATCTGGTTCGGGACGCCGTTGTTGAACCGGTAGCTGACCGGATTCACGTCCCAGTCGCGCTCGGAGGTATTGCCCGAGATGTCGCCGGCGCCGAACTTGAACGAATGGGCGCCGGTGATGTACGAGATCGCGGCGCGATAGTAGAAGACGGCGCTCGTGCGGTTGATGAAGAACTGCCGCGCGCGGTACTGCCTGCCGGTGGACTGCTCGAGGACGCTGATCATCGTCGGGTTCACCGTGCGATCGGGATCGCGAATCGCACGCTCGAACGTGGTCTTCACGGCACCATCGATCAGCATGTTGTTCGTCAACGGGACGGTGACGTCGCCGGTGACCTGCCGCTCGACGGGGAAGTAGTGGTTAGGGCCTGCTTCGACCGCGAGTAGCGTGCCGCCGGGCGCACCTGTCGTGTCGAGAATCGAAGGCCAGTTGCGTGCCGTCTGTTGGACGTACAGCAATCCCACCTTCACCTTCGGCGCGGCCTGAACCGTCAGGCGCAAGCGGCCGTCGTTGACATCGGAGTCATTCGAGACGGGTTTGCTGAGATCCGCCTGATAGGTCCAGACGTTCGGGTTATTCGCATTTCTGTCGTAGAACTCGTCCGCCATCCACTTCGACGAAGTCGCGCGTCGTCCTGAGAGATAGAACCAAGCCCTGCCGCGGCGCAGCGGTCCGCCAAATCCCGGATTGACGTCGAACATGTTGTGAATCTTGTTTGGCGTTCGGAGCCCCGCGTCCTTCAACCGCTGCGTGAAATTGCTGCTTCCGAGGCCTTCGGTGGTTCCGTTCATGAACAACACGCCGTTGAACGTGTTGCCTCCTTCGCGCGGGATCACGTTCATCCTCACGCCGCCGCCGGCGGTGTCAGCCCCTGCGCCCGAATAGTCCACCGCAATTTCCTGCGATGCCGCCATGTTGAACGTGATCTGAGAATTTGCAGGCGAGATGAGGGCCGCCGTCGACAAGCCGTTCTCCATCAGCGACTGCGATGCGCCTGTCGACCCGTGCACCTGCATCGTGATGGCGCCCGAGAGCTGCGTTGCGCCCCCGACGTCCTGATTGGCCGCGTTGACGGTCACGCCGGGAATCAGCGCCATTTGCGCGAACGGCGACCGGCCGGCCGGCAGCTTGTCGATCAGATCGCGATCGATCACGCGTTGTTTATTGGCGCTCTGGATGTCGACAATCGGTGATTCGCCACTGACGGTAACGGTTTCCTGGACTTCCCCCACGCGCAGTTCCGCGTCGATCGTGGCGGTGAACGTCCCTGTTAGCTGAATCCCTTCGCGCTTGACCGTGCTGAATCCGGGCAGCGCGAACGTGATGGTGTAGATGCCGGGAGGCAACAGCTCGATGCGGTACTGGCCGGTGCCGCCTGTGGCAACGGAGCGCAGCTTCTCGATGAGCGCAGGGCTTGACGCTTCGACGGTCACGCCGGGCAGCACCGCGCCGGATGGGTCCCTCACCTGACCAGCGATGGAAGCCTGCGCCCGCGCAACGGCCGATGTAGTCGCGAGAATGATGACGACCAACGTGATGACTCGGAATCCACGCATCGGGGACCTCCACGTCAGGTTGTCGTTCCAGGTTTGGTGTTTAGTGGACGGCGACTATAGGACCCGATGTAACCGATGTCAAGACGTCGTGGACCATTCGTAAAGTAGGATCACTGGTTGGTGTACGGAGTGGAGGACTACCCAGACGTGATGAACAACTATCGTGCTCTCGAACAACAACTCTCGTCCGAACTTGGCCTGACGCGGCGACCGGTCGCAATTGCCCTTGCTGACGCGGCTCCCGCAGGGGTCTCACAGTTCACGGGATCGGTGCCGTCGGGCTGCAGCTTCTGGCGGCTCGCCTCCGAGGGGCGCGTTTTCTTCACGGTGCCGGGTGATCACTACAATTGCCCGATTGGTTCGTACACGCACAACATTCCGTTGCCGCGCGACCGCGCCAACGACCTGGGCGACACGCTTGGCCTGATGGGTGACCTCGGCTACTTGCGAATGCAAGAAGTCGCTGGCATCCCCGTCCTGCCAAAGACACCGGCCGTCATTATCTATGCGCCACTCGGCGACACGCCTGCCGATCCGGACGTGGTCATTTTCGTCACATCTCCTGCGAGTCTGATGCTGCTGCACGAATCGGCGATAGCCGCCGGCGTTGCGGCAAACTTCAATACGCTGGGACGTCCCACGTGTATGGCCGTGCCCGCGGCGCTCGCTGGCAGGATGGTGGTGAGTGCTGGTTGCATCGGCAACCGTGTGTATACGGATCTCGGAGAAGGCGAATTGTACGCGGCGCTTCCCGCAAGGGACGTGCCCACGCTCGCCGACAAGGCGCACGCGATCGCCGCGGCGAACGCGAAACTCCAGGAGTACCATCAGGCGCGCCGGCAGCAACTGACCGTTGTAGGGGCGGACGTTTAGGAACTGTGGGGGCGGACCTTCAGGTCCGCTCGGTGTAACTAACGCTTCGCTGCCGGTACTGGTCTCGCGAACCTCGCGGCTTCAACGGGCACGTTCGGTCTGATCTCGCTCAGCTTGATCGTCATCTGCATGTACGTCTGACTGACCGTCCATGTGAATGGCATCTTCACGCCTGCGACGCCGCGATAGTCGCCGTAATTGATCTCGGTCGGCACCGGACCGACTGGCGTGTCGTTCCATCGCACCAGCCGCACGAGCATTCCTGTTTTCGTGTCGAAGTACAGATTCACCGGCAACAGTCCGGGATTCGTACCCTGAACGATCTGCACCGGGCGATCGTCAATCGCGGTGCGTCCCACTTTCCATCGAGCGAACGCCTGCTTGATGCCCGCAGGAAACGCCACGAGCGCTTCGAGGCGGTACCGATCGAGATTGCCGCTCGTCAGCGTCTCGATTGGTGCCGGGGCGTCAGGACCCGCCCACCAGCCGTTGCGGCCGTCGAACACGCGAGAGCTGTCGCCGTCGGCCATATGAATGATCCAGGTTCGCTGATTTGGCGCTTTCGCATAGATGTCGACGGGCACTT
>Ga0105249_10004505_pt1 | contig 12043 bp, 8 predicted proteins | sample KBSS44metaG_FD_81522 | JGI IMG/M metagenome (GOLD analysis project Ga0105249, IMG submission 81522) | Switchgrass rhizosphere microbial communities from Kellogg Biological Station, Michigan, USA - KBS S4-4 metaG | ecosystem: Host-associated > Plants > Roots > Rhizosphere > Soil | place... | reverse complement strand
TTGCTTCAGGATGCAGTTCAACAGGAATGTTACGCCTTCTTTTGATCATAAGCGGATAAACAATAGAAATGATCAACAAACCTATAAATATTAATCCACCAATAATGATCACTGTTTTCCAAAAAATATTATCGGATGTTGCAAAATAGCCTGAAGCTTGTTCAGTAACCATTCGAATATTAAGATAGACCAGTATAGAAGTAACAAGCCATGCTATTATTTTCGTCAATGGTTTAATAACAAAAGACCCCATTGTTTTTTTATCACTCACAAAAAGTATCAATGGGATAATAGCAAATCCTAATTGCAAGCTTAAAATAACCTGGCTTAATATCAGGAGGCTGTCAATATTTTTTTCTCCATTAATAAGAATGACAATGACGGCAGGAATAACAGCAATAAGGCGGGTCATCAGTCGTCGTATCCATGGATTGATTCGCAAATGAAGATATCCCTCCATTACTATTTGCCCCGCAAGTGTTCCTGTAATAGTAGAACTTTGTCCTGCTGCAATTAATGCAACAGCAAAAAGAGTAGGGGCCAATTTTGTACCTAAGAATTCATTAAGCAACTCATGCGCCGTTTTGATTTCTGCTACATCTGTTCTTCCGGTTTTAAAAAAAACCGTTGCTGCGAGAACCAATATAGCTGCGTTTACAAAGAAAGCCAGGTTAAGTGCAATGGTACTGTCAATAAAATTTAATTTCAAGGCCCGCTTTATTCCTTTTTGATCTCTTTTAAATTTTCTTGTTTGCACCAATGCTGAATGCAGATACAAATTATGCGGCATTACGGTGGCGCCTATTATTCCTATAGCAATATATAAAGCTTCATTGCCTGGTATTCCCGGGATAAAACCAGTAGCCACTTCAGAAAGAACAGGTTTGGCCAAAATAATTTCGATAAGAAAGGATAAGCCAATAATTGCAACAAGAGCAATAATGAAAGCCTCCATCTTTCGCATACCGAGTCTTTGTAGTAAGAGGAACAGAAATGTATCCAGGACAGTGATCAATACTCCCCAGATCAATGGTAAACCTGTAAGCAACTGAATACCTATAGCCATCCCCAATACTTCAGCCAGATCACAAGCTGCTATGGCAATTTCAGCAAGCACATAAAGCATCAGGTTTATATATCTTGGATAAGTCTCTCTGTTAGCTTGAGCGAGATCTCTACCTCTTACAATACCAAGTCGTGCTGATAAACTTTGTAGCAGCAAAGCCATCAGGTTACTCATTAATAAAACCCAAATAAGTTTGTAGCCAAACTTACTGCCACCGGCAAGGTCTGTAGCCCAATTGCCTGGATCCATATAGCCTACGCTAACAAGATATGCCGGCCCAAAAAAGGAAAGCACTTTTCTCCAACCTGTCCTTCTTATATTGGTGGTATCTACACTTTGATGTACCTCGCTTAATGATGCATAATTATATTCCTTGTAACTCATGATTTTATTTTCTTTTCAACTCGGTAGTTAATACTAAGCTTGTATTTTGCAAGGATGTGACAGAAAGGATTTTTACAAAAATGTTTTTAGCTAATTGTTCACTGATGGTAAATGGCAAACCGATTGATGACTGTTTTTTGATCTTTACTTCCATTGAATTATCGAATTCAAATCTTTTTTTTATCTCCAGCTTCGTACCAATGCTGATGTTTTTATGAGCCAGTAATTCCAGCATCTCGCTTGATTGATCACCCACTTTGCAAACAACGGCTTGTTTATTTAGGGGCAATTCTGTAAGACTGATCTGTTTACTTGTTTCGATCTTTCCGTGTATATCCGGTATAGGGTCGCCATGCGGATCAAATCTTGGAAAGCCGAGAAACTCATCAAGTTTATCAATTAATTTCTTACTGCTAACATGCTCCATATCTTCTGCCACTTCATGTACTTCATCCCAACTGAATTTTAATTTTTCAGCCAAAAAATATTCCCATAACCGGTGGCGTCTAATTATGCCGATAGCTACTTTTTTACCTTCATTGCTTAAATGAAAACCTTTATAGGGTTGGTAGTGCAAGAGTTTTTTCTGTTTTAATTTCTTCATCATATCGGTAACGGAAGCTGGCTTCGTATTAAGTTCTTTCGCCAGTTCATTGGTGGTTACAGTACTGTCTTCACCCTGTAAATGAAAAATGGCCTTGATGTAATTCTCTTCACTTGTAGAATAGTTCAACACGGCTAAAAAATATTTTAGACAAACCTAAATTATTTTATTTTAATTTCAAAATCAGCGAATAATTGCAATGGCCAGAATCGCTTATTTTCGGGTTTCAATTCCCGCTATGCTTGTGTTAAAAAAGTATCTTGTAATTATCATCGCTCTTGTAATTGTATTTAGCTGCAGGCATAAAAAGCCTTCTTTGTCCGGTGAAGAGCCAGTCGAGGTATCTGATTTTATAGATTTTTTTCAACCAGTCAAATTGCCTTTTGCTTTTGGTGATACCGTTTTTTCCAAAAAAGAAAAAGATTCTTTACTTATCAGTTACAAGGTATTTACCCAATTTGTTCCGGATTCGGCTTTGATAGGAACGTTTGGTAAATCAACAAAATTGAAAATATATCCTGTAGGAAGAGTAAATGTTTCTGGGTCCGGAACCTATCTATTCTCTAAAATTATAGGGGCGGATAAAAAGGCTGTTTATATCCTGGGGTTTGATAAGAAAAACAATTTTATTGCTGCAATGCCCGTGCTGAAGCTCGATCAATATGTTTCCACTTTACAATCCGTAACAATGGATAGCCGTTATACTATCACTAAAACCCTGGTTCGGAAAAATAGCGATGGCAGTACCAGTGAAGGTAAAGATGTATATGTGTTGAATGAGGATGCAAATACATTTATGCTCATAATGACAGATGCGTTGGATGATAAACCAACCGAAATAATTAATCCAATTGATACCTTACCACGAAAGAATAAAATAGCTGCGGACTATACCGCAGGAAAAATGAATCTTGTTTCCATTCGTGATGGAAGAAAAAGTGATCGCATTGCTTTTTTTATACATTTTGAAAAAAACAACGGAGAATGTACAGGTGAATTAAAAGGAGAAGCGCTATTAAAATCTGCAAATCTTGCTGAGTATAGCGCCAATGGAGATCCCTGCACATTACTGTTTGCATTTTCTGCCACCTCCGTTTCAATAAAAGAAATAGAAGCATGTGGTGCACATCGCGGACTTCGCTGTTTATTCGACGGAAGTTTTACAAGAAAAAAAGAAATAAAGACAAGTCCCAAGAAAAACAAATCATCGGGGAAAAAATAATTTGCAGCAAATAAATATCCTTCTTACTGTTGCATTGTCAATGCCATTGAAGTTACACTAATCAACGATGCCTGCCTCCTGATTTTCAGGATTTACCGCTATATTGCGTCTTCGTGGAAAATAACCAGGTATGAATTTTACTCAATATACTGTTCCATATAAAGTAGATGCTGCTTATGCAAAGAAGGTAGCTTATTTTTCTATGGAATTTGCAACACATCAACCTCTGAAAATATACAGCGGAGGACTTGGCTTTTTGGCCGGCTCACATTTGCGCAGCGCTTATGAATTAAAGCAAAACCTGGTTGGCATTGGCATACTTTGGAAATACGGTTATTATGACCAGGAACGCAACCAGGATCAAACTCTCGATGTAACCTGGAATGAAAAACAATATAGCTTTCTTGAAGATACCGGTGTTAAGTTTCAGATCACTGTACATGAACACCCGGTTTGGGTAAAGGTTTATTACCTGAACCCCGAAACTTTTAAAACGGCTCCGTTATTTCTTTTATCAACTGATATTCCGGAGAACGATTATGTTTCGCAAACTATCACGCATCGCCTTTATGATGCGAATGTAGCTACCAAAGTAGCGCAATTCATTTTGCTTGGTGTTGGTGGAGCTACCTTAATGGATGTGATCGGTTTTAACCCGGATCTTTATCATCTTAATGAGGCACATGGGTTATCCGCTGCCTTTTATTTATATAATAAGTATAGAAATAGCACTGAAGAAGTGAAGAAGAGATTGGTCTTTACGACCCATACACCAGAAGAAGCCGGTAATGAAAAACATGATATTTTTCTCTGTCATAAAATGAGCTATTTCTGCGGGCTAAGTGTAGATGAAGTAAAAAAGCTCACAGGTATGCCAGATAATCAATTCAACCATTCACTTGCAGCATTGCGTTTTGCAAAGCTTGCTAATGGCGTATCGGAATTACATGGGCATGTATCAAGAACCATGTGGAGTAAATACGATAAAATTTGCCCCATCATTTCTATAACGAATGCGCAAAACTGGCTTTATTGGTCGGATAAGCAGTTATATCGTTTTAAAGAAGCGAATGATGATGCAGCATTTGATGACCGGAAAAAATATTTAAAGAAAAGAGCTTTTGAAATTGTAGCTGATCAGACTGGTAAGATTTTTAACCCCGATATTTTTACAATTGTTTGGGCGAGGCGGTTTGCAGGTTATAAGAGAGCAAGTTTTATTACAACTGCACAGGAACGATTTGAAAAATTGGTAAACGATAAAAAATATCCTGTTCAGCTTATCTGGGCTGGCAAGCCTTATCCTGTCGATCACCCGGCGATCAGCGAATTCAATCACCTGGTACATCTCAGTAAAAATTATAAAAATGTTGCCGTGCTTATTGGGTATGAGCTGGCATTATCAAAGCGGTTGAAACAATCAGCAGACTGCTGGCTAAATAATCCGAGAGTACCCCGTGAAGCGTCAGGCACCAGCGGAATGACAGCTGCAATGAATGGCGCTGTAAATTTTTCAACCAATGATGGATGGATACCTGAGTTCATGAAACATGCTATAAATGGTTTTGTAGTGCCAATGGCTGATTATGGAAATATGGCTGTTCACGAGTTGGATGAATATGATTTGAACCAACTCTATGAAATTCTGGAGAAAGAAATATTACCCATGTATTATGAGAATTATGGTTCGTGGCGGCAAATAATTAAGAACGGGATGAATGATGTGAGATTTCAATTTGACAGCAACCGAATGGCCAGTGAATATTATATGAAGCTTTACAAATAAAAGATATTATTGAAATGCTTCTATAACCTGCTCTATTGTTTTTGATTCCGCATAAAAGCTTAGTAATTTTTTTATCACGCCTTCTACCAGGGCATCGGGACAAGAAGCGCCACTGGTAATTAAAATGTTTACCGGAGCTTTTTCCGGCAAAAAATTACTGGTCAACGATTCTTCTTTTTTATGAAAATTATAATGAAGTATATCTTTGGATGACAATATTTTTTCCTCGCTGTTTATAAAATAGGTGGGTAATCTTTGTTCGCACAATTCAACAAGATGAGAAGTATTGGAAGAGTTATAGCCACCAACAACGATGGCAAGGTCAGCGTTTGTTTTCAGCATTTCATTTACTGCAGATTGATTGTCATTTGTAGCATAACATAGCGTATCTCTTGTATCGGCGAATCGTTCTTCTATATTTTTACCAGTCAAATCATATTTAGTGATCATTGTTTGTTTCAACAGATCAGCAATTGCTTGGGTATCTGCAGCAAGCATAGTAGTTTGATTAACTACGCCGATCCTTTGCAGGTCTTTAGCTATGTCAAAGCCCTTAGAGTATTGGTCTTTGAAATCATTATAAAATGATAAAGCATCTTTTTCGCCGGTTATATATTTAGCTAATAGTTGTGCTTGTCCTATATCTTTTACGATTACAGAAGGGGCATTGAATGCTGCATGAGAAAAGGTTGCTCTCGTTTCTTCATGCCGGGGTTTCCCGTGAATGATAATCGTATAATTTTTCTTAGCGATCAATTCACTTCTGTTCCAAACCTTTTCAACAAAGGGACAGGTAGTATTGTATTTTTCTGTTTGTATTCCAGCTCGTTTTAGTTTATTCTCTATTTCAAGAGTAGTACCAAAAGCAGGTATCAACACAATATCATCAGCGCTGATTTTTTCAAAAGACACCAGTTGAATTCCGTAAGTATCTTGTAAAAATTCCACACCATGTGATTGCAGGTTAGCATTCACTTGAGGATTATGGATCATTTCACTCAGTAAATAAATTTTTTTTCCAGGGTTTTCTTCAATGGTTCTAAAAGCAATCTCTATGGCATTTTCTACACCATAGCAAAATCCAAAATAGCGGGCAAGATAAATATGCAAAGGACCAAAATCGAGCAGAGTGGGAGCAAAATTTCTGGTTACAGAAACATTCTTATTCTTATCCAGTTCCTTTCTCTTCTTTTTAATGGCTGTTATAAGCGGGCTGCGATAGATAATAGGTACTTCGAAATTTTTCATTAGTATGCGACTGCAAAATTAATGGACAAAGTTAACCAGAATAGCCGAGGTCTTTAGCTGGTAATATCTTCAAAAAGCTTTTTTTATCAAACCCGTTCAAGTTGCTATTTTCACTGGTATGGATATTTTATTTAGACCTGTTTCGTGGGCTCACGGCACTAATATTTATGAGATCAACATCCGCCAATACACAGAGGAAGGAACTTTTAATTCTTTTGCAAGTGCATTGCCGCGGCTAAAAGACATGGGTGTAAAAACGCTATGGTTCATGCCGATTCATCCTATCGGCAAAAAAAATCGAAAAGGAACGCTTGGCAGTTTTTATTCCATCAGTAATTATACAGAGGTGAATCCTGAATTTGGTTCCTTAAACGATTTCAAGTTGTTAGTAAAAAAAGCACATGATCTTGATTTCAAGGTTATCATTGATTGGGTGGCTAATCATACGTCATGGGATAATGTATGGACTGAAACAAACCCGGAGTTTTTTTCAAAAAATGAATGGGGAAATTTTCGTCCGCCATATCCTGATTGGGAAGATGTCATTCATCTTGATTATAGCAACAATCAATTATGGACTGCAATGATCAATGCTATGAAATTCTGGATCGACGAATGTGATATAGACGGTTTTCGATGTGATATGGCCCATCTTGTACCACTTGATTTTTGGAAAGAAGCGAGGCTACAGCTTGATGCTGTAAAACCATTATTCTGGTTGGCCGAGACCGAAGAAATTAACTATCATGATGTTTTTGATGCGAGCTATACATGGGAGTTCTTGCATAAAATGGAAGAGTTTAGCAGGCACGAAACCAATATCGCTGGTCTTGAAAGTATTTTATATAAATACAATACAATGTTTCCTGCAACTGCATTGAGAATTTATTTTACCAGTAATCATGATGAAAACTCACACAGTGGCAGCGAATATGAACGCATGGGAAAATTTGCAAAAGCATTTGCTGTATTATGCGCTGCCTGGAATGGCATTCCTTTAGTGTATAGCGGCCAGGAGCTGCCTAATAAAAAGCGATTAAAATTTTTTGATAAGGATTCAATCGAATGGACAGGTAATTATGAACTTCATGATTTTTATAAAGCATTACTTGAACTTCATTCCTCAAATCCTGCTTTGCGGGCTGGAGATATAGATGTAAAGACCTACCGGATTCGGACAAGTAATGACGATAATATATTTGCCTTTTTAAGGTCGAATAGAAAGTATGAAGTGCTGGTCTTTTTGAATCTTTCTTCTCATGAGGATCTTTATTTTACTATTCAGGATGAAAAGGTCAATGGCGAATTCAGAAATATATTTAACCAAACTGTGAATAGCCTTTCAATCCATTCTTCTATTAAAATGCAGGCCTATGGTTATTTGGTGCTTGTAAAAATAATATCAAACTCATAACTTAAAAGAAAAAGCCGGAGAAAATTCCGGCTTTCATATTATTCAATAAATCGTTCGTTTATTCGTCGCCAAGATTCAAAGGATAAGAATAAATGCCTTCATATCCCGGATAAACTCCTTCTAATTTAAGCGTACCATAAGCTTTGGATAATATTTTACCAAGATCTTCAAGGCTTGTTACATCATTGCCATTTATGCTTGTAATGATAAAGCCTTCCTCCATTTTTGTTTTGCTTATAGGCCCGCCGGATTTTATCTTTTTCACTACGACACCACCTTCCAGGTTATTTGCTTCAGCTTTTGACTTCGATAAGGTTTCTAACTCTGCACCCAATACATCATTGAGGTTATTACTTGCGATAGCCTCTACTTTGCCGGGTGATTCTTTTAAAGAAACAATTGTGGTGTATTCTTTTCCGGAACGGATATAGCTAATAGGAATTTTATCACCGGGTTTATAGCTTGCAATTTGTGCACTCATTTCAAGGCCGCTTGAAACTGGATTACCATTAACTTTTGTAATAATATCGCCTTTTTTAATTCCTGCTACTGCTGCACCTCCGTCTGTTGGAACATCTTTTACATATACTCCCTGTCCATCTGCTAATCCTGCCTGTCTTATTGATTTTTCATTTTCTTCGTCAACAGGAATATAGCTTACACCAAGATAACCTCTCTTTACATCGCCAAATTGAATCAGGTCGTTAACGATCTTCTTTACAATATTTACAGGTATCGCAAAGGAATAACCTGCATAAGTGCCGCTGGGAGCAAGTATAGCTGAATTAATACCGATAAGCTGGCCATCTGTATTTATTAATGCACCACCACTATTGCCCTGGTTTACCGCAGCATCAGTTTGTATGAATGATTCAATCGGAGATTCACTTTGGCGGCTGTTGATACCAATTGACCTTCCTTTGGCGCTAACGATACCGGCAGTAACAGTAGTTTCCAAAGTAAGAGGATAACCAACTGCTAATACCCATTGACCAAGCTGCACATTATCAGAGTTACCATAGAGCATAAAAGGAAGATTGTTTCCATCAATTTTTAATACAGCAATATCTGAACTTGGGTCTCTGCCGATCACTTTCGCTTTATAGGTTTTTTTGTTGTGAAGCGTCACAGTTATTTCATCAGCCACTCCCTTTCCATTTTCACCATCTGCAATAACATGATTGTTGGTGACGATATAACCATCGTTGCTGATAAGAATACCACTACCAGATGCCCTTTGTTCCGGAATTGTAGTTGGACCAAAGTTGAAGAACTGGTCAAACCAATCTTCCATACCGTTACCGCGGCTACGTGGTAATTGATTGGTTATTTTTCTTGCCGGGATTTTTGTCTTAATGTGTACGACTGCGGGCACCGCTGCATTAGCAGCTTTGGAAAAATCAACTGGTTCTGCTGTTCCTTTTTGATTGTCGAAAAAACCAGCATAATTGGCCGGCAACTTCATGTCAGCATTTTGCACCAAAGCCGATGTGTGCTTATTGATATACTTTCCATAGATCCACACACTGCTAAAAGCTGATGTAGCACTCACAGCTACTACAAGTAAAAATTGTTTCAATTTCATGGTCTATCTTAATTTTATTGTTTGAAATAATGTTGTAATAATTTTTCGAATACAAAGTAACGAATAGAATTCCTCCCATAACTACCACTAATTCAGTTTAACAAATCATTTACCAAGCCTTTCGTACTTCCTTCTTCAGTAAAATTATTAAGAAATCAGCACCTAAGAAAGAAGGCTTTGAAATTTTTGATAACAGGCTTCGTCACACCCAAGTCAAACAGGTTTAGGTTACAGGCTGGTCAGGAATTTCATTGTATTTACTCCATCTGCATAATCATCAATAGGTGGGTTTTGAGCCTGCCCGAAAGGAATAAAATCTTTTCCAATGATACATTGAATATCATCCATGGATTCAAGCTTTGAATAAAATTCCTTTTTGTTATTGTAGAATTCATAATTCAATTGAGCGATGGGAGAGAAGATGGAAGATTCTTCGATCAATAATAGAGAAAGATTGGTCATGTAATATTTTTTATTGAGCATATGCAATGCGAGATTATAATCATAATTATTTTTGAATTTGTGATGATCAGCGAGGTAATTATATTTTTTAAAAGCAGTAAGCATTGGCAGAAAATCATATTTAACCGGCACATAAATTTTTGTTATGTTACGGCAGCCAAGTCCAAAATACAGATAGACATCATCGGCCAGTCTTTCTAATTCTTCCTTTGTTTCTTTGCCATTTAAAACGGCTACTGAAGTTTTATTACGCCGAATAATATGAGGATATTTTGAAAAATAATAGTCAAAATAGCGGTATGAATTATTACTGCCTGTAGCAATATAAACCTCGCATCCTTTTAACAGATCGGCAAATTGAACCAATTCTTTTACTTCCTTGTCCCATTCACCCAATTTACCAACCAAATGTTTTAATAGTGTTCTGTCCTTAGACGAAAGTTTAATAACAGCTTTATGTCCACTTATAAAAACACAAAGAAAATCGTGAAAGCCAACAAGTGGAATATTACCAGCCATTACAATGCCTACGATTCGTGGTTCGCTGTTAGTAGCTTGCAGTTGGTAAATATTTGCCCAGTTTTCCAGAATATCATTTTTTAAAAATGATTGGGCAATATTCCTTGAAGCATGATCAATAAATTCAGGAATAAACCAATTGTTTTCCTGTGAAGCCCTGGTCTTTATTGCCTGCCAGTCAGGGTCGTCAGACAGCATATATTCTCCAAGCCGGTGCAATAAAAAAATCCGATGTTGTAAATTCATTCCGATAAATTATTTTCGCAAATCCTGTTTTGCAGGTGCAAATTAATGAGAGAGAAATAAACCTTACCCGTTTACAAAAGTTTAAACATTATTTTTGCCTTATAAATAACTTCAAAACAAATTAACTCTTATGGCAATTAAGATCACGGAAGAATGTATCAATTGCGGGGCTTGCGAACCCGAATGTCCGAATAATGCTATTTATGAAGGCGGTGTTGAATGGGCAATTGCTGATGGTACTACGGTGAAAGGCCCCTATACTTTATTGGACGGCACAGTAGTAGATGCAGACCAAAAGAATCCACCTGTAGCAACTGATATTTATTATATCACTCCGAATAAATGCACTGAATGCCAGGGTTTTCACGAAGAACCTCAATGTGCAGCTGTATGTCCCGTCGATTGTTGTGTGCCCGATGAAATGTACCAGGAAACAGTAGAACAATTAATAGCTAAGAAAGATAAACTGCATATATAGTACAGCAAAGTGTGCATAATTTTAAGGCATAAAAGTTTTCCGGCTTTATTAATTTGTCTAACTTACAAGTAATCCTTATAAAGCAGCCCAGGCTGCCTAATTAGAGGCGGGTGATATGTCCCGTCGTAAAAAGGTGAAGGAGAAACGGCCTTCACCTTTCTTATTCCATCACTTTTGAATACTAAATTTCCTGTAAAGCAAATTTTCCTCAATATTTGTATTGTTAAACCACTCTCCAAATAAATGAAGAAGAATATTGCCCTTGTTACCGGGGGTTTTTCAGGTGAAGCTGTAATATCCTATAAGTCTGCTATCACTATTGACAATAACCTTGATCGGAATTATTTCAACGTATATAAAATTGATATTAACCCAAAGGGATGGTTTTATGAAATGCCCGATGGTGAAAAGAAAGAAGTAAATAAGAACGATTTTTCTCTTGAATTGGAAAATGGAAAAATAAAATTCGATGCAGTTTTTATTGGTATGCACGGCACACCGGGTGAGGATGGCAAATTGCAGGGTTATTTCGATACATTAAAGATCCCTTATACAAGTTGTGATGCCGCAACTTCAGCGCTTACCTTCAATAAACGCTATACAGTTGCTGTAGCAGCTTTTTCAGGTATTAATGTTGCAAAATCTGTATTGCTTTTCAAAAATGGTAAAGCAAGCCCCGATGAAGTGATACGCCAATTAAAATTTCCGGTGTTTGTAAAACCAAATAATGGTGGTTCAAGCATTGGGATGAGTAAAGTAAATAGTCCATCAGATGAAGTGGGTGTAGCTATCGAAAAAGCATTTAAAGAAGATGACCAGGTATTGGTAGAAGAATTCATTAAAGGCCGGGAATTTACCACCGGAGTTTTTAAATCTAAAGGGCAGATTATTGTGCTTCCAATAACAGAAGTGATCAGTAAAAAAGATTTTTTTGATTACGAAGCTAAATACGAAGGAGCGTCAACAGAAATAACCCCGGCGCAAATAGATGAAGTAATTGCCGAAAAAATAAGAGATACTGCAAAAAAG
>Ga0105249_10004504_pt1 | contig 12045 bp, 11 predicted proteins | sample KBSS44metaG_FD_81522 | JGI IMG/M metagenome (GOLD analysis project Ga0105249, IMG submission 81522) | Switchgrass rhizosphere microbial communities from Kellogg Biological Station, Michigan, USA - KBS S4-4 metaG | ecosystem: Host-associated > Plants > Roots > Rhizosphere > Soil | place... | reverse complement strand
TTGCCGGTGGTGTGGTGAGGATGTCATGAAGGTAATCGCCGATCGGGACGTCTGCATCGGTGCGGGCATGTGCGTAATCACCGCCGAAGTCTTCGACCAAGGCGAGGACGGCATCGTCGTGATTGCTGACGCCGTGGAGGTGCCCGCCGAGGAGCAACAGCGCGTCCGCCTCGCGGTCAGTTTGTGCCCGTCCGGTGCACTTCGGCTCATCGAGGGCTGACCCCTTGTCGCGTTGCTATGGTGCCCACATGGCGGCGGGCAGCAACCGGGGTTTACGGTCAGATGCCTCACGCAATTACAGCCGCATCCTCGTCGCCGCCGCGCAGGCCTTCGAGCAGCAGGGCCGGACCGTCTCCCTGGATGAGATCGCCGCCCGCGCCGGGGTCGGCGTCGCGACACTGTATCGCCGGTTCCGGACACGTGAGGAACTCATAGCCGCTGTTGCGGAGCACGTATTCGCCGCGGACGTCGCAACGGCCATCGTCGAGGGAGGCCCAGACCCGTGGAAAGACCTTGTCGCCACGCTGGGTGCCACCGTCGACGCCTTCGCCGCGCACCCGGTTCTCATCGGTCTGGCCCGCGAATCCTCGGTCTTCGACCTGAGTGCCAAAAGCGAGTACCTCGCGTCCATCGAACGGGTCCTCAGGCGCGCTCGCGATGCCGGCGTGATCCGACCCGAACTGAAAGTCGATGACCTCACAGCGATCGTCGTCATGGCCCTGACCATGGTGCGGAGGGTCGGACACGAAAACGCCAGGCGCTACCTGGCTTTGCTTACCGATGGCATGCGCCCGATCGGACATCGTCTCCCCAAGCTGGCCCCGCCACGCCGCTGATTCGCCCGTCCGTCAGACCTTGCCCATGCCGGTAACCATGAGCAAGGCACCGACTGTGCCGATGAGGACCGATGGAACAACGTGCCGGCGCGTGTGTATCCATTCGTTCAGTCCCCGGACCACCACCAGCGTCTTCGCCGGCGTCGTGAGGTAGCCGATCAGCGGGACCTCCACGACCGTGAAGGCCACGAGCGTGAACATGAGCGCCGCACCAACTTGTGCACCGACGGTTGCTCGTGAGGCCAGGATCGTGATCAGCATCGCCAGGTACTCGACAGGCGGTGTCCCCAGCGCAAGACCGGCGACGAACACCATCGCCGATGACCCGCCTTCGAGCCGCTCCCGGATCGAGAGTCGCCCGGGTGCGGTCACTGTATTCGGACGCAGCAACGGTTCTGAGGCATCGGCACCCGACACCGCCGCGGGCCCTCGCCGGCGTGCCCAGAAGCGCGCCGCGATCAGCACGGCGAGAACCCCGATGGCCACCTGTATGTGCGCTGCGGTGGGACTGCTGATGGTGGAAATCGCAACTCGCAGTGCGGGAAGCGCGAGATCGTGTAGGAACAGCAGCACAACCAAGGAGACCGTGATGCCGGCCGTCATGCCGCCGAGCCAGAAGACGAACAAGTTGGCTACGGGACGTGGCCGGGAAAGCAAGAGCGCCGTGATGCCGACGCGCACTGGGTCCATCGCGACAACAAGCGACAGGAAGAAAACGGCGCTCCACATATTTGTCACCGTCGGCTGGAGTAGGACAAACCTTCGGCTGGCGGCGCTGATGGAGGTGTGAATTCACTAGTGATCGGAAACCGCTCGTGCAGTCGCGCAAGGGGTTTGGGTGCCCACCAGTTGAATTCGCCCATCACACGCATGAACGCCGGGACAAGCAACATCCGCACGAACGTTGCGTCTCCCAGAATCGCCAGGGTCAAGCCCAAACCGAACATTCGCATGAACGACACCTGGGCAGCGATCATGGCCGCGAACGAGATCGACATGATCAATGCCGCGGCGGTGATCACCCGACCGGTATGGGCGACCCCTTGTGCCACGCTCTCGTCGTTGGCGGCCGGACTCTGGTCAGAGGCAAGCCAGTACTCATGAATCCGGGACACGAGGAATACCTCATAGTCCATCGACAGGCCGAACGCGATGCAGAACAACAGCGCGGGCATGGTGGCCACCAGCGTGCCGGTGGCGGTGGTACCCAACGCGCCCAGATGCCCGTCCTGGAAGATCCACACCAGTGCTCCGAACGTTGCTGTCAGCGATAAGCCGTTTAGCAGAAGGGTTTTCAGCGGCAACACCACGCTGCCGGTGAGCCGGAACATCAGCACGAACGTGATCGCTGCGATGAGGGCGAGAACCACGGGCAACCGAGAGCTGACGGCACGTGCGGTGTCGTGGTTGGTCGCTGCAGTCCCGGTTAGAAGCGCGTTCCTACCTGCTGGACCGGGCACAGCAGCCAGGCCGTCGAGCTGCCTCTGCGAGGCCTCAGAGTAGAGCGGCGCGCTGCTCGTGACGGTCAAGAATTCGCTGCCGTCGCTGATCCCGGTCGGCGCTGATGGTGGTCCTACGCGGTGGCCGCTGACAAAGGTGCCGGCCGGAGACGAGACTGATGACACCGCATCCACCTGGGATAGCTGCATTGCGTAGCGGTTCGCCTCCGCGGTGCTGATGTCGTTAGCGTCGCGGATGACGATCGTGACGTTGGTACTCAGGTTGTCCGCGAAATCGGTGCGAAGCTGATCACCGACCTGGCGTGCCGAACTTGATTCCGGTAGTACCCGATCGTCAGGCAGACCCCATTTGGCTTGAGAGAAGGGCAATCCCAGTGCAATCAGCAGCGCAGCACCGATGAGCAGGATCGGGATCGCCTGGCGCATCGCGAATTTCGCTAGCCGATAAAAGAAGGTCTTCTCCACCGAACGGGGGATGGGTTGCGGCCGCCGCAAGAGTCTACGCATCAGCCGGTGCACATTCAGCGAATCCAATCGCGGACCGAGCAGTGCAATGGCCGCCGGAGTCACCACGATCGCTGCGAAAGCTGCGAGAGCCACCACCGCAACGCCGGCGTAGGCAAATGACCTCAGGAAGTACATCGGGAACAGTGCCATCACCGACATCGACAACGCCACCGTCATCGATGAGAACAGCACAGTCCGTCCGGCGGTGGCCATGGTGCGCCGCAGGGCCTCGTCGCGGTCGGCGCCGTCGGCGAGCTCATCGCGGAATCGGCTGAGAATCAGCAACGTATAGTCGATCGCCAACGCCAGCCCCATCGCGACGGACAGATTCAGCGCGAAGATCGAGATGTCGGTCGCGAACGTCAGGGCGCGCATCGCCGCCATCGAACCGAAAATCGCGAAGCCGCCGACCGCCAAGGGCAGCGCCGCCGCCACCACACCGCCGAACACCCACACGAGCACCACAAAACTCAGGGGGATCGCGATGGATTCCATGAGTTTGAGGTCGTTTTGGGTCTGGTGGGTGATCTGGGTACCGGCTATCGCGTCGCCGCCAGCACGCACCGTCACGCCGTCACGGTCGTGTACCAGTTCGGTGCTGAGCGCTTCGGCAGGCTGCGGCGCGCCCTTTTCACCGGCGGTGATACCCGCGACGATCAGCCCGGTGTTGTCGTCCTTGCTGACCAACGACTTCGCCGCGGACGGCGGAGCGGTCCACGGCGAGACCACCTGTGTCACATCGGGGGAGTTGTGCAGTCGCGCCACGATGTCGGTACCGACGGGGCGGGCAGCACCGTCCTGCGCACCGTCGCTGGAACTGACGGTTATCAGCATTTGGGTGTCGCCCTGATGAAACGTATCGGCCAATAGGTGAGCGGCCTGTGCGGATTCTGAGGTCGGATCGTCAAAACCGCCTGGCGACAGGTCATTCGCCACTGGTATGCCGAACACCGCCGCGCCGGCCATGACGAGCAGCGCGATGGCGATGATCCGCCGCGGCGCTCGGATGGCCAACCGAGCAATATTCTCTAACACAAGTCCTCTACCCCAGATCCCTTTGGTGTGCTTTCCCACGATCAGCGCGCTTCGTACGGCGATTGATCTGATTCAGAACCGAATTACGGCACCCTCGATGGTGAGCCCGGGTCCGAACGTCAATAGCACGCCGTACTCTCCGCGTCGCGGCTTATCGACTCGAATGATGTTTTCGAGTACCAGGAGCACTGTGGCTGAGGCGCAGTTTCCGGCGTTCGTGAGCACGTCCCAGCTTGCCCGTAATTGCGCCGGCTGCAACGACAACTGTTTGCCGAGCACCCTCAGGATCTTCGGACCGCCTGGGTGAATTCCCCAGTGGCTGACATCGCTGGCCGACAGGCCAAGTGGCTGCAGGAGTTTGGCAAGAAATTCTTCGATGTTCTCTTGCAGCGCGGTCGGTACGCCTGCGGCCAGCGTCATCCAGAATGACTGGTTACCGATGTTCAGGCTCATCATCTCGTGCTGGTCGTAGAGCTGCTCGGTGTGGGTGCGCAGGAACTGGATTCCGGCGCCGTCCGGCGCGGATCCCATCAGCATGGTCACGCTGGCATCGCCGAACAGCGCCTGCGTGATCAGCGATTCCATCGGGTCCTCGTCGGGCATCGGCGTATCGCGGACATGGGCGGAACTCAATTCCGTGCAGTTGCAGATCACCAACTCGTCGGGCCGTGCGGCCATGCTGTCCATGGCGACCTTGATGACGTTGAGCGCTGCATAGCAACCCATATGGCCGATGAAGGTCCGTCGCAAGTCGGACCGCAGCTCGAGCTGTTTGGCCAACAGGAGGTCGGGACCGGGATTGACGTAACCGGTCGAGCACGCCATCACGAAGCTTCCGATGCGGCGCTTGTCGAACCCCTCGATCGCTTGACTGACCGATCGAGACCCTACGTCGATGACGGCTTCGGCGTGGGCGGCCATCCGGTCGCCGGTTTGCAGGGCGCAAGCGTCCCTGAGAGTTTTGGGATCCCAGATGATGTGACGCTTTTGCACACCGGTTGATTCGACGATGCGCTGTCCGAACCGAACCTGTGGGTTCATGTGCGAGAACAAGAGCTCCCAGCTGTCCTGCGCCGTCACCGTGTAGCGCGGATGCGCTGACGCCATGCCCAGCAGGGTGGGCCGCATGCGCACAGAATTGGCCGTCTGATGGGCCGGTGAGGGCGCTCCGCCGGAAGGTGTGTCAATGGTGGTGTCCGCAACGTACATTGCCTGGCTCCCTATCGCTTCGTGATAACCGGCGGCGTGTTGGCCGCCCGCCGCGCGAACCTCGCGCGCGCGTGGGAAAGCTCACCGTGGGCCCCCGCCACCAAAAGCCTTGCAGGGGACACCTTCTTGGGCGGCGTCAGCGCGCCGGTCAGCCACTGGGTACGGGCCTCGCGCCGCCGCAGCTTTCCGCTGCTGGTGCGCGGCAACGTGCCAGGCGCCAGCACCTCCACATGTGCGGGCCGGAGCTGAGTGCGTTCCTGGACTCGCGACGCCACGTCGTCGACCAGAGTCGACGGGGCGTCGGGCGTGGCCTCGACCAGCATGGCTAGCGCCTCATCATCTTGCCCGGCGGGAACGAATCCCACGGCGACTGCGCATCCGGTGCGGACGCCCGGCAGTGACTCCAAGGCCGCCTCGAACTCCTCGGGCGAGTGGTTGGCTCCACGCACGACGATGATGTCCTTGTGACGACCGCAGACGAACAGTTCGCCGTCGTGAGTGAAACCGAGGTCGCCCGAGTCCAGCCAGCCCTCGTGGATTGCTTGGTCGGTCAGATCGGTTCGGCCGAAGTAGCCGACCATGACGCTCGCCCCGCGCACGAAGATCCGGCCTACCTGGCCGGGAGGCAGCGATATTCCTGCCGCGTCGCGGATCTCCACCTCAACGCCGGCGAGCGGGGGCCCCACGCTGACCAGCTCCTTGGAGCCCGGGGCGACAATGCCGTCGCGCGCCAGTTTGTCGGCGTCCACGGCGAGGGTGCGGAACAACGTGTCCCTCGGCTTGAACGTCACGCCCAGCGAGGCCTCCGCCATCCCGTAGCACGGTGTCAACGCCGTCGTGCGCAATCCCCAGCGCGTGAACCGGTCAATGAATCGTCGTTGGACCGCAGCGTTGACCGCCTCCGCTCCATTGAGGGAAACCGTCCAGGAGGACAGGTCGACACCGTCGAGTTCCTCATCGCGAATGCGCTTGAGGCACAGACCGAATGCGAAATTCGGTGCCGCCGTGACCGTTCCACGATGCCGTGAGATGGCCCGGAGCCACGCACCGGGTTCTGCGACGAACAGCTCGGGTGGAAGTAGGACCATTCGGCACTGCATGTAGAACGACGAAAGCAGATTTCCGATCAATCCCATGTCGTGGTAGAGCGGCAACCATGTGACGCCAACCGGGTACGGGGCACCATCCGCGATGAGATAGCGCTCAATCGAGGCGAGGTTGGATAGCAGGTTCGCATGCGTAAGTGCGACGGGTTTGGGGTCTTGCGTTGTACCCGAGGAGAACTGGATCAACGCGACCGCGTTGGCAGTGGCGCCTATCTCGACCGAGTTCTTGCTGTCCAGGCTGGATGCGGTGACACAGCCAAGGCGGGGAGCGGCCAGCTGAACCGAGGTACCAAGCAACCGCCGGATCCGTTCGTCTGTCACAACCAGGGCCGCATCCACCGCCCGCAGCATCGCGGCCGTCTTCGAGTGATACTCACCGAGTTTGCCCAGTCGAACAGGCGGATAGAGCGGCACCGGAATGGCTCCGGCGCATATCACGCCAAAGAGGCACTCTACGAACTCGGGGGAGGTGGGCAGCACGAGCGCGACACGATCGCCCTTTTGCACCCCTCGAGCCATCAGGTCTGCAGCAATCGACATCGCACGCTGTCGCACGCGGGCCATTGGAACTTCGAGATCCTGCTCCTTTCGGTCCACGAAGAACAGGCTCGCGTCGGAGCGCCCCGCGTGGGCGAGCATCTCGATCAGAGTCGAATACTTCGGAGGGAGCGCGGTCGCGCCTCTCATGATTGCTCCTCAATGCGTCGGACGACTAGAGCCGCGAGATCATCGACGGTGCGCAGATCATCTGCGTCGCCCTCGTCCAGGATGATGTCGTAGTGCTCTTCGAGCTTGAAGACGAGCGACATGACCTTCAGCGAATCCAGACCCTGGCTCTGCAGAGAGGAATCCGCTGTGAGAGAGGACGTTTCGTCGTCACTATGGACGAGATCAACGATGTGCTGGGCCACTGCCTCACGCGCTACAGTGGAAGAGTTCTCTGTCGGCATGCTCATTAGTGTCGCGGGTGAGACCTGCTATGTCGGCACCGCTGGCAACCATAAGCGTTGGGGGCCAGCACCAGCCGCAATACAGAGTGCCTGTGCGGTACAGCCAGTTTCGCGACTCATGCGGCTGAGGGGTGGGGCTGGCACCAAACAACGATGGGCGCCAGCGGTGCGGACGCGGCACTGCTGGGTCGTGACAATGTGAAACGCACGATGCACACACCCACCGAGAAAACGTGGTACCGATGGCAACCATCTTGGCTTACACATCCCCAGCACTAGGACATCTGTTCCCGTTCAGCGCGGTTCTCGAGGAATTGTCACGCCGCGGCCACGAGATCCATCTACGCACGCTCTCTACGGGCGTGCAGATGGGGCGAAATCTCGGCTTCGCCACCGATGCCATCGATCCACGAATCGAGGCGCTGGTCCACGAAGACTGGAAGGCTTCAAATCCCCGCGCTGCACTGAAGATGGCGGTAGAGATGTTCTGCCGCCGCGCTGCGTACGAAGTACCCGATTTCACCGATGCAATCACGCGAACGCGCCCCGACGCGTTGCTCGTCGACATCAATACTTGGGGTGCGATGTCGGTCGCCGATGCTGGTGACATCCCGTGGGCGTGCTTCTCGCCCTACACCCCAGCGTTGCAGTCACGTGGCGTGCCTCCTTTCGGACTGGGACTGGCTCCGTTGCCCGGCCTGCTGGGGCGGGTCCGCGACGCGGCGCTGCGACCGATCGTGATGGGCATGATCGAAAGGACGGTTCTGCCCCCGGGCAACAGGATTCGCGCAACTGCTGGGGCGCCGCCGGTCGCGTCGGCGGATGAGTTCATGCGTCGGGCTCCGCTGATGCTGGTGGCGAGCGGGAAACCGTTCGAGTATCCACAGACGGACTGGGGCGACGCCGTCCAACTGATCGGCCCCTGCATGTATGAGCCGGCCATGGATTCGGTGCCGGACTGGCTGGAGGCGATTGACCGTCCGATCGTCCTGGTCACGACATCTTCACAGAAGCAAGCCGATATAAAGCTCGTTGTCACAGCCATGACGGCTCTCGCTGACGAGCCGGTGCACGTGGTGGCGACACTTCCTGCCGGCCTGCCAAGCGACGTCACAATTGCACCGAACGCGACGGTGCTCGAATTCGCACCGCACGGACCTGTTTTGGACCGAGCGGTGTGTGCGGTAACCCACGGCGGCATGGGCGCGACTCAGAAGGCGCTTGCCCGAGGCGTCCCGGTATGTGTGGTGCCATTTGGGCGCGACCAGTTCGAGGTCGCACGGCGCGTGGAGGTAGCCAGGTGTGGCACCCGCCTGCCGGCGAAGAAGTTGACCGCGCATCGGCTGTCGGCCGCGGTTCGGCAGGCGATGACCATGAGCGACGGCGCACATCGGGTCGCGGCGGGATTCGCGGCGACCGGCGGTGTGGCCCGTGGCGTCGACCTCTTCGAGCAACGGGTGTTGACCTGCAATCCAACTGCGCGCAGTACGCTTTGGAAGCAAGGTCGCGACAACGGACGGCTACATCTATGACTGCAGATTTTCCTGATAGGGCACTGGAACTGCGTTCGTTGGTGACATCGCAAGGGACGCTCGAGCTTTCACTGCACGACGTCCCGGTTCCGTCCCCCGCCGCCAATGAGGTGTTGATACGCGTGGAAGCCTCGCCTATCAACCCGTCGGACCTTGCGCTCCTCATCGCCGGCGCGGACATGGCTACTGCGACGGTCGCGGGTACGGAAGAGCGTCCCGTCGTCACAGCCTCGTTGGGAGCGGATGCCCTGGCAGGTCTTTCGGCGCGCGTGGACAAACCACTTGCAGTGGGGAATGAGGGAGCAGGCACCGTCGTGGCCGCGGGGGCGTCGCCCGCGGCTCAATCCCTACTGGGAAGAATGGTGGGGATCGCAGGAGGCCCGTTGTACACGCAGTACCGCGTGCTTGATGTTTCCGCGTGTCTGGTGTTACCCGAGGGGACGACGGCCAGGGATGCGGCGTCGTCCTTCGTCAATCCTATGACGGCACTCGCAATGGTCGAAACCATGCGCCGCGAAGGCCATTCGGGCCTAGTACACACGGCTGCGGCGTCGAATCTGGGCCAGATGCTCGTCAAGATCTGCCAAAAGGACGGTGTGCCGCTGGTCAATATCGTCCGCAAGCGTGAGCAAGAGGATCTACTGAGGTCAGTGGGCGCAGTGCACGTCTGCAATTCGGCCTCGCCGTCGTTCTCGACGGATCTCGTCGAGGCATTGAAGGCGACCTCGGCGACGCTTGCGTTCGACGCCACGGGCGGAGGCACGCTAGCGAGTCAGATCCTCAATGGCATGGAGGCAGCGGCCAACGCGACGGTGGCGGAGTACTCACGGTATGGGTCGACCGTCCATAAGCAGGTGTACATCTACGGCGGACTCGACACGGGTCCGACCACGCTCATCCGGAACTTCGGCATGGCGTGGAGTGTTGGAGGGTGGCTGCTGACCCCGTTCCTTCAGAGCATCGGTTCCTAGGCCGTTGGCGGGCTCCAGGCCCGCGTGGTCGCGGAGTTCACCACGACGTTCGCAAGTACCTACACGCGGGAGGTTTCACTCGCCGGCATGCTCCACCCCAATGCGTTCAACCGTTACGTCAAGCCGGCGACCGGAGAGAAATTCCTCGTAACTCCGCAGGCACTCCCGTGACCGGAAGGTAGAGAGCGTCGGCGCTCGTACAAAGGACCGAAATCAGCAGGCTTCCAACGATCTGCTGAACAGACACGCGGCTCTGAAAGGGGTTGTGATGCAGTCAAATACTGAGGAATCGTCAGAGTACGATCGGTACGGGCCAGCCGGGTAGCTCGATTGGTGTCGGCCCCAACGACCTCTTGTGTGCGAAACGGTATGTTCGGCCGGGCGTGATCCGATGTCGATCCTGCGCGCCGTGGAATTCTTGGTCGTCACGGGTGCCACCCGCGACGCCGTCGACGAGGCGCTTGATTCTGAAGTCCTGAAGGCACTTTCACTTACCGCGTCTGACGAGGTGTTCGCCCGCCATGGCGCGCGCCATCCCCTGGGAGAGGGATTCTCCGGTTCGCAGGATCTCGTGCCGCACGCCATGGACGAGCAGACGGCGTTGTCCTACACGGCCCAGGTACCGCCACCGGTATCGCGGGAAGTCTTCCTGAGCGGTACTCCCGAGGAAGCCATCGATCAGGCGGCGCAGTGGCGCGATCGGGGAGCCCGCTACGTAGTGGTCGCAGACGTCAGCTCACTGCAGCGCAGTTTGCGCAGAGGGCTTTCGGCGGCCCTACCGTTCGGCCGAATCCTGCGGGGACTCAAGAAACTGTGAGTGATCTATGCGCCGTTGAGCCGCGCGACGGCGAATTGCGCTGCCTGATCAGTCATTCCGACTTCCACGTAGAGGCTGTGAGCCGACACGTCGTCTCCATCTGAACACACCGGGTCGGCACCATTGCACAAGTCGATTGCCTTGTTTCCGTACAGCGGACTGAGCGCGGTCAGCGGTTCGCCGATACGGTTCGACGGGTTGCCGAAAGCAACCACTGCGGCGATGTGGTCTGCGATGGTGTCCGGCAACGGACTTGTGAATCCGAGGATCGGGCGACCGGTTGCGGCAAGCACGTCAACGACCGCGGCTCCCTGTGAATAGCCGCCAAGCACGATTCCGGTCTGAGGGCAGACCTGAGCCATGTTCTCTATGAACGCGCTTGCGTCGTTGACGCCGTCGATAGCCCGCAGAAAATCGTAGGAGGCGGGATATTGGACGGCATAGACAGCCACCGATTTTCCGTTCTCCAACGAGCGAAGCGAGTCGGCGAACGCGTCGCCGACTCGGCCGGCCCCTGGCGGTTCGCCGGTTCCGCGCGCGAACACCACCTGCACATCGGGACAGGATGTGGTCGTACCGGCAGTGAGCACTGTCTCGTCCGCGCGCGACGTCGGCGGCGCGATCAGTAGCGCGCTGTAAGCCAGCGTCGTAGCAACCGCGACAAGCGGCGGAACTCGCGACAGCCCAGAGGTATTCGTCCGTGACGCCGTTCCGGCCGCGATCTCAGTCGTGCTGCTCATGTCAGCGCCTCTCATCTCGTCGCCGTGGCACGTGTGCGCTGCGAATGGCGACAGCTCGGTGCCAATAGCGTTGCGTGCCAATGTCGAGATGTCGTTAGAGCTAACCCCCAACGGGCGGCCCGACTAGCTCCAAAACGCGTTGAAGAGCAGTGCAACAGTGACGAATCGTCAGAAAGCTCGCGACTACCGGCTAGCCGGGTGGGCCAAACTGGGAGCAGCCCCAACGACATGTCTTTCTACAGCGGGCATGCTTGGTGCAATGCGATACGCAAGTACCGCACTACGTCGAAATGCCTTTCTAGTGAGGCTATTTCATTAAGGATCATCATGCCGTTCACCGGTTTTGTCTTAGGAGGTCAGCGATGAGTGAAGATGTCATCGGCGCGCACAACGGGTTGCACAGCGAGCAGGGGGCGCTCCCGGGTGAGCAGCGAGGGCGCTCAGCCAATCCGGTCATCAAGGTCCACGACGTCCTCTGGTTGGAGTTCGAGAAGCCGGACCTGGTCAAAGCCGAGGCGTTTGCCCACTCCTTCGGTTTCGCCACGGCGCTGCGCACGAAGGACGAGCTGCACCTGCGCGGTAGCGACGCCGGTGCGCCGTGCGTGCTGATCCGCCGCGGCCAGCGCGAGAAGTTCCTCGGGCCGGCCTTTGTGGCCGCCGAACAGTCGGATCTTGTGCGGCTGGCCGACGCGACCGGGACCAGCGTTCGCCGGCTGCCTGAGTCGCTGGGCGGGGTGAGCGTTGATCTGGTCGACCCCAGCGGGCTGCCGGTGCGGGTGGTGTCGGGCACCCACCGGCTCGAGGCACTGCCCACCGCGCAGACGCCGCACGTGTTCAACTTCGGCCACAACAAGGTCCGGACCAACGCGATGCAGCGCCCGC
>Ga0105249_10004502_pt1 | contig 12047 bp, 11 predicted proteins | sample KBSS44metaG_FD_81522 | JGI IMG/M metagenome (GOLD analysis project Ga0105249, IMG submission 81522) | Switchgrass rhizosphere microbial communities from Kellogg Biological Station, Michigan, USA - KBS S4-4 metaG | ecosystem: Host-associated > Plants > Roots > Rhizosphere > Soil | place... | reverse complement strand
TTGTCGGATCTTCGGTTTTATACAAAATGCCCAGTAACAGGTGTACAGTATTCACTTCTGTAGATTTATATAATCTGCATTCAAGTGCTGCACGTTTAATAGCCTGATCTGCCATTTTAGTTAACGGAATCTTTTCCGTTACCATAGCATTCGGGTTGTTACTAGTTATGTTAAGGCTTTCAATCTTTCTTCTTATTTGTGTTAAGTCGGCGTTGAAATCCTCAAGAATAGCGTAAGCGGAAGAGTTCTCAGACTTTATAATACCCAATAATAAATGTTCAGTATTGAGGAATTCACTCTGCAATCTCTTGGCCTCATTACGGCTATTGTTGAACACTTGGTTCATCCCTTTTGAGAATTGATATTCCATGATTTTAAAATGTATACTAATTTAAAAGTTATTTCTGAAAAAGTTCTTGTTTTGTTATAGAAGTTTTTCAGCTTATTGAAATTTGCAAACATCTTACCAAAGAAAAAATATGCCGTTATGGCACAAAAAGATTTGATTTTAAGCGAATTGTTTATTAGGTTTGCGCCAAAATTGTATTCGTTATGAATGAAAGCTGGGTTGAAATTGTAGGTTATATAGCATCAGTACTAATAGTTCTGGGCTTTATACCGAAAGACGTATTAAAAATCAGACTTATTAATCTGGCAGGTTGTATTTGCTTTGTAATTTATGGTATTTACAGAGGGATGCTTTGGCCGATTATTATACCCAATGCAATTATCTGTTTCATTCAGGTTTACTATCTTCTTCAGAAAAAGGTAAAAAAGTAGATTATATGATCATTTCTTCCAAAATCTTTACCTTTGCATAAAGCATTTTAATAATGACAATTCAAGAAAAACAGAAGGCTTTAGTAGATGATTTTGCTTTCCTGGAAGACTGGGAGCAGAAATATGAATATATCATTGATTTGGGTAAAGAATTGAAAGGATTATCTGAGGACAAGAAGACCGACGAGAACCTTATTCGCGGGTGCCAGTCCAAAGTATGGATTGATGCTGAATTTAAGGATGGTAAATTATTCTTTCAGGCAGATTCCGACGGAATACTTCCTAAAGGTATTGTAGCAATGCTTACTCAGGTATACAGCGGCCACTCAACACAAGAAATTCTAGACTCCGATTTTAAATTTATTGAAGAAATAGGCCTTCAGGAGTTTCTTTCACCATCCCGTGCAAACGGGCTGATGGCAATGACCAAGCAAATTAAATTTTACGCAGTAGCATTTCAGTTAAAAAGTTGAAAACTATCTTGGCATACCGCTTCTCCGCATTTGGCGATGTAGCGATGACTGTACCTGTTTTTCGGGAATTTCTCGAACAAAATAAGGATGTTCGTATTGTAATGGTTTCCAGAAAAGGCTTTTCGGGGCTTTTTGAAGGAATCGAAGGAATTGAATTTGTCGGAATTAACATAGATGACTACAAAGGAATTCTTGGTATGCGAAGGCTTGCCAAAGAACTTCTGAAAAAATATAATCCCGATTTTATTGCGGATCTACATGATGTGATCAGATCCAAAATTCTTTACCTATTCTTTAAAAGGAGAGGTTTTAAGGTTTATAAGATTAATAAAGGAAAAGAAGACAAAGAAGAACTTACTGATGTATGGAATCTGAATAAACATCAGTTGAAAAAAACAACTGAACGATATGCGGATGTTTTACGCTCTATGGGGTATTCTGTAAAGCTTTCCCATACATTAAGACCTTTAACTAAAGATAAATCTGGAATTGGTTTTGCACCATTTGCTCAGCATAGAGGGAAAATGATGCCTCTTGAGAAATCTTTTGAACTTGTAAGGGAGCTTGCGAAAAGCGAGCATATTTACTTTTTTGGTGGAGGAGCATCCGAAGTGGAGGTTTTATCCAAATGGGAGAAAGAAATACCTAATACAACTTCTTTAGCGGGTAAACTAAGCCTTTCAGACGAATTAAATATGATATCGAAACTTCGGGTGATGATATCTATGGATTCGGCCAATATGCATTTAGCTTCTTTGGTGGGGACACGTGTGGTCTCTGTCTGGGGAGCAACGCATCCATATGCCGGATTTTTAGGCTACGGACAAAAAGAAGAAGATGTAGTAGGTGTGAAGGATCTAACCTGCAGGCCATGTTCTGTTTTTGGTGATAAAGAATGTTATCGTGGTGACTGGGCTTGTCTGGAAGAACTGAAAATACAACAAGTAATAGATAAGATAAAGAAATAAAAAAACTCTCAGAAAACTGAGAGTTTTTTTGTGGGTCCTGAGGGATTCGAACCCCCGACCCTCTGGGTGTAAACCAGATGCTCTGAACCAACTGAGCTAAGAACCCGAATTTTTTAAAGGATTTCGAACCTTTTGTGGGTCCTGAGGGATTCGAACCCCCGACCCTCTGGGTGTAAACCAGATGCTCTGAACCAACTGAGCTAAGAACCCTCTTTTAGAGTTGTTTTCTCTTTTTGAGTGGTGCAAATATACAACTTATTCGTGAATTGCCAAATTTTTTTCTAAAAAATCTCCAACAACAAAGTTGCTTCCTCCAATAAAGATCATATCGTCTGAAATACAATTTTCTTTAGCAGCTAAATAACCTGACTGTACATTATTGAATATCTGATAGTTTAGATTTTCTTTTTTGATAAGGCTTTCATATTCCTGAGGATTTCGCCCTCTGTGAATAGATGGTTTTACAAAATAAAATTTTTCATTTTTTGGAAGCAAAGGAATTACATCGTCTATATTTTTATCGTTTACAAAGCCAAGAACAATATGTTTTGACTGAGAATAGGTTTTCAACTGGTTAAATACATATTCCAATCCCGCCTGATTGTGCCCGGTGTCACAAATAGTAAGAGGACTTTGAGAAAACTCAAACCAACGACCAATAAAATTGGTGTTTTTATGAACGTGCAAAAGACCTTTTTCTAAAGACTCTTCCGAAATAGAAATATTCTGATGACGTAGTTCTTCGACTAGTGCCAGAACAACTCTGATGTTATTTTTCTGATAAGTTCCTTTTAAATCGGAGTCTAATTCAGGAGCCAAATCTGTAGCGTCTATAAACTTAGCATTAAGCTCATTTGCCTTTTGTTGGATGATATTCCTTACCGATGGATTTTCGTCGCCAGAAACAATAGGAATCCCTGTTTTTATAATTCCTGCCTTTTCTGTTGCGATCTCTTCTTTTGTATTGCCTAAAATATTGGTGTGATCCAGCGCAACATTGGTAATAGCTGTAAGTATAGGCGAGATAATATTAGTTGCATCTAATCTGCCTCCTAAACCTACTTCTATAATGGCAAAATCCACGTTCTGTTGCCGGAAGTACTCAAATGCCATAATGGTTGTAAACTCAAAGAATGAAGGCTTTATTTCCTCAGGAAGATTTTTCAGTTTTTGAATAAAATCATAAACAAACTCGTCGTTCGCATTCTTTCCATTTACTTTTATTCTTTCCGTGAAATGAATAAGGTGAGGAGAATTGTATAATCCGATTTTATAGCCTTCTTCCTGTAATACAGATGCCAGCATATTGCTGGTAGACCCTTTGCCATTAGTACCACCGATATGAACCATCTTAAGTTCCTTTTGTGGATTCCCAAAATATTCACAAAGTCGGATAATATTATCTAATCCGGGTTTATAAGCCTTTATACCATCAGTTTGATAATTAGGCATTTGTACAAAAAGCCATTCCAGGGCTTCTTGATATTCAGATTTTGTCATGATGATTTCATCGGTTTAGAAAGTGATGCGATATACTCCGGTAGAGGAGAAGCTAGCTTTTTCAGCTTTTACATATTGTTTTACCCACTGGATAGAAGTAGAGACGATACATGGATCCGAAATACCCCCTGAACGTCTTACAGATATTACATTTCCAGCTTTATCTACAGTATAAGCCAGTGTAATAGATCCTGATGCTTTACAAGAATGTACGGGCTGAGCACCGCCACGTCCCATGGTACCAGGAATATAGCCGGTAAGTTTTCTGTCAACTCCGATTTTGCTGTTGCCATTACCATCTCCGCCTAAAGGATCCCCTGCATTTCCGGCTTTTCCACCGTCACCCTGAGAACCATCTTTTGTTCCGCGTCCTTTTAGCAGATTTCCTATAGCTGCGGTTCCTTTTCCATCACCAGTTGCTCCTTGTTTTTTATTAGGACCATCGGCTTTAGTATTTCCGGTAGTCGTTTTCTTTGCGTCGCTTTTTTTAGTCTCTTTAACAGAAGACTTGGTAGCCGTTTTTTTCTCTGCTTTGTCTACTTTGGCAACGGGTATTTTTTCGTTTTTACCTGTAATAATTTTTTCTTTAGCCTCAATAGGTGGCTCTGGCTTTGCTATTTCTTTTACTGGCTCCTCTTCTACAACAGGTTTGGTTTCGAGAGGTGCAAAGCTCCCTTCCTGTTCTTTAGGCTCTTCAGTTCCGTTACCATTGCGATTGTCACCGAAATTCACAAGCATTGTATTAATAACTTCAGCTTCTTTCGGGAAGTTTACTTTAACGGAATACAGTGCAATAAAAAGCAGGAGTGTAGTCCAAACTATAGTGGTTATTACAGCACTTTTTAGTTTGTCTTTTCTTTCTTCCTTTTTATTTACTGAGAAATAACTCATCTTTTGTGTTTATTCGGCCTCTGTAGTAGTGGCGATCGCAATGTTGTATTTGTGCTTTTCTGCAATTTCCATAACGAAAACGACATCTTTATGTAAGCAATCTTTATCGGCTCTTATTGTAAAAGATGGACTTGTTACATTCTGTAATCTGTTTACAATAAGGCTCTCCAGTTCGTTTCTTTGTACTTGTTTTTCATCTATGAAATAAGATCCATCCGGTTTAATGCTTACAGACAAAGGATTAGGAATATCCATTGCCTCGCTTTCTCCTTTAGGAAGCTTCACATCTATTGCATTTTGATTGGCTGCAGAAGAGGTGATCATGAAAAATATAAGAAGCAGCAATATAACGTCTGTCATTGCTGCCAAACTGAATTCAGGATTTGCTTTATTTCTTCTTGAGATTTTCATGATATTCTTACAAAGGTTTGTTGATGATATCTAAGAACTCTGCAGACAAGTTTTGAATCTTCAGAATGAATTTGTCAATTTTTGTCAGCAACAGGTTGTAAAAGAAGTTAGCCGGGATTGCCACTGCAAGACCTGTAGCTGTTTGTCCTAATGCTGTATAAATACCCTCTGAAAGTGTTTTCGGAGAGAATGAACCTGTAGAGTTAGACAAATTGAAGAAGGCTAATATCATCCCGATTACGGTACCTAAAAGTCCTAACATAGGTGCAATACTCGGTACAGCTGCCAACAAGTTAAGATTCATTTCCATATTAGCAACCTCAGCTTGTCCCTGACCTTCCATCGCATTTACAATGTCAGATACCGGACGGCCAATACGGGAAAGCCCTTTTTCCAGAATTCTGGCTTCAGGAGAATCCTGACGGGAGCAATAATCTATCGCTGCATCTACCTTTCCGTCTTTTAAGAAATCTTCAATATTTCTCATAAGATTAGGATCGGTATTGGAAGACATTCTTTTGATAAAGAAGAATCTTTCCAAAAACAGGTAAAAAGAGAATATACCCAGTAATAAAACGGTTATCATTACCACATTGGCAAATATATTACCGTGGAACATTATTTTCCAGAAAGAAAATTCCTGGGTTGTTGCCGCCACCTGAGTCTGTGCCTGCAATATGGTTGATATTTCTAAAAATGCCATTAATGAATTTGTTTAAATTTTAAAACGCAAGTTTCCTATAGATATTGTTGAGAACAATATATTAGAACACTTGTTTACGGAAAAGTTAAATTTTACTCTTATTCGTCGTCTGCCTCGGTAGTATCCTGTCTAAAGTGACATTTTAGTTTAAAGGCAATTGGTTCGTCCGAAAAAGTATAAAAATCATCTATGTTTCCTTGCCAGATTAACTGAAGATCTCCATTCTCATCTTTAGAGAATTTCAACTCATTATCATGGATGAAGGCATCTTCGTCATCATATAAATTTACACCACAATAGGTTTCTTCTTCAGAATCATTCACATTGAATGTCTGCCCTACAAGTTTGTCTGTATCAATAGGGAAGTCCGAAATGCTTAAAGAAAGCTGTGGAAAATTATACTGCAAAGAGTCGTCATCAACGTGATCCAGATCATCATCCGTAATGATTTCTACTTCCAGGAAGTTTTGCTTATTACTATAGACTGCCTTGCAGTAACTACTTTTAATATTGTACTTAAGGATCTCTTCCGGATGGTAGATTTTCAAAATCCCTTTCATAGGATAGTTTAAATGCTTTTAGTTAATTAATAATCAGTATATGGAACAAAGATAAAAAACATTTTTTTTCAGACAAGATACAAGGCTTCAAAATTATTTAAAATTAAATTTCACCGTAAACATAATCTGGCTTGGACGGATATACATTCTTCTGTATGTAGTACCGATAGAGCTGTTTCCTATTTGTTCATATATCTTTGTATTGGCGATGTTTAACCACTTTATTTCAAAATCTATTTTCTTTTTAGCCCATGTATATTGGTAAGTTAAATCATAGAATGGGTTTTGAAAACTTTGTCCACCTTGGGAGAAATTTGTCTGATCCCAGTTAAGTCCGATAGAATGATTCTCGATAGGGTAGAATATTAAGTTTAGATTTTGAGTCCAGTTATTAGACTTTACAGTTGTCTCTCTTCCCTGTGTTGTATACAGGTTATTTCCCCATCCATAGTTCATTGTATAATCTAGACTCATCCAGCTGAAGTAAGCATTGTTAAATTTGAATGCTATACTTTCATTGTTGTTTTTAGAGCGTTGAAGAATATTATCATTTAAGCTTAAAGACTTGTTGTTGCTATTTGTAAAACTTACAGAAGCATTTGTTTTAAACTTAGGGAAATATTTACCTACCTCGAAGCTTTGTGAGTTAGTATTAATATCATTATCTCTAACAATATAAGCAAGTGTTACGTTTCCCCCATTGTAAGAAGTATTTGCCATAAGGTTATTTCTCGTATTGGAAACGCTGCCTCGTATATTAAAGAATAAGTTATTCAAAGGATTTCTATATTCTATTCTCGCTCCTGATGACTGCACTCTGTTTTGGGATAAAACACCATCCGCAGCTGTTGCTATAAGGCTTGATGGCGTTTGTAATATATAGCCAGCATATACACTATTAATAGTCCCGAAATTATAATTAATATTACCGCTAACAGAGGCTTTCCAAAATGATGCAAATTCATATTGAGCAAATAAACTAGGCTCAAATGTAGTTTTTTGAAGATCGATTGCTACCTTCCTTGCAGGATCTGTTGCTTTAATATTATTAAAGTTAACAGGAAGCGTTAGATACATACTAAAGTTTGATCCTTTATAATTAATCTGGGTAGAAGCTGTTGGAGTTGTGTTGGTGAATTCCAGGTTATTGGAATAGTCATCTCCATAATTTTCTCTATATCCATTATTATCAACACCAAACAGAGTTGTATTCAATTTATTACTTATATATGAGATCCCAATCTCTGGAGTGAATGTCCATTTTTTAGCAGAGAAACTAACATTTACTGCATTGTTGGTTTCAAAAGTTTTAGTTCTTAAATATTGTTCTGCAATTTTTGCGTTAGGTGAATATGCAAATATAGGTGTGAAAATAGGCTTCCCTGAAGAATCAAAAGACTGTTTGTCTGTAAATTTAATGGGATCTACACGAAGTGTTTGTCTGTCTGTCTGATAATTGATAAAAGATCTGACATTAATTAACTTTTCTTTCCAAGGAATAATCGTACTCAAGGAGTTTTGAAAACTTGTTGTAGGCGATTCTAAGGCTTCATTGGCAGGATTCGCAATAAATTCAGAGCTTTGACTGATACTTCTGTCAATAACAGCACGATCTGCATTCCAGAATTGGGAGAAAGTTGTGGTGTTTTTAAAGAAGCCTTTTTTAGCATTCTTAGTGAAGATAACTTCTCCTTTTACTTTATCTGTATAAAAGTTGTTTTTAATTGCATTTGTTACTTTTGCCCCTTGGTTAAACTGAGGTATGTATTGCGTTTCATTATACGACTCTCTTTCTACAGCATTGTTAGTATAACTAGCATTGGCTTTGAACTCCCATTCTTTATTTTTATTCAGATTTGTTAGTAGATTTCCGGAGAGATAGTGAACGCTGTTCATTAAATATCTTTTTTGCGGAATATTTGGCGCATCAGAATTGTCCACATTCAGCCAATTATTTTGGCTAATGTTTCTTCTAATACCTTCATAGCGGCCTCCAAAAGACAATATGTTTCCTTCATTTTCTACGGCCTCACCATTATTATTGGATTTATAATTAAATAACCATTGTATCTTATCGGTAAAGAGCATTGGTGTTAATTTTACATTCCATAAAAGAGGAGAGGCTCCTAATCCTATTTCTCCTCGGCCAGTCATGGTTACAGATTTTTTTAATTTGATATTAATCGCTGCACGATCACTCGGAACTTTATCCTGAAGAATTTTTACAGGCTGGTGATTTTCCATAATTTCTACCTTACCAATGGCATCAATAGGTAAAGAATTGTTGATGGTGCCATAGCCTCCTTCCATTAAATCTTTTCCGTTGACATAGAATTTATTAAGTGGCTCACCTTGGTACAAGATTGTTCCGTCTTTATTAACGTCTATACCTGGGATTTTCTTAAGTGCATCTGCTAAAACACGGTCATTTTTATTGGCAAAAGCTTTCAGGTCATACGCAATTGTATCTCCTCTTTTTGTGATGAGTTTAGTTTTTAGTACCACCTCTTTTATTTCGGTAACATCAGATGCAAGACTGAAATTGACGGTCTGATCCTGGTTGCTAACTTCTTTAGTTTGTGGTTTTTGATTGAATGCTTTAACTTTTATATTGATTTTGGATAAATCTGTGTTGAAGACAATTTTATAATTTCCTTTGCTGTCGGTAATTCCGTAAGCAATAATTACAGGGTTATCTGGGTTTTCGATAGTGACACTTGCGCTTGCAATTCCGTTGCCACTAGTATCCGAAACTTTTCCGGAAATAGTCTTCTGTGCAAACAGGAAAAAGGTTGCCATGAAGAACAAAAGAGTTAAGAGTTTTTTCATATCAAATTTTATAACTAAATAATTAGTAAACGAAATTGTGACTTTGTTACAGATAAAAATAAATAAATTTCATAATAGTTAAGATAAATGATCATGCATAAAGTTAAATATAGCCTCGGAAAATGTGGAAAATAACAATAAAAGTCATGTTATATATTGAGTTTACGGTATGGTCTTTGACGCAAAAGTTGTACTTTAGATGGCTATTTTATTCATAATAAATTAAATTAAAATGAAAGTAGAACAAATATATACAGGATGTCTTGCACAAGGAGCTTACTATATTGTATCTCAGGGAGAAGCAGTAATTATAGATCCATTAAGAGAAGTGCAGCCATATCTGGATAAATTACGACAGGACAATGCGAAGCTAAAATACATTCTCGAAACTCACTTCCATGCGGACTTTGTGTCAGGGCATGTTGATTTAAGTGGTAAAACAGGAGCAGCCATCGTTTATGGACCTACTGCAAAACCTGAATTTGAAGCAACCATTGCTAAAGATGAGGAAGTTTTTGAGGTAGGTAATATCAGGATAAAAGTATTGCATACACCCGGGCATACGATGGAAAGTTCATGCTATCTCCTTATTGACGAGAATGGAAAAGAAACAGCTCTGTTTTCAGGAGATACTTTGTTTTTAGGAGATGTTGGAAGACCAGATCTTGCACAAAAAGGTAAAGATCTTACACAAGAAGATCTTGCAGGAATGCTTTATGATAGCCTGATGAATAAGATTATGCCTTTATCAGATGAAATAACGGTTTACCCTGCTCACGGAGCCGGAAGTGCTTGTGGTAAAAATATGCAAAAGGAAACGGTAGATACTTTGGGAAATCAAAAGAAAACTAATTATGCACTGAATCAGCCGGATAAAGTAGCTTTCGTTAAAGAAGTTACGGATGGATTAACGCCGCCACCAGGATATTTTGCTATGAATGTTGCTATGAACAAGATGGGTTATGAAAGTTTTGATCATGTTCTTGAACAAGGGCTTAAGCCATTATCTGCAGAAGATTTTGAAGCTGCGGCAGATGAAACAGGAGCATTGATTCTGGACACAAGACCTGCAGCAGAATTTTATAAAAACTTTATTCCTCAATCTGTAAATATCGGAGTGAAAGGAGATTTTGCACCATGGGTTGGAGCAATGATAGTAGATGTAAAGCAGCCGCTATTATTGGTGACAGATGAAGGAAGTGAAGAGGAGGTTATTACCCGTCTTAGTCGCGTAGGCTTTGATAATGTATTAGGGTATCTTAAAGGCGGTGTTCCGGTATGGCAATCAGCTGGAAAAGAAACTGATTCTGTGGATAGAATTACCCCTGAAGAATTTGCTCAAAGATATACAGAGGATGCTAAAGTAATAGACGTAAGAAAAGAAGGTGAATATGCTGCAGAGCATATAGCAGATGCATTTAGCCGTCCTTTGGCGTATATCAATACATGGATAAAGGATATTGATCCAAAAGAACATTTCTTCCTGCACTGTGCAGGTGGTTACAGAAGTATGATCGCAGCAAGTATTCTACAGGCAAGAGGTTACCGTAATTTCACAGAAGTGGAAGGTGGTTTTGGTAAGATTAAATTAACAGAAGTGCCAACAACGGATTTTGTATGTCAAAGCAAATTGTAGGAAGTATACTAACTATTCTGTTATTTGGTGGCATGATTTCCTGTTCGGTAACCCCAAAAACAGAGAACCAAAAAATAAGCAGGCTTGTAAATGATAACAAAACGTTTTTAGTAGATGTCCGTACTCCGGAGGAATATAATGCTGAAAAAATAGAAGGAGCTATTAATATTCCGCTGGATCAGATTGAAAACAGATTATCTGAATTTCGAGGTAAGAAGAACATTGTTGTTTTTTGTCGCACCGGAATAAGAGCAGGAAAAGCAAAAGATCTGTTACAAAAAAATAACGTGCCGGATGTTTATAGCGGAACTTCTTATCAGAATGTTTTTGAGGTAAAAAAGAATAAAACTAAAAACTGAGAAAAATGTCAGCAAAATTTAATGAACTTATTCAGTCAGAGAGACCGGTATTAATAAACTTTTTTGCAACGTGGTGTCAGCCATGTAAAGTAATGTCTTCAGTTTTAAATACTGTTAAACGGAATGTAGAAGAGGAAGCCCGAATTGTAAAAATAGATATAGATCAGTACCAGTCTATAGCTGCAGAATATGGGGTGAGAAGTGTTCCGACATTACTACTCTTTAAAAAAGGTGAGTTGTTGTTCCGACAGAGCGGTGTAATGGATGTAAACAGTCTGACAACAGAACTGAAAAAATATATATAAGATAAAAAGAGCCTGATTTTTCAGGCTCTTTTTATTTAAAATGTATAGGAACAGGTTATTGCAAGATTTCTTCCGGGAGAGACAAACCTTTGGGTATAACCTGAACTGGCTGAGGTTTTATTTAGATATTCAGTATAGGCTCTGTTGAAAATATTTCTGAGCTGTAATGTAGCATTGAAGTTTTTGAATACCTCAACACGGGCATCAATATTAAACAGCGTAAAATCTTTCGTTGCGATTTCTCCAAATAAAGGATTTGTTCTGTTTTGCTGTCCAGTGTATCGCATCTCTGCACCCAGAATGAATACATTGAAGTTTCCTTCTAGTCGGAAGCGTGTTTCTAATGGTGCGATTTCAGGAAGAGGAACATCCTGACTCATATTTTTTGCATAAGTATAAGCTGCTGCTGCCTCGGTTCTCAGATAATTTGTAATATTCCACTGGACGGATCCTTCAATACCTGCTTTATAAGCATTGTCTATATTTATCATTTGACGGACTCCTTTAAACATCGGGAATGTAGGTTTTATATCTGTAGAAATTTCAGAGGATATAAAGTCTTTCAATCTGGAATAAAAAGCATCCATCTGGAAGCTCAACTTGTCTTTTTTATAAGAATATACCAAGTCTAT
>Ga0105249_10004501_pt1 | contig 12048 bp, 9 predicted proteins | sample KBSS44metaG_FD_81522 | JGI IMG/M metagenome (GOLD analysis project Ga0105249, IMG submission 81522) | Switchgrass rhizosphere microbial communities from Kellogg Biological Station, Michigan, USA - KBS S4-4 metaG | ecosystem: Host-associated > Plants > Roots > Rhizosphere > Soil | place... | reverse complement strand
TCCATGCCCCGAAACTGCGCACGACCATCGAACCCGGCAAGACGGGGCGCCGCCACCAGCCATACAGGGCGGTTATGGCTGCGGGCAGGGGTAACGCCGGACTCGAACAAACCCAGGACTGTCAATTCCGGTGATGCGAGCGAGGCCGCACAAACGTACGGTGTCGGCCATGGAGCTACGTCACCTTCGCTATTTCGTCGCTATCGCCGAAGAGGGCAGCTTCAGCAGCGCGGCCGAGCGCCTGTGGGTCGCCCAGCCCGGGCTCTCGACCCAGATCAGGCGGCTGGAGGCGGAGCTGGGGGTCAAGCTCTTCATCCGCCACACCCGCGGCGTCGACCTCACGGACGCCGGCGAACTGTTCCTCGAGCGAGCCCGGACGACACTCGCAGCCGCCGAGGCCGCTCTCTCGACCGGTCACGACCTCGAGGCGGGGCTGGCAGGCACGATCCGTCTTGGGCTCTCGATCGAGGCGGCCTGGCACCTCACGCCAGAGCTCCTCGCGGACTTCGGACGGACGCGGCCGGGCGTTGAGCTGACGGTGTTCGAATCCTTTGGCGGCGCGCTGCTGCGCGACCTTCGCGACGGGCGGCTCGACGCCGTCCTCGCTCCGTCGATGTTCGGCTCTGGCGAGCTGCTCCGCCAGCGTGTCGGGCGAGAGCCCTGGCTCGTGCTGGCGGGACCGGGTCATCGCCTGGCGAATGCCTCGGGGCCGCTCGCGGCCCGCGAGCTCGATGGCGAGTCGCTGGTCGTGACGGGCCATCGTGACGGCGCCGCCTACGACCGCGGCGTCGCCGAGACTCTGGCCGGGCTCGGCGCCCAGCCTGTGTTGCAACGCGGCGGGTCTGGCCCCGCGCTGTTCGCAAGCGTGGTCAGCGGGGAAGCTCTGGCGCTGGCCACCACGCCCACTGCCGCCTACGGAGGGATGGTGGCGCGCCCGCTCGAGCCAGAGCGCTTCGTGGACTTCGAGCTGATCAGCCGAGACGAGACGCCCTCACCCGCTCTCGACCATTTCACCCAGGCAGCCGCGGCGCTGGCCGAGCCGGCTCGTCCCCCGCTGCGGGCCGCGGCATGACCGCGCCCACAGGCAGCGAGATGATCGAGGCCAACCAGGGCCTTGTCCGGTCCGTTGCGAGCCGGTACCTCGGCCTCGGCGTGGCCTTCGAGGATCTCGTGCAGGAGGGAAACATCGGGCTCATGCGGGCGGTCGAAAGGTTCGATCGGAGCCGCGGGCTGAAGTTCTCGACGTACGCGGTCTGGTGGATCCGCAGCGCCATTGTCGAAGCTGTGGGCAATGCGCGAACGATTCGCGTCCCCGCGAGGGCCGGGCACCAATTGCGAGCGATCGCGCGCGCCGAGGAAGAGCTCGGGGAGCTCCGCCCGGGCCTCTCGGCCGCCGAGGCCATCGCCGAGCGCACCGGGCTCAGCGTCCGCCGCGTGCGCGCACTTCGTGGCGCGGCGCGAGTGACCGCTTCGCTCGACCAGCAGGTCGGCGAGGACGGCACGCCGCTGCGCGATCTGGTTCCGGACACCGCTGCGGCCGACCCCTGGCTTCACCTCGACGAGCAGGAGACGCGCCGGCAGGTGTGGTCCCTGCTCAGGCTCCTCCCTCCGCGGCACCGCGAGATCCTGGTACGACGTTACGGCCTGCTCGGCGAGCCATCCCAGACACACGCGGAAATCGCAGCAGGGCTGGAGGTCGGTCAGGAGCGCAGCAGGCAACTCGAGCGCGAGGCGCTGCACCGGCTGCGCGAGCTCGGTCGCGAGCCACTCGCGGCTTAGCTGGGCACACCAGGGAGCAGACCAGGGCATTCGCGGGCGCGACGCGGGGGTGAGAGGATCAGCCTCACGGACGAAACGGGTCAGTCTGGGAAGGAGATCCATGGCGACGGACGGCGGTAAGGACCTGCACGACGGCTACGCCCAGGTCGGTGAGATGAGGCTGCACTACGTCGAGGCCGGCGAGGGGCCGCTCGTCGTTCTGCTGCACGGCTTCCCGGAGTTCTGGTTCAGCTGGCGGCTGCAGATCGCGCCGCTCGCGGCGGCGGGCTTCAGGGTCGTCGCTCCCGATTTGCGCGGCTACAACCTGTCATCCCGACCGGGCGGCGTCGCGGCCTACGGCGCCGACAAGCTGGCCGGCGACATCCGCGGTCTGATCCGAGAGCTCGGTGCCGAGTCGGCGCTCTTGGTCGGCCACGACTGGGGCGGCACCGTCGCTTGGACCACCGCGATGAACCACCCGGAGGTCGTGGAGCGCCTGGCCATCCTCAACGCGGCCCATCCGCGGAAGCTCAACGAGGGGCTGCGCCACCCCAGCCAGCTCCGGAGGCTCTGGTACTTCTTCTTCTTCCAGCTGCCATGGCTCCCCGAGCGCATTGTGCGCGCCAGGCACTGGCGATTCTTCAGGCGCTACCAGCGCGATGCTCGCCCCCCGTACACGCCGGAGGACACCGAGCGCTACGTCGAGTCGTGGTCACAGCCAGGCGCGGCGGCCGCGATCATCAACTACTACCGCGCCGCGGTCAGAGACTCGAAGCAAACGCAAGCGCAGCTGCGCCCGATCTCGGCGCCCACCCTGATCATCTGGGGGCAGCGCGACCGCTACCTCGGTCCAAAGCTCGCCGAGCCTCACCGCGACGATGTGCCCGGCCTCGACCGCGTCGAGCGCCTGTCCGACGCGTCGCACTGGGTGCACCACGACGAGCCCGAGCGCGTCACGCAATCCCTCAGCGACTTCTTTGCGCCCTCCCGGCCAACCCGGCCGGAGCAGACGTCGGCAGCCGTGGACGCTCGTAGTTCAGCGCGGGGCTGATCGATGCTTGTCGGCCGTCGCGATGAGCGCGACGTGCTCGACGGCCTTCTCGTGGCGGCGCGCGGCGGCCGCAGCGGTGTGCTCGTGCTTCGCGGTGACCCCGGAGTCGGCAAGACGGCGCTCGTGGACTACGCGGTCGGATCGGCGTCGGGGTTCCGCGTGGCGAGGGCCGTCGGCGTCGAGTCCGAGGTGGAGTTGGCGTTCGCCGCGCTTCACCAGCTGTGCGCGCCGATGCTCGACCGGATGGAGCATCTCCCCGGTCCTCAGCGAGACGCGCTCGGAGCGGCATTCGGCCTGAGCGCAGGCACCGCTCCTGAGCGGTTCCTCGTGGGGCTTGCGGCGCTCAGCCTTCTGTCGGAGACCGCCCACGAGCAGCCGCTTCTGTGCGTCGTCGACGACGCGCACTGGCTCGATCGGGCATCGGCGCAGGCGCTGGCCTTCGTCGCGCGACGGCTCCTCGCGGATCCCGTCGCGCTCGTGTTCGCCACACGAGAGGAGAGCGTCGAGCTCGCGGGCTTGCCCGAGCTCGTCGTCGAGGGCCTCGGCGAAGACGATGCACGCACGTTGCTGGCCTCGGCCGTCGAGGGGCCGCTGGACGACCGGGTGCGCGACCGGATCGTCGCCGAGACCCGAGGCAACCCGCTGGCGCTCCTCGAGCTGCCGCGCGGGCTGACTCCGGCTCAGCTCGCGGTGGGCTTCCGGGTGCCCGTCACCCAGCCGTTGTCCGGACGGATAGAGGAGAGCTTCCAGCGAAGAGTCGAGGAGCTCCCGGTGGCGACCCAGCGATTGCTGCTCGTCGCAGCCGCGGACCAGCTGGGGGAGCCCACGACGGTGTGGGGGGCGGCGGACCTGCTCGGCATCGACCGGGAGGCGGCCGCGCCAAGTGCGGACGCCGGGCTGCTGGAGATCGGCACCCATGTTCGCTTTCGCCATCCGCTTGTGCGGTCGGCGGTCTACCGCGCCGCGGCGCCGCATGCAAGGCAGGCGGCTCACCGTGCGCTCGCAGAGGCAACCAATCGCGAGCTGGATCCCGACCGGCGCGCCTGGCACCTGGCCGAGGCCGCCACGGGACCCGACGAGGAGGTCGCGGCCGAGCTCGAGCGGTCGGCCGGAAGGGCGCAGGAGCGCGGCGGGCTTGGTGCGGCGGCCGCCTTCCTCGAGCGCTCAGCCGAGCTCACGCCCGAGCCCGAGCGACGGGCGCTGCGCCTGCTGCTCGCCGCCGGCGCGGATCTCGCCTCCGGGGCGAACGACCGCGCGCAACGCTTGCTGCAGGAGAGCGTGCCGCACCTGAGCGACCCAGTCTCGCGCGCGCAGGCGCTTGGCATGGAGGGAGCCATTCGCTTCGCGGATGGGCATGGAGGGGACACGCCGGGTCTGTTGTTCGACGCCGCCATGGCGCTCCGGGAGATCGATGCCGGGATCGCGCGAGGGACGCTCATGGACGCGTTCGAGGCCGCCATGTGGGCGGGACAGCTGACGAGCGGCACGAACGTGCACGACGTTGCCGAGGCCGCCCGCGCGTTGCCGCCGCCGGACGGCGACGAGGCGACCCCGAGCCTGCTCCTCAGCGGTTACACCGAGTGGCTGACCACCAGCTATGCCTCAGCCGTCGAATGGTGGCGCCGCGCGGCGGAGGCGTATCCCGACGAGCTCGGGAGTCAGCCCAACCCGCAATGGCTCGGGATGGTCTGGAACGCGACCGGTGAGCTGTTCGACTTCGAGACGCACCTCGGGGTTGCGCGAGAACGTGTGCGGGTCGCGCGTGAGTACGGGGCGCTCGCCACGCTGCCGGTCGCGCTCAGCTGCCAGGCGTGGTCCGAGCATCTGGCCGGGCGGATCGGCCTCGCCGAGACGCTCACCGCCGAGGCCCGCGATATCGCGGCCGCGCTCGGAACGCCGGCAATGCCGGGGGCGCACGAGGTCATGAATCTGGCAATGCTCGCCTGGCGGGGTGTCGAGCAGGAGACGAGGCAACTCGCCGACGCCGTCATCGCCGACGCGGTCGCGCGGGGGCAGGGGCTCGGGGTCACGCTCGCCCAGCTCTGCCTGACGACACTGGAGCTGGGCCACGGCCGCTACGAGGAGGCACGGGTCTTCGCCCTCGAGGCCTACAAGGCGGATGCGCCCTACATCGGCTCGATCTACCTCGCCGACACCGTGGAGGCGGCGGCACGTGCCGGGGACCTCGAGGCGGCGCGTCACGCCCTCGACCGCCTGTCCGAGCGCGCGCTCGCGACCGGAACCCCCTGGGGCCTGGGCATGCGGGCGCGGGCGCGTGCGCTGCTTGCGGAGGATGATGAGGCCGAGGCCCTCTACGAGGAGTCTCTGGATCAGCTCGAGCACTCGGGCGTGGTCACCGATTTGGCCCGGGCGCGCCTGAACTACGGCGAGTGGCTGCGGCGCAGGCGGCGGCGCCGAGACGCCCGCATGCAACTGCGGCTCGCGCACGACATGCTGCAGGCCACCGGCGGGGGTGCGTTTGCGCACAGGGCTCGGGTCGAGCTGCTGGCCACCGGCGAGCACGCGCGCGCGCGCGTAGAGGAGTCGCGCGACGAGCTCACGCCGCAGGAGAAGCAGATCGCGCAGATGGCCGCCGACGGCGAGTCGAACGCCGAGATCGCAGCGCAGCTGTTCATCAGCCCGCACACCGTGGCGTATCACCTCCGCAAGGTCTTCTCCAAGCTCGGCGTGAGCTCGCGCAACCAGCTTGCGGGCGCTATGGACGAGCAGCGGGAGCCGGTACCGGCAGGCTCGTGACGTCGCGGAGCCCTCTGAGCAGGAGCACGGCGATGGCGCCGCCGATGACGATCGAGCCCGCGGCGATGCCGATCGTCAGGGGCGAGCCGGACGCGACGCCCTGGCCGAGCAGCGCGTACGGCGTGGTGCGGAGCAGCGCGCCGATGGCGATCGCCGCGGTGAACGCGCGGGGCCTCACGGGCGAGATGCCGGCCGCGTAGTTGAGGCCCGTGGCCGGGACGCCGGGCATCAGGCGGGCGGCAAGCACTGCGGCGAACCCGCGCCGCTCCAGGACGGCGTGGATCCGCTCGAGCCTGGCGCTGCGTCGCGTGAGCTGTGTAACCGGCCCACGCGCGACAGTTCGCGCGAGCCAGAAGGCCGCGACGCCTCCGAGCACGGCACCCGCGCACGCGAGCGCCGTCCCCCCGACCGCGCCGAAGGCCAGCCCGCCGGCGGCGGCGAGCACCGGTCCCGGGAAGAGCGCCGGGGTGAGCACCACCCATGCGGCGAGCGCGGCGGCGGGCGCAGCCACGCCGGCAGAGAGCGCGAGGTCGCGCAGCTCGGAGGGCGAGTGGGGCAAGAGCAGCCCCGCCGCGATGACCAGGAGAACCACGGGCACGGCCGCGGCCAGGCGTCGGAGCGGCATCCAGCCGAGGGTAGCGTCCGGCGGATCGTGACCGGCACCTGCAGCCAGAGCACGGTCGTCGACGTGTCGTGTGTCCTCCACCTCCACTCGACCTACTCGGACGGCACGGCGACCGTGGAGGAGATCATCGCCGCGGCCGCCGCGGCCGGCGTCGACCTGGTCCTGCTTACCGACCACGACTCGCTCGGTGCACGCCGGAACGGCTGGGAGGGCAGGCACGGCGGCGTCGCCCTGCTCGTCGGAACCGAGGTCAGCCCGAAGCAGGGCCACTATCTCGCCTTCGGTGTGGACCGGGAGATCCCGCACGACGGGCGCTCGGCGGTTCAGATCGCGCGGGCGGTCCGGGATGCCGGCGGCGTCGGCTTCGCCGCGCACCCGTTCTCGGACGGCGGGCGCATGCTCGTTCCGGGCCTCGCCCGCCGGATCGTGCTCCCGCACGGCTGGCCTGCGCTCGACGACCCGGAGGGCTGCGACGGCATCGAGCTCTGGAGCCTCACGACGGACGCCGCCGAGGCGTGGCGCACGCCGGCGGAGGCGGTGCGCTGGCTACGCGACCCCGAGCGGGCGATCGCCCCCGGACCGCCGCCGCATCACCTGCGCCGCTGGGACGAGCTCTCGTCGCGCCGGCGGGTGCCGGCCATCGGCGGGCTCGACGGGCACCAGCCCGGATTCCGTGTCCGCGGGCGGGTCAGATCGCCGCTGCCGCACCGGCGCACCTTCGACCTGCTTCGCACCCACCTGCTCTGCGAGCGAGCGCTGACGGGCGACGTCGAGGACGACTGGCAGACCGTGCTGGCTGCCCTTGCCGCCGGCGCGGCCTGGCTGACGTGCCCGTGCGTCGCGCCTGCTCACGGAGCACGGCTGTGGGTCGAGCAGCCGGACGGCACCGTCATCCCGATGGGAGGGGAGGGACCAGCCGTCCCGTCGGTCCTCCGGGTGCGGCTGCCCCGGGACGGACAGCTCCTGGTCATTCGCGACGGCGCTCCGATCCGGGAAGCGCAGAGCGCGGGGCTCGACCTCCCCATCGACGGCCCGGGCGCCTACCGAGTGGAGGCGCGCATAGGCGGCCGCCTGTGGCTCCTCTCCAATCCCGTTCACCTGCGCGCGCTCAGCCCTCGTGGCTGAGAACCCTGTGGTGCAGCGGGCGTGGAATGCGCCGGCTCGTGTATTGGGTGAGCGCCCAGGCGGCGAGGAACAGGCCGCCGATCGCCGCACCCAGGAAACCGTCGGCCAGGTCCGTGACGGTGTCGGTCTCGCCTATGAACAGGTGCTGTCCGAACCAGTTGTCGACGACCCATTCGTAGATCTCGTAGAAGCTCGCCGCGGTCACGCCGATGCACATCGTGATGAGCGCCATGCCGAGCAGCTGCGAGGTGCTGCCCACGCGCTCGGACGGGTCGGGCACCACGTCCAGGCGCGAGAAGCCGATGTACAGAATGGGCGCGAGGCTCATCGGCAGGGTGATGTGGACGCTGTTGTCGTACCACCAGAACTCGCTGAAGAGGTGGAGGGCGTTCCCCCAGCCCTGGAAGAACATGGCGAAGCAGAAGACCCAGTCGATTGGGCGCGGGACGTCGATGGCGCGCACGATCAAGACGGCCACTCCGGGGAGGAGCAGCCGCACGACCGCATCCCAGTCGCCGAGGATGGCGAAGATCAGGGCCCCGACCGGGAAGCTGAGCCGGAACAGGTCGAGCGGGTCCCGCAGGACCGGGTGCCAATCCCGGATGAATACCAGCGTGATGAATCGCTGCAGCCACGCCGGCTCGTGCGGTGCCGGTTGATGAGGATGAGCCTGTTCGTTCATCGCATCCTCTGGCACGAGCCGGCGGGCTGCAGTGGTGGGCTCAGGAGCTCGTTGTGGGCTGGGGAGTGGCCTCCGCCTGGCCGTTCCGCGCGGCCGCGTCGGGCTGGCCGGCGGCCCAGGCCTCGTCGACGTCGTTCGGAAGGGTCTTGAGCTCGAACGCGAGCACGACGCGCATGGCGCCGACCGCGACGGCCCAGATGCCCGCGACGGTGATGAGCGCGGCGAGCGTTGCCCCCGGGTTGGCGAGCGCAAGCACGCCCAGCGGGACCTCGAGCAGGCCGAGGATCAGCAGGAGCCACCAGTTCGGGAGGACGCGGCGGGTTGCGAACGCGCCCGAGATCGCGAGCGTGCCCGAGACGATCAGCCACGCCCCGAGGAAGATCGCCACCGCGGTGAGCCCGGGACCGGGCCAGACGATGATTGCGACGCCGGCTGCGATCGAGAGGAGCCCCGAGAGGACGTTGGTCCGTCTGACACGAGCGTCGATGCCGGACGTCAGCGCCTGCGAAAGGCCCTGGAAGATGAACAGCGCGCCGATGAAGGTGGCGAGCTCTCGAATCGTCCAGTCGATGCTGAAGATGAGCACGCCGGCCACGATCAGCACGAGGCCGTTGAACAAGAGCAGCGTCCAGTTGCGGGCCAGGCGCTCCGCGGCATCGCGGGTGAGCTTGTGCCCGATTTCAGGCACTGTCCCTGGAGCGACGAACATTGGATTCCTCCGGGTTCGGGTGTATGCCCTCAGGCTGGTGCGAGCGGCGCCCTCGCCCTAGACGCCAGGCGTCGCAGGCCCATACCTCGCACGTATGGCGCGCTTCCTCGCGGCTCCATCAGACGTAGCCATGACGGCCCAGCCACCGGAGTGAGAGATAGCCCCAGATCGGCGGGAGATAGAAGGTGCAGAGGCGCTGCGTGATGGCCACGGCGAAGGCGGTCGACTCGTCGACGCCCATGGCGATGAGGCCGGCCGCGAGGGCCGCTTCGGCGGGGCCGATGCCTCCCGGGGACGGGATAACGCTCGAGAGGATGGCCGCGGAGGAATTTATGAACACGAGCTGCGCGAGGTTCAGATGAAGCCCGTACGCCAGGCACGTTGCTCCGAGGGCGATCGCATAGGTCAGCTCGGACAGGACGTTTCCGCCGAACAGCTCGATTCTCTTGTGTCGATCTCGGGCCACGCTCCAAACCCCGGACAGAGCGCTCTTCAGTGCCGGAACGACCTTGTCGCGCAGCTTCCGCACCGCGAGGACCACCGCGACGCTGATGACGACCGCGACGCCGATGCCCACCAGGAGCCGCGTATCGGGCCCCCGAAATTGGCTCGTGTCCACGCTCGCGCCCACGAGGGGCAGCGCGAGCAGCAGGAGCGCCACCTGGACCATCGTCTCGGACACGTCGTCGACGGCGCCGGACGCGAGCGCCTGGGCCCGCGGAACCCCCATTTGCTGGAGAAAGCGAAGGTTCATCCCGATTCGACCCGCGGAGCTCGGCACCGTCAGGTTGATGAACTTGATCGCCGACTGCAGCACGATGCACGGCAGGAGGGCCAGGCGCGTCGGCACGGCTCCCCGCACGGAGATTCCCGACCCAACGAATGCGGACTGAGCGAGAAGCAGCGCGACCACGACCCACGCCGGCTCGGCTTCGCCCAGCTCGCGGGCGATCGTGTCGAAGCCGATGTCGGCGAGCTGCGTAATGACGGCATAGGCCGCGACGACCAGGGCCATCATCGTCACCACGTCCTTCGGGCGGACGCGGCGAAGAGGAGCGATGTCCGGCTCGGCGGTCCCGGTGGCCGCCGCGGCCGCTGCCCGGAGCCTCCCCAGATCGACTTCGTGGGTGCGGGAGAGATCGCGCAGGTGCGGCGTCAGCGCCGCGCTCTGCAGGTAGGGGAGCGCGCGAGCGATGGAGTCGGACCACCCCGCGTGCACGGCCACGCGCAACGCACGTTCCGGGCCGACGAGCACACAGCAGGACACGAGCAGCTCCGCCACGTCCATGTCGAGCGCGGATTGCGGCGCGCCGAGGGTGGCGGCCGACAGGTCGACCAGCATCGGCTCGCCATCCACAACGATCACGTTGCCGACGTTGAGGCGGCCGTGCGAGATGCCGGCGGCATGCAACTGCGCGACCTGTCGGCACAGCTCCTCGAGCAGGCCGTCGCTGACATCCTCGGGGCGCGCGAGCTCCAGTGAGGCGAGATCGGGCTGGCGAGTGACCAGCACTGCGTCGCCCTCGGCGCTGAGGCCCGCGGTGACGACCTTCGGCACCCGCACGCCGGCCCGCGCGGCGATCAGCGTCGCCAGCGCCTCGTGCTCGACCTGCTCGAGGCGCCCGATCGGCGCGCTCCGCGGCGGGTCGCGGTAGGCGAGCAGCCTCCAGCGACGCGCGACGCGCTGGGTGTCCTGGGCATCTCGCCCGAGCACGCGCACCTTGAGCGCTCTTCCGTCTTCGCCTTGCCCGAAGTACTCCGTCGCACCGATCCGCTGGCGCTCCGCGATGCGCAGGTCGCTCACGTCGACACCGAGGGAACCGAGCGCACCGCGCACGCGATCGATGGGGGGCACCCCGAGCGGCGAGCCCAGCACCAGCCGCACCAGCGCACCCGCGCCGAGACCAAGCGCCAACCCGGCGAGAACGTCCGCTGGGAGCGCGATTTCAAGCGCGACGACGCCGAGGGACGCCAGCGCGACCAGCCAGATCGCGACCACGCGCACCGGACGCACCAGCTCCGGGCGAGCGACCGCGATCACCGCCACCACGCATGCGATCCGGAGCTCGGGGAACCCCCAGTACGACAGCGGATCCAGCTCGAACTGAACCCATTCCGAATCGACGATCCGTGCAAGTACCATCGCCGCGACGTTCACCAGCAGGAGGGCGATCACCAGGTCGCGGACCAGCAGCCATCGCCTTCGAACAAGAGCGTCCACCACGATCACGACTGCGAGCGCCAGCGTGACCAGAAGGACTGCACGCCAGAGGCCCGGCGCCCAGCCGAAGAGCGTGGCGAGCGCCTGTCCGATCTCCTCGTCGGTACTCGCCGCGGAGCGAGCTACCACGGCTGCGAGCCCGATCACAACCGCCGCGGTCGCGACCAGAACCCCGTCGACCGTGCGCCTGTTTCTCCGACCGGGCTCGGCCGGAACGAGCAACGCGAGGCCCCACGAGGTTTCCGGCCGGCTCACTCAGGTGAACTTAACCCGCCGCAGAGAGCGCGGGAAGCTCGCCCGGAAGGGGAGCGGATGACGCGAGCTCCGCGTCCCGGCTGACCAGCGTGGAATAGCGACCGCCTGCGCCGATCAGTTCCTCGTGGCGGCCCGATTCGGCGATCCGGCCGCGATCGAGCACGATGATCTGGTCCGCGTCACGCACCGTCGAGAGGCGGTGCGCGATCGCGATGGTCGTGCGCCCCTCCGACAGGCGGTCGAGCGCCTCCTGGACCAGTCGCTCGGTTTCGGTGTCGAGCGAGCTCGTGGCCTCGTCGAGGATGAGGATCGGCGGATTGCGGAGAATCGTGCGCGCGATCGCGATCCGCTGCTTCTCGCCGCCCGAGAAGCGGTAGCCGCGCTCGCCCACGACCGTGTCGTAACCGTCCGGTAGAGCGGTGATCACCTCGTGGATGCGGGCCGCTTCCGCCGCCTGCTCGAGTTCCTCGTCGGTGGCGTCCGGCTTCGCGAAGCGCAGGTTCTCGCGGACCGAGGCGTGGAACAGATAGGTCTCCTGGGAGACGACCCCGACCAGATCGCTCAGGCCCTGGAAGCTCAGGTCGCGGATGTCCACGCCGCCGATCGTGATCCGCCCGCGGGTGACGTCGTACAGCCTCGCCGCCAGATATCCCAGAGTGGTCTTGCCGGAGCCGGTCTCGCCGACCAGCGCGGTCGTCGTGCCCGCCGGGACCGTGAACGACACGTCCTCGAGTGTCCAGTCGTCGCCGTAGCGGAACCAGACGTCCTCGAAGGCGACGTCGCCGGCCGTCGCAACCCGCTTGGCATCAGGCTTCTCGACGATGTCGATCGGCTGATCCAGATACTCGAAGATGCGGTCGAACAG
>Ga0105249_10004500_pt1 | contig 12048 bp, 11 predicted proteins | sample KBSS44metaG_FD_81522 | JGI IMG/M metagenome (GOLD analysis project Ga0105249, IMG submission 81522) | Switchgrass rhizosphere microbial communities from Kellogg Biological Station, Michigan, USA - KBS S4-4 metaG | ecosystem: Host-associated > Plants > Roots > Rhizosphere > Soil | place... | reverse complement strand
GTCGATCGGCATTTTGGCGGCAATTTTATTAGCGAAGAGGCGATTCTGCGCGCCGCTTATGTGCGCGGCTTAAGCACCGCCGCGTTGGGCAAACACGGCCCGACGCTATTGTTTGATCACACTTCGCGTGACGGCAGTCAGACGCTCGTATTCGACGACGTCACGGGCACGCCGACCGGCATTCCGTTATCGCCCGAGGTGCAGACCGCACTTACAGCAGCCGAGCTACCACTCGCCACACCACCGCGCGGAGAAAATTCAAAGGCAGGAAATGCCCACGCCCCGGGTACGACGACCGCAAACATTTTGCAGCAAAAATACTTCGCGGATGTCGTGAGCAAGGTTCTGCTGCCCATGTTCAAAGCAAAGAAGAAACCTTTCGTGCTCGTCTTCTGGTCGCGCGATCCCGATGGCAGCCAGCACAACCACGGCGACGGTCACCTTAGTATCACGCCCGGCATCAATGGTCCGACATCTCTCGCAGGAATCAAAAATGCCGACGACAATCTGAAACAGATCGTGCAGGCACTTTCCGAACTGGGGCTCGCGAACTCCACCGATATCGTGATATCCGCCGATCACGGCTTCGCCACGATTTCAAAGGAGAGCAAGACAAGCCCAGCAGCGCAGATGAAATTTGAGAGCGTGCCCGACGGTTTCCTACCGACCGGCTTCCTCGCCATCGATGTCGCGAAGGCTCTGGGCTTGCCGATGCACGACCCTGACATGAAGAATGTGCTCGTGCCGGAAGGCGGCCTGACTCGTTTCGGCAATGCGCTGATCGGGCCGGACCCAAGCAAACCCGATCTTGTCGTCACGACCAACGGTAATTCAGATCTCATCTACGTACCGAGTAAGGACCGAGTACTTACCGAACGTGTGCTCGCGGCACTCTTTGCGCAGGACTATGTCAGCGGCCTATTTGTCGACGATGAGCTGGGAAAATTCCCCGGTACGCTTCCGATGAGTGCGATCAATCTGAAAGGCTCGGGCAAGACGCCCCAGCCGTCGATTATTGTCAGCTTTCGCACCTATTCGACCGGCTGCAACCAACCGGTGATGTGCACGGTCTCGGTTGCCGACACACGCCTGCAACAGGGGCAAGGCATGCATGGCGGCTTTAGCCGCGCTGACACGATGAATTTCATGGCCGCCGCCGGGCCGAGCTTCAAAAGCGGATTCGTAGATCCCGCCCCGGTGAGCAATACCGATGTCGGAAAGACTATTGCCCATCTTCTTGGCCTCAACATTCCCTTCAAGGGAATGTTGCAAGGCCGCGTCATCGAAGAGGCGCTGCAAGGCGGCCCAATTTCGACGTCGGATTCTGTAGTCGTCCGTTCGGACCCAGGTCCCGAAGGTCTCACAACTGCGCTCGTAGTTCAGCGAATCGGATCAACGTCCTATTTCAGCGCGGCTGGCTTTCCAGGACGGACGGTTGGCCTTCCTGCACAAACCACGAGTCGCTAGTCAGGCCGCGGAATCGAGCAAGCTCCGCAGTGAAGCGTTCGGTTTCGTAGGCTGGGCCCCGATCAGCCGAAGCAGATCGAATTCCGCGACGGTCGGGCGGCCGTCGCGCATGATTCGCTCGGAAAGCCACGCGACATGCTCGGCACTCGGCCGTTGCGTCATTTCTTCACGCTGACGCGGAGCGAGAGCGGCGAGGCGCGACTGCGCAGCAATGCCTGAAGCCGCCAGCACGTGATGTTCGATCGTGCGGAAGAAAAGTTCATCGAAGCTGCTATCATTTTTCGAGCGCGCGACCGCATCATGCAGGTCGAACAGCACATTGGCCTCGGCTCGCGAAACGGGTGCCCCTTCTTTGCCGCCAGCCGCGATGAGAATTCGATAGAGCAGCGCCGTATCCTCGGCATCGATCGTACGGCTGAAATGCGGGCGTGCCCCGATCGCCGGCCCCTCGCCGTTAATGATCGCGGCCTTCACTTGCAAGAGCGTGAAAGTTGCGACCGAAGTTGGCGTCTTGCGCGCCGCTTCCATGGCGCGGATCAGCGTTTCGAAGGCGGCAACTGTTTCAACGCGGCCGCTGGGCGCCACCGCGCTGAGCAACCATTCAGATTTTTCTTCCGTGAGGACTTCCGCAGGCTCGACGCCGACAAGATAGGCGGCGATTGCGCCCGCAACATATTCGCACCAGCTCGCCGATGCAGCAGGCTGCATGCGGTCAAGGGTAAGCAACGCCTCTGCTTCGCAGCGGGTGATTGCCAAATCCGGGTTTTGACGGCGCCGTTCTTGAACCAGTTCCGCCGCGGCTACCGCCTCCGCGAGCGTGGGCTGTAAAGCGCCCATATACCCCACCTTCTTGCTTGAATGTCCCGAAACTTTGCGCGGGCACCAGTTACCAAGATGCTAATGGCGAGACCCTACGGGCAGAAAATCGGGGACATCGACTGGCAATTATTGCGCGGCATGCCCATTTTCTGTGCTTGCGCTAGGCTGGACCCCACAACTTCCTCCCAAAGGACGAGCGATGATACGCAGCGCCGGCATCCACCACATCACCGCTATCGCGGGCGACCCAAAGCGTCACGTTGCCTTCTACAGCCGAGCGCTCGGACTGCGCTTCGTGAAGCGCACGGTGAATTTCGATGATCCCGGTACCTGGCATCTCTATTACGGCGACGAGGTTGGCTCGCCCGGCTCCGCGTTGACGTTCTTTCTTTGGGAAAACGTACCGCAGGGGAGCCACGGCGCCGGCGAAGCGCAGGAAATTGCTTTTGCCATTCCGGAAGGCTCCGTTGAATTCTGGAAGAAGCGCCTTCTCGACAAGGGTGTGAGGGCCGAAGTCGCACGACCGCGCTTCGGCGAGACTGTCATCGCTTTCGAGGATCCCGATGACCACAAGCTGGAACTCGTTGCCTCCAAAGTTGCATCTTCCATTCCCGGCTGGGGCGGCGGCGAAGTGCCGGCCGAACACGCCATCCGCGGTTTTCATGGGATTACATTGGAGATCCGCAATCCGGAGCGAACGGCGCGCGTGCTCACGGAAGTCTTCGGCTTTGCGCCGGAGGGCACGGAAGGAAACCGTCAACGTTTTCTCGCCAAAGACGGTCCACTGGGCCGTATTGTCGATATCCGCACTACACCGAACCTGACCCATGCATCGCAAGGGGTCGGGACCATCCATCACATCGCCTTCCGCGCCGCTGGTGACAAGGAAGAGAACGAAATGCGCGAACGTGCGCTAAAGATGGGGTTGCGCGCGACCGAACAGGTACAGCGCTTCTATTTTCGCTCAGTTTATTTCCGCGAGCCCGGCGGTGTCCTGTTCGAGATCGCGACTGACGATCCGGGCTTCACTGCTGATGAACCGAGGGAAAAACTCGGCGGCAAAATCATGCTGCCGCCCTGGTATGAGCAGCATCGGGAGAAGATTGAAGCCTCGCTTCCACCGCTCGAATAGTTCATCCAAAATAACCTAAGAAGCATGTGAATTAGATTTTCCGTGTAGCAATTTATGTGGAAATTGCTATATGAGAATTTCGGAACATGAGCAGCGGCGGTGAGAAGCGCGGCAATTCGCGACATCCGGCCCGCAAAGTGGAGGTGTTCGATGGCTCTCTCGATTGGCGATACGGCCCCTGATTTCGAAGCACAGACAACCGAAGGCAAGATCAAGTTTCACGACTGGATCGGCAACAGCTGGGCCGTTCTGTTCTCCCATCCCAAAGACTTTACGCCGGTTTGCACGACCGAGCTTGGCTACATGGCGAAGATCAAGCCCGAATTCGATAAGCGCGGCGTGAAAATCATCGGCCTGTCGGTCGACCCGGTCGACAAGCACTCAACCTGGGCCGCAGACATCAAGGAAACGCAGGGCTTCGCGCCCAATTACCCGATGATCGGCGACACCGATTTCAACGTCTCGAAGCTCTATGGCATGTTGCCCGCTTCAGTTTCGGGAGATCCTGCAAAGCGCACGCCCGCCGACAATCAGACCGTACGCAACGTTTTCGTCATCGGTCCCGACAAGAAGATCAAGCTCGTCCTCGTCTATCCGATGACCACGGGCCGTAACTTCGACGAAGTGCTGCGCGTGATCGACAGTTTGCAGCTCACGGCAAAACACAAGGTTGCAACGCCCGTGAACTGGAAACACGGCGAGGACGTGATTATCGCGGGCTCGGTTTCCGACGACGACGCGAAGAAGACCTATCCGCAAGGCTGGAAATCGCCAAAGCCCTACATCCGCATCGTGCCGCAACCGAAGGCATAAGCGAAGAAATTACCGAGGCCTCCCCCTATGGCCGGGCGGTGCTGGGAGAAATCTCGGCTCCGCTTTTCTCGTTTGGGTGTCTTCCTGCGTTGCCCCGTGCAAGCTGCTCTGGCATGAAAAGAAAAAGCCAGGGGGAAACGGATGGAAAGCCGCGCCGCTGTCGCCTTTCAGGCGGGAAAGCCACTCGAAATCGTCAAGGTGAAACTCGACGGCCCCAAGGCCGGCGAGGTCATGGTTGAAATAAAGGCGACAGGAGTCTGTCACACCGACGAATTCACCCTTTCGGGTAAGGACCCTGAAGGTCTCTTCCCCGCAATTCTTGGCCACGAAGGCGCTGGCATCGTCGTCGAGGTCGGTCCCAATGTGACGTCGCTAAGGAAAGGCGACCACGTCATTCCGCTTTACACGCCAGAATGCCGTGAGTGCGAGTATTGCCTCTCGCGCAAAACGAACCTGTGCCAGAAAATCCGCGCGACCCAGGGCGCAGGTGTAATGCCCGACGGCACATCCCGCTTTTCGCTCGATGGCAAGAAAATCCACCATTACATGGGCACATCTACGTTTTCTAATTTTACGGTACTGCCCGAAATCTCGCTGGCAAAAATCCGTGAGGACGCCCCTTTCGACAAGGTTTGTTACATTGGGTGCGGCGTCACCACCGGCATCGGCGCTGTAATCAACACCGCCAAGGTCGAAGCCGGAGCCCGCGCAGTAGTGTTCGGCTTGGGCGGCATCGGGCTCAACGTGATTCAGGGGCTTAGATTGGTGGGCGCCGCGATGATCGTCGGCGTCGACTTGAATCCCGAACGCAAGAAATGGGGCGAACGCTTTGGAATGACTCACTTTGTCAATCCGAAGGACGCCGGCAACGACCTCGTGAAGCACCTGGTCGATCTCACCAAAGGCGGCGCCGACTACACCTTCGAGTGCGTCGGCAATGTCGATTTGATGCGCACGGCGCTCGAGTGTTGCCACAAGGGCTGGGGCGAGAGCGTGATTATCGGCGTTGCCCCGGCAGGTGCCGAGATCAGCACCCGCCCCTTTCAGCTCGTGACCGGCCGCGTCTGGCGTGGCACGGCATTCGGCGGCGCCAGGGGCCGCACGGACGTCCCCAAGATCGTCGATTGGTACATGGAAAAGAAGATCGAGATCGATCCTATGATCACCCACACGATGCCGCTATCCGACATCAACAAGGCGTTCGATCTCATGCACGAAGGAAAGTCGATCCGGGGGGTGGTTCTGTTCTGAACGCCCCTACTCGGTTACGCGTGCTGATCCTTTTTCACGCCGGCGCGGTAGTAATAATTCGCGTTCTTGCCGAGCACGATATAACGCAGCAAACGGCGGATAGCCTCGCTCTGACGGAACGGTGCCGCGATCGCGGCCGCCGTACGGAACAATGCGAGCTTTACCGCGTCGAGCGCGGGCACTTTCCCCGGCGCAGGCTGCGGCAAACCAAGGCTGCGGAGCATCGAGTTCACAACATAGAGATCGTTCTGCCAGCGCACGGCTTTGGTTTTCCAGGTGATCGCCATAGAAATCGAATACTCGTCCGCCGTCTTCACCCAATGCGGCCAAGTATATGGAACGAACACGCCGTCACCGCCGAACAATTGATAGCGCTTGCCTTTATCTTCAAATTTATCGTCGAAAGGAAGGTTGCGATGCTTCGCGATCACGTGTTCGATTGCGTCGTCTGAGGCAATCGAGTTGTCGCGATTGTCATAAACGTGAAAGAACTTCTCGCCGTGAATTTGCACGAAGAAATTGTCCTCGCCGTCGGCGTGAAATGGCGTCGTTGAATTCGCCGACGAGACGAACAGGAATCCCTGGATATCTTCGAAGCCCGCCTCCTCGAGACTCTTGTGACCACGCGCTAGCGCAACCGACAGCAGCGCCTCTTCGAGCAGCGCGCGGTAAGCCGGCTCACTTTCGATACCCTTCAGCACCATCCATGCGTTCGCCGTTTCGATGCGGCGGACGACGTCTTCGGGGTCGAGATCGACTAGCGGAACAGAATTCGGATCCTGGCTTACAGAAACCTTGCCAGAATTATATTCGATACGATCGCGCGGCAATTTCTTCACGAGATCGGCGATCGAGGTCAGCTTGAACAGTGGGTGATTTACGAACTCGTGCCGGATTGCAAAGGGCAGCAACGGAAATTTCGTGGTAAAAGACGCGGCGTCCTTCGGCTGAACGATACTCATTTGTGTTTCTCCCGAATGGCACGAAGCTTGTGAATGGAGTGGCGCGCGCAGCTGTAGAGGGCGTCCCGAGCCAGGACGATCATGCGGATTGCGGCCGTTCCGAAATTCTGGCCGGTGAGCGGAATGAAAACATCGCCGAGCACGAGCCGGTCGCGCCAGATATGATTGATCATGGGATGCTTGGCGTCGGCTGTTGAATCAACCTCTTCGATCGAAGTATCGGCGCACAAATGCCGCGTAAGATCGAGCGTGAGCTGCACGCCGGGCGAGTTCTTCGCTTCGCCTTCGTCATGTGCCATTTTGAAGAAGGACGCGTGACGTCCCCGGCGAACTATTAGAGAGGACGCGACAACTCTATCGCCGGCGCGCAAAGTCAACGCTTCAAATTGGCCTACGGCCGAGAGCCCGCTTGCAGCCTCGCGAATGAAAGCAGCATCGCCGGCGTTCTGAATGAGCGCCGTGCTGCGCTTGCCTTTCCATCCGCTAGCTTCTAGTGCAAGAAATTGTTCGAGCGCAGAAGCGACTTCAGTTGGCGTCCTCGCGATTTCAAGCGACAGAGTGCCGCGATCGGCAAGACGGTTTCGCTGCCGCTTCAACTCCTTCATTTTCTTGGCGCCGAGCGAATCGAGCAGCTGCGTATCGGCATCGAACATCGAATTCAATCTAGCGCGTTCGCGTCGATTTTGAATTTCGATCGTAAGACCACGTTCCTTGAGCGCGCGCCGGAAAGAGTGAAACGCAACACCATTCATCGTTTGCACCGGACTCAGCAACACCTAAGCGCAGGCTGCTCCCACAGCATCGATCAACCCATGCGCTGCCGCTTCCGGCATCGCCTTGTCGAGAAGCGGCGTGCGCAGCGGAACATAAGGCTGCCAGGCAACAAACATCGGCACCGGCAATCTCAAAGCACGCCACGCGGTCCATACCGGCATCAGGCCAAGCAAGCGCGTCTTCTGCGGACCGTCCCACGCGAGCAGGGCTTTCGCGTTTCGATAATCGCGCGCATGACGCGATACCGCGCGTAGCCATGTGGGCTCATAAAACGTGTTCGGCTCGATAGCTCGCGCGGCTAGACTGCGCCAGGCTGCCTCCGGAATATCGGCGATATCAACGAGCTCGTTCGTGAGCGACCGGGACGCATGGCGTACCGTCGTCGCTCCTCCGCGAACACGTTTTGCCGTTAGCGTATCCACTAGAAACATCGGGCCGGCACCCTTCCCTCGATCGAGGCGAGACATAGCGTCGGATCGTATAAAATGCGTTGGACCGAGCGAAGACTCGAACGTATTCAGGGTAAATAAGAGAGCGAGACGGCGCTGCCCTCCGATCAACGTATGCAGAAGGTTAATGCAGCAGCTAAAATTCTAGCGAATGCATCAATTGCGCAATAACCACACGGCGATGCTAGTCTTCGCGTTGGGAACAATATCCGGGAGGAAATAAGGTGGCCGTTGAAGAAGTGAAGAAATTTATGGAGGGCAATCGCCCACATTTCTCGAATTTCGTTGGTCTGAAGATCGTCAGTATTTCTCCCGAAAAGGTCGAAGCGATGTTACAGGCCGTCTTGCTGCACTCGTTACGCAAACGCAATTGGTCATCCCGCCTCGCGCGCACAGCTAATGCTCCCGGCTCATCTTGAGAGACAAGGAATAACCAAGTGATCGATCTCTATACCTGGACCACGCCCAACGGCCGCAAAGTTTCCATCGCACTCGAAGAGCTGGGCATCCCCTACACAGTGCATCCCATCGACATCGGCAAGGACGAGCAATTCGCGCCTGCGTTTCTGAAGATCAGTCCGAACAACCGCATCCCCGCTATTGTCGACCGCAACAGTGATTTCAGCCTGATGGAATCGGGCGCAATCCTACTCTATCTCGCAGAGAAGACCGGAAAACTGATGCCGAAGGAATTGAAAGCGCGCTACCGGGTAATCGAATGGCTGATGTGGCAAATGGGCGGCATTGGTCCCATGCTCGGTCAGGTTCATCACTTCGTGAAATACAATCCCGGCAAGGCGCCCTATGCCGAGGAGCGTTATTCGAAAGAGGCACACCGGCTTTACGGCGTGCTCGATAAGCTGCTCGGCCAGCACGAATACATGGCGGGCGACTATTCCATTGCCGACATTGCTACATGGCCGTGGATTTCCCGCTTCGAATGGCAACAGATCGATCTCGCGAAATATCCCAATGTGAAACGCTGGTATGTCGCGATCGCGAAGCGCCCGGCGGTGCAAAAAGGCTATCAAGTGCCGAAGAAGGTGACCGACATTCCGATGCCCTGAAGCTCCACCCTCTCCACCTTGCGGCAAATCCGTGTTGTCCGGACGGCAGGAAACCGGCCGCCCGTGCCGAAAGACGTGCTTTCCTCACTGTTAACCAAGCTATGGCAATGCTTTAGCGGCCACGAAAAAGTCCACCCGAATTGGTCGAGTAGCCGAGGCGGGAGCTTCCGTGTGTATTGCGTAGCGCGCCAACGGCGCGTCGGAGGGGAAATGCGTTCGATCGCCGTGGCATTGGCCGCCGCCATCGCCTTTCAAACGCCTTTGCATGCCGCGCCGCAAGCTCAGCGCGCGCAGGGTGTTTCGACCGATGCGGTCCTGAAATGGATCGGCGACTATCGTTTCAGACCCGAACCGCATCGCGTACCTATCGTCATGCGCGCGCTCAGCCAGGGCGGCGTCCTGAAGGAACCCGAAGCAGCTGCCGTCTATCTCGGCTTCCTCGCGGGCGCCATCAACGGTACACCGGACCTCGCTGACGAAATGATCCGCAAGACGCTGCCCCTTCCCTTCGAGGATCAGTGGATCGTGATCCGCGCCATTGCCTATTCCGGCCATTCCGACTGGAAGGGTCTGCTTCGCAAATTCGCGATGCACATGCCCGGCCGCCAGGCGATGATCCAAAAATATCTGAACGACAAGCTGCCAACGTTGGATCAGCTCGCCTTCGACGGAGAGATGGGATGGCAGGATAAGGTGAAAGTTTATTTCACCGGCAAAGGCCCCGACGAAGGCAAACTGAAACTTGAGCCGACGCCCGAGATCGTGGACATGCTCTGGGGCTTCTATTTCGCGACCGGCTCGTATCGACCGGTTGCGCAGATCGTCGCGATGTTGAAATGGACCAAGGACGAGAACAACGTCGACAAACTCACGGTCGGCAGCATGGCGAAATATACGCTTGCGACCAATGCTGCTCGCGACGCCGAATTGCTCACCATGTTGCGTTGGCAGCAAAGGCAAATGAGTAGGGAAGATTCGGTTGTATTGACCGAAGTCATCGAAGCCGCCGAAACCGTCGATACAGTCAAGCTGCGCAAGATGGCGCTCGCCTCGATCGAGGATTTGAAAATCAAAGGTCCCGGTTACAAACGCAACATTGCGACCTGGGGCCAAGTCGGCCAGGCCGCAATCGGGCTTGGCTGTATTGCGGCTGCGGCAGTCGGAACTGTCGTACTCGGTCTTCCCTGTGTCATAGGCGGCGCGGTTTCGACGGCGGCATTGAACGCCTGGGCGAAGCAGTAAGATCTATCCAACGCCGCAGGTACTGTCCTAATTCGGACGCTCTGTGATTTTCAGTTGCTGAATACGCGTTTGCTGCAAACTGGGGCCAGGGTATTAAATTTGGCCAATTTTTGCGTCTTTTTTCCCGCCTGCAAGTCGCGAGTCATTTCGTCAAAGTCGGCTTCGGTGAAAATCTTTTGGCCGTCAGCTGCCACACAATTGCAGTAGGGCCGGCACTTGCCTTTTTGCGAGGAATGAACCTTCGCATTGTCGTTGCACGCTGCAACGCAATCTTCTACGAACCCGGTCAGCTGTTTCTGGGACCATTGCGCTGCTGCCGGTGATGCCAGCAACGCAGCGGCAAAGACGCTGCTCAGGATAGTAATCCGCATATCGATCCCCCGTAATAATCGCCCCCTGAAGAATAGCGCAGCACCTTTGGAATGTCAGGCCAAACTTGGCGCGTCGACAGCAAAAACAATAGTTTGGAGGCGACGGCTGATTCAGGGCTCTAGTTCGGTTCGTTCCGCAAATACGAGTGAGTCAATTGAAATTGGCTCAATCCTTGAGGAAGCGAGAGAGCAGATACGCCACCGCAGCCGGAATCCCGAAAATCGGAATGAACGCGCCGATCTCGTTAATCACCGGAATGCCGGCGTTGAACACGCCGTAAGCGCCGTTCGCGATCGAGCCCATGAGCCACGCCGCGATCGACGAGCGCGCGGCAGCGGCACGGGACGCGCCTTGCAGGCCTGCCGTGATGACGAACACGCCGACTACGGCGAGGCCGACGAGAACAAGTACGGCGATGTGTTGCATGGCGATCCTTACAGCGGCAAATTATCGTGCTTCTTCCTTGGCCGCTCGACGTGTTTGGTACGCAACATCGCGAGCGCACGGACGATACGCACGCGAGTCTCGTGTGGTTCGATCACGTCATCGATATAGCCCCGCTCGGCGGCGATGAACGGCGACAAAAACCGTTCCTCATATTCCTTGGTGCGCGCGGCAATTTTGTCCTTGTCGCCGATATCGCTGCGGAAAATGATTTCCACCGCCCCCTTCGCTCCCATCACAGCGATCTGTGCTGACGGCCACGCGTAATTCACGTCACCTCCAATATGCTTCGAGGCCATAACGTCATAAGCGCCGCCATACGCCTTGCGCGTGATCAGCGTCACGAGCGGCACAGTCGCCTGCGAATAGGCGAACAGCAGTTTCGCGCCGTGCTTGATCAGCCCACCATATTCTTGCGCTGTCCCCGGCAGAAATCCCGGCACGTCGACGAAGGTAACGATGGCAATTCCGAATGCGTCGCAAAAGCGCACAAAGCGCGCCGCCTTGCGCGAGGCGTCGCTGTCGAGCACGCCTGCAAGCACCATCGGCTGGTTCGCGACGAAGCCCACGGTGCGGCCCGCGATGCGGCCAAAGCCCGTCACGATGTTTTTCGCATAAGCCTCTGAGATTTCAAAAAAATCGCCCTCGTCCGCAACCTTCAATATCAGCTCCTTGATGTCGTAGGGCTTATTTGGATTGCCGGGCACCAGCGTGTCGAGCGAAGGTTCGATGCGCTCGATATCGTCGGTCGAAGGCCATTCCGGCAGCGGTCCCTCGGACGAGGCCGGCAGAAAATCGACCAACCGCCGCATCTGCAGCAAACATTCCACGTCGTTCTCGAATGCGCCGTCGGCGACAGAAGAGCGCGTCGTATGTACACGCGCGCCACCCAACTCCTCCGCGGTCACTGTTTCGTTGGTGACTGTCTTCACGACGTCCGGGCCCGTCACGAACATATAGCTTGTGTCCTTCACCATGAAGATGAAGTCGGTCATCGCCGGCGAATAGACATCGCCGCCCGCGCACGGGCCCATGATGACGGAAATCTGCGGGATGACGCCAGACGCGATCACGTTCCGCTTGAACACCTCGCCATAGCCGCCGAGGGCCGCGACACCCTCCTGAATCCGCGCACCACCCGCGTCGAACAGACCGATGATCGGCGCCCGCGTCTTCAGTGCCATGTCCTGAATCTTGGTTATTTTCTGCGCGTGCGTCTCTGATAGCGAGCCGCCGAACACCGTAAAGTCCTTGGC
>Ga0105249_10004492_pt1 | contig 12062 bp, 9 predicted proteins | sample KBSS44metaG_FD_81522 | JGI IMG/M metagenome (GOLD analysis project Ga0105249, IMG submission 81522) | Switchgrass rhizosphere microbial communities from Kellogg Biological Station, Michigan, USA - KBS S4-4 metaG | ecosystem: Host-associated > Plants > Roots > Rhizosphere > Soil | place... | reverse complement strand
TTTGATGATCCACAAGTGAAGATAGAGTGGCCATTAAGTATGACCATAATCTCACCACGTGATAAGCAACACCCATGGCTGGATAAAAATTTTAAAGGAATATAAATGAAATGCAGATTTTGTAAGACGGGGTTAGAACATGTATTTATTGACCTGGGCAATTCACCGCCTTCTAATTCTTTTCTTTCGGAAGAGGAATTAAATGAACCTGAAATATTCTACCCTTTGAAAGTTTATGTCTGCCACAAATGTTTTTTGGTGCAGGTAGACGAATATAAAAAATCCGATGCCATTTTTGGCAGCGACTATGTTTATTTTTCTTCTTTCTCTACCAGTTGGTTAGCGCATGCGAAGAAGTATACGGATATGATGGTCGAACGCTTTGGTTTCAATGAACAATCACAGGTGATCGAGATCGCATCTAATGATGGTTACCTGTTGCAATACTTCAAAGAAAAGAACATCCCTGTGATGGGTATCGATCCTACTGCCAACACAGCGGAGGCGGCCAGAGAGAAAGGGATCAAAACGATCGTGGAATTTTTCGGAAGCGACCTGGCCGAGCGTTTACGGAATTATTGGGATGTAAAAGCCGATCTTTTATTAGGAAATAATGTATTGGCCCATGTTCCTGACATCGTTGATTTTGTTGGTGGCATGAAAATATTGCTTGCAGACACCGGTGTTATCACGATGGAGTTCCCGCACCTGGTACAATTGATCGATAATAACCAGTTCGATACGATCTATCATGAACATTTTTCTTATTTGTCTTTTTATACGGTCAAACAAATTTTCGAAGCGACGGGATTAACTATGTTTGATGTGGAAGAATTACCTACGCATGGTGGTTCCCTTCGTATCTATGCAAAACACCAGGAAGACGACAGCAAACCTGTTTCAGCCAATGTGCAGGCATTACTCGATAAGGAAAATGCAAAGGGTATCACGAGCCTGGAATATTATTCCGGCTTTCAGCAAAAAGCGGAGCAGGTTAAATTGGATATGACATCCTTTCTTGTTGACAAGAAAAGGCAGGAGAAAAAAGTTGCGGCTTATGGTGCTGCAGCCAAAGGGAATACATTGCTCAATTTTTGCGGCATCAAAAATGATTATATCGATTTTGTAGTGGATGCCAATCCCAATAAACAGAATAAGTGGTTGCCGGCAAGTCACATACCTGTTGTCAATGAAGATGTGCTGAGAACTGAGAAGCCGGATTTTGTGATCATACTTCCGTGGAATTTGAAGGAAGAGATCACTGGACAACTTTCTTATATAAAAGAGTGGGGTGGTCGTTTTGTAATTCCTATTCCGAAACTCGAACTGATATAATAGCTGCAATGAAAGTATTGGTGACAGGAGCAACAGGATTTATTGGCAATTATGTGGTGGAGAAGTTACTCCTGCACAATTGTACCGTAATCGCTTCATCGGCCAATAAAGAAAAAGCTAGCAAGGCCAGTTGGTTTGAAAAAGTTAAGTACGTGACTTTTGATTTTAATGATTTTGATGAGGCTACAGATTATTTCATTTTTTTTGACCGGCCTGATTTAATGGTTCACCTGGCGTGGGAAGGATTACCCAATTACGAATCATCATTTCACGAAGAAATAAATTTGCCACGTCATTTTGCATTTTTAACAAACCTTATTAAAAATGGGCTGAAAGATTTAACGGTAACAGGAACTTGTTTAGAATATGGAATGCAGGAAGGTTGCTTAAGGGAGGATATGCAAACTTTACCTATCAATCCTTATGGAAAATCAAAAGATGAATTAAGGAAGCGACTGAAAAAATTTCAAATAAATCATCCATTTCACTTAAAATGGGTAAGGCTATTTTATATGTATGGAAACGGGCAAAACTCGAAATCATTGTTTTCGCAATTAAACATGGCATTGGCCAAGGGTGATAAAGTATTTAATATGAGTGGAGGGGAACAAGTAAGGGATTTTTTGCCGGTGGAAGAAGTAGCAGTTAATATTGCAAAAATAGTTTTGCAGAAAAAGATAACTGGCATTATAAATTGCTGTAGTGGTAAACCGATAACGGTAAAAGAATTTGTGAAAGATTACCTTGCCAGACAAAATAAAAAAATAACCCTGAACCTTGGTTACTATCCATATGCTGATTATGAACCTATGAAGTTTTGGGGTGATATAACTAAATTAAGCAGTTTATAGTTTGATAAACACCTGAACATAGATTATTACTTGAATCACAGTAAGATGAACTTAAAACGATTTATAAGAAAATGCTTTAAAGCTATAGATGTAATTTTTTTAAGAGCAAAAGTTACCTATTCACAAACAGGGGAGGATATTATCATTCAATATTTATTTGACAGTCTTAAAATTAAAAGCCCTTCCTATCTTGAAATTGGGACAAATCAACCTAAGATATGTAACAATACTTATAGCCTTTATACAAAAGGATCTAAAGGAGTTTGTATAGAGCCCGATGTTGAAATGTTTAAAGTGATCCGAAAAAAAAGACCGAGGGATATTGTGTTAAATATAGGAATTGGAATAGATGACCATGAAAATGCTACTTTTTACCTGTTTCCCGGTTTAATGAATGGCTGGAGCACTTTTTCAAGAGAAGAAGCTGACCTACGACAAAAGGAAACAGGATTAGCATATCAAACAATGAATGTTTCATTAAAGAATATTAATAATATAATGGGCATCTATTTTAATCCACATCCCAATTTTATTTCTCTCGATGTGGAAGGGTTAGACCTGGAAATATTGAAAACAATTGATTTTAAAAAGTTCCGACCCGAAGTAATATGTGTTGAAACGATCACATTTGGGTATTTGAATAATACGGAAAAAAAAATCAATGAAATAAACGAGTTTATGCAAAGTGCAGGATATTTTGCTTATGCAGATACGCATATCAATACTATTTTTTGCCGGGGAGATTTATTTTGCTTTTAAGGTGTATTCAATAACCGGAGTAAATGAATTGGCAAAATTTATTGAAGAATGAAAACTAAAGAAAAAATATTAATCCTATTTCACGGTGAGCATATTGCCTATTCACCAACCGTGATACAACTTTACGATGAACTTTCTAAGAAGTATGATGTGACAATTACAGCAGAGTTCCCCCGTGGTTTCAATAATCAGAAATTACAGGACAGGAATGTGATCTATCACAGGTATTTTAAAGTGAAAACAAGATATTTTTATTGGGTTTTGTTCAAAATTGTTTCACTGTTTAATAAAGAAGCATTATACTTTAGGATAAATAAAATAAATTATAAACAATATTTTTTCAGGTTTTGTTTTATTAAAAAGGTATTGAAAAAAAACGCTTATAAAAGAGTTATCAGCGTCGATACTATGAATGTTTTATTTTGCAGTGTAATGAAGAGAAAAACAGATTTCCTGTCCTTAGAGCTATGTGTAGATGAAGAATACTTCTCTTTAATTGATATAAAATATCTTGAGTGTGTGTTGATTCAGAGTACAGAGCGGTATCAATACTTATTGAAGAATAACAAGGTTAGAACTTTCTATGTTCAGAATGCGCCCATTTACAAAAATATTCCTATAAAAAAAAACCGGGTAGGGCTAATATATGGGGGTTCTGCATATGACGAACTTGGCTTTTATCATTGCCTGAACTACCTGGCAGAGTATAGCGATGAGAAAATGACTGTTCAGGGGGCTATTATGAAAAAGGATTTTGATAAAGTAAAACTTAATTATCATTACCTGTTAGAAGAAAACAGGCTGCTTATTAATAAAAATTATTTAGATAACGACGAAGTAGTTAATTTTTTATCGGATTTTGAAATTGGATTTTGCTTTTACAATTTTGATGTTCCTGTAATCCGGGATAATTATTTTAATTATGCGTCAGCACCTTCCGGAAAAATGTTTAAATATCTTGCAGCAGGAGTACCCGTAGTTGCAAGTGACATTATAGGGTTTAAGTTTGTAAATGAATTTGAATGTGGCGTTTTATTAGAAAATTTGGACCCTAAAGAAATAAGAAAGGCAATTATTAAAATCCGGAAGAATTATAGCTTTTATGTTGAAAATTCAATAAAAGCAGCTAAATTTTATAGCTTCGATAAAGCTATTTCACCTTATTTAGACTTTATTGAGGCAAATGATTAATGAAGGGAAAAAAAAATTTAGTATCATACTCCCCGTTCGGAATGGCAGTGAGTATATAAAAGAATGTGTACAGAGTATACTTGCCCAAACATTTACTGATTTCAATTTATTGGTGCTGGACAATAAAAGTACAGACGGTACACTAGAATGGCTTCAATCAATAACAGATAAGCGGGTAGAGATCTATGCTTCGCAATCTTCATTATCAATAGAGAAAAACTGGGGCAGGATAAAAGATATTCCGAAAAACGAATTCATGACTATGATCGGTCATGATGATTTATTGCATCCCGGTTATTTACAGGAAATGAATGAATTGATAAATAAGCACCCTACTGCAAGTTTATACCAAACGCATTTTGATTATATTGATGCAAATGGAAGATTTGTTCGGGATTGCCTTTTAATGAATGAAGTTCAACATGCTCACGAGTTTCTGGCATGCCAGATGAAACAGGCTATTGACAGTACAGGTACTGGCTATATGATGAGATCAGCCGATTTTGATGCACTGGGGGGTATGCCTGTTCAATACCCTAATCTCATTTTTTCCGATTATCAGTTATGGGTGAGTCTTATAGCTAAGGGATACAAGGCCACATCTCCTTTAAAAACTTTTTCCTACAGGCTCCATGCAAGTTTATCCTATCAAACCAATGGGATGGCTTATCAGGAAGCATTTACAATCTATGTCAGATTCCTGTTGCAATTAATGAAGACGAACACTTCTGTTAAAACAAGCATACAGCAATATGGTAAACAATTCATGCTATATTATTGTGAAGCGTTATCACATCGTTTGTTGAAAACTGATTCTAAACAAAGATCATTAACAGTATCAGATTTTATAAAAAAATGCAAAACATTGGCTGCTGAATTTATTCCTGGGCAGCATTTTCTGCCAATGAAAAAATTCAGGATATGGATTGCAGCTGTACTCGATAATTCTGCACTCGGCAGGGAATTATTTCAGTTGTACAAAAAGATCTAAGGTTGTTCCAGCCGCATCATCAGTCACATTTCATCGTATTCTAATACCTATGATAAGGGCTGTTTTCATGGAATCTTTCATAAATTGACCAACAAGTAAAAGTAAAGATTAATTTTTCTTACTGTAAAAACAAATGGCATATTTGCAAAAATCAATTAGTAAGTCATGGTCGTCGCAATTAATTGCTGGATACTACGAAATAAGAAATTGGAAGGTATTGGCTATTTTACGGTAAATACATTGAGTAATCTTATCAGCAATCATCCGGAAGTTCATTTCCAGATTTTGTGTGATAAGAAATTTACAGAAAATTATTTTGATTTCCCGAATGTATCAAAACATAAAATTTTTCCCGCACTGAGACATCCTGTTTTATATGTTTTCTATATGGAAGTATTGCTGCCACTATTTTTAAGAAAGCATAAGCCCGATCTTATGTTGTCAGCAGATGGGTTTTTAAGTTTATTATCAGAGTGTAAGCAAATACCGGTTATTTACGATATTAACTTTGAGCATTTTCCAAAAGATATAAAATTAAAAAACAGGATATACTACCGTTTTTTCTTCAAACGATTTGCCCATAAAGCAAGGCGCATTGTCACGATTTCTGAATATAGTAAGAAAGATATTGCAGCTTATTATAAAATTGATACGGCTAAAATTGATAATGTGTCTTGTGGCATCAATAGTAACTTCTCTCCACTTGAACAATACGATATCACCCAAGTAAGGAAAAAATGGAGTGAGGGGAAACCTTATTTCTTTTTCGTAGGAGCTATGCACCCGAGAAAGAATATCAAACGACTGATTGAAGGATTTAATTTATTTAAGGAAAGAACTGGCTCTGATTTTAAACTTATACTAGCCGGCTCAATACTCTGGAGTAAAACAGAAATTGAAAACTCGTATTTAAACAGTCCCTATAAAAATGATATTATTTTTACCGGGCGATTATTTGACGAAGATTTGCAAAAAGTACTCGGGGCAGCTTTTGCTTTAAGCTTTGTTCCTCTTTTTGAGGGGTTTGGTTTGCCAATCGTTGAAGCAATGCAAAGTGGTGTACCGGTAATCTGTTCCAACGTAACTTCTATGCCAGAAGTAGCCGGTGACGCAGCTTTGATGGTTGATCCTTTCAGTATTGAAAGCATCGCCAGAGGAATGGAAAAATTGTCTGGCGATAATGAGCTGCAAAATCAACTGATTGCTAAAGGACATATTCAAAAGAAATTATTTTCCTGGGGCCGCACGGCTCAATTGCTTTGGGACTGCATTAATAAAACAATGGCTGAGAAATAAAAACATTCTTTTTTTTTGAAATAAATTTAAATATTATTCAACTTTAGTTTGCCAGTATTGTATTATATCAGAAAGACTTTTCTCCATTTTTATTTCAGGTTGCCACCCTAGTTCATCTTTTATTTTCTGAAAAGAACCAATAACTTTTTTATTCTCATTGGGCCGTATCAATTGAGGGTCGGTTACCGTTTCAACCTTTATTCCCAGTAGCTCAGTCATTTTTAAAATAATATCTTTTAATACAACGCCATTGCCTGAACAGACATTGTATACTTCACCCCTTCGGCCTTTTTTAAACAGAAGATAATAGGCTCTAACCACATCTCTTACATCAACAAAGTCACGGATAACGGATAAGTTACCTGTTGTAATAATATTGTTAACTGATTTGTTTTTTGAAAGCCGCACTAATTGCTTGCAAAAAGATGAGATAACGAATATATCTTTTTGTCCGGGTCCGATATGATTGAATGATCTTGTCATTATAATATCAAGAGAAAAGCCGTCTGCATAGATTTTTGACAACATTTCCTGTGCCACTCTTGCTACTGCATAAGGACTTACTGGTTTCAATGGATGCTCCTCTGTGAGGGGTAATTCCTTTTCGGCAACTTCTCCAAATTCTTCAGAAGAACCGATTGATAATATTCTACATTTACTCTTATTGATACGAATTTGCTCAGCCAGGTTAAGGAAAATATTGGTATTATTGACAAAGCTATCTAATGGGGTGTGCCAGCTTTTTGCAACAGAGCTTACAGAAGCCAGATGTAAAATATATTCAGGCTGAAAAGAATCAATAATCTTATTGGAAGCTGATCTGTTCAGCAAGTCAATGTTCTCAAATGAAATTGTAAGATTATTGTAGTTGGAAAAATTAAAATCAGGAATGCTTTTATCAATCCCGAGAACAGCAGAGCCCGGTTCTTCCTTATTCAACAGGTCAAGAAAATGGTGACTTACAAATCCTGCAAACCCTGTAATTAACAATTTCATCATTATGGTTTATGGTAGTTTGATTTTCTCTAAACAATATTCCTGTAAAAATAGTAGTTATACTTTTTATCGGGTTTGGATTGAAATATTGTCATTGTTAATAGTGAGTCTACAAAATTCAGCTCAATCAATCATTTTCATTTATGCTTTTTGAGTTTAAAACCAGAAGAGAAAATGAGAAACTGTTATCTTCTTTATAAGTATTAATCTTTTTACGGTCATCCCATTAAAGCTAAGTCAAAGTTTTTTTACAACACTTTTCATAATATTGCCCCAATAATAATGACTATAATAGGTGGCCGGGGTTATTTCATTTTGATTGACATTCTCAATAATTGCTTTGGCAAAAGAATTCCAATTATTATCCGGTACAACAATTAATTTCTTTCCGCAAATGCTTTTCTCAATGCCAGCGGCTCCACTTTCAGTCGAAACCACCGTAGTGCCAAAGGCAATCGCTTCTACCATTTTTGTTTTAATGCCACCGCCGGTCTGAACAGGGTTTAAAAAAATGTCGGCGCCTTTGAAATAAGTTTCAATGTCATCTACAAAACCGGCATAGATAATATTTTTATCAGCATAATCTTTTAACTCATTCATTTCTTCAGGCAACCGCTTGCCACATATAATTATTTTATATTGTAAATCAGCGTGTGCCATCAATAATGGATTTATCTCATTCAAGATAATTTTCAACGCATCAAGATTCGGTTTGTAGTTAAGAAGACCATTGAATAATAAAGTTTTTTCATTTACTTCCATCTTATGTTTTGCGGCAATATCATTTTTGCATTGATACTTATCTAAAGGATAAGATTTTATTTCAACACCAAAGGGGGTGTCTATACAATTTTCTTTTTTTATTCCCCAATGCTTTATAGCAAAATCTCTGTCTTCCGGGGCCACAAAAAAAATCATATCTGCATCCTTAAAAGCTTTTTTCTCATACAATTTAAATACTGGCCACCACCAACGCCCTGTTGATTTGAATCGCAGGTATTCTATATTGTGTGCATGAAGTATGGTTTTGACACCCGTCTTTTTTTTTATACGATTGGCCAGCCAGCCATGATAAGGATGTTCCCATATCACTGCCTTATAACTATTCCTGTTTATTTCTGCTGCTATTTTTTTTATTAAACAGGGATTTATATACCTGGAAACGCCTTTGCCCAATAGCGGTAATAATTTATATGATTTGGCAAGCGAGGAGTCGTTTGCTTTCGTGCTAATTACAGTAAGATCGGTTTCCTGACTAAGATAGTCGAGAAATTGTGCAATTGATTTTTGCCCTCCTGAAAAAAAAGGCAGATAGGTGTACGGCGTTATGTCAAGAATTTTTTGCATGATGGATTCAGGCTTTTTTCCGGCTTTGCCACCATGCCATAAATAATCCGCCAAGGAAAAACAGCAATACAAAAAAGGAAGAAATATACATAATGTTAAGCCCTTTTTTATAAGACGCAGGTTCAAACACAAATTTCACAGTGTGCTTGCCGGCAGGTAATGCAATGCCACGAAGAATATAGTCTGTCTTACAGTAGTCAGTTTTTTTGCCATCAATATAGGCGTTCCATCCTTTTGGATAATATATCTCACTGAATACAGCAAATTGTGGCTTAGTACAATTGGCCTCATATTCCATTACATCGTTATCAAATTTGATGAGCTTTACAGAAGAAATGGAGTCCCACTGCGGCTGTACGATAAATGAACTGAAAGATTTTTCTACAACAGCAGTATCTCTTAATCCTGTATAGCCAATTGCCTGTATTTCTTCAACAGGACCATCTACAATTTTTACATTCCGTACCAGCCAGCAAGGTCCGTATGCATCATCTCTGCGTATCAGTGTATCTGCTCCACTAAACGGACTTTGTGTGATCACATATTTTGTATCCAGCATATTCAATATGTTCGGGTCTGGTCTGCCTGATAAATATTTTTCAATTATATCCTGGTAAATGCGAAGTTTAGCTGGATGATAACCCCCAATGGATCTGTGAAAATAAGATGTCTTCGATTCACTGAATGGACTCCCGCTTGATGTACCTAACATATTAAACACCCGAAAGTGGGGCGATTTATCATTCAAAATCTGTGTGTCGAATGGTGAAGGGCTGAAATTGGTGCTGGTGTAATCATCAGGCGCTACATATAATTTTTCGTTGTCAGGTCTTTCAGAATACTGATCATTTTCATTATTAAAATATTTATAGCTGACCAGTGTGATGTCAACCGTACTTATAATAAGTAAAAGAATAGCTGCTACAGATACTTTGACTTTATTCTTTACATACAAATACATAACAATGGCTCCTAACAAAGCAATTCCTAATGCTCTCAATATCTGTCCGCCGAACATGGCTTTTCTTTCCGATTTCAATGCTGAAACAATCAATCTGCCGATTTCGTCCGATCCGGTTTGTTTGATTGAGCCGGCAATTATATCTCCATCAGTAGGATTGCTGTAGTCCATACCAATATATATTAAGACAAGTAGCCCAAACACTCCACCAATGGTATATAATATACGTTTATAATATTTCTTTAGAAATTCCTTGCTCTTTTCTGCAAATAAAATTTGTTGTAGTGTAATCGCTGTCATGATGCCTAATGTAAGTTGCGGAATTACTTGCGCAAAAGAAGGAGCTCTAAACTTGTTGTATAATGGCAGATGTTCAAAAAGGAAAACATTAAAGCTGCCGAAATACTTTCCCCAAGTCATAAATATACCCAGAACGGTCGCCGCTAATAATCCCCAGCGTAAAGGTGTCTTTGTGATTACAAAACCCAATATGCCCAAAAGGAAAATTAATACTCCCAGGTATGCAGGCCCTGCTGAAAATATTTTACCCCAGTATTTAGGCATACTTTGGGCAATCTGTTCGCCGTTATATCCTTTCTCTTCTAATTTTTTTGCCAAATTAGAGCCTTCACCAAATCTTGCATAGCTTCCTCCGCCAAACGCATTAGGCATAAGTAATGTAAAAGTTTCTGCCTTCCCAAGACTGTACTCAAATGCATAAGAAGTATCAAGACCTTTTGTTTTTGCTTCCGTTACTTTATTACCTTCAATTGAGATATTTTTTCCACCTCTCATAGTGTATTTACTATATTCAGAAGTTGTTTTTAATATGAGGGCATTCCCTGTAATCGCAATAATGGCTGAAACAATAACTATACTCCCGGTAATGCCAATATGTTTCCAGTCTTTTTCTTTTATCCATTTTATCAAATAACCGATGGCCATCAAAGCGGCGATCAGAAAAAGGTAATATGTTACCTGCAAGTGATTTACAGCAATCTGCTGAAATGCTCCATAGCTAGTAAGCGCCAAACCCAACCAATATTTTTTTTCAAAAGCAAAAACGAGACCTGCTATCACCAAAGGCATAAATGCAGTTGCCAGCATTTGTGTATCATGTCCTGCTGCTAAAATAACTGCATTATAGGTCGAGAAAGAATAAGCCAATGCAGCCATTATTCCAATGACGGGCCGAACTCTTAGTGCCAAACAAAGAATATAAAAACAAACACAAGCAAGAAAGAAATAATTGATAGGCTTAGGTAAGTCTAATGAAAAAAGTTTAATTGCATTCGGTAAAACAGACCTGCCTTCCATAGCCACCTGATAATTGGGCATACCACTAAAAAGATTTGGATTCCATAAAGGGAAGTGTCCGTATTTTTCTTTGTATTCAAAAGAATTTTGCGCCATGCCTTTCCAACCTACATTATCATGCTGATTCATTACATAACCATTAAGAACAGGTTTGCAGAACAAAGTTGATACAACAAGGAAAATAATGATAGCAATTACATGTGGAAGAGCTTTTTTCAACAAAGGATTTTTCATCTGAGCTTATTATTTGGCTGACAAAATAATGCTATTTTTTGCAGTTTAAAGATTTAAGTATTTTAAAGTTCATTGGGTTAAATGATAGAATGGCTAAATTGTTAAATGGGTTACTTCTTCCTAAACATTGAGTTATTCTGGATACAAATACTATCTTCGAATTTAAACATCGAATTTCAAACCTGAATGCGCTGGCTTTTATTTTTATCGAGATTGGCGTTTATCTGCAACATTTTTTTCTTGCTTGCATTCTCCATTCAAATCAGCCATTGGGTCAAAAACCAGGATATTACCGACTATATCATCACCATTGGTTTTGTGATGGCGTTTATATTAAATCCCCTGGTTAATCTTTGTTATCTCTTTACCGGCGTTATATCAAGAAAAAAATTAGCTATCGTCCCGCTATGGTTGATTGTGGCTAATGTTTTATTTTTAGTAATTGACACATTTTATCTTCTTTACATCAATGCCCACCAATGATTACAAACATTCTTAAAGACAGGCCTACTAAACTTTTTCTTGGTATCATCGCATTCTTTTGTTGTAATGCGCTGATTGCTGAAACGATTGGGACAAAACTTTTTTCACTCGAGAAACTTTTTGGCTTCACGCCAACTCCTTTTACTCTTTTTGGAGAATCGGTTACAGTAACATTGACCTGTGGTGTATTGCTGTGGCCGCTTGAATTTGTAATGACTGATATTGTAAATGAATATTACGGGCCAAAAGCTGTACGGCGGATTTCTTTTACTGCGATTGCACTTATCTCTTATGCTTTCCT
>Ga0105249_10004491_pt1 | contig 12063 bp, 5 predicted proteins | sample KBSS44metaG_FD_81522 | JGI IMG/M metagenome (GOLD analysis project Ga0105249, IMG submission 81522) | Switchgrass rhizosphere microbial communities from Kellogg Biological Station, Michigan, USA - KBS S4-4 metaG | ecosystem: Host-associated > Plants > Roots > Rhizosphere > Soil | place... | reverse complement strand
TATTTGGTCAATGCACCTCCACCGGCTCCCACTTCAAGCAATTTCTGATGAGGATATTGTTGTATAGCATCCACAATTTTTTTTCAAATGTTCTCGTCTTTTAAAAAATGCTGCCCCAGGGATTTTTTAAGCGTATACATTGCTGCAAATGTACTGGCTTGTTTTTTCAAAATTTTTAAATAAAAAACCTCCCTACAGCAAAGGGAGGTCTTTAATAAAACAATTATGAAAAACTGCTATTCCAAAACAACAAAACGTGTAGTTAGTGTCTCCTGGTTCATTTTTAATAATGCATTATATATGCCGGGCTGCCAATTTTCATTGGTCTCAACTGCAAATATATTTGTACCTTTTTTAAGCATTTGATTTATCACTGAAACTGTTCGGCCTTGCATATCAACAAATAAAATTTTTGCCTGAGTATCCGATGATGAGGTTATACTCATTTGAAATTTTCCACGCACCGGGTTTGGTGCAATTGTAATACCTGTCTTTAATGATTGTTTTGAATTAATTCTTAAAATACGACTGTATGAATAAGATCCATCCTGGTTTATCATTCGAATTCGAAATTCAACGAATGAAGAAGTTCCGAATGGAATATCATAATTAAAATTATAAGTGGCATCGTCTTTTAAATTCCCATTAGCAGAAACATTTCCTGCATCAACAAATCCTCCGCCATCCAAATTTGATTCAACTACAAAAGATCTTACAGTTGAATTATTCGTCACTGTCCATAGCAATTCGGCATTTTTATCGCCTGTATTTAGAGCCCCGGAAAAAGACCTGAACCTTGCAGGAAGAATCTTACAATTGACGTCCCTTAGAATAGTTATAGTATCGGTTGCATAAGCATTACAACCTGCCATCAATCGTTGTGTTACAATATATGTTCCAGGCTGATTCACCTGTATCCAGGTACCTGATGGATGTGTATAGATGATATTGCCCCCGATAGTGGACCACGTATAAACGGAGGTTGGATGTGGATTCGAAACATAAATATCACTTACTATGGTGTCCGCCATTCCGCAGAAAACTGGAAGCTCTGCATTGATCTTAGCTCTCGGAGCTAAGAATAGATCAATAGGTGCCACAAAGTCTTTTAACTCTGAAGTAAATGATGCTGATGCTCTTGTTTTTACAACGAGCTTATTAAATGGTGAACCGCACACATCTCCCCCCAATAAACTTACCGGGTCAAGACCTAATTTAGACAGGTTAACAGAAAATTCCATGAATTGGTCTTTGGCATAGTTAACTGCCATAGCATTATTCTGCAACACTAATTGAAAAGGACCTGCCCAGGTATTGTTCCCACTACCTAAACCCGTATAAAATGCCCCGGCAGTTTTTGGTAAAATACTTGCATAACCAAATTGTGCACCTGCACTAGCGCCATCAAATTGACCCGACCAGCTAAACTGAGCTGGCGTTATACTTAGTGTTGCCTGATCAACCCAGATACGGGCTTCTATATTTGTTAATGTAGAACTTTGATACTCTCCTGAAAAAATGATATCTCCAGGTTTAACTACATTTCCAGCTGCATCAAGCTGCCAGCTGGTATGTCCCGCATCAGGACCATAGCCATAAAAACTGGCTGTTGGCCTGTCGAAATAAATATCGGTCTGGTACATCTCAAAATCGAAATAACGGTTACCAGTTGTATTGTCTAATGATATACCACCAAACATCCATAAAGAGTCAGTAGTAGTTGGGCCAGCTCTTCTTACATGCATGAAAATGTCAAGGATATCATTTTTGTCAGGAATCCCTTGCACTCCACCGGTCCAGTCTGCCGGGCTCATACCATTTTTATCAGAACCTGCTGTAAATACGGTCGAATCATTTCCATGATAATCTCTTACAAATATTGCATCGAGCCAGAGCCTGTTATTTACAACAGTAAATTTAGGTTTGCTCATTGAGCGGTATAGGGGAGCCATTCTTTTTGGCCAGGGAGAAATATCGCTTAAATAACCAGCAACTATAGATGCCGCACCGACTGTATCGATAACAAAAAATCCAGTTCCGGCAGTACCATTATTAAACCAATCATCATTACCGCTTTGCACAAAGCCGTTGAAAAAGTTTGCCCGTAGGTCAGCATCTACACCAAAGGCAGCTTTAATGATTGGCGTGGTTATTTGTGCGGAAACAATAACTGAAAAAAATACCACCCCTATAACAGTAAGTAAAATTTGTTTCATAAGCATAAATTGATATCCTCAAAATCATTCTCTCAATACTTAAATAAACAGGAAAAAAGGTGGTGGTCCTTTCCTGCTTAAATAAATAATTTAATGTTGTACAACATGGATCATTTCTATAGGAGAATAATGGGTAGTACCATCATTCATGTTACACGCAATCCTATAATAAATAAACCCTGGAAAAATGCCTTCATCTTTCCATGAAAATCTTACTGCATTGTTACATGCTACCTGGTTGATGACATCATAAAATTCACCATCATATGATCTTTCAATAGTAAAGCATGAAACACCCGCTGGTGAGTCAATACCCCAGTCTAACACTACATTCTTTTTTGACTGAGGGTGAGTGCGGAAATAAGTAAAATCATGTGCAGCATTAGCTGAAACAGAAGTAGTTGCATTATTGGCAACTTTTTCATTTTTACCTGAAAAGGTAAAGCCGGTAAATGCAATAAATGCAACGGCAAAAACAAAAAGCTTTTTCATAAGGTAGAATTTTTAATGATATGAAAGTAGTCCACACCTATCCGCCCCGCAAGGAACATTTACCAATAAAATACACTCGGAACATCAAATACTACTTTGACTTTTTTGAGTTAAATCAAGGAGCAAGCTTACTAAGTAAAAACCCTCTTCGAAAAGAAGAGGGTTTCAATAACAAAATGTAATGAGTATTTAAAGTTTTTGATTTGTCTTTATCCTCGTTTTATAATTTTTCTATTTATAACATTATTGTCAGAAATTACTCGTAGAATATAAAAGCCTGCTGGAAGTTTATCTGTATTATCAATATTAATTCTATTTTTCCCCTTTACCAGGTTATAACTTCCGATCTTCAGCTTATGCTGGTATTGATCAAGAATTTCAACCTTGACTAATCCATCATCGCCAGAAATAAGATCAAATTTTATATGCGAATTGAACGGATTAATTAAAGACTCAATTTGAAGCCCGGCCTTATCACCTATTAATTGAACTACTTTAGAATATCTAAATTTATTATCCTGTGTATTAATTGCCTTTATTCTATACCATGAAATAGTGTTATCCAATAATTCCGGATCAACATAGGTATAGCGGTTTGTTTCCGCAGATGGGTCTTTGTACCCGGTTATTTCACCAATCTTAACAAATCTGCTCCCCTCTTTACTTTTTTGTATTTCGTATTTAACTGGTTCTTGTTCTTTTGAAGTTGTCCAGTATAAAACACCCTGGTTATTTTCATTTCGGCCCTTGAAAGACAGAATACCAACATTTAACAAGAAATCACATGGGTTCACATCTAATGTCACGGTTGCTCCTCCAGAAAAACTACAAGAAGAAGCAGAAAGATTTGATGCCGTACTTGCAACAACTACTCTATATTTTGATCCACTGTCAGCAGCAAAAACGAGAAGGGGTGGATATGAAACACTATATGCCCAGGCTGAACCATTCCAGGTTGGAGTTACTGATCCTGTTACGCCAGTTGAAGTCCACGTAGCTCCATTGTCAATACTCTTTTCCCATTTATAGTTGGTGTAGTTATCATAATAAGATGCTATGATCGCGCCAATATCCACTGTATTAGTATCGCAAACAAATGGGTTTGGTCCAGGTGTAACAACGACTTCCGGGCTACAGGTAGCTACCACAATATCATCAATCGCCCAGTCATTACCGCCGCCACCAGGCGCATTGTTTCTTATTACTAATTCAAAGCCTGTTTCAGAAGGTCCTGTTTTGTAAACAAACCCTCTTTTGACCCATGAGTTCATTGAATCTGATGCTGCTTGTGTAATACCGCCCCCGGTACCTGTATAATAAATATTTCCGGTTTGATAATGATCCTGGCCATTAATTTGGAAAGCAAGATTTGGCGGTACACCAGATGAATCTTCTGTAGCAAAAGGAATATATGCTGGAGCAGTTGCAACATTTGCTGAAGCAGCACCTTTCCCGGTAGAGTCACAGCCACATTTATAGCAAATATTTCTTACCCATGCCGATATCTCATAATAGGTGTTAGGGCAAAGACTCGTAATAGTTGACCTGAAGGCTGTATCAGTTTTATAAGCTGCATTAACAACCAGCATATAGCCACAAGGGTTAGTCGCACTAACCGGTAGGTTAATATCGCAGGGAGGGTTACCCTTTGCAGTATTGCTGGCGCCTGTATGGTCTCCAATAATGTCCCAATGACTAAATACCCTTTGAGGAACAGACGAACCGAGTGTTGATTTATTATATGTATTAATGGTAGTATAAGTAGCACTGGTGTTATTTGGAATACCATAAAAATAGTCATTAGGACCTCCTCCCGGTGTTGGAGCTCCTGCTGTACTAAAGGTTGCATAGGTATAGCTGGGTACGGCAGTAGAAGTACCTCTGTTCCTTGCAAGTGGTACCCCTGTAGAAGGGGCTCCGAATGTACCATTTGATTCTATTCCTACCTGGTTATTAGAGGAAAGAGAACTTGAACATAAACCAGGGCTAACATATACAACAAGACTATCATTCCTAAATGATGCCATTTTCATGTTAGAGCCGTCTTTATAAGTAAATGCTCCACCGCCCCAGTTTATCTTTGCATTATAAGTCGAATAAACCTGGACCCGGTAGGTAGCCATGATGATACATGTACTGCCATAAACCGACGGCCTGGAGCTACTAGCTAAACTACCTCTATAAGCTGAGTTGGCAGTGGGCCCTAAATTCATCTGAATTATAGTATCAGAGCCATTCACAGTATACCACCCAGCATCAGAATCATAAGCATCAGTAAAAGATTTATAGATCTTCCCTTCATTTGTTTGCGTGGCAAGAGTTGACGATATGAGCGTAAACCCGCTATTCGCTTGTAGGGTATCAAAAAAAGCTAAACTATCAACAGAACCACCTCTAACAACAAAAGTTGCTCTTATTTCTAATACGTCTCCTGGCTCCACACTTCCGCCTGTTGAAAGTTTGGTGACATTAATATAACTCTTACTATAATCAATTAATGCCGATGATCCTGTACCGGGAGTTGTGATACAAATATTAAATCCCCAGTTACTACCTCCAGTATAAGTACTTCCGGTATGCACTCTTACATAATATGTATTACCCACAGTTAAACCTGTTCCGCCTGGTAATAAATTGAGAGTCGCACCAGTACCACTATTACAATTTAACGAGGTAAGAGAACCGCATGTGCCTGAGTATAATTCAAGATATCCAGTATTTGTTTGAATGCTTGATTGTATAGTGTTTAATGAAATAGTATTAAAAGGTGATGTTGCAGTAAAGACGTACCAAACATCTGCGCCCGGTGAGCTAGTACAGTTGCTCGATACCGACGGACTCGAAACTGTTGCACCCGCCAAAGTACCCGCAGTACTTGAGCAACCTGCGCCTGCTGCTCCCGGAGTTAAAGTAATAGCTCCAGAGCAAGCATCATTTGATGGAGGTGTGTTGGGAGCCAGATGTGTAATACAAATATTAAAACTACCAGTGGCAGCCGGGGGGTTAGTTTTGTCAGATCCAACTCTTACAAGATATGTATTTCCAATTGTTAAACCAGAAGCAGTATAGGGTACATCTCCGCAACCCAAAGACGAGCCGCCACAAGCAGAAATTATTTGAACCCGGGGACTACCCCCACTTGGAAAATTTGCTACTTCTACTACATCTATCGTTGGGTTTGGGCTCTGAGCAACAAAGCTATACCATACATCAACAGAAGTTGCGTGAATACTAGTACCACAAGCAGGAACACCACTACTAATTGTCGCACCAACTAAAGTTCCTGAAGTATATGAACAGGTTGTATTTGAAGTTAATAATATTGCACCCTGGCATTCATCGTTTGCTAAACCTACATGGGTGACACAAATATTAAAACTTGCACTTGTGCCTGTACCGGAAGGGTCCGTGGTAGGATTTGCGACACGTATATAATATGTAGCACCAATCGTTAATCCAGTTTTCGTAAGTGGAGTAATGCCGGTAACACAAGCAGTGAGGTTTGTTAATCCTGCACATCCGCCACCATATAATTGCATTTGTGCTCCTGTAACATTTACTCCTAAATTGCTTAAGGTCACAGTTTCTGTAGCAGCTGCAGCAACAAAAGAATACCAAACATCATAATAGTTTCCAGCCCCAAAACAACCTAGTGGTGTTGCTCCGTTAACAGTTGCTAAGTTTAACGAACCTGCTGTATTTACACACGATGTTGAAGAAGTAAGTGTTATTGCACCCACACAGTTATCATTTGTTGGTCCGGTATGAGTAACACATATATTAAATGTATTAGATGCGCTTATTGTGCTTGGATCGGTATAGATCCTTACAAAGTAAGTAGCACCAACCGTAAGGGTCGTAACGGCTAATGATGTTCCACTGGCACAGGATAAAGATGTAAGCGATGCACAAGATCCTGAAAATAATTGTATACGGGGATTGGCCGGTGCAGACGATAAAGTAATAGTTGTGTTTGCTGATACAGCAACAAAGCTATACCATACATCATTTCTATTTGCAATTCCACAACCAATGGATGCTATAGTAGAAGCAGTTGCTCCGATTAACGTCCCAGAAGTGTTAGAACAAGCTACGTTAGATGTTAAGCTAATCGCTCCTGTACATTCGTCATTAGCTGGTGGAGTATGAGTAACGCAAATATTAAAATTGGCAACTCCTGCTGATCCAGATGGGTTAACATTAAGATTAGCTACGCGGATATAATAGGTAGTGCCAATTGTTAGTCCTGATTTAGTAATTGAAGTAGTACCGCAGGCAGCGAGGTTGGTCAATGCAGCACAAGTACCACCATATAATTGCATTTGTGGATTCAGGATACTTGCTCCCAAGCTACTTAATGTAACTGTTTCAGTTGTATTTGCTGCTACAAATGAGTACCAAACATCATAATATGTTCCAGCGGCAAAACAACCCAAAGGTGTTGCGCCGTTTGCGGTTGCAATGTTTAATGTACCCGCAGTATTGATACAAGTAGCATTAGATGTCAAACTTATAGCGCCTGCACAATTATCATTTGCCGGTGGTGTATGGGTAACGCAAATATTAAAGGTACCTGTATTCGAATTCTGTGTATACACTCTGATGTAATAAGTATTGCCAACTGTAAGCGAAGTATATGTTATAGTAGTGTTTCCGCAAGCAAGGGATGTGAAAGATCCACATGTACCGGATAGAAGCTGTACACGCATTTGTGAAGGGGCTGATGATATAGTGATCGTATGAGTTGTTGCTTGTGCAACAAATGTGTACCATACGTCAAACTTATCAGAAGCACCACAACCAATAGTTGTTCCGGGAAATGTTGAAGGATTCCATGTTGCATTTACATTGGTACCAGCTGTGTTTACACAGGAAGTATTAGAGGTCAGTGTTATTGCCGCAGAACATTCATTATTACTCGGCTGGGCAAATGAATTGAATGATAGTGTCAGTCCAAATAATACAAAGATGGCGGTGGCATAAGGATATCGGAAACGTTTCATTTCTTCTAAAGGTGCTTTGGTTTTTCAGATAATGGATTGCAGACAAAATAACTCTAACACTTTATTAATAGCAAGAGCGTTACTACTCAAAATTTTTCGGGCTTTTACTAATGAAAATCGGGTAGTAATGCTTAGGTATTAATTAAAAGTTATAAATATTTTAGTGGCCTAAAATCCTGAGAAACCATGCAACAAGCTACTGCCCGAACCGGCACCACCAATTTTTTATTTATTCCTTTTGTTCTTTTTTTCTTTACCTTTTTTTCTTTATCAAGTTTTTCTCAAACCAATGACACTACCAGTGCTCCTTCGTTAACTTCTGCATTGTCCTGCACTATTCCAACAACTGGTAATGGTGCATATTCATTGGTTAATTTTACAGCAACAGCCGGTATACCGGCAGGTTGTATTTCAGGAGGAGATGGAAATCACTATGATGGCTGGTTCAAATTTACCGCGGCCAACACCAGCGAAACTGTAACCATTGGTAATTTTGGAAATAATGTTACCAACTCCGAAGTTCAAATATTATCACGCACCACTCCTTTAACCTCCCTGGCTTGCGGAGCAGCAACTGCTACAGCTACTGGTTTGACTATTGGTCTCACATATTTTATCAGGGTATCTAACGTTGGAGCTGGTCCGGGAACTAATACCGTTAAGGCCAGTTTTGATATTTGCCTTACACATCCTCCTCCTCCACCCTCAAACGATGATTGCGGAGGAGCAATATCATTAACTTCTACAACAGACTGTTCTAGTAGTGTAGCAGGCACAATTGAATATTCCACAGCTACAACTGGTCTTCTCGCTGGTTGCGAAACAGTGGGAACACACTACGATGTATGGTATAAATTTGTTGCTTCAAATACTATTCACTCAGTTACTATTAGCGGACAAGGCTCCAATTTTACCAATCCCGAAATACAACTTTATAGCGGTTCTTGCGGATCGCTGGTTTCTTTAGTATGTGGCACTACAACATTATCTTGGTCGGCATTAAGTATTGGAGCTACCTATTATGTAAGAGTATCCAATATTGGAAGCAGTCCAACAATTAATGGAGATTTTAATATATGTGTTACACATCCAACTCCACCTCCATCAAATGATGATTGTGCTGGTGCAATAACATTAACCTCCTCAACTAACTGTTCAAATACAGCTGGTACATTGGCAAGTGCCACCGCCACTACCGGGCTTCCTGGTGGCTGCGAGACAGGAGGCACACACTATGATGTATGGTATAAATTTGTTGCTTCTAATACTACTCATGCCGTTACCATCAGCGGACAAGGAACTAATTTCACAAATGCCCAGGTACAATTATACAGTGGTACATCATGCGGTTCTTTAACCTCTATTGCTTGTGGAAATACATCATTATCATCAACCACACTAACCCCTCTCTCTACATATTATATAAGAGTTTCGAATGTTGGCAGCAACATCTTTAGTAATGGCGGATTCAATATCTGTGTGACCCACCCGCCAGCCTCGATCACTGTTGTCGCGGGCCGCATGAATGAAGTTTACAAACAAACCATTCTTTCCGGCTCAGGTATTTTACAATACCCATGGGAAGTTACTTATGGTCCTGACAATAATTTATGGATCACAGAATCGAGAGGTTACAAAGTTTACAAGATGGACCCAAATACGGGGGCTAAAACGACAGTACTTGATATATCAATGGGAAGTACATGGCTACCTGCTCCTTCTGATACATTGGATGTTCAATTCAATAGTAACTGGCCACAGGGAGGCCTGGCTGGATTAGCTATTCATCCAAACTTCATGGATGGAACAGGTAATAATGATTATGTATATATATCATATGTTCATAGAGACCTGGGAGGTAGCTCGCCGACAGGATTATTTTATAGAAATAAATTAGTTCGATTTAAATATAATTCAGGTACCGGCAAATTGGAACAACCAGCAATTGTATGCGATAATTTACCGGGAAGTAATGATCATAATTCGCAAAGAATAATAATAGCACCAGTTACCTTAGGAGGCCCTAACTATTTATTCTATGCGTCAGGTGATATGGGTGCCGGTCAATTCAGTAATCGTACACGGCCGAATAATGCTCAGAACCCCGCATCATATGAAGGAAAGATATTAAGATTTAACCTGGATGTCGATGGCGATGCCGGTGCCGCTGCATGGATACCTAATGATAATCCATATTCTGCAACAAGTGCCGTATGGAGTATCGGCATTAGAAACAACCAGGGCTTTGCATATGATCCTGCTTTAAACATTCTATATGGAGCATCCCATGGACCATACAGTGATGATGAGATAAACATTTTTGAAAAATTTAGAAACTATGGTCATCCATTAATAGAAGGATTTGTTGATGGAAATTATAATGGTAATTCAGTTCAGGGTACTAGTACCAGTGTTTCTGCAGGTGCCCCTTACACTGATAACCTGGGAGTGTCAAGTTGTCCACCGATTGGCAACGAAGCTACAAACAGAACAAATATTGATGCAAGTGGAAATGGACTTTATAAAGATCCTCTTTTCTCCGCCTACGCTGTTTCTCAGTCTACTGTCACTAATATCTGGCAAACCAATCCGGGCAATGCAACACCAGCACCTGGATGGCCAACAGAAGCCTGGTCAGGATTAGACCTTTATAGAAATACATTAGTTCCAGGTTGGAAAAATTCATTAGTAGCTGGTTCATTAAAATGGGGCCGTCTTTTAAGATTAAGATTGGATGCAACTGGCGCTGCGACTGCACCTACCAATTCAGTAAGCGATACCATTAGTTATTTTAATAGTCAAAACCGTTTCAGAGATCTGGCTTTTTCTCCTAATGGAAAAGACATTTTTGTGATCATGGACAACACATCGACTACGTCAGGTCCCGGTTCAGCTAATCCTGTTGTACCTGCTTGTGCAGGTTGTGTTCAAAAATATACTTTCCTTGGATATTATGATGTCGCAGGCAAAAGTTCTATTCCAACTTCAATTGATGTTACCAATGCTGCAGTAAATACTTGCAATACAGGAACAACAATAACCATTGATAATACCAACAATAATCTTTGGGTTCCCATTACAGGCCCTGATGGAAATATCATGGCGGAAATTTATGCTAATGGAAATAACCTGGGCATGGTTACATCCAGTTTTTATAAAAACTCCGGACCTATTCGTGTAGCAAATACCACTCATTATCTTGATAGAAATATGACAATTACGCCAACGACACAACCTTCATCCACGGTAAAGATCAGGCTCTATTTGTCAAAAGCTGAGTTGGATGCATTGATCGCTGATGGAGCTAGCAACGTTACTGCGATCGGCAACTTGAAAATTTATAAAAACAACGATCCTTGCAGCAGCGCTATAAGTGCGCCACCAACTGCAATAACTCCAACTTATGCAGAGGCCTTTGGCGCAAATGGCTACATGCTGCAAGGAGATATAACCAGCTTCTCTTCTTTTTATTTCGCGTCCACTAATAGCTTTACACTCTTTACACTGCCGTTAGATCTTCTTTCATTCACAGGTCATTTACAAAACGATAATTCAGTTTTATTAAATTGGAAAACGGAGAATGAGATCAATACTTCTCATTTTGTTGTAGAAAGAAGTGCAGATGGTATTCGTTATAACGGTATTGGAAATGTAACTGCCAACGGAAGAAACAATACAGCTGGTTCGTTTAATTATTCACTTACCGACAATGATGCAATTAACCAATCATCTCAGCGACTTTATTACAGGTTGAAAATGGTTGATATCGATGGCAATTTCAAGTACTCAAATATTATTTCTGTATCATTCCCACTTATTACAGGAAAGCTAGGCGTATCTCCAAATCCTGTACTCACCACGATGAAAGTAGCAATTACTGCTGAAGCTGATGGAAAAGTCCAATGGAAATTGACAGATAATGTTGGAAGGGTGATACAAAAAGGATCAGAGAATGTGAAAAAGGGCACCGGAAACAACTTTACTATTAATATGAATAAATTACCAGCAGGTACTTATAATTTAAGTGTCACAGGTGCAGGTATTGATCAGAATGAAAAAATACAAAAATTGTAAACTGACCACGAAAATTTTTTAAATCACATATTTTAAAAACCCCGGTATAAATGCCGGGGTTTTTGTTGCAAAAATTTTAGTTGAATCATTTTAAAACAAGCTTAAAGAAACTCCTCCATAATAATTTCTGCCTGGTGCCGCATTATAATAGCGGCCACCGGCAGCATTAATATCATTCCCCAGACTATAGGTAACATCAAATGCATTTTCAATGCCTGCAAACAATTCAAGCTTATTCTTTTTCTTCAGATCTTTTCTCCAACCTATTCTTGAACCTA
>Ga0105249_10004489_pt1 | contig 12065 bp, 11 predicted proteins | sample KBSS44metaG_FD_81522 | JGI IMG/M metagenome (GOLD analysis project Ga0105249, IMG submission 81522) | Switchgrass rhizosphere microbial communities from Kellogg Biological Station, Michigan, USA - KBS S4-4 metaG | ecosystem: Host-associated > Plants > Roots > Rhizosphere > Soil | place... | reverse complement strand
GTGTAGTCGCCTCCGGCCATTTTCGCTGTCATCCGCGAGCCGCTGCCGCTTCGCGCGGAGTCGCGTGAGGATTCGCCGTATCGCGTGAGCCTGCGCGAGATTCCGCTGGGTTACTGGAGATTCTCGGAGCAGACGGCGGGCGGCGAGCCTTTCTCGTTCGACTTCCGCGTTGGCCCTGCTGACGAAGCCTTGTTCGCGCGAAAGTGCGCGTACCTGCAAACCGATCCGATGTCAGGCTTCGTGCAGAGTCTCGTCGTTCAGCGCCGCACTGTAGACACGCACGTGTCTCTACGCGGTCGCGTGCTCGCTATCTATCGCGCGACGGGCGTTGAGAAGACCTTGTTCAACTCAGCCGACGAGCTCGTCACCACTCTCCGCGACCGCTTCGACCTCAACGTCCCGGATGCCGCCGGCCTCTGGCCCCGCATCGTCGCCAGACACGACGAACTGTTTGGTCCCCCGTCTTGATCCGCCGCGATTGAGGCGCCTCTGAAGTTTTCTTCTCCAAGCCACCCGGCGATTGAGGGCTTCTCAGGCTTTTTTCTCCTGCTTCGAATGCCAGGCCGCCAACGCCTCTTTCTCTTTCGTCGGGTCGATCCCGGCTTTCAACTTAGCCTGCCGATCCGCCGGCAACGTCTGAAACCAGGCTAACGTGTCTTTCACCGTCGTGTTGAGCGGCCGACACTTGAGCCCAGTCCCAGCAGCCCGCTTCGCATCTGTCAGCGAGAACCCAGCGGTCTCCCCTTTCATAGGCGCCCAAGGCGGAATATCCATCTCCTCCGCCTTCCAGACCGTACTCAAGAAATCCTCCGGCACCCACGTCACCTTGGTGCCCGCCTTAGGCGACGCCTTCACGCTCGAATCAACGAGCTGACCCACGGTGAAGTCACCCACTTGCGACACCGCGTTGTACGTGCCCAAAGTACGCGCTTCGACCAGCTTCATCATCCACGCCGTCAAATCCCGCACATCGATGATCTGAATCGGATCCTTCGGCGTTCCCGGTGCCAGCATCTCGCCGCCCTTGGACGCCCGCACCGGCCAGTACGTAAACCGATCCGAATTGTCGAGCGGCCCCACGATATAACCCGGTCGCACGATGCTCGCGCGCCCCTTGAACGCATCCAGCGTGTACTGCTCGCACAGCGCCTTCATCGGCCCGTACGACTCGTTCGTGATCTCTTCCATGTCGAGATTCGTGAGCTTCCCGGTCGGCGACTGCTCGTCGTTCGCCTTGTCGAAGCTCGCGTACGCGGAGATGCTCGACACGAACAGGCAGTAGCCCACGTTCGGCGCGAGCATCTCGGCAGACTGCTTCACGTACTTCGGGATGTAGCCCGTGTCGTCGATGACCACATCCCACTTGCGATCCTTGAGCGCATCGAGCTGGCCTTTGCGATCGCCGTTGAGGGTTTCGACGTTAGGCACACCGCCCGCGGCGCGCTTGCCGCGATTGAAATGCGTGACCTTCCAGTTGAGGCGCAACGCTTCCTGCGTGAGGTGCGGGCCGATGAATCCCGTGCCACCGAAGATCAACAGGGTTTTCGCCTTTGCATCGGCTGCGCGCGCAAGCGGCAGTGCGGCGGTTGCCGCGAGGCCCGCGCCCATCTGCAACACGTCACGACGAGTAGTCATGGTCTTTCTCCCCTGGTTCACCATGACGATAGCGACCCGACCGCATCCCGGTACAGGCGCTTGCGACGAATCGTGGGGGGATCAGGGCCAGCCGGTGAGCAGCGATTCGCAGCGACGCACGATGCGGTCGGAGGCGAAGCGACCGAGCGACAGGAATACGAGGCCGATGAATGCGCACGCGCGACCGGACCACCATGGCGTGACCGTGGCGAGGTTCGGCACCATTTCCAGTGCGAAACCCAGCGCCACGAAGATGCCGCCGAGCGCGTACAGGAAGTAGCGGGCGCGACGGGCCTGGGGGTCGCCGTCGCGCGGATTGGCGCTGGAAGTCATGGGTGAATGTCTAATCCCTGGCCCCCCGCCACGCAAGCGCTGGCGTTGTGTCAACGCGTTGACAGAAGGTGTGGCCGGTCCCCGTCACGCTTCTCGCACCCTAATCGAACGAAGGTTTGTGCGATGAAGACTGCAAAGAAAAACTACCGGACCGCGCTGCTCGCAGCCGCCCTCGTGGTGGCACCGGTCGGCGTGTCGATGGCGACGGAGGCGACCGGGAAGCCAGCCGAGGCGTCCATCCCTTTTGGTCTGATCCGCGACTGGCAGGCCGATCACGAGAAAGGCATGTGGATTCAGGCGTACAGCCGCAAGTGGTTCTACGCCGAGTTCATGGGCCGCTGCTTTGGGCTCAACTTCGCCACCGCGGTTGGCTTCGATAACCGGTTTCAGTCGAGCTTCGACCGCTTCAGCTCGGTGTTCGTGCCGGGCTACGGCCGGTGCGCGATCACCTCGCTCCAGCCGAGCGATGGGCCGCCGCGCAGGAAGAAGCCGGCGAAGAACAGCGAGACGAGCGAGACCGATGGCCAGCCGATCCAGGTCGTGTCGGCGGACAATCCGCCGTTTCCGCCGGAGCCGGAAGCCGATGAGATCGCTACACCTTAGTGGTGTGGTAGGCCATCGTGATGTAAGGGAAGGTCACTTCATTGCGACCGGCGAGCGAGGGAGTAGCGGCGATCAGCTCGCGCACGCGTGTGAGGAGTCGCTGTCGTTCCGCGTTGTCGAGCGCAGCGATGAAGCTGATCGATGCCGTTCGATCGACGATCACTTGCTCCGGCGCGCCCGTGTGTCCGTGTGGCATGCGACGCTCAACGAGTGACGCGAATCCTCCGGCGGCGAAGGGTTTGCGCCACTCGCCGCGATCGTAACGAGGCGCATCCCCTTCATACGGCGCGATTAGTGTCGTGAGCGCGGCAACCCAGTCGACGGACTGGTCGCGCACGTTCCAGACCAGACCGAGCGCTCCGCCAGGCTTCAACACGCGACGCATCTCGCTGAGCGCTGTGGTGTTCGCAAACCAGTGGAACGCCTGCGCGCACACGATGATGTCTATCGTGTTATCGCGGAGTGGAATGCTCATCGCGCTTCCCAGCAGTGTGTTCGTGCCAGGGAGCGCGCGCTTGAGTTCTGCAAGCATCTCCGCGACTGGATCGAGCGCGGTGACCTGCGCTCCGGTGGCGAGCAGATACTTCGTGAACTTTCCTGTGCCCGCGCCGAGCTCGAGAATTGTCTTGCCGGGACGTGCGCCGAGATCGTCACGCAGCCACTCGCGGACTGCCGGTGGGAAATCCGGCCGTCCGCGTGCGTACGTTTGCGCTCCGCGCGCGAAGCCTTCGGCCGCGGTCGGATGCACTCCATTCAACGAAGTGTTGGGGCTACTGCTCACATCTCGACTAGGGTGGTGAATCCGCCGTAGATCATGCGCTTTCCGTCGAATGGCATCGAGGCCATGTTCCCCATGGCGGCGATGCGCGGGTCTTTCATCACCTTGGCATTGATCCGGTCGCGCTGCTTGCGCGACTTGTACGTGATCCATGAGAACACGACCACTTCGTTCGGCTTCAGCTTCACACTCTGCGGGAACGAGGTGAGCTTGCCGGGCTTCACGTCGTCCGCGACACACTCGCGGTAGTCGACGGCGCCGTACTCCTTCCACACCTTGCCGGCTTTCCTGGCCATCTTGCGATAGGCCTCGAGGTTCTTCTTCGGGACGGGCAGAACGAATCCATCGACGTAGACGGGCATGGTGAAACCTCCTCGATTGGCGTGATGACTCGACCCAAGGACGAACGAGCCCCGCCCGTTCCGACTCACCGAGGCGCGATCGGTTCGCTCGGCCGCTCGCCTTGCGCGCTCCGTTCGCCGCCGGCCCGCCCACGGCTCGGGTCCGCCGACAGCCCAGTTTGCCGGCGCCCCTTTGAGCCGCGGACGTCTGCTGGTAGGATGCGCGCCCCGAACCGGCAGCCCCCTCGCGGCGGCCCCGTCGGTTCGGGTCCGTTCGAGGGCCTCGGCACCCCGTGCATCACGACCTAAGTGACTGATCCACGGAGTACTTTAGGATACGCCGCAGCCCCACCGCGCGCCTGTAGCTCAGTTGGATAGAGTGCCTGGCTACGAACCAGGAGGTCGGGAGTTCGAATCTCTCCAGGCGCGCCAACTTCTTGATTTAGTTACATTTATCATATCTAGACCTCGCGGTCCTGCTCCAAAATAAAGACACGCATTTCGGCTTCGCGAGGTCTGTTCCGCCGCGATCCCGTGTGGCCTCTTGAGTTGTCGCGAGGCATGGGGGCGCATCGGAGCCCGCTCAACGGGATCTCTAGCTGACTGTTGTTCGCCACGACGTCAGTCACTGACGCCACCCTGATGACGGGATACGGAGCGTTCGGCATCACCCTAACGCCAGGGTACTTCGATGTCCTGGTGGGTGGTCGCTCTCTGAAGATAGGGCTCGAGCGAGGTGGCGCACTCGCAGTTCCGGCGATTCGCGGCGGCGGCGAGCGCGGCGACTCATGGCATCAAGTGGCGATGCGCGAGATAAGTGGCGACCCAACCTCATGTAGTCGAATGGCTTCTGCTGATCCTCCAATGCCACTCTGAACCTCTTTGCGCAAAGTAGAATTGAGGTGTGGATGACACCCTGGAGGAATGGTTCCGACGAGAGATCCTGCGGCACGAGCCAGCCCTCGTGCGCTTTCTGTCTCGCAAGTGGACCAATGCCGCGGATGTCCAAGACATCCGCCACGACATCTATGTCCGGATCCTCGAAGCGGCCGAGCGCGAGCGTCCACGTCTGCCGAAGGCATTCCTGTTCGGTGTCGCGCGTCACATCCTCATCGATCGGGCCCGCCGGAACCGGATCGTGGCCATCGACTTGTTGGAGGACTTGGACGCATTGAACGTCCTCATAGATGAGGCGACGCCCGAACGGCGAGAGACAGGCAGGGAGCAATTGCAGCGGCTCTCAGCGCTCATCCAGCAGCTCCCCCCGAGGTGCCGTGATGTCGTCTGGATGCGGCGCGTCGAGGATCTGCCGCAGAAGGTCATTGCCCAGCGGCTCGGGATCGCCGAAGCGACTGTCGAGAAGCATTTGGTGCGCGGCATCCGCTCTCTCGCCGATTCACTCTATGGGATTGAGCGAACCCAGGACGGTATCCGCGATAAGTACGATGCCGCAGTCGAACCGAACCATGGAAAGTAGAGAGCACATCGAGCAACTCGCGGCCAAGTGGATCGCGCGGCGCGATAGCGGCCCCTGGACCGAAGCGGACGCGATTGCTTTCGAGGAGTGGCTCGCGCAATCAGTCGCACATCGCGCGGCTTACTACCGACTGAACTCCGCTTGGACCGAAGCGGGTCGCGTGAGTGTCCTGGGCAAAGGCAGTGCGGAGAGTGGCCGCGTTGAGCTTCGGCGACGGGTGAGGACGCGCCGTAGCGTCATGGGATTCGCGATCGCCGCGAGCGGGCTGATGCTCGTGGTGGCCGCGCTCTTTCTATTCCAGGATCAGATTCTTCACCGCAATCGCTTCACGACCGTCATCGGCGGATTGCAGTCCGTTCCGATGGCTGATGGCTCTCGCGTCACACTCAATACGGATAGCCAGCTTCACATCTCTCTCGGCGAACGTGTGCGCGTCATTGACCTCGATCGCGGCGAGGCGTTCTTCGAGGTCGCTCACGATCCCAACCGACCGTTCATCGTCGAGGTCGGTAATCGACGCGTGATTGCCATAGGCACCCAGTTCTCCGTGCGCCGAGAAGGCGATGTCGTGCGTGTCATCGTGAGCGAGGGCACCGTTCGCCTCGAGGCTGCGGATGTCCCACTCCTCACGGCCGAGAAGCCCGCACTTCCCGCATCAGAAGAGTCCTCTGCGAAAGCGGGCCTCGAAGGCGTCAGGTTTCTTTCCGCCGGCACGGTTGCTCGCGTCAGCGATAACGATGTAGTCATTCAGAAACATCCGCTCGCCGAGATCGAGCAAAGCCTCACTTGGCGCAGTGGCGTGCTCACCTTCCGCAACACGCCGCTCACGGACGCCGTCGCGGAGCTCAACCGCTACAACTCCCGCCAGCTCGTAATCGAAGATCCTGCCATCGCTGCGCTCGAGGTCGGTGGCGTCTTCCGTGCGACGAATCTCGATACGTTCGTGCATCTTCTCGAACAAGGCTTCCCCATCAGCGCCAATGCTAAGGGAGATCGCATCATTCTGACTTCCTCAGCTCATCATCCTTAGGTCTAAAGGCACAGAAACAACATCCCTGCGAGTTACCGGAAGCGGGTCTTCCAATCGTCTCGGTACTACACGGCTGCGGGAATCGACCCGCATCCTCGCGAAAGCGAGGACCGAGACCGTATCAACTCCGGGGTGTGACATGCTCAAGTCGATGGCACTGCGTTCCGCAATCGTCGCGTTCGCCTGTATGGCATCCGTTACCGCGTTTGCGATGGCCGATACACCCAAGGCCGTGAACGTGCCGGCCGGCGAGCTCGTTGATGCGCTCGAGAGACTCGCGAAACAGTGCGGCGTCGACGTGATCTATCCTAGCAGTCAGATCAGGGGACTGAAGACGCACGGCGTCACCGGCACGCTCGAGACGAAAGAGGCCTTCCAAAGACTAATCGAGGGCACGTCGCTCGTGATGAAGGAGGAAGGCAGCGCAGTCCTCATCACACTTCCTCGCAGCGAAACACCGGCAACGACACCTTCCGCCAAAGCGGACTCCCTCTCCGTATCAGAGGAGAAGAAAGACGTTCGGGAGGATCAGCAGCGCGAGGATCTTCAGGCCCCTGTGCAACGGAAGGGACTCTTCTCCAGGCTTCGGCTCGCACAAAACGCGTCCTCTTCGAGTGACGAAGGATCCGCGCATGGTGCGCAAGGTTCGAACTCTCCTGTCGTACTCGAGGAAATCATCGTGACTGCTCAGAAGCGCAGTGAACGTCTCATCGATACGCCGCTGGCGGTCAGCGCGGTCCGCGCCGATCGACTGACCCGCAACGGTGCGGTTCGCCTGGAAGACTTCACCGCGAGCGTGCCGGGTGTTTCCGTCTCCAACAACACGGCGGGCGGCGTGCAGACGCAAGTCGTCTTCCGTGGGATCAGCACTGGCGCAGGCGGTAACCCTGTTGCGTCGGCCTACATCGACGATGCTCCGATCACTTCAGCAACGCAGCTCGGCGCGGGCGGGAGTTTTCCGGACTTCGATCCAGCCGATCTGGAACGGATCGAATTCCTGCGCGGCCCGCAGGGCACGCTGTACGGTGCGGCGAGCCTCGGTGGCTTGCTGAAGTACGTTACACGGAAGCCGGATTTCGAGGAGCTGTTCGGCCGCGCGGAAATCAACTTCGCTGGTGCGGGTCATGGCGGCACCGGCGGCGCGGCGCGCGGGCGCGTCAACGTGCCGCTGAGCTCCAACGTGGCGTTCACGGGAAGCGGGTTCTACCGCACCGATCCCGGCTTCATTGACAATATCCTCACGGGAAAGAAGGACTGGAATACCAGCCGCGTGCGCGGTGGTCGAGTCGCGTTGGCCGTGAAGCCTGTCGGGAATGTCAGTGTCCAAGCTTCCGTGCTTCACCAACGCATCGACAGTGACAGCGTCGCCACTCTCGACACCGATAACGATGGCAAGCCGCTTCTGGGCGACCTCCAGGTCTCTCGGCCCCGCGGCAGCTCCAGCCTGAATACGCGCTTCACGTTGTACGATTTGGCCATCAATGCAAACTTCGACGGCTTCGATGCGGTTTCCGATACGAGCTACAGCGACCAGAATTCCGGTACGAGCGTCGACTACACGAAAGTCATTGGTGGTGTGCTCGACACCATCTCCGGGCAGCAAGCGGGCACCTTGGGAGGTGTCGTTCGACAGCCGTTCACTACGAAGAAGTTCAGCCAAGAAGCCCGCCTGCAATCGAACGCGGTTGGCTTCCTTGGCTGGCAGGGCGGCCTCTTTTACACCCACGAACGGGTCAAGAACGTCACCACGATTGATGCAGTAACGCTACCCGACGGCAATCCTGCCCCGGCAACCGTCGGCTTGCCGGTGCTCGGATATGCAGTCATCAACGGTACCTATCAGGAAGTCGCCGGCTTTGGCGACTTGATGCTCAACTTCACGGATGCGTTCAGCGTATCGTGCGGTCTGCGGTACAGTCACTTCCGATTGGAGACTGACCAAACCCTCAGCGGCATCTTTCTTTCGAGCGCGAGTCAGAGTGGCGCCAACTCGGACAGCAAGGTGACTTACTCGCTCAACCCCGTTTTGAAAGTCACGCGCGATGTCATGATCTACGGGCGGATCGCGTCGGGCTATCGGCCCGGCGGTCCCAACGTTGCAACCAACAACCCTGCTTCGTACAAGCCGGACACGGCTGTGAGCTATGAGGTTGGCAGCAAAGGAGAGGTACTCGGCCGCGCATTGACTTACGACGTCAGCGCTTTTCTGATCGATTGGGATGATATCCAGATTCAGCAAACTCAGGCCGGAGCCAATGGTGGCCCGCCGGTCAATTTCGTCGGCAACGTCGGTAGAGCACGCAGTCAGGGGGTCGAGGCGGCCGTCACACTCAAGCCGATCGCAGGTTTGAGTGTCGATGCGAACGTTGCCTATACGGATGCACATTTCAGCAACACGACGTCGCTCGCTCGCCCCGGTGACCGGCTGCCGAGCTCCGCTCGATTGACAGGCCAGATCGGCGGCGAGTATCGATTTGCGTTGCAGCCCGATTGGACGGCTCTCTTCGGCGCGAGCTTCAGATACGTCGGTCGACGTCTGGGCGAGTTCACAGCGTCCCCTACGATCCCACGATTCGTCCTGCCTTCGTACGAGACCATCGACCTTCGTACCGGGCTCGAGCACGATGGCTTCGAGCTCAACGTCTACTTGAGGAACGTCGCCGACAAACGCGGTTACACCGGCGCATTCGGATTTGGTCCTTATGCGACGGTCGGCTTGCTCCAGCCGCGCACGGCGGGCGTCACGCTGGCAAAGTCATTCTGACGAAGCTGAAGACCGATGATGAAGAAAATCTGCCTGCCTCTCGTGTGCGCATGCGCTGCGCTCGTCAACCCAACGGCGCAGGCTCGAACCACAGTGGTTCACGCCGGAACGCTGATCGCCGAGCCGGGTAAGCCCGCCAAGCGCAACCAGACCGTCGTGGTCGAGGCGAACCGGATCACGGCTATCGTCGATGGCTTCATCCCGGGCGACACGGTGATCGATTTGTCCAATAGCTATGTCCTGCCCGGTCTCATCGATATGCACACGCATGTCACCGGCATGGCCGCCGGCGACGAGACGGCACTGGTTGGGTGGGCCACGGAACGTGCGCTCGAACGACCGTCCATCTCGGTATTGAATGCCATCCCGATTGTGCGGCAGATCCTTCGGCAGGGCTTCACCACGATCCGCAATCTGGGTGACCCGGCGAGCGTGACTTACGATCTGCGGGATGCAATCGCGAGCAGAAAGGTCGAGGGACCGCGGATGCTCGTTTCGGAGCCGCAATTCACGACTCCCGGTAGTGCGTTCAACCGCCATGCCTTGCGTCTGAAGCCCGAAACAGCGCCCCTGACTGCAAATAGGGGTGAATGTTCCGGGGTCGACGAGTGCCGTCGCGCCGTTCGGGAAGAAGTCGAGCGCGGCGCCGATGTCATCAAGCTCCGACTATCCGATCTGGCTGCAATCGATCCGAGCATTCGCGCAGTGGCGTTTCAGGACGAGATCAACGCGATCATCGACACGGCGCACCGCCTCGGCCGCACCGTTGCCGTTCACACTGCGGGTTTCGATGCGGAAAGCATGATGGCGATCGCCGCTGGCGCCGACACGATCGAACACGGCCCTCAAAGCGATAGCGTGCTCGCGGCGATGAAGAAGAAGGGTATCAGCTTCACGCCCACGCTTTACGCGTATGGGTACTTTGCGCCGGTGCTCAAGAAGTTCGGCGTCACGCGCGACTATTACGGCGAGGCGCGTGCGAGTGTCGGTCGCGCAAAGCGGCTCGGCGTTCCGATCGTCTTTGGCACCGATCTGATGCCGCTCTACGTTGACAAGGAGTCTGCCGAGTTCGGCGAATTGGTCGACGCCGGTCTTACGCCAACCGAGGCACTCATGGCTGCGACAGTCAACGCTGCGGCAGCACTTCACATGGAGAAGGAGATCGGTTCGATCGCAGCGGGCAAGGCTGCGGATATCATCGCGGTCGACAAGGACCCACTCGTGGATATTCGGGCGATGGAGCATGTCTCGTTCGTGATGAGGGCGGGAAGTCGGATCGGCTCGTGAGGTGCGCGAGCCATGACGACGCAGATCTATATCCACGCTCGGTTTCGAATCCATGTCGACCGGCACCGGTCTTCGGGACATCGCTGCGTGAATCGCCGCCGCGCCCATCGCTCAGGCGCTGTCGGACGTGTTCACAGCGATCGAACCTTGGCAGAGAGGTAGTGGCGAGGGCACTTTGACAGTCGCGCGTTTGCAGGAACGGCTTGCTGAAGTCACCAGATCAACAAGCGATGCGATACTACGTGAGTTGCTCGTTCGCAAACTCGCGTAGCAGCGCGTTGTATGTCTGCGCCTCACTCCAAAAGCAAGCGTGCGCGGCATCCGGAATCACATGAACCTTGGCGTGACGGATGACGGCCAGCTGCTGCTCGATCACAGCCGGCTTGACTACCGCGTCGAGAGCTCCGTGTGTGATCAGGACGGGTGAACGCAGTTGGGGCAGCAGATCATCGTTGTCGAACGCGCGCGAAAATAGCGCTTGCCGAACGAACGGCGGAACCGATACGTTGTAACCGAGCATCGTCCAACGCTCCGTGGCAGACAGATCGTCGCGGAAGCAGGCACTGAGCAACGCGTCGAGCGCGCGAACAGATTCCTCCGCATCGCTCGAGAAGAAACCCGGCACCCAGTTGAGGAAGCGCGGGTCGAGCGCCGCCAACGCGGCCTCGCTCCCGAGTTTGGTTATGCCGCCGACGATGTTGATGCCACCGATTTGGCCTTCGCCGTAGTGCCGAATGTAGTCCAGAATCACCAGCGGTCCGTACGACCAGCCGCAGAGGACGGGTCGTTTGAGATCGAGTGCGCAGATGACGGCGTTGATGTCGTCGGCCCAGAGACGCGAGTCGGCATAGGCGTCGCGGGGTTTGTCGGAAAGTCCGTGCCCGCGCAGATCGAGCGCGACCAGGCGGAAGGTGTCGGCAAGGTCTGACTGCATCTGTCGCTGCCATGCGAGCGAGCACTGCGAGAATCCGTGGATGAACAAGAGCGGGCGTCGACCCGGGTTGCCAGTCTCAGTGAGATGCAGGCGCACACCCGCGCCACCGGTCACCATGGAACTCTTCATCATGATGTTGCTCCTTGCACCCCGCGACCTGCGGAGGGATTACATTGGACGGTGCTGCGATCATCGCGTAATCGTCGCGGACGAAGATCACCGAACGACCTCGAGCACCAGATTGACCGGTGTTTGAGTCGCAAGTCTCAGCTCACGGAACCCGGCTTGCCGGGCGAGGCTCCGCAGTCTCTCTGGTCCCGCCTGCGCGCCCAGCGCCAGGCCGACCTCCTGGGATAGTGAGTTCGGTGTACAAGCCATGGCCGAGGCGGCGTAGAACAGGCGGCCGATCGGATTCAAGTTGTCCTCGACGGAGTCACCCGCGTAAGGCTCGACCAGCATGACCTTGCCGTCGGACTTCAGGGCCTCGCGTGCGTGGACGAGCGCGCCCATGGGATCCCCGAGATCGTGCAGGCAGTCCATGAAACAGACCAGATCGAAGTTCCGGCCGACATAGTTTTTCGCAGTTGCAATCTCGAACCGCGCGTTGTCGACGCCGGCCTCGAGCGCTCGCCGACGGGCTGTCGCGATGGAGTCGGGGTGATAGTCGACGCCCACGAACTCCGATTTGGGAAAGGCGCGCGCCATGATGATCGTCGATGCGCCATGACCGCAGCCAACGTCTGCCACACGAGCACCGGTGCGCAGGCGCTCACTGACACCGTCGAGCGCCGGCAGCCAGTCGGAGACAAGATGAGTGCGGTATCCGGTCCTGAAGAACATCTCGGTGCCGCAAAAGAGCCGCTCATGGTGCTCGTGCCAGCCG
>Ga0105249_10004487_pt1 | contig 12067 bp, 9 predicted proteins | sample KBSS44metaG_FD_81522 | JGI IMG/M metagenome (GOLD analysis project Ga0105249, IMG submission 81522) | Switchgrass rhizosphere microbial communities from Kellogg Biological Station, Michigan, USA - KBS S4-4 metaG | ecosystem: Host-associated > Plants > Roots > Rhizosphere > Soil | place... | reverse complement strand
CGAAGCAAAGTGCAGGTAAGCGCCGGCCTTGAGCAGGTGGAGAACATCTCTCCAAACATGGCATTGCTAAATGATATGCAGGCTCATTGCTCCAAAACAGTGGGCGACGATGTTCGTCCTGACATGCTCACTTATTTTATTGCGCGGGAATACCTGAAGGTGAAGAGGCCAAGGTTGTTGTATATTGGATTTGACGAAACCGATGACTATGCGCACGCCGGGAAATATGATTTCTATTTGAACACGGCCAGGAATGAAGATGAATGGATTGGAGAATTGTGGAAATGGGTTCAATCAACACCCGGATACAAAGACAAAACCACGCTGGTAGTTCTTACAGATCACGGGCGTGGCGACAAGGTGAAATCAAACTGGCAGCACCACGGTGAAAAAATAGAAGATGCGTACCAGATTTGGCTGGCCGTAATTGGCCCGGATACAAAAGGCCTGGGCGAAATAAAAACTTCTCAGCAACTTTACCAGAAACAGGTGGCTGCTACAATTGCTAAGCTATTGGGTTATGATTTTAAGCCGAACCATCCTGTGGGAGATCCTATTCCCTCACTTTATGCCAAATAACAAATATGGAGAATGAACAAGCGGTTAAAATAGCCGACGAAATTATTTCACTTTACCAGCAACATGGAGGTGAAGAGTATGCGGGCGAAAAAGTTTCTCAGCTGGAACATATGGTGCAAAGCGCGCAAATTGCAGCTTACAATGGTTTTGACCAGGATGTGGTGCTGGCTGCCTTTTTGCACGATATAGGTCATATTTGCGTATCAGCTTTTCCGGTGAACAGCATGGATGGATTCGGAATTATTGATCACGAAAAAATCGGCGCGCAATTTTTACTCAGCAAAGGATTTTCACCGAAGGTTGCCCGATTGGTTGAATCGCACGTTGAAGCCAAGCGTTATTTGACTCATCGTTATCCTGAATATTATGACGGACTTTCAGAAGCCAGCAAGAAAACCCTGGAATACCAGGGCGGGAAAATGTCGGCTGAGGAAGCCGCGGCATTTCAGCAGGATCCGCTATTCGAACTGATAGTGGCCATGCGTAAAATTGACGAGCAGGCGAAGGTGCAGGACCTTCCTTTGCCACAGTGGACAAATTATCGGGAGCTTATCATGGCGCATTTAACCCAACAAAATTAAAAAGTATGAACACCAAACTGGTTGTTTTTGATATTGCGGGCACCACCATCCAGGACGATGGCAATGTAGGCGCAGCTTTCTTATATGCCATGAAGAGCAAGGGATTTGATATTCCCAAAGAAGAAGTGCACAAAGTAATGGGCTATAAGAAAATGCTGGCCATTAAAATGCTGTTGGATGCGCACTTTCCGGATCATGGGCAGAATGAAGAACGATTGATTGAAGAAATCCATACGTTGTTTGTAAACCGGATGATCAATCATTACAAAACAACGCCCAGTTTGAAACCCCAGGCCAATGCGGAGGAAATTTTTTCCTGGCTCCGCGACAAAGGAGTCAAAGTGGCGTTGAATACGGGATTTACAAAAGAAATTACCGACACTATCCTGGAAAGATTAAATTGGAAGGATCATGTGGATGAATTTATTTCGAGCGACGAAGTGGAAGCAGGCCGCCCGCAGCCCTTCATGATCCGGGAACTGATGCAACGGCTTTCCGTGACCGATGCCAGCGATGTAATTAAAGTGGGAGATACTGAAGTGGACGTGGAAGAAGGTCGCAACGCGGGATGCGGCAAAGTGGTAAGCGTTACCACGGGCGCGTATACCCGAAATGAACTGGAGCAATACCAGCCGGATTATATTATTGACAACCTGGATAACCTGAGAACCATTATAGACTGAATTTGCAACAGGTCATAACTACAAAAAAAAGCAGCCTGGCTGTACAACCCGTGGCAACAGCCTTTTATGCTGCCGTGGTTGCCTTTCTTACCTATGCCTCAGTATACGCTTATCGCAAGCCCTTTACCATAGCCACTTTTGATGGGTTGAGGTTTTGGGGAATTCCTTACCAAACGCTGCTCATCATAAGCCAGGTGATTGGCTATATGCTCAGCAAGTTTTATGGAATTCGGTTCATTGCCGAATTGAAAAAACTGGCGCGGTGGAAATCCATCGCCATCCTGGTGGGCAGTTCCTGGCTGGCTTTATTGGGGTTGGCCCTTACGCCAGCGCCCTGGGGAATTCTATTTCTATTCCTGAATGGTTTTCCCCTCGGTTTAATCTGGGGTATTGTATTTAGTTATGTAGAAGGGCGGCGCACCACTGACTTTATCGGGTCGGCGCTGGCTGTGAGTTTTATTTTTTCGTCGGGCTTCGTAAAATCCGTCGCGAAATGGTTGATGTTGCACGTGGATATTTCCGAGAAATGGATGCCTTTCGCTACGGGTGCCGTATTCGCGTTGCCCATGGTGTTGTTTATATACCTGCTGGAAAAAACACCTCCGCCTTCTGAAGAGGATATTGCCTCACGATCCATCAGGCTACCGATGGATAAAAAAGAACGAGTTAAATTCTTTAACCGTTTCAGTTTTGGATTGATCGCGGTCATCATCACTTATTTCTTCCTTACCATCATCAGGGATATCAGGGACAACTTCATGGCCAATATTTGGAACGACCTGGGCTACGGAAAAACAGCGGCCATCTTTACAACCACAGAAGTGCCCACAACGCTGGCCGTTTTGCTATTGATGAGTTTGCTGGTACTGGTGAGGAAAAACATTTATGCCTTTAAGTTGATTCACGTTTTGATCCTATTGGGGTTCATAGTTGCGGGTGCCAGCTCATGGTTCTTCTTAAGAGGGCAGCTTGATCCCGTATATTGGATGACGCTCGTCGGCCTCGGACTTTACACTGCTTATATTCCATTCAACAGCATCTTCTTCGAACGCCTGATTGCGAGTTTCAAAATGGTGGGCAATGTTGGATTTCTGATTTATCTCGCCGACTCCTTCGGTTACATGGGAAGCGTGGGCGTGATGCTCAGCAAGGAAATTTTTCAAATCAAATCCAGTTGGGCATTATTGTATCCAAAAGCCGTGGTATTGTTTTCTGCCATCGGCATTGCCGGCACATTGATTTCTTATCTCTATTTCGCAGAAAAGTATAACAAACTCAAATCCACTTCATGAACGGCTCATCGGCCATTGTTATAGGGGCGGGAATTGTAGGATTGGCCACCGCCCGCGCGCTTGCGCAAAAAGGATATGGTGTGAAAGTATTTGAAAGGTCGCACCAGGCGGTAGGCGCAAGCATCCGGAACTTTGGAATGATTTGGCCCATTGGTCAGCCCACCGGGAAGCTTTACTACCGCGCATTGCGCAGTCGCGAGATTTGGAAAGAAATTGGGCAAAGCGGGGCATTCGCGGTTGAACAGGCCGGCAGTTTACACCTGGCCTATCATGCGGACGAAAAGAAGGTGCTGGAAGAGTTTTATGAGGCGGAGAAAAAAAACCGTCCACTTGAATGGTTGAATGATTCGAAGGTTTTGCAAAAATCTGGTGCCGTAATTAAGGAAGGCCTGCTGGGAGGACTCTATAGTAAAGACGAATTGATCGTTGATCCGCGCGAAGCCATTGCTGCTCTTCCTGTGTACCTGCATGAAAAATATGGGGTGGAATTTTTTTGGGGAAAGTGCGCCAGCTATGTGGCCGATCAAACGGTGTATATCGGCAACGAAGAGGAACACGAAGCGGATGTGATAGTGGTTTGCAGCGGCGCAGATTTTGAAACACTATTTCCTGAGGAATACGCATCCTACCCACTCACCAAATGCAAATTGCAAATGATGCGCCTGGCAGCCCAGCCCGGCGACTGGCGAATAGGTCCGGCGCTGTGCGGAGGCCTTTCGCTTATCCATTACCAAAGTTTCAAAGTGGCTCCGTCGCTGGGCGCCTTAAGACAGCGTTATGAAAAGGAATTACCTGAATATCTGGACTGGGGAATTCATGTGATGGTATCGCAGAATGCCGCAGGCGAACTGACCGTGGGCGACTCGCATGAGTATGGTATGACGCTTGATCCTTTCGACAAGGAATTCATTAATCAAATGGTGCTCGACTACCTGAAGAAATTTGCCAATTTTCGCAGCTGGCAGGTTACGCAAACCTGGAATGGCATTTATCCGAAACTTACGAATGGCGAAACAGATTTGTTTTTCTCTCCCGAATCCGGCGTGTATGTGCTCAATGGACTCAGTGGCGCGGGAATGACCCTATCGTTTGGATTGGCAGAAGAGATGATTTCAGGGATATAGTGTTCTCGCAAAGGCGCAAATAAGTATTCACCTTTTCGTAAACTCCAGATAACATTCTCATAATATAGTTTCCATTGCTTTGCAGTGGGATTGAAATTCTATTACAGTTAATTCTCATGTTGATTAAATGGTTTAAGCAATCGTTCAAATCAAAAAACCTCCGGTGTCTACCGGGGGTTATTTTTTACTTTGCCAACCTTTGTGTCTTTGCGTGAAACTAATCTTTCCTCGCATCCAGCGTAAATCCGAATGTGGTGCCGATATCGGGCTTGCTGCGCACGTGAATGCTGTGTCCGTGGGCTTCTATGATGTGTTTGCAAATGGCCAAGCCAAGTCCGCTGCCGCCTTCTCTCCTGCTTCGGGCTGCGTCTGTCCGGTAAAAGCGTTCAAAAATGCGATTCAGGTGTTCTTCTGCCATACCCATGCCATCGTCGCTGATCTCAATCAGCACATGCTTACCATCGGTGTTGTAAGCGCTTGCAACGATGTTGCCATTGGTCTTGCCATATTTCAAGGCAATGTCCACTAAATTGATCAACACCTGGCGAATTCGTTCTTTGTCGGCATGCACATTTAGTGGCGATTCGCATCCTTTCTTAATCCAGCAGCGGATGTCGCGCTCGGCTGCTTTCAAAGAGAGCGACTCAAACACTTCACGGATCAGGTCCTGGATCACGAAATTCTCTTTGAATAACAGTTGTTCACCGCTTTCAAGTTTGGAGATCGCATCCAGGTCGCCAAGCAGATTCACCAGGCGATGAATATTTTTGGCGGTGCTGGTGAGAAATTTCTTGTTTACATCAGGATTTTCCATGGCGCCATTCAACAGGGTATCAACATATCCCTGGATGGCAAATACCGGTGTTTTGAGTTCGTGGGAGAGGTTCTGCAGAAATTCCTTTCTGTATGCTTCATTCCGTTTCAGCAATTCAATTTCTTCCTTTCGTTGCGAAGCCCAGGTTTGTACATCTTCACTCACTTCTTCAATGCTCTTCCGTGGAAGAATATTCTTGTAAAAAAATTCTTCCCTTTTACTGGCTTTGGTTTGTGAAATGAATTTATAGATGAGTTTTATTTTCCTGTAAATGAAGCGTTGCAAAGTGAGCAATACCAGCAGGTAGCTGCCGGCGAAAACCACGCCCAGCGCAATAATCGAAGCCCACCAGTTGGGTTGCAAAAAATAAATGCCCAATGCCACTGGCAATGAAATGATCAGTGCAGTGAACGCCGATAACTGTTGAGGGGAGATATTTTTAGTGGAAAACATGAAAAATGCGAGTGCAAGATACGATAGGAAGTTTCTAGTTTGTGGTTTGTGGTTCGCAGTTAATTTTTATAGTCTGATATTTGAAGCTTGAACCACAAACCACAAACCACAAACAACAAACCACGAACTGGAAGCTGTCTATAGCTCAAACTTATATCCCACCCCTTTGACGGTGGTGATGCAGTCAATACCGAGTTTTTGCCTGATTTTGCGAATGTGTACGTCAATGGTTCGGTCGCCGACAATAACTTCGGTTCCCCAAACCTGGCTTAGAATTTCATTTCTCAGAAAAACCCTGCCGGGTTTTGTCGCCAGCAGGTGCAGCAGTTCAAATTCCTTTTTGGCTAAAATCACTTCTTTGTCGCCCACCGTAACCACAAATTTCACCGGGTCAATTTTGATGTTCCCGATTTCGATGGCTTTCTCCTCGGGTTTGTTGAGGCGCCGGAACAAGGCGTTGACGCGACTCACCAATACTTTCGGACTGATCGGCTTGCTTACATAGTCGTCGGCGCCGTACTCAAGTCCCTTGATTTGGGAGATTTCGTCATTCAAGGCGGTGAGAAAAATAATTAGGGTATTCTGAAAGCTGGGCTGGCTGCGAAGTATTTTGCATACTTCCATCCCGTTCTTGTGGGGCATCATCACATCCAGTATAATCAGATCGGGTTTAAAAAGCTTGGCTTTGTGAAGGGCGTCATCTCCATCTTTGGCCTGAATGGTATCATATCCTTCATTTTTCAGGTTATAACCTATGATTTCGAGGATATCGGGCTCGTCATCTGCTATCAATACCGTCATTCCCTTGGATTCCATTTAACGAAAAATTTACGCAAAAATAACCGAGTGGGCTTGCCCCCCCAAATGCCGCCCATTATGAAATTGTTAAGCGGAGGCCTCCAAATTAGCTGTAATTTAACGGATTATCCAAAAGTGTAAGCAGCTACAAGTCAGCTTATTTCGTCCTATTTTTGTAGTCGAGTCGCTATGAAAAAAATTTTACTTCTGATTATCGTGGTTCTGGGTGTTTTCAGCGCAACGGCAGGTACTGACACCAGCCGCTACCGCATACCCATTACCCGGCAACTTTATCACGATAACATTGACAAAGAACAGAAAAAGTACCTCGTGTTTAAACCCGGTACAGATCCCCTCATTCCCGTATCGGCAAACGACGAAATCAACATCCAGGTTACCGATGCCATTATCAGGGAAGTGAACGAATTACAGGATTCCATAGAGATGAATGAGGCACTCGATCACCGTCGGAAGGTAAAGTACCTGCGCGGACTCGAAAACCTGGTGAAAGAATTTAACCTGGGTTGGAAAGCAAAATCGCTTAACCCTTGTCATGCACCAGAGCTGGTCGAAAATTACCGGGAACTCATGGAAGCCGACCTGCATGGAAAGAACATCGAGCCCATTGTTGAAGAAGACAGTTACGAGGCAGGCAATGTGAATGTGAATTCCTCCAATAGTGTATTGTTCGATAATCCCGGATATGCTGCATCGAAAACCATCCTGTTCCGGAAATACTGCAGTTTGCACCCCGATCAGATTTTACCCAAACTTGAATATTATCCCAATATTCCTTTTGCAGACAGCCTGATTACAGTTGCCGGTCACCTTTATCCTGACCAGTTGTATGATTATGCAGCGGCCACGCGTACACGCGTTGGACAAATGATTCGAAGGAACAATGACCCCATGATTAAAGCCATTGCCCAAATGGCGGGCAGCAAAAGCGGACGACTTTACTATCCATTTTTGGATGAAGTGTTGCATGACCGGATTTCAATTGATGAGATTTCGAAAGTGATGAACGACAGCATCCAGTACTACAAGTTGCTGGTGAGCACGCAAATTGGTTTCACCGACCGGATGCTTCGAAAAGATACGCCGATGGGCGCAAGAGAAATGGTGCGCATGCTGGAAAGAAAAGCGGAAGATCCATTTATCAATACCATCAACGCCCTGCACGACGCGCAGGATCCTATTCGCTTCAGAATCCTGGAACAATTAACACCACAGGAGCTGTATTATCTGATTGTGTTGCGGGAAGAAATTATTTATACGTCAAGTTACAAAGGCACTTACAACCGTATGATGCAGCGCATGAAAACGCCTGCAGGTGATAGTTTGTTGATGAGCGTGCGCTTCGACCGGTTTAAGAAATTTATTAAGATGGCGGCCGGCTACAACAAGCTGGATGAATTTCTGCGCACCATGCCGGATACCAGTGCCCAGCGTTTGATGCAGGCATTTGTACGCGGACTGGAGAAGACCGGCAACCTGGAAGAAGCGGTTGACGTTGCGGATTCCTATGGCAGTATCAACAATCCTTCCGTGAAGAAACTGATTGACCATGAAATTGAGAAAAACCTCGAGATCAGTGAGAAGAATGGCGACAAGCGAAGCATCACGATTTACAAGATTCTACAGACCATTTTTCAATCTTCGCAAGACAGTACCATCGATATATCGCAGAAACTCGGTATTCCACCCGTATACAAAGTGGATTATTCCAACCTCGCCGACGATAGTGGCCGGGTGGTGCAACTGGTATTTTTTTATGGCGACAAAGACGGGTTGGAGAGCTATGCGAATTTCATGAGCCTGTTCAACGGAAGTGGTGACTGGAAAATATCAAAGAACAAGGAGTGGACCGAAATCAAGAGCAGCCGTGGAAAGCCGGTGTGGATCTATGCAAATCTTCCACTCGATAATTCGAAAGGAAATGATCCCGATGAAAAAGCGCAGGAGCACCTGATTGAATACCTGGAAGCGAAAAAACTGAAGCCGACGATCGTTATACACCGCGGACATAGTTATCATGTGAAGTATACAATTAAGCAATTGCCGGCGTCGGCAAAGATTGTAATATTGGGGTCTTGTGGCGGCTATCACAACTTGGATGATGTGTTGCGGACTTGTCCGGATGCACATATTATTTCATCCAAGGAAGTAGGTACCAAATCGGTGAATGAACCCATTTTGCGGGCCATCAATGAAGACCTGCGCAATGGAAAAAATGTGGAATGGATACCGATGTGGAAGTCGCTGTCGGCGCAGTTTACAAGCGTTGAGGGCAAGGAAAGATTTGATAATTATATCCCGCCGCATAAAAATTTGGGCGCGCTGTTTTTGAAGGCGTATACCAGGGCGATGGGGCAATAACTTTTAGTTTGTGGTTTGTAGTTTGTGGTTTGTTGTTCAAACCTAAAACATCAAACCAAAGGAACTAACAACAAACCACAAACCACAAACAACAAACTGTTCTTTTGGCTTCTCCCATAAAAAAAATATTCGATTTTAGTTTACTTCGAAGAGTATTCCAATACGCTTCCCCTTATCGCCAACGATTTTGAATTTCTGTTATACTGGCTATTGTACTGGCTATTGTTGCGCCTGTGCGGCCCATGCTCATTCAATATACCATCAACAGTGTGTTGAAGGGCAGTTTTCCCAATTTGAGTATGCAGGTGAGTTTGCTGATTTGGGTTACGCTTTTTCAGATTGTTTTCCTGTTGGCGGAAACCGCACTCCGGTTTTACTTCTCATTTCTTACAGCCTGGCTGGGACAAACGGTGGTACGCGATCTTCGCGTTGCGGTATATAAAAAGATATTGAATCTAAACCTGTCACAATTCGATACCACGCCCATTGGAACGCTCACTACCCGTACCATCAACGACATTGAAGCCATCAATGATATTTTTTCGGAAGGGTTGATTCCCATCCTCGCCGACCTGCTCACCATTGTGGCCATACTGATCGCGATGATCGCCACCAACTGGCAGCTCACCGTCATCTGTTTGATTCCGCTGCCCATCATGCTGGTAGCTACTTATTATTTTAAGGAGAGTGTAAACAAATCATTTCATCGTGTACGCAATGCAGTTGCCCAGCTCAATGCATTCGTGCAGGAGCATATTACCGGTATGCTGGTAGTGCAGGCTTTCGCCGCCGAAGAGAGAGAGTTCGGGAAGTTCAAAAAAATAAACAAGGAGCATCGCAACGCGAATATCAACGCCATTTTCGCCTATTCGGTCTTTTTCCCGGTAGTGGAAATTGTGCTGGCTCTTTCAATGGGCTTGCTGGTTTGGTTTGCCGCGCGACAGGCCCTCAATTTGCCCCCGGAAAAAAGTACCGAGCTAATTGGACAGATCGTGTCTTTTACGCTCATGCTTAACCTGCTGTTCAGGCCCCTGCGTGTAATTGCCGATAAATTCAATGTGCTTCAAATGGGAATGGTGGCCAGCGAAAGGGTTTTCAAAGTACTCGACAACCCCGATCTCATCACCAACCAGGGCGAGTATGCGCCGCAACAGGCAGCCGGCCGTGTGGATTTCGAAAAAGTGTGGTTTGCCTATCACGACGAGCAATGGGTATTAAAGAATATTAGTTTCAATCTGGAACCCGGTAAAACCCTGGCTATTGTTGGGCATACCGGCAGTGGCAAGACCTCCATCATCAGTTTAATCAATCGGTTATACCATATTCAAAAAGGCGAAATCAGGATTGACGGGGTAAAGATTGAAGATTATAAATTGGATGACCTGCGGAATAAGATTGGAATCGTGTTGCAGGATGTGTTTCTTTTTTCCGGTTCTATTTATGAGAACGTCACCCTTCGCAACCCGGCTATCACCCGGGATGAGGTGGTCAACGTAGCGAAAATGATCGGCATGCACGATTTTATTATGGAATTGCCTGGAAATTATGATTACAATGTCATGGAAAGGGGATCAACCTTGTCGCTTGGTCAACGCCAATTGTTATCCTTTATCAGGGCGCTTCTTTATAACCCTGCCATCTTGATTCTTGACGAAGCCACTTCCTCCGTAGATACTGAAAGCGAATTGCTTATTCAGCACGCCACCGAAGCGTTGATTTCGGGCCGCACATCCATTATTATCGCGCACCGGCTTTCAACCATCAGGAAAGCGGATATTATAATGGTGCTGGACAAAGGCGAAATCAGGGAAATGGGTACCCATGAATCCCTGCTTGAAAAACAGGGATTTTATTACAGGCTCCACCAAATGCAGTTTGAAAAGCAAAGGGGCCGTTTCTACGCCTGAAATATTATAAAATCACGCTGCCCGATTTCGCAGTTTCCCCCCTCGCCCGTATCTTTGCGGCAAATTTCGGAATTGATATGCCCCTAAGATGCTTTAAATCTTTACTGGTACTGGGTTTCAGCGTATGCATGATATTTATATCTAATATATCATTGGCCCAGGAAAAGCATCCTGAATCCGAGCCTGCTAAGAAGAAGAAAATCGACCCCGCCAAGATCATTTTGGAACACGTTGGCGATGGCCACGAATTTCACTTCTTCAGCTTCAACGAGAAGCATTTCACCATTCCCCTGCCCGTTATTCTTTATTCTTCTGAGAAGGGGTTTTCGGTATTTATGTCTTCCAGGTTCCACCATGGCAATGAAGCCTACCAGGGATATCGTTTGCTGAACGAAAAATTCGCAGAAGAGCATCACCTGGCAGAAATGAAAGACGCAAAAGGCAAGCCGCTGTATGCCGAGGGAAAGATTTACGCTGTAGATGAAAGCGGTATGCCCCAGTTGGGAACCAGGGTATTGGATTTGTCTATTACCCGCAACGTAACCCAGATGTTATTGTCACTGGTGTTGCTGATTTGGCTCATGACCGGTGTGGCACGCCAGTATACGAAAGGAAAGGGTAGGACTTCAGCACCGTCAGGATTTCAAAATGCTGTTGAACCGGTGATCACTTTTGTGCGTGATGAAGTAGGCAAACCCAATTTGGGTGCGCACTACAAGGGATATATGCCCTACCTGCTGACCGTTTTCTTTTTCATACTCATCAATAACCTCATTGGTTTGATACCGGGCACGGCCAACGTAACCGGCAACATCGCTTTTACAGCGGTGTTGGGTGTTATCTCTTTCATTGTTATCATGTTCAACACCAACAAACATTTCTGGGGACATATTTTCAATCCACCTGTACCTATGGGTGTAAAGCCCATCCTGGTGCCGGTTGAAATTTTGGGCATTTTTACCAAGCCCTTCGCCCTTATCATTCGTCTTTTCGCGAACATGATTTCGGGGCACATCATCATCCTGAGCTTTATTAGTTTGATTTTTATATTCGGTGCCATGAATACGGCGCTTGGTTGGGGTACATCGCCATTCTTTATCATCATGGCAGTATTCATTTATATGATTGAAGTGCTGGTGGCCTTTATACAGGCATACATTTTCGCGAACCTGACAGCTGTATTCATTGGGCAGGCATTTGAGGGAGGACACAAAGACACCGATGGCCATGCAGAGGCCGCAGTTATTTAGGCTAGTATTTTTTATCAATAAAAACAAGAATCATGAGCGTATTGTCAGTTTTGTTGGAAGCACAACCAGGATTTGGTGCCATTGGTGCCGGCCTTGCTGCTATCGGCGCCGGTATTGGTGTGGGTAGCATTGGTAAGGGAGCGGTAGAAGCCATTGCGCGTCAGCCGGAAGCTACCAATGACATTCGTGCCAACATGATCCTCGCTG
>Ga0105249_10004480_pt1 | contig 12075 bp, 8 predicted proteins | sample KBSS44metaG_FD_81522 | JGI IMG/M metagenome (GOLD analysis project Ga0105249, IMG submission 81522) | Switchgrass rhizosphere microbial communities from Kellogg Biological Station, Michigan, USA - KBS S4-4 metaG | ecosystem: Host-associated > Plants > Roots > Rhizosphere > Soil | place... | reverse complement strand
GCGACCGGCCAGGAACGCAGCCGCCTCACCGGCCACACCGGCTCGGTGGTGGCGGTGGCGGTCTCGCCGGATGGGACCTGGATCGCCACCGGCAGCGACGACCGGACGGTGCGGGTCTGGGACGTCGCGACCGGCCAGGAACGCAGCCGCCTCACCCGCCACACCGGCTGGGTGCGGGCGGTGGCGGTCTCGCCGGATGGGACCTGGATCGCCACCGGCAGCGACGACCAGACGGTGCGGATCTGGGACCTGTCTCGTCGGTCGTGCGTGGCAATGATGCGCGTCGACCGCGGCTTGGCTTGCTGTGCGTGGATCGCCGGGGCTGATCTGCTCACAACCGCGGGAGGCGGAGGAATCTACCTATTCAACGTCCTTCGCGACGCGGCATAAGGGACGCCGCGGAGGCGAATGTAGTCGTCCGGCCCCGCTGCGGTCCGCTACCGGCTCCCACCGACCCAGCGCGAGATGATGCCCGACGTGGCATGTAGCGGCCCCTTGACGTGCATCAGACCCAGAAGCGGCCGTGTGTACAACCCCGGGCGGCTCGCCGCGCAGTAGGTGAACGCGGCCGAGCAGTGTCCGTAGGCGCTTGGCGACATCGGGGGGTACCAGTGGTGCGGCGTCCACGGCCTTGCGGATGGCTTCGCGCTGAGCGGCCAGAAGGGCGCGGTCACGCGAAGGTCGTGTGGGGAGTCGAGGGTGTCGTGGTCGGCCGGTTCCGGCGTTGGTGCGGGGTGGGGCGGTCACCGTGGGCTCCCTCTCGGCGCCGTGCGGGGTGCTGCGGCATCCGTCGGGAGTCCCAGGGAACGGACCACCGACCCCATATGATCATCTACGTCCCGCGCCCGAGGCCCGAGGTAGAGGCATGCCTAGCCACCTTCCCGCGAGACGCGCAAGGATGGATCTTGAGAGCGTAGCCTCATGTACCGGGATACCCTGGTGCTTGCAGGGCAAGCGTGCTGCAAGCGCAGGTCAGCGGCCTAGTGTCGCCAGAACTCCCAATTCAGATGTGCGCACAACCCGACTTGCACGCCCGGCCCAGCGGCGCACGGCGCGGCAGCGACCCCGCTCGCTCCAGCAAGCGTGAGCAAGCGTTTCGGCAAGCACCTCGGGGGTGTCACGGCACGGGGGTGCAACTGCGCAGGTACGCCATCAGCTACCCGATCTGTGGGCCGCGAGCCGAGACGGCGCGGGGGAGGTGTGACGGGTAACCCGGACGGCGAGGACTGGCGCCGAAACCGGCCTTACGGGCGGCGACGGCCCCGCGCGGGCGTCACCCGCTACACCTGACCGCCGCCCGGCCCTTTCGGACGCCGGCGCCGAGCGACAACCACAGTTGCCGGAACCGCCATCCGCACCGAAACGGTGCCCCGAGATTCCCTGCTTGCTCCAGCAAGCGCGAGCAAGCGTTTCGGCAAGCACCTCGGGGGTGTAACGGCGCGGCGGTGGTGCAACTGCAAAGTCACACCCCCGGTCACGGTCCCATAGGCCGTGAGCTGGGACGATACGGAGGTGTAACGGGTAACCCGAACGGCGAGGATGGCACCGAAACCGGCCCACCCGGGGCCGCGACGGCCCCAGGTGGCGTTACCGGTTACGCCGGGGAGGACTCTAGGCGACTCGGCACGCACGGCTACCCCGCGCCGAGCAAGTGCAAGTCCTCCGGGACATGCGTGTGCACAACCCGCCTTGCAACGTCCCTTCCCGAAGCGAAGCGAGGGAAGGGGCCGGAGCGCGGCGTCCGGACGGAGCGGACCAATGTCACAGCAAACCGGTCTGTTACGGCTGACCTGCCGGGCAGATTGCGTTGAGAGCGCTGCAGTCACGCCGGTTCGGGTCTCGTTAACTTGATAGTTACATAACGGTCATTATGTGGCAAGCGGGAAACGTTTCCTCAGCACTTCATAACATCCGCTATCCAGTGTGGCCCGATAACGCTACCGTGCGTTGACTTTCGTGCTTCGGGGGAAATGTTTAATTTCGCCTGCCCTGGAGGTGGTTCGTGGCGGTGCCGGTACAGGTGGAGCCAACCGACCTGACACCAGGGCCGCCGCCGGCCAAGCCGGTAGCCGGGCGATCGCTCTGGCGGATCGCCTGGTCGCGGTTGCGCAGAGACAAGATCGCTCTGGCCAGCGCGGCCTTCGTCGTGTTCGTCGTGCTGGTCGCCGTGCTCGCGCCCGCGCTGACCGCGCTCGTCGGAACGAACCCCGACGAGCCGAACTACGGCCTGCTCGACCCGAACACAGCCCTGCCGGCGGGTTCGTTCGGCGGCATGAGCGCCCAGCACCCCTTCGGCGTGGAGCCGCTCAGTGGGCGCGACGTCTTCGCCCGGGTCGTGTACGGCGCCCGCGTCTCGCTGCTGGTCGCGTCGCTGGCGACCCTGCTCTCGGTCGTCCTCGGCACCGTGATGGGCCTGATCTCCGGCTACGTGGGCGGCTGGGTCGGCGGGCTGATCGCCCGGCTGATGGACCTGCTGCTGGCCTTCCCGCTGTTGCTGTTCGCGATCGCGATCGTCGCGGTCATCCCGGACAGCGCCTTCGGGCTCAACGGCAACACGCTGCGGCTGCTCATTCTGGTGTTCATCATCGGGTTCTTCAGCTGGCCGTACATCGGCCGGATCGTCCGGGGCCAGGTGCTGTCGCTGAAGGAGAAGGACTTCGTCGTCGCCGCGCGGGGCAGCGGCGCCGGACCGATCCGGATCATGGTGCACGAGCTGCTGCCGAACCTGGTCGCGCCGATCCTCGTCTACACCACCCTGCTGATCCCCACGAACATCCTTTTCGAGGCCGCGCTGTCCTACCTCGGCGTGGGCGTGAAGCCGCCGACCTCGTCCTGGGGAGACATGCTCTCGACCGCCGCGGGTGGGCTGTTCAGGGTCGATCCGACGTTCATGGTCGTGCCGGGTGTGGCGATCTTCCTGGCCGTGCTGGCTTTCAACCTGCTCGGCGACGCGCTGCGGGACGCCTTCGACCCCAGAGGCGGCGGCTGACCGCCCCGTAGGCGGCTACCAGGGACCCGGCAGGGCCAGCAGATCGGCGCAGGAACACATCGGCCTACCTGGCATGGCGGCGAGACCCGGCGTACCCGCCACTCGACCCGGATCCTCCCCGCAACGGCGCGGGCCGGCTCCGAACCACGGACCAACCCTCGGACACGACCCCGGGGCAGCACCGCACACGAAGAGGGGAACCGGATGAGAAAACACTCGGTCTGGATAAAGGCCGGCGTCCTCGTCGCGGCCGGTGGCCTGGTCCTGGCCGCCTGCGGCGGCGGAGACGACGGCTCCGGCGCCGCGGGCGGCGCCACCACGTCGGCCGCCTCAGGCCTCCCGGTGACGACGGACCAGCTGTTCTACCCGTCGGACAAGAAGGGCGGGACGCTCAAGGCGCTGTCCAGCGGCGACTGCGACTCGTGGGACCCGGCGCGGATCTACTACGCGTCCTGCTGGGACCAGCAGCGCTGGTTCGCCCGCACGCTGCTGACCTACGAGCCCAAGCCGAACTCGGCCAAGCTCGTGCCGGACCTCGCGAGCGAGGTCCCGACGTCTCCCGACGGCGGGAAGACGTGGACCTACAAGCTCAAGAGCGGCATCAAGTTCGAGGACGGGACCGAGATCACGTCCAAGGACATCAAGTACGGCATCGAGCGGTTCTTCGCCCAGGACGTCATCAACGGCGGTCCGACGTTCGTCATCGACAGCCTCCAGACCGACCCCGAGTACCCGGGCCCCTACAAGGACACCAGCCCGGACAAGCTCGGCCTCACGTCCGTCGAGACGCCGGATGACAAGACCCTTGTCTTCCACCTGAAAAAGGCGTTCACGGACTGGAACTACATCATGGCCCAGCCGGGGTCCTCGCCCGTGCCGCAGGCCAAGGACACCGGTGACAAGTACACGTCGCACCCGGTGGCGTCCGGCCCGTACAAGTTCGACAAGTACGTGCCGAACCAGTCGCTGACCCTGGTCCGCAACGACCAGTGGGACCAGTCGACCGACGAGGTCAACAAGGCGCTCCCGGACAAGATCGAGATCACGATGGGTCTCGAGGCCGCCGAGATCGACAACCGGCTGATGTCCGGTGACGCCGACATCTTCCTCGACCAGACGGGCACGGACGTCGCGGCGAAGACCCAGCTCCTCGCCGACCCGGCGCTCCGCAAGGCCCGCACCACCGTCGACTTCACCGGCTTCCTGCGCTACCTGAGTGTTGCCACCACCGTGAAGCCGTTCGACAACGTCCACTGCCGCCTCGCGGTCGCCTACGCGGTCAACAAGCAGGGCCAGGTGGCGGCGCGCGGTGGCCCCACAGCCGGCGAGCCCGCGACGACGATGCTTCCGCCCACCGTTTCCTACTACCAGAAGTTCGACCTCTTCCCGACGCCGAACAACGCGGGCGACCTCACCAAGGCCAAGGACGAGCTGAAGGCCTGCGGCCAGCCGAACGGGTTCTCGACGAAGATCACCGTCCGGAGCAACCGGCCGCTGGAGGTAAACCAGGCGACCGCGCTCCAGGCGGACCTGAAGAAGATCGGCATCAACGCGTCGGTCGAGAAGTTCGACTCCTCGCAGTACTTCTCGGCCGTGATCGGCATCCCGAAGAACGTGCAGGAGAAGGGTTATGGCCTGCACATCACCGCGTGGGGCCCGGACTGGCCCTCGGCCTACGGCTTCTTCAGCTCCATCGTCGACGGCCGGAAGATCCTGCCCCAGGGCAACAGCAACTACGCCGAGCTCAACGACCCGACGGTGAACAAGGGCATCGACGACGGCCTGGCCGCCACCGACGACGGCGCCGCACAGGCCGCGTGGACCTCGGTCGACAAGGGCGTCGTCCAGTCCGGCGCCTACGTCCCGCTGATCTACGACAGGGCGATGAACCTCTACAGTGACCGGATCACGAACCTCTTCTACTCCCCCGGCTACAACATGATGAGCTTCGCCGCGCTGGGTGTCGTGCGGTAACGGTCGCGACGCAAGCAAGCAAGTCCCGGCTCCGGCTGGTCCTGAGAGCAACGCCGTAAGTCCGGCCGCCGGGTGGGCGATCCCGTCCACCCGGCGGTCGCGTGCGCGGCGGCGCAACACCCCCCGAGACGCTGACAGAAGCGGAGGCCATCCGGACATGGCTGGATTCGTGATCCGCCGGGTGCTCGGCGGGATCGTGGTCCTCTGGCTCATCAGCGTCATCACGTTCCTGCTGTTCTTCCTGGTGCCGAAGACACTGGGCTCGAACCCGGCGGTGCTGTTCGCCGGCCGGGCGCCGAGCGAGGCCGCCATCGCCGGCGTGACGAAGAAGCTGGGCCTCGACCAGCCGCTGGTCGTTCAGTACTGGCACTTCCTGAAGGGAATCTTCGTCGGCCGGCACTTCGATGCCGGGCCGGACAAGACTTGGTGCCCCCCGCCCTGCTTCGGGTACTCGTTCAAGAACAGCGAGCCGGTCTGGACGGAGATCACCCGGGCGCTGCCGATCACCGTCTCGCTGGCGTTCGGAGCCGCCGTGCTCTTCCTGGTCTCCGGCGTCGGCGTCGGCATCGTCTCGGCGCTCAACCGGGGCCGGCTCGTCGACCGGGCGGCGATGACCGTCGCGCTCGGCGCCGTCTCGCTGCCGGTCTACTTCACGGGCCTGGTCCTGCTGCTGCTGGTCAGCTACCAGTGGCGGCTATTCCCGAACATCCATTACGTGGCGTTCCTGGATAGTCCCCTGCTCTGGGCACGCAATCTGTTGCCCGCGTGGATCGTGCTCGCCTTCCTGTACTCCGCGATGTACGCCCGGCTGACCCGGGCGAGCATGCTCGACGTTCTCGGTGAGGACTACATCCGCACCGCCCGGGCCAAGGGCCTGCCGGAGCGCACCGTCGTCGGCAAGCACGCGCTGCGCGCCGCGCTGACCCCGGTGATCACGATCTTCGGCCTCGACCTCGGCTCGCTGCTCGGCGGCGCCGTGCTGACGGAGACCACCTTCGGCTTCCGCGGGCTCGGGAAGACATCCATCGAGGCCATCTCGACCGGGGACCTGCCGACCATTCTCGGCGTCACCATCTTTGCGGCGGCCTTCGTGGTGCTCGCGAACATCCTCGTCGACGTGTTCTATGCCGTCGTCGACCCCCGGGTGCGCCCGACATGACCGGAGCCCCAGCAACGGCGGCCACACGACCAAGCTTTGACTGGACGGGGGGAGCGCGATGACCACGGAGCCCGAGTCGGCGGTCGCCGCGGACTCGGCGGGTGCCACGGCTGCCAAGGAGAACCAGCCGTATCTCGACGTGCGGGACCTACGGGTGACATTCCGCACGGACGACGGCGACGTGCACGCCGTCAACGGGCTGTCGTTCGGCCTAGAGCGCGGCAGGACCCTCGGCATCGTCGGGGAGTCGGGCTCGGGCAAGAGCGCGGCGAGCCTGGCCGTGATGGGCCTGCAGCGCGGCCGGCGCACCACCGTGTCCGGTGAGATCTGGCTTGACGGCGAGAACCTGGTGACCGCCTCTGCCGAGCGGGTCCGGTCGTTGCGGGGCCGGGAGATGGCGATGATCTTCCAGGACCCGCTGTCGGCCATGCACCCGTACTTCAAGGTCGGTGACCAGATCATCGAGGCGTACCGGGTGCACCACGACGTCTCCAAGAAGGCGGCGAAGACGCGGGCCGTCGAGCTGCTCGACCGGGTCGGCATCCCGGACGCGCGCCGCCGGGTCGACAGCTACCCGCACGAGTTCTCCGGTGGCATGCGCCAACGCGCCATGATCGCGATGGCGCTGTCGTGTGACCCGTCGCTGCTCATCGCCGACGAGCCGACCACCGCCCTCGACGTGACCGTCCAGGCCCAGATCCTCGACCTGCTGAACGACCTGCAGAAGGAGTTCAACTCGGCGATCATCATCATCACCCATGACCTGGGGGTGGTGGCCGAGATCGCCGACGAGGTGCTGGTGATGTACGCGGGCAACGCCGTCGAGCACGGGGGAGTGCAGGAGATCTTCAGCGCGCCGCAGCACCCCTACACCTGGGGCCTGCTGTCGTCGATCACCCGGCTCGACCGGACGCGTGCCGACCGGCTGCGCGCCGTGCCGGGCAACCCGCCGAGCCTCATCGCCGTGCCGGCCGGCTGCCCGTTCCACCCCCGCTGCCAGTACGCCGACCTCGCCGGCCCGGCGACGCGCACCGAGCGGCCTACGCTGGAGACGGTGGCACCCGGCCACCGGGTGGCCTGTCACCTGCCGGCCGAGGCCCGCGTCCGGATCTTCCGCGAGGAGGTGGCTCCCAGCCTGTGAACGGCCACGACACGACGGGCCCGTCGCCCGCCGGCGGCGCCCCTGCGGAGACGTCCGCGCCGTCCCTGGTGAAGCCGGACCTGCGGCACGCCAGCGCGCCAGCGGCGGTGGTCGCCGACACCGCGGCCGAGGCCGAGGCCGCCGCCGCCACGGCCGCGTCGGCCGAGGCGGACGGTGACGCGCTGGTGCGGGTCACCGGGCTGAAGGTGCACTTCCCGGTCACCCAGGGCGCGCTGGTCGCCCGCAAGGTCGGCGCGGTGCGCGCCGTCGACGGGCTGGACTTCGCGATCCGCCGCGGCGAGACGCTGGGCCTGGTCGGCGAGAGCGGCAGCGGCAAGAGCACCACCGGCCGGGCGATCGCGCGGCTGCTGGAGCCGACCGGTGGCAAGGTCGAGTTCGACGGGCGTGACATCACCCACCTGTCCGCCAGGTCGATGCGGCCGCTGCGCCGGGACATCCAGATGATCTTCCAGGATCCGTACACGTCACTGAACCCGCGGCACACCGTCGGATCGATCATCGCTGCACCGCTGAAGATCGTCGGCGACCTGTCGGGTGACGCCCTGCGGGCCCGCGTCCGGGAGCTCCTGGAGCTCGTCGGCCTGTCTCCCGAGCACCTCAACCGCTACCCACACGAGTTCTCCGGCGGCCAACGCCAGCGCATCGGCATCGCGCGGGCGCTCGCCACCGACCCCAAGCTGGTGATCGCCGACGAGCCGGTCTCCGCGCTCGACGTGTCCGTGCGCGCCCAGGTCGTGAACCTGCTCGGCGACCTGCAGTCCGAGCTCGGCCTGACCTACCTGTTCATCGCCCACGATCTGTCGGTGGTGCGCCATATCAGCGACCGGGTCGCCGTGATGTACCTTGGCACGATCGTAGAGATGGCCGACCGGGCCGGCATGTACGAGCATCCGCTGCACCCGTACACGCATGCCCTGCTGTCGGCCGTCCCGGTACCAGACCCGGCGAAGCAACACCGGCGGGAGCGGATCCTGCTGCGGGGTGACCCACCGACCCCGCTCAACCCGCCCGCCGCGTGCCGGTTCAACCCACGTTGTTGGAAGGCCGAGGACGTGTGCAGGACGGTGGAGCCGCCGCTGGTCGAAATCCAGCCGGGCCACCAGGTCGCCTGCCACTTCCCCGAGGAGCGGGAGCTGGTCTAGATGGAGATCGCGCTGTCCATCGTCGTGATCATCACGAGTGTGATCCTCGTGTTGCTGGTGCTGCTGCACCGGGCGAAGGGCGGCGGCCTGTCGACGCTGTTCGGCGGCGGTGTCTCGTCGTCGCTCGGCGGTTCGTCGGTGGTCGAGAAGAACCTCGACCGGCTGACCATCGCCGTCGGGTCGATATGGATCATCGGCATCATCGGGCTCGGTCTGCTGCTGAAGAGTTGAGCCTGCGCCGCGCCGCCGGCCGGTTGGTCCACCGGCCGGCCGCCCGTCTCGTCCCCGCCCTCGCCGCGGCGCTGGCCGCCGTCCTGTCCGTGGCGGGCTGCAGCGGCTCCTCCGGCCAGCCGGTCACGCCGGCGTCGGTGAGCCCGTCGACGGCCACGACCACGAAGCCCGCCGACAAGCCGGGCGGCACCCTGCAGCTGGTGACCGCCACCATGCCCACCGGCGACCCGGGCTGGGCGACGACGACCGCGGACCGGGCGCTGGCCCGGCTGCTCAGCCGGACGCTGTACGCCTACCCGTCCGACGCGGACGTCGACAACGCCATCGTCCCGCGCCCCGACCTCGCGAGCGGGGCGCCGGAGGTCACCGAGGACCGCACCGTCTACCGGGTGCGGCTGCGTCCGTCGGCGCGCTGGGACACGCCGGTGCCGCGACGGATCACGGCCTCAGACGTGGCCCGCGGGATCAAACGGCTGTGCGCCCCGCCGGCCCCGTCCCCGCTGCGCGGCTACTTCGCGGCGACCATCGTCGGGTTCAACGACTACTGCACTGCGCTGTTCACCAAGCCGATCGACCAGGTGAAGGATTTCATCGAGAGCGAGTCGCCGGCCGGCATCCAGGTGATCAACGACACCGACATCGCGTTCCACCTCATCGAGCCGTCCAACGACTTCGTCGACGTCCTCGCGCTGCCCGCGACGGCACCGGTGCCCTACGAGGCGCTGGACTACCTGCCGAACTCGGCCGACTACCTGGCCAACCTGGTCTCCGACGGGCCCTACCGGATCGAGTCGACCAGCAACGGGACGTACCACCTGTCCGTCAACAGCGAGTGGAACTCCTCGATCGACTTCATCCGCCGCGGGCTGCCAGACCACATCGAGATCCACACCGGGGTGGACGCCGCGACCGCGCAGGCCGAGATCGAGGCCGGCAAGGCGGACATGACGCTGGACGCCACCGTACGGCTGGATCGCGCCATCGCCCTGAAGCAGGCGAACGACCCCAGGCTGGCGGTGCCGACGACCGGGTCGACGGTGCTGCTGGCCGTCGCCCGGCACGGCCCGGCGGCGGCCGCCCTCGACGACCAGGCCGTCCGGGAGGCCCTGGCGACCTGCATCGACCGGATCGCGGTGGTCAGGGCGCTCGGCGGGCCGCCGTTCGCCACAGCCGCGACCCAGCTCCTCCAGCCGACGATGACGGGCTACAGCCCGCTGGACCCCTTCCCGACCCCGTCCGGCGCGGGCGACGCCACCCGATGCGGCCAGGGCCTCGCGAACGCCCCGGGCGGCCCGGTGAGCTCGCTGTCCCTGCTCACCTCCGACAGCCCGCGCGACGCGGTCGTCACCTCGGCGCTGGTCGAGACGTTCGCCAAGGTCGGCGTGAGGCTGGACGTCCAGGCGCGTGCGGCGGCCGACTTCCCGACGGCCGCCGTCAGCCCGCAGGCGCAGACCTGGGACCTGGCGCTGACGACCATCACGCCGCTGTGGTTCCGCGACGCGGGACGGACGGTATTCCAGCCACTGCTCGACCCGAACTGGGTCGGTCAGCGGCCGGCCGACGGCGGCTACGACGCGACCGACGTGCTGGCGACCATGGGGCTCGCGCTGCGGACGACCAGCGAGACGGTACGCGCCGGGGCATGGGCCGACCTCGAGTCGACGATGCTGCGCGACGTCGCCGTCATCCCGCTGGCCACCGTCGTCGAGCCGCGTTTCCACAGCACCGCGGCGCTGTCGTTCACGCTTGTCCCGTCGATTGGCACTGGCGACCCGGGGAACATTTCTCTCGGCCGTGCCTGAATCCCGTCCGGTCCCGCCAGGCCAGGAGGGCCCCGGACCGGCCCCGTTCGGGGCCCTGCCTGGGCCATCCGGGCGGGCCGGTGGGTCGCGGAATCCCCCGGTGCGTCACGTGGTGGCCACCGCGTCCTACACTCGCCCCAGAGCGAACCGGGTTATACCTGGTCCGACGTCTGACACATCTGAGGTCGGTTCGATGGCTGGCGCCGGACTGGCCTGGCTGGTACTGACTGGCCGACCGGCGCCGGCTTGACCGGCGCCGAGCAGTTGGCTGGCACTGAGCAGAAGGAGTACGCGGACCGTGGCAGGTGGCAACGCCATCCGGGGGAGCCGGGTCGGGGCGGGACCGATGGGAGAGACCGAGCGAGGCGAGACGGCCCCGCGGCAGCGGATCTCCTTCTGGTGCGCGAACCAGCACGAGACGCGTCCGTCGTTCGCCGCGGATGCCGCGGTCCCCGATACGTGGGACTGCCCGAGCTGCGGCTACCCGGCCGGTCGGGACCGGGACAACACCCCGGCGCCGCCGAAGATCGAGCCGTACAAGACCCACCTCGCCTACGTCCGCGAGCGGCGCAACGAGAAGGACGGCGAGGCGATCCTCGCCGAGGCGCTCGCCAAGCTCCGGGGATCCGCCACCTCGTCCTGACAGGGCCCTGAGACCGACACGGTCCTTGGACTGTCGCAGTCCTGAGACGAACCCGCCGCCGCCGCGGCGACGGCTGCGGCGGCGGCCCATACCCGGCGCCGAGGCGATTTGGGGATGTCCCGGAACCCATCGGGCCAACCGGCTACGCTTCGCTCAACCTGGGCCACGGCCCGTGCGTTGCGTGAGAGCGGATCGACGGGCAGGCGGGATGGGGAGCGAAGCCAGCGCCGCGGCCGGTGGGCGCGGACAGGCCGCGGGCCAGTCCGGGCAGGCGGGGTTCGTCGGCCGGCTGATCGCGGGGCGGTACCGGCTGGCGGGGCTCATCGGCGTCGGCGCGATGGGGGCCGTGTGGCTCGCCCGCGACGAGCTGCTGGACGTGGACGTCGCCGTCAAGGAGATCAGGCCGCCGTTCGCGCCCGACCCGGCTGCCGGAGCCGGCGGGCCCGCGGGGACCGCTGCGCCCGTCAGCGAGGACGCCGACGGCTGGGTGCGCTCGTCCGCCGTCTGGGTGGCGCAGGCGCTGCGTGAGGCGCGCAACGCCGCCCGGCTGCGGGCCAACCCGCATGTGGTGACGGTCCACGACGCCGTCGTCGACGGCGGCGCGCCGTGGATCATCATGGAAGCGGTGGCCGCCCGCTCGCTGCAGGAGGCGGTCGAGGACGACGGCCCGCGCCCCCTCGCCGAGGTCGCCCGGATCGGGCTGGCGGTGCTCGACGCGCTGGTCGCCGCGCAGCGGCTCGGCGTCGTCCACCGGGACGTCAAACCGTCCAACATCCTGCTCGCGCACGACGGCCGGGTGCTGCTGACCGACTTCGGGATCGCGGCCTCGGATGCCGATCCGACACTGACCCAGCCCGCCGACGGGGACCTGCCCAGCGGCACGCCCGCCTACATGGCACCCGAACGGCTGCGCGGCGGCCCGACGACGCTCACCGCCGACCTGTTCGCCCTCGGTGCCACCCTGCTGTTCGCG
>Ga0105249_10004473_pt1 | contig 12084 bp, 12 predicted proteins | sample KBSS44metaG_FD_81522 | JGI IMG/M metagenome (GOLD analysis project Ga0105249, IMG submission 81522) | Switchgrass rhizosphere microbial communities from Kellogg Biological Station, Michigan, USA - KBS S4-4 metaG | ecosystem: Host-associated > Plants > Roots > Rhizosphere > Soil | place... | reverse complement strand
GCCGGTGGACGCGGACGATCTTGGCGGCCAGGTCCTCGCCCGTCGGCGTGAGGGTGACGCTCCGGTCGGTTCCGATCTCGACGAAGCCGTCGCGGGCCAGCCGCTGCAGCGTCACCGTGACCGTGGGCGCGCTCACCCCCAGCCACTCGGCGAGGCGCCCCGGTCGGACCCGTCCCTCCTCCTGCCGGATGTAGAAGATCGTCTCGGCGTAGTGCTTGACCGTCTCCGAGCGGACCGCGCGCTCCAGCGGGGTGGAGGGCTTGGGTGCGCGGGCGGCCGGGCCAGCCATGCGCGAATCGTAGCCGGGCCGGCGTTCGCGGGGCGGTGCCTTGACGCTTCGACGCGTCTAAGCCTAGAGTTCCCCATCGCGAAGGTCGGATTCGAGCGGGGAACTCGGAGGGCACGGGATGAGCACGTGGCAGACGGTCGCCCTGGGGGCGGTGGCGGGGTTCACGATCTTCCTCGGGCTCCCGCTCGGCCGTCTGAGGGGCGGGAGCCTCGGGCTCAAGACCTTCCTCAGCGGCCTGTCGGCCGGCATCCTGGTCTTCCTCCTGTTCGACGTGCTTGCACACGCGACCGAACCGGTCGAGGAAGCGGTGGTCGACGGGGCCTGGGGCGAACTGGTCGCCGTCGGTCTCGTCTACGTCGCGGGTCTGGGCGTCGGTCTCCTCAGCCTCCCGTACTTCTTCCGGTTCACCCTCCATCGAGCGCGCGGGGCGAGCCTCGGGCCGGGTGCGATGGCGGTCGCCGAGATCGGTCTGACGCCGGATCGCGAGGCCCTGCGCCTCGGCATGACGATCGCGGTCGGGATCGGCCTGCACAACTTCTCCGAGGGTCTCGCGATCGGTCAGGCGGCCAACGCGGATGAGATCTCACTGGCGGTCCTGCTCGTGGTCGGCTTCGCGCTGCACAACGCCACCGAGGGGTTCGGGATCGTCGGGCCGCTCGCCGGCGCCGGGGTCCAGGCGACCTGGAGATGGCTCCTTCTGGCGGGCCTCGTCGCCGGTGGTCCGACCTTCCTCGGGACGATCGTCGGAACGGCCTTCAGCTCCGAGTACGTGTTCGTCGGCTTCCTGGCGCTCGCCGCGGGAGCGATCCTGTACGTGATCGGGGAGCTGTTCGCGAGCGGGCGGCGCCTCTCGTGGATCCTCACGCTATGGGGCGTGCTCGGCGGGTTCCTGCTCGGCCTGGCGACCGATCTGGTGATCGAGGCGGCGGGCGGCTAGCCCGGGCACACCCTCACGGTTGACCACCGTCGTCCATCGTAAGAGGGTGCGAGCGTGGTCCGTCGCGTTCCGGTCGTGGTCCGCGGGCTTCGAGGCGATGGGCGTGTCGCGCGCTGAACACCCGGACATCGCCGAGAGCTCGGGCGCGAGCTCGGATCCATCGGGCGGAGGCGGCGAGCCACCGACGCTGGCGTCGTTCTTCGGTCGGCGGATGCTGTTCGGCGTGGTCGGCGTGGTCCTCGTCGTCGGCTCCGTCGCGGTCGCGTCGAGGTCCGACGCCGAGGCGATCGTTCCTCCTCTCATCGGCGTGCGGGTCGATCCTCAGCTCGACACGTTGCGGCTCCGGCTGGAGGCGGCCGATCTCGCGCTCGGCGACGTCACCGTGGGCCGGTGCCCCGAGTTCGACATCCCCGGAGCCTCGCTCGAGCAGCTCCCGGGCACGATCATCGGGCAGCACCCGAGCGGGGGAGCGAGCGTCGTCACGTCCACCGCCGTCGACGTGACCGTGTGCCTCCCCGAGACGGGCTCCGGCGCCGCCTGATCGCCGGGACCGCCGGCCGCGCCACGGTAGGCTGCAACGATGCGATGGGTCGCGCTCCCGGCGGGCATCGTGATCCTCCTGTGGACGCTGCTCGACGTCTTCCGGACCCTCGTCATGCCGCGAGCGGCGCGCGGCCGGTCACGCCTCAGCCGGATCCTGTTCCGAGTGTTCTGGCGTCCGTGGAGATGGGTCGGCGTGCGCCGCAAGACGATCCAGGCCCGCGAACGGGTCCTGGCCGGGGCGGCGCCCTTCTTCTTCTTCCTCCTGTTGGTCGGCTGGGTGTCCTTCGCGCTGCTGGGCTACGCCCTGATCCTGTGGAGCCCCGCGTTCGTGGACGGGATCGAGCGCGGCGGTGACTCGTTCTCGGACGCCCTGTACGTCGCCGGTTCGTCCTTGTTCACGCTCGGGTTCGGCGGCGACGTCACCGGGGCGACGCGAGCCGTCGTGGTGGCCGCGGGGGCGACCGGGCTCGGGCTGTTCGCCGTGGTGATCGCGTACCTCCCGGTGCTGTACCAGGCCTTCAACCGCCGCGAGGTCGGCGTGCTGCTGCTCGACGCTCGGGCCGGGTCTCCTCCGTCCGGTCCTGAGCTCCTCCATCGGATGGGGAGCGCGGGGGTCGCCTCATCGTTGCCGGACCTGTTCGCGGAGTGGGAGCGATGGGTGGCCGACGTCCTCGAGACCCACATGTCCTACCCGTTGCTCACCGTGTTCCGTTCGCCGCACGACAACACTTCGTGGATCACGTCGCTCGGCTCGGTGCTCGACGCGGCGACGCTCATCATCACCTCCGTGGACGACGAGCCCGACGAGCGCGCGAAGCTCCTGTACGGGACGGGCGTCCACGCGGTGGAGGACCTCTTCTACTACCTGCGGCTCACGGAGCGCGAAGCGGTGATCCAGCGGGACGAGTTCGAGGACGTCCTGGACGACATGAAGGAGGACGGCTTCGTGGTGCGTCCCCTCGACGAGGCCTACGAGCGCTTCACGGAGAAGCGGGCGAAGTACGCGCCGCGGTTGGACGCGATCGCCGTGCTGCTGGCCGCGCCGCCGGGTCTGTGGATCGGCGACCGCTCCTTCCTCGGGGCGCGCACCTCGCACTGAGGTGCGGTGCGGCCAACGACCCCTACGGGCCGAGCTGTTGCACCCACTCCCGCAGGCGCGGGAGGTGCTCCGCGTAGTGCTCGGGGCCGGCCTTGTCGATCCACCGGTCGGCCTCGGGTGAGTGCTGAGGGAGCGACCCCCAGGCGCGCAGCATGCGGTTGCGGGCGGTGATCGCCTGCGCTCGCACGTCGGGATACGCGGTGTCGTGCAACGAGTCGAAGAACGTCTTGTTCATCGCGTCTATGTCGATCTCCTCGGGCCGGTAGGTCCCGAACCTGATCTGCTCCAGGACGGCGCCCGCCTCGGCCAGCCAGCTCCCGATGTGGGCGATGAGATCCTTCGCGGTCCACCCCTCGGCGAAGTACCCGGGCTCCTCCACCTTGTCTCGGGGCAGCGTGTCGATCAGTCCGTGGAGCTCGCTCCAGAGTTGTTCCTCCTCGGCCATCAGGTCGCGGTCCGAACCCGTCTGCGCCATGCGAGCAGTATGACGTTCGTGCGGTGGCGGGACAGCGCGGCCTCGGTCAGAGGTCGAGACCGGTCAGGCCGTGGCTGCCGAGGATCAGCGAGATCTCGCCGCCGTGGTGGAGGTCGTGTTCGATCAGGTGCCAGACGACCCACTGCCGGGTGAACGTCTGGGTGCCCGTACGTCGCTGGCGAGAGAACTCGACGGCCAGATCGTCCGGTGTCCACCGCTGCAGACAGTCGTCGATCATCGCCCACGACCGTTCGAGCCCCTCGACGATCTCGGCGGGCCCGCGCGGGTGGTCCTCGTCGTCCTCCCAGGTCGCGTCCTCGACCGCCAGGCCGGGGACGGTCGTGCTCTGGACGCGGAACAGGTCACGGAGGGCGGGATCGCCCTCGCCGAGGACGTCGTGGAACCAATAGGTGCGGGACGCCGCCATATGGCCGCCGAGCTGCCAGACGGCCCACATGTTCGGGGCGGGGCGCACGAGCAGCTGGTCGGCGGTGAGCTCTCGGAGCGAGTCGAGGAGCAGGCCGTGGTAGTTCGCCCACCCGGCGTAGAAGGTCTGTTGTTCGGGAGCTGCTGATGCCACGTGTGCATCCTACGCAGCACCGTGACGCGCGACCGATCGCCGCCACCGCTGCTCGTCCCTAAACTGTCTCGCTCGACCCCGGTGAGCATCGTCGGATGCCGGTTCCCGAGAGCGGAGGCTCACGTGCCATCGATCTTGCGTCCGAAGGCCGTGCGGACGGGAGACCTCGTCGCGGTGGCTGCCCTGTCCGGCGGGCTGGAGGAGGGTGAGGCGTCGCTGTTCGAGCGCGGTGTCGAGGCGATCGAGCAGATGGGGTTCGAGGTCCGCGTGTCGCCACTGGTCGACCTGGACCGGCGGTGGTGGTGGGCGGCCGCGTCGCCCCCAGTGGTAGCCGAGGAGTTCAATCGTCTGCTGCGGGATCCGCAGGTGCGAGCGATCTTCGCGCTCACCGGTGGCCGGTTGGCGCTCAGCTATCTCGACCTGATCGACTTCGAAGCCGTGAAAGCCGATCCCAAACCGCTGCTGGGCTTCAGCGACATCTCCACGCTGCATCTGGCGCTGCACGCGCGCACCGGCCTGGTGTCCATGCACTCCGACTGTGTCACGCACGGGTTCGGCTATTGGCACGAGACCGACGACGGCCGTCGCAGGGAGCTCGAGGACGTGTATCTGCGCGTGCTGACCGGCGACGGCGCGCCGGGCATCCTGCCGCCGGGCCGTCCGTGGGAGTGCTGGCGTTCGGGCCGTGCGCGGGGTCCGTTCGTTGGCGGGATGCTCAATCGCCTGGTGCGGGTCCAATCAACGTCGTACGCGCTGACCCCCGAGCACTTCGACGGCGCGATCCTGTTCTGGGAGGAGGCCTTCACCTCGACCTCGGTGGTCTGGAACGACCTCCACGTGCTACGGCACGCTGGCGTGCTCGACCGGATCGCGGGCATGATCGTGGGGACCCCGTTCGAGGTGGAGCCCACCGAGGGCGGGCCGGACGCGCTCCGCGAGATCGTCCTCGACGTGCTGGGCGAACGCGACACCCCAGTGCTCGGGAACGTCGACGTCGGCCACGACCCGCCGAACCTCCCGATGCCGCTCGGCGTCCGCGCGGAGATGGACGCCGACGCCCTGACGTTGTCGCTGCCGGAACCCGCGGTCGACGCGGGCTGATCGGCGTCGATCCACGTGTCCGCAAAGGGGGCCGAGATGGCTACGTTCGTCTTGATCCACGGCGCCGGCGACGTCGGCTGGTACTGGCACCTGGTCGAGGCCGAGCTGCGCGAACGAGGTCACGACGTCGTGGCGCCGGACATTCCGTGTGACGATCCGTCGGCCGGCCTGACGGAGTACGCGGACACCGTGGTCGAGGCGATCGGCGACCGGACCGATCTGGTCGTGGCCGCCCAATCGCTCGGCGCGTTCACGGCCCCGCTCGTCTGCGAGCGCGTGGCGGTGGACCTTCTGGTCCTGGTCGCGCCCATGATCCCCGTGCCCGGGGAGGCGCCCGCGGACTACTGGACGGACACGCGCTACGAGGAGGAGGTGCGCGAGCGCTACGACGACGAGATCGCACTGTTCTATCAGGACGTCCCGCCGGAGCTGGCGTCCGAGGCGCTGAAGCACGGGCGGGCGCAGTCCGAGGCTCGGATGCACGAGCCGTTGCCGCTCGAGGCGTGGCCGGACGTGCCCACGCGGGTCCTGCTCTGTCGAGACGATCGCTTGTTCCCCGCTCCCTTCCTTCGCCGCGTCGCCTACGAGCGCCTCGGCATCACCCCGGACGAGATCGACGGCGGACACACCCCCGCCCTGAGTCGCCCGAAGGAGCTGGCGGATCGTCTCGAGGCGTACGCGGCTCAGGCCGGCATCGACCAAGGGGTTCGGTAGGCGAAGCAGCGGTGTCGGCCGACCGGTTCCGGCCATCTGCGTCATCATGATCGGTGAGGTAGAGCGTCTCGCCGACGATGAGAGGGGTCTCGGCCATGGGGAACGTCGAAGATCGCGACCGGCCTTCCGACCAGGACTCGGATGAGTGGGACGACGGTTCCGGGGAGGCCCTCGAGGAGACGATCGAGCATGCGGATCGCGCGGCGGGCGCCGAGTCGTTCGGCACGACGGCCGACGAGCAGGAGCGGGGCGAACCGTTCGACGAGCGGCTCGCCGAGGAGCGGCCGGATCGACCGATCCTCGACACCGACCTTGGGCTCATCGACGAGGACGGGCCGGACGACGAGTCAGAGCTGGTCGGCGAGGCGGTCGGTGAACGGGACCCGTTCGTCGCGCCCGAGGAACAGGCGATGTCGGTGCGCGACGAGGCTCCGGGAGCCGTGGACCATCCCGATGACCACAGCGAGGAGGACGATGCGGACCCGAACGCCGAGTAGGCCAACGCACGCAACGGAGCGACGGTGCGACAGGTGCGTCCGTGCCGATCGCCCCTTGGCTAACTCGGCTGCGGGTCCGGCATCACGCGGTATCGCAGGTGGGTCGCGAGCGGGCCGTCGTTGACCGATAGTTTCTCCAGATGGATCCCGTCCGGCAGCGTGTCGAAGAGCCGGACGCCGCCACCGAGGAGATACGGCGCCAGGTGGATCAGGATCTCGTCGCAGAGTCCGGCGGAAAGCGCTTGCTTGCCGGGGGAGGCACCCCCGAGCTTGATGTCCTTGCCGTCCGCCACCGTCCGCGCCTGGCGGATGGCGCTTTCGATGCCGTCGGTGACGAACGTGAGATCCGACGGCCCGCGCGGGTAGTCGGTCGGCGGATCGTGCGTGAGGACGAAGACCGGCACGCCGTTCACCGGATGCCTGCCGCCCCAGCCGCCGGTGATCTCGTAGGTCCGTCGCCCGAAGATGAACGCGCCGCTCTCGGCGAACATGCGGCGGACCTCGTCGAGGTTGGCGCCCGGCTCGGGCCGGAAGACAGGGTCCCGGTACTCCTCGCTGCCCGAGAAGTACCAGTCGAAGAGGTGCTCGCCACCATGGCGACCCAGCGGGTCGGCGACGCCGTCATCCGGACCGGCGACGAACCCGTCGAGCGACATCGTCATGTCGATGACGACCTTGGTCATGTGGATCTCCTTGCTCCCCGGTCACGATACTTTGTGGGCTTGTCGGGGTGGATCGGTTACGTCTCGATCGTCGGACCGCCGACGCTCACCGGGACCGAGGCGGCCTCGTCGGACCGGCGCTCGAACGGACCCTCGTCGTCCTCCGCCTTCGACGGCTTTTGAGCTTGGGGGGCGACGCCGGGAACCCAGAACTCCACGGTCGTGCCGTCGCCGGGCAGACTCGTCAATTGGCACCAGCCCCCCGCCATCTCCGCGCGTTCACGCATCGCCGAGACCCCGAGATGGCCTCGGGCGGACTGCAAGGTCTCCGGCATCGTGAACCCCACACCGTCGTCGGCGATGCGAACCAGGAACCCGCCGTCCTGTTCGGTCAGCAGGACGTGGACGCGCTCGGCCCGGGCGTGTTTGCGGATGTTCGTGATCGCCTCCTGCGCCACGCGATACAGGAGCACCCTGAGCTCGGCGGGCGGTTCCTTCTCGATGCGCTGCTCGAGCTTGAACTCGAAGTCGGCCTCGATGCTTTCGAGGTAGTCCTGCAGTGCCGGGCCGAGGCCGTCCTGGTCGAGCGCGTGAGGGCGCAGCTCGAAGATCAGATGGCGGAGACTCTCGATCGAGCTGCGCACGGTCGACAGGAGCTTGTCCAGGACCTCGAGCTGCTCGGGATCGGACAGCTGGTGCCGCATGAGCTGGAGCCGCATGCTCGTGGCCACGATCTTCTGGATGGGATCGTCGTGGATATCGCCGGCGATGCGCTTGCGCTCGTCCTCCTCGGCGTGGACGAGGCGGGCCAGGAGCCTGCGTCGCTGTTCGTCAACGCTCTGGATCTTCTGAAGGCTCTTCGTGAGATCCTTCGTCCGCTCGGCGACCTTGACCTCGAGATCGAGGTTCTTCGACACGAGCTGATGCTGGAGAGCCCGATTCTCCTCGAGCTTGCGCTCGAGCTCGTCGAGCAACCAGGCGTTCTGCAGGGTCAGGGCCCCATGGGTGGCGAACTGCTCCACGAGCACGACCATCCACCGCTTGATCTGACCCCGCCGGTTCGGATGCTCGACCGCGACGACGCCCAGCCGGAACCCTCGGTCCACGAGCAGGGGCACGACGAGGATGTTCCTCGCTCCCGGGAGCAGCGCCGCGAGGCATGGATCAGACTCGGGGTCCAGCCTGGCCACGAGCTGCGCCCGCCGTTCGTTCCAGGCCCGCGCCGTGACCCGGTCGTGTCCCGGCGGCAGATCCGGCGCATCGCCCGGCCCCCGGTAGGCCATGAGCGACAGGTCGCCTTCCGGGGAGGCGAGCACGACGCCGCGATCGAAGCCGAAGACGCGGCAGAGCGCGTCCAGCAGGATCTGGGGGATCTCGGCGGCCGAAGTCCGGCCGTCCAGGTCCCGCACGACGGCCGAGAGCTCCTCGAGGTCGACCTTCTGGGCTCGAAGCTCGCGATCGCTGACCGCGGCGCAGGTCGCCGTGACGAGCGCAGCCGCCCACAGGGGGATCAGCTGCAGCATCGCGGCCTTCAGGTCCACGCCGCCGGCGAGGGACGTCGACCCAAAGGCCTCGTGGACCGGCACGAGTTCCGCGGCCTGGGCGTACAGGATCACCAGATACAGGAGGGAGTCCCAGACGGCGATCTTCAGGCCCGTGCGATACGACGCGAGCAGGGTGACGGCGACGACGTGGACGAGGAGCAGGAACCGGAGCGGGCTGAGGGTTCCGCCGGTCGCGTAGGTCACCCAGCAGAGATACACGCCGTCGGCCAACAGGCTGAGCGTGATGACCCACTGCGCGCGGTTGCGGGGTTGCCGCTTGACGATCCACGGCGTCAGCAGGACGAGGAGGAGGTAGGCCGCGGACCCGATGGTCAGTTCGGCCGGCGAGACCTCCACGGTCTCCCTCGACAGGAGGGCGAAGACGAAGACCAGCGCGACGAACCCGCACCGCACGGCTCCCATGGAGCCCATCCGCTCGGCGAGGGAGACGAGCTCGCTCGCTCGAGGGCGCGCGTTCGTCCGCGCGGTTCCCACAGCGTCACGCGAAGTCGAGGATGTCGGGGCCGACCGGGGCGAGCGCGAGCCTTGGATCGCGGCGGTCGAGGCGGTTCTGCGCCAGCAGGAACGCCCCGACGATCAGCGCCAGCGCCAAGGGGAAGGCGACGAGTCCCTTCACGACGTTCTCGAAGCTGACACCGCTCCCCTCCGTGGGAGGCGAGGCACCGATCCGAACGTCGGAGATCGGGCGAACCGAATCGAGGTTCGGGATGAACGCGCCGCCGACCAGAGCCGGTGGCGGGATCGGGCGCTCGACGACGCTGCCTGAGCCCACATCCGAGCGTCCGTTGCCGGAGTCCGGCGGAGCGCCGGGACCGGTTCGGGGGTCGGAGCCGACGTCGGAGTGACCTTGCGCAGTGGGTTCGGTCACGTCGACGATCGGGTCGACCGTGTCTTCAACCCCGTTGATCACGCCTCCGACCGTCCCGACGACCGGATCGGTGACCTCGGTCACCGGGTCGACCACCTGATCCACCACCTGATCCACCACCGGGTCGGTGACCTCGGTGACCGGCTCGACGACGTCGTCGACGGTCTCGATGACGCAGCCGGGGTCCGTCAGCGGGCACCCTCGAGCGGGTGCCGCCACGACCACGAAGGAGGCCCCGAACGCCAGGAGGAGGAGGGCCCGCAAGGACGTGCCGAACGTGCGCTCCCGGGCTCTCGAGCTCGCAGCAGCAGATCTCATCGCCCACCGCCCGTTCGTCCGTCCGTCAGCGCACGCACAGGCGCGTGGCTGTTCCGGCCTGGTGTCCTATCGGCACGACTCCTCCAAAGGTTGACCGGCCTCGGCGAGGGGCAACGGACCGGGTGCGCCCAGCAAGAACCCCTGGACGAACCGGATCCCGGCCGCCCGAAGCGCCTCGAGCTGGAGCTCCGTCTCGACGCCCTCGGCGACCACGGTCGCCCCGACCTGGTTCGCGAAGGACACGAGGGCGACCGTCAGCGCCTGACGAACCGGATCTCTCTCGATCCGGCGCGTCAGGGTGATATCCAGCTTGATCACGTCCGGATCGAGCCGGACGATGTGGCGTAGGCTCGCGAAGCCGGCCCCCGCGTCGTCGATCGCCAACCGCACGCCACGCTTGCGCAGGCTCGAGAGCGACTCCCGAAGCCCGTCGTAGTCCGCGACGGGAGCGTGTTCGGTCAACTCCACCACGATGCGGCTCGGGTCGGCGACCTCGAGCAGGCCTCCCAGGCGCTCGGACATCGCGGTCTCCGGAGAGAGATTCAGGGACAGGTACACACCGGAGGGCAGCGCCTCGAGTTGATCGAGTGCGGCCTTCGCAAGGGCCAGCTCCAGATCCAGGAGCATGCCGACCGCCTCCGCCTCCGCGATCCACACGTTCGGTGGCCGCTCGGGAAGGGCCGAGAACCTCGCGAGCGCCTCCATCCCGACCACGTCGCCTTTCTCCAGATCGAAGATCGCCTGGAAGACGATCCTGAACGCGCGATCTTCGATCGCTCGCACCACGCGCTCGCGTTGGAGCTGCCGGGTCCGAGATGCGTCGCGCCGTCCCTGGATGTGCTCGAGCAGCGCCGAGGCGACCGGCACGGCCAGGCGCTCGGGAACGCTGGTCTTGCCCTCGACGGTCCGGTAAATCGCCGACAGGATCTCGTCGGTCGAGTCGCCCTTCACCACGTAGCCGACGGCGCCTGCACGAAGCATCGTCAGGACCGTGGAGACGTCCTCGTGCGCGGACAACGCCACCACCTTGGTGGGCGGTGACCGCCGGAGGATCTCCCGTGTGGCTCGAGTTCCGCCTCCCCCCGGCATGTGCACGTCCACGAGCGCGACGTCCGGAAGCGTCTTGCAGGCGAGCTCGATCGCGGCCTCGGTGTCGGCCGCCGCGCCGATCATGTCGATCTCGGGCTCGGAGCCGAGCAGGGCCTCGAGCACGTCCCGGACGGTCTCCTCATCATCCGCTACCAGCACCTTGATGCGCTCTGCTGTAGCCAACTCGGGCCTCCGCGTGTCGGTGGGTGAACCTGTGTATCCGGTATCGGCCGGTCCCCATCGGGGAACGTATGGCTCCGCGTGTCCATCCTTAGGTGGCCCTGGAGGACCCGATCGCGTCGAAGGACCTGCGACCTTCGGCCTCCCGCGCAGGTGCGTTCGCGAGGTGTCTACGACCATCGGCCCGCGCCCGACGTCGGCCCTGACACCGTTCGCCCTTCCACGTGAGCGCCAGCCGACGCTGAAGCACCGAGGTCGGTTCGCCGATACCTGGACCGGAGGCCCAGGTGGATCGGATCAGGGTGTTGATCGCCGACGACGAGCAGATCGTCCGTGAGTCGTTGGCAAGCGTGATCGGATCCGACCCCTCCCTCGAGATCGTCGGGTCGGCGGAGGACGCGCAGGGCGCCATCGATCTCGCGGCGTGGCGGCTCCCCGACGTGGCCCTGCTCGACGTTCGGATGCCCGGCGGCGGCCCGCGCGCGGCGGCCGAGATCGCCCGGCTGAGCCCTTCCACGCGGGTGCTCGCGCTGTCCGCGGCCGAGGACCGTGAGAGCGTCCTGGCCATGATCCGGGCGGGCGCGCTGAGCTACGTGGGGAAGACCGCGTCGAACGAGGAGATCCTCAACGCGATCCACGGTACCGCCGAGGGAGGAACCCAGCTCTCCCCGAGGGCGGTCAACGGCGTGTTCGAGGCGATCGCCGACACCGCCGAGGGTGATGGGTCCTCCAACGGCAACGGATCGCCCCTGGGGGGCGACCCGCGGGAGCAGATCGAGCGGATCATCGAGCGTCAGGCCGTCGAGCTCGCCTACCAGCCGCTCGCCGACCTGGCGACGCTGCGTGTCGTCGCCGTCGAGGCCCTGCCCCGTTTCCGGACCCGCCCCATGCGTTCACCGCAGAGCTGGCTCGTCGAGGCCGCGAAGCACGGATGGCTCATCGATCTGGAGCTCGTCGCCCTGAAGGCGGCGCTCGGCCATGTTAGCATGCTCCCTTCGAACGCCTTCCTCGCCGTGTCCATCTCGCCCGAAACGGCCCTGTCCGGTAGCTTCCACGATCTCATCCGAGGAGCCGATCAGAGCCGGATCGCGCTCGAGTTGACCGAGTACTCGGCCGACCGGCTGCCGACCGGTGCACTCGATGAGCTCCGCGCCGACGGCGTGCGCG
>Ga0105249_10004472_pt1 | contig 12086 bp, 7 predicted proteins | sample KBSS44metaG_FD_81522 | JGI IMG/M metagenome (GOLD analysis project Ga0105249, IMG submission 81522) | Switchgrass rhizosphere microbial communities from Kellogg Biological Station, Michigan, USA - KBS S4-4 metaG | ecosystem: Host-associated > Plants > Roots > Rhizosphere > Soil | place... | reverse complement strand
TGCGGCGTTTGGGAATTTTATCCACATTCTTCAGATCAATCGCTTCTATGAGTCCTTATAAACCAAATCTCAGAAGGTTATCGCTATTTGTTTTGTCCGTTTTTGTTTTCTCGACTTTTAAAATTGCTGCGCAGGGTGGTGATGCTGCTGCAGGTAAAGCATTATTCAGCAGGCTTTGTGCAAGTTGTCATGCAATAGATGCAAAGGTTGTTGGGCCTCCATTAAGAGATGTTCAAAGCAGGTGGGATGATCCCGCAATGCTTCATAAGTGGATTCATAATTATAAAGATGTAGTAAGTGCCGGATATCCAAGAGCAACGGAGATAATTAATTATTCTCCAACTGACATGCAGATTTTTGGAAGTTCAGTGTCTGACGCCGACATTGATAATATTCTTGCTTACATTGCGTCTGTACCGCCTCCTGGCGGTGACAAAGGGCCAAACCCACCTCCAGAAGAACAACCCAACAATCAAGGATCAATCTTATTCGGAATCATCTCTCTTATCATGGCCATTATTGCTATGATACTGATGCAGGTAAACAGTAACCTGAAAAAACTCAGTGATGATAAAGAAGGTATTCTTCGTCCCGAACCGGTAGCATTTTTTAAGAATAAAGTGTATATCGCACTTGTTTCAATACTTCTCTTCATTGTGGGTGGTTATTACCTGGCCAAAGGCGCCATCGGCCTGGGCCGGCAAAAAAACTGGGAACCCAAGCAGCCGATCTATTACTCACATAAAGTACATGCAGGTATTAACCAGATCAATTGCCTGTACTGCCATGGTGGTGCAATGGAGGGTAAACAAGCTTCCATTCCATCGGTGAATGTGTGCATGAACTGTCATAAACAGATCTCAGAATATACCAAAGGACCCAAATTGCATGATGAGAACGGAAATGAGATCAATGGAACGAATGAGATCATGAAACTCTATTCATACGCCGGTGTTGATCCTAAAAACCCACAGGCATTTGATGCAACAAAAGCAAAAGAAGTTCAATGGATACGGATTCATAACCTGCCTGATCATGTTTACTTCAATCACTCACAGCACGTAAACGCAGGCAAAGTACAATGTCAAAGCTGTCATGGCGAGATCACTGCAATGGATGAAGTAAAACAATTCGCTGAATTGAGTATGAGCTGGTGTATCAACTGTCACCGTACAACCAATGTGAACTTTAATTACGATAGCACGAAAGGAAATAAATTCTATAGCATATACGAGAAGTTCCACAATGATATTAAAGCAGGTAAAATGGATAGTGTAAAAGTGGAAAATATCGGCGGGTTAGAATGTCAGAGATGTCACTATTAGAATGTGTCCCGATAGCTATCGGGATGCCAATTTGCATATGTGCCAATGAAAAGGGAGGTTGATTTTTCAAAAATTCAAATTATCAAACAGATATATGAGCGATAAAAAGTACTGGCAAAGTTTCGGAGAGATGCATGATAAGGAAAACTTTCAAAAGAAAAACGATGATGAGTTTCGTGAAGAGCTGCCTTTTGAAAGTTTTGATGATAAAGGACTGGCCGATGCAAAAGCCCCGCGCCGTGACTTCTTAAAATATTTAGGTTTTAGTACAGCCGCCGCCACTATCGCTGCAAGCTGTAAGGCGCCGTTAAAAAAAGCAATTCCTTACGCTAACAAACCCGAGAACCTTGTTTCAGGTGAAGCAAAATATTATGCGACTACTTATGTGCAGGATGGCGATGTAGTTCCTGTTATTGCAAAAGTTCGTGATGGTCGCCCTATCAAGATTGAAGGAAATGATATGTGCTCTTATACAAAAGGCGGCACCAGTGCAAAAGCGCAGGCATCAGTATTAGATCTTTATGATACCAATCGTGTTCGTTTTCCCAAGCGTAACGTGAACGGAAAATTTGAAGAGATACCTACTTATGAGCAGTTGGATAAAATGGTAACGGATGCATTGAATGGCTTGGGCGGTTCTGCTGCTGTATTGCTGACAAGCACTATTGTCTCTCCTTCTACCAAACAAATTATTTCAGAGTTTTTAGCAAAATATCCGGGTAGCCGTCATGTGCAGTATGATGCTGACTCAAACAGCGGCATGTTGCTGGCCAATGAAGCTTCATTTGGTCAAAGAGCAATCCCTTCTTATAATTTTGATAAAGCAAAAACCATTGTAAGTCTTGGTTGTGATTTTATAGGCTCATGGGGAAATATTGTAGAGAATGCAAGACAATACGCCGTTGGAAGAAAGATCGATGAGAAGAACCCAACAATGAGCAAGCATTACCAGTTTGAAAGTTATTTAAGCACAACCGGTGCCAATGCTGATGTTCGCTATACACATCGTCCTTCAGAAACAGGTAATGTTGCTTTAGCATTATTAGCCGCTGTTGGTGGTGCAGTCACAGCTCCTTCATTGGATGCTAAACTGCAAAAAGGAATTGAGACAGTTGCAGCAGAACTCAAAGCTAATAATGGAGCTGCATTGATTGTTAGCGGAAGCAATGATGCAAATGTTCAGATCATTGTAAATGCGATCAACCAGGCTATTGGTGCTTATGGAACAACAATTGACTGGTCAATAAAAAATTTAAGTCGTGCAGGTATTGATGCTGATTTGGATACATTGATCGCAGATATGGAAGCAGGTAAGATTGGTGCAATATTTATTTATGGTGCGAATCCCGCTTACAATCATCTAAATGCTGCCCGCTTTGCGACTGCTTTAAAGAAAGTAAAACTTTCAGTTTCATTGAATGACAGGATGGATGAAACAACTGAATTGTGTACACATATTGCGCCGTCACATCACTACCTGGAAAGTTGGGGTGATGCCGAAGCAAAAAGCGGATGTGTAAGTTTTATTCAACCGACTATTTATCCATTATTTAAAACCCGCCAGCTTCAAACTTCATTGTTGAAGTGGACGGGCAATACAACTGATTACGAAACTTATTTACATACCTATTGGGCGGGTAAAGGTGTAACAGATTTTGATGCTGCTTTACAAAATGGAGTACTCGAACCTACAACCATAGCGGTATCAGGAGGTGAAGCATTCCAAAAGGCAGCGACAGTATTATCGGGAGGTTCATTCAATGGTGGCAATGTTGCTACTGCTGCTGCAGCTATCGGTTCAGGCAAAAAAGGTACAGGAACTGAACTGGTACTTTATCAAAAAGTTTCATTAGGGACAGGTGCGCAAGCGGGTAATCCATGGTTACAGGAATTACCCGATCCTATTTCAAAAGCAACATGGGGCAACTATGCGTTGATATCTGTGCCGATGGCGAATAAACTCAACATCAGGTTCGATACAAATAAGTATGAATACTTTCCTGAAAAACCTGTTGTTAAAATAACAGCAAATGGCAAGTCAATCGAGTTACCCGTATTGGTTGTTCCGGGAATGAATGCTGATACGGTTGCCGTTGCGGTTGGTTATGGAAGAAATGAAAACTTCAGCAAAGCTGCTGCGGGTATGGGCGTAAATATTTATCCGCTTGCAGCCGGCGCTTCGAATGTGACTATTGAAAAACTTTCAAGAGAAGAGAAAGTTGCCCAAATGCAAATTCAAAACTCTTATGATGGAAGATTTGAAGTGGTAAGAGAAACGACGCTGGCCACATTAAAAAAATATCCGGAGGTTATTCCGGGATACCGGGAAGAATTGCAGGAAGACTTTGCACAGATGACGAAAGACTACCGTTCTGAAGCAACTTTGTATCCCATGCACTCGCAACCGGGTATCAAGTGGGGAATGAATATTGACATGAACTCATGCGTTGCATGTAGTGCTTGTGTGGTTGCCTGTCACGCTGAAAATAATGTTCCGGTAGTTGGTAAAAGAGAAGTAATCCGTTATCATGATATGCACTGGCTGCGTATCGATCGCTATTTTGTTACTGATAAAAACAATGCGGATGATCTGAAAGGCGTAGTATTCCAGCCGATGCTTTGTCAGCATTGCGATAATGCACCGTGTGAGAATGTTTGCCCTGTTGCTGCAACCAATCACAGTTCAGAAGGTTTGAACCAAATGACTTATAACCGTTGTATCGGTACAAGATATTGTGCCAACAACTGTCCTTATAAAGTACGTCGCTTTAACTGGCAGGATTATACAGGTGCAGATAGCTTCCCTGATAACCAGGACCAGCAATTGATCGGCAAGCTGGATGTTGCAGTTCACCAAATGAATGATGATCTGTCAAGAATGGTATTGAATCCAGATGTAACTGTTCGTTCAAGAGGTGTGATCGAAAAATGTTCTTTCTGTGTACAGAAATTACAAGCGGCTAAGCTGACTGCTAAAAAAGAAAATCGTGAGTTGAAAGATGGTGATGCAAAAACAGCTTGTCAAACAGCTTGTCCAACCAATGCCATTGTATTTGGAAATGTTCATGATAAAGCAAGTGAAGTAAACAAGCTGCGTGCGGAGAATAAAGAGAGAATGTTCTATGTGATCGAGCAAATACATACACTTCCGAATGTGAGTTACCTGGCTAAGGTGAGAAATACAGACGAAGTGATAGAGCCGGAGCATCATATAACATCAGCAGAAAAGGAAGGGATAAAAGAACCGGTGAAGACTGAAACTCATTAGTAGTAAGTATTCAGTACTTAGTACTAAGACTTGAAGATATTAGAAAAGATGAGGTTGATTTAGAATTTTATTATTTGGAACTTTTTATAATTATTTATGGGATTACTCAGATACGAATCACAGGTAAGACCGCCACTGGTTAAAGGCAGTAAAAACTATCACGATGTAACGGTAGATATCTGCCGGCCGGTAGAGGCACGCCCAACCCGTGCATGGTGGATCGGTTTTACTATCTCTGTTTTGTTTTTGATATTCGGAATTGTATCCGTAACCATGGAGGTGATTTATGGTACGGGCCAATGGAACCTGCACAAAACTGTGGGTTGGGGTTATGATATCACCAACTTCGTTTGGTGGATCGGTATCGGTCACGCCGGTACATTGATCTCTGCGATCTTATTATTATTCCGCCAGGGATGGAGAACAGGTGTGAACCGTGCCGCTGAAGCAATGACCATCTTCGCAGTTATTTGTGCAGGTCAGTTCCCGATCTGGCATATGGGTCGTGTATGGGTTGCATTCTTTACACTTCCTTACCCCAACACAAGAGGTCCGTTATGGGTGAATTTTAATTCTCCGTTGCTATGGGACGTATTTGCGATCTCAACCTATTTTACTGTATCGCTTTTGTTCTGGTACACCGGTTTGCTGCCGGATCTTGCAACATTGCGTGACCGGGCAAAAGCCAAATGGTGGAAAATGTTTTACGGAGTAGCTGCTTTCGGATGGACGGGCAGTACCAAACACTGGCAGCGTCACGAAGCATTAGCATTGGTGTTAGCAGGGCTAAGTACACCACTTGTGTTGTCAGTTCATACAATTGTATCCTTTGACTTCGCTACCTCAGTAGTTCCGGGCTGGCATACTACCATCTTCCCTCCTTACTTCGTTGCGGGTGCCATCTTCTCAGGATTTGCAATGGTGCAAACCCTGTTGGTGGTCACACGTAAAGTTTTAAACCTGGAAGAATACATAACCGTTGAGCATATTGATGTGATGAATAAGGTCATTGTGTTAACAGGTTCGATCGTTGGTATTGCATACCTGACCGAATTATTCATTGCGATATATGGCGCCAACGAGTATGAAGGGTTTGCATTCCTTCAGAATCGTGTGAACCTGAATAGCCCCTATGGATGGAGTTATTATATCATGATGGGATGTAATGTCTTGTCGCCGCAGATCTTCTGGATACGCAAAATGAGAAGGAATATCCTTGTCACGTTCTTTATGTCAATATTGGTAAACATCGGTATGTGGTTCGAACGTTTTGTGATCATCGTTACCTCTGTTTATCGTGACTACCTGCCATCATCATGGGCTACTTATTATAAGCCCACCATTTGGGAAGTTGGATTTTACCTGGGAACATTCGGGTTGTTCTTCACCTGTTATTTCCTGTTCTCAAAATTCTTCCCGGTTATTGCATTGGCGGAGATCAAACATATATTAAAACGCAGCGGTGATGTGCAAAAAGATAGAATGACGGAAGTAGAGCATGAGAAACTGGAGGAATTTGTACAGGAGCATGGACATGATCATGGAGTTTAATAAGTAAAAATTCAAAATTCAAAAACTTAAAACTTTTGAATTTTCACTTTTGAATTTAAAAATATGGCAATAAAAAAATTTGTAGTCGGCAATTTTGATGATGAGGCGGTATTATTTCCGGCCGTAAAAAAAGTAAGACGTGCAGGATATAAGATACATGAGGTGTTTACGCCGTTTCCGATCCATGGCCTGGATAAAGCAATGGGATTGCGTGATACCAGTTTGCATACTGCCGGATTCATATATGGCATCACCGGGACATCTATCGCAGTTGGTTTTATTACATGGGCATTAACTACAGACTGGCCGATCGTATTTGGTGGTAAGCCCTTCTTTGCTTTTCCGGCATGGATACCCATCACCTTCGAGTTAACAGTGCTGCTTGCATCTATTGGCATGGTGCTTACTTTTTGTTACTTATGCCAGATTGCGCCGTTTGTAAAAAAAGATCATTTTAACCTGCGTTCTACTGATGACACATTTGTAATGGCATTGGAATGCACAGATAAAACAAATGAAGCAGAAGCAATTTCTTTTCTCCAAAGTGCAGGAGCAAAAGAGGTACAGGTGATGCGAAAAGAAACAGGCTGGTGGCTGGGACGTTATGATAAGGACAGGAAACCATTTGGACAATAAGAATAACGAAGAACATCATTATAAAAAAAGAGGATGAAAAAATTTTTAATTATAACAGTATTTGGAATTGTTGCAATAGCTATAGCCAGTTGCGATAAGCCAAGACGCAATACCGGCAGAGCTTATATGCCGGATATGTATTATAGCCGGGCGATAGAAACTTATTCAGCAATGGATACAACAAAATTCACTGCTAATAGTGCTGAAGCAGGCGCGAAGATTTTTTATAACCGTTTGCCTGTTGCAGGTGCGGTTGCAAGAGGTGATATGGGTGCTTATCCTTTTAAAAATGATAGTACCGGTTATACAATGTCTGCTACTGTAAAAAATCCCCTGGACAGTACGGCAATTGATATGAAGGAAGCAGAGCGTTTATTCTTGGTTAATTGTGCTATCTGTCATGGACCTAAATTGGATGGTAATGGACCTTTATATAAAGATGGTAGTGGTCCTTATGCTGCGAAACCCGCAACATTGGTGGGTGATGCGAAATATGAATTAATGCCCGAAGGCACCATGTTCCATTCGGTTACATATGGTATTCGTGCAATGGGAAGCTATGCATCCCAACTCAGCACAAAGCAACGCTGGATGGTGATCGCCTATATAAAATCAAAGCAAGCTAAAAAAACTGCACCGGCAGCAACAGCAACAACAGCACCGGCCGACAGCACTGCTAAAAAATAAAGTTTGAAGAAAAAAAACGAACAGTAATGACGACAATACGTGAACAATTTGTAATACCAAAACGCTACAACACTATTTCACTGGTATTAATGGCAATTGGTGTTCTTGCAATTATTGGTTTATATGTTACGCATGGATCAAAAAGTGATGAACATGAGCAGGCTCGTTTCTGGGCATCACTGCTGCAAAACAGTGTTTATTTTTTATTGGTTGTGAATGCTGCAATGTTTTTTATGACAGCCACAATACTTGCATGGGGTGGCTGGACACTTTCATTCCGCAGAGTTGTTGAAGCGATCTCTGCCTGCGTTCCGGTTATTGGTGTAATATGCGGCGCAGTTTTATTGGCCATTATTTTTAGCGGGCAGGATGCGATCTATCACTGGAACAGCAAGCATGCAATGGAAGACCCGATTCTAAAGCACAAATCATTCTTCTTAAATAAAGGCTTTTTCGTTTTCTGGACAATATTTACAATCACTGCCTGGTCGGCATTGGGATGGAAGATGCGCCAGCTATCCCGCAGCCTTGATGATAACCCGCTTCCGAGTATTGAAGAAGGAAAAAAATATATCTGGAAAAACACAGTATGGGCAGCAATATACCTGGTTGTATTTGCGCTGACAGTAATGTCAACGATCCCCTGGTTGTGGTTGATGAGTATTGATGCACACTGGTACAGCACGATGTATAGCTGGTACACATTTGCAAGCACTTTTGTTGCCGGCCTGTCATTGATTTGCTTGTATTTCGTTTACATGAAGAACAATGATTACCTGGAGCTGGCAAATGAGGAACATCTGCATGACATCGGTAAGTTCATGTTTGCTTTTTCAATCTTCTGGACTTATTTATGGTATTCTCAATTCATGCTGATCTGGTACGCAAATATTCCTGAGGAAACGATTTATTTTAAACCAAGAGCACAGGGACCTTACAGCGGTGTGTTTTGGCTGATGTTCTGTATTAATTTCCTTGCTCCTTTATTGATATTGATGAAAAGAGGCTCAAAAAGAAATTATGGAACGATCACGTTTATGGCTGTGTTGATCTTATTCGGTCATTGGCTTAATTTCTTCCAGATGGTATTTCCAAGCCCGATGAAAGATCATGAGACAGGCACAACACATGTACCGTTAATGCTCTATGACCTGGCAATCGGGGCAGGTTTTGTAGGATTGATCATGTTTGTGACCGGCAGAACATTAGCTAAGTATCCATTGCTGGCAAAGAATCATCCTTTTGTAAAAGAAAGTGTGATCCATCATACTTAAGCCCCCTAAATCCCTCAACGAGGGACTTTCGGGAGACATAATATTTGAAGAGGGTTAAATAAGTTTAAAAGGTTCAACATGTTTAAAAAGTTGCCTTAAACTTTTGGAACAAACAAACGAATTGATAAAACATAACTGAACTAAAGAATATGCAAATCTTTTTTATTGTAGCAATCCTGGTGCTCGGCTTCCTGATCGTATTCCAGATAGCCAAAGCAAGTGAATATGTAAGTGTGCTGCGGGGTGAAGAAAAAAGCAGGCAACAGAACAACAAGGTGAATGCATTTCTGCTGCTGTTATTTTTAATATTCGGCCTGATCGGTGTGTATTATTGTAATGAAAGACTGGAAGGAAAAATTTTACAATTTGGCAGCGCAGCATCTGATCATGGTCTTTTGATCGACAGGATGATGAAGATCACCCTGATCATCACAGGCATTGTATTCTTTATTACACAAATAATATTGTTTTGGTTTTCTTTTAAATACCAGGAATCAGAAAAACGCAAAGCTTATTATTATCCGCACAACAATAAGCTCGAAGTGATCTGGACTGTTATTCCTGCAATCGCATTAACCGCATTAGTTGGTTTTGGTATTATTTATTGGTTCAGGATCACAGGCGAGGCGCCCGAAAATGCAAGAGTGGTTGAAGTAACCGGTTCACAATTCAAATGGGAGTTTCGTTATCCCGGTAAAGACAAAAAATTAGGTAAAAAATATTACAGGCTTATATCCGCCGATAATCCGCTTGGGCAGGTTTGGGACGATGAACTGAATCATGATGATGTATATGGCACAGGTGAATTACATCTTGTAGTAAACCAACCCGTAAAGCTGGTCATTAATTCAAAAGATGTGATCCATGATGTGGGTCTTGCACACTTCAGAATGAAAATGGATGCTGTGCCCGGCACACCAACCACCATGTGGTTCACCCCAACAAAAACCAGCAAACAAATGGCAAAAGAGTTGGGCAGACCTGATTTTACGTATGAAATATCATGCGACCAGATGTGTGGCTCCGGTCATACACGTATGAGAGGAACGATAATTGTGGAAACACAGGAAGAGTTTGATCTGTGGATGGCTTCGCAAAAGCCGTCTTATGTAAAGTTGATGGAGGACAAACAAAAGAATGAAGTAAAGACTGATTCTGTAGTCGCAAAACCAATTGCACAGACAGAAGTAAAAAAATAATTTATCCGGCTTCGGCCGATTTAAAATAAAGAGATTATGGACAACGCAATGCATGCACATCCCGAAGTGGTAACGACCCATGAAGTTCATCATGATGAGCATCATGCACACCACAAAGAAACTTTTATCACCAAGTATGTTTTTAGCCAGGATCATAAAACGATCGGTAAACAGTTTTTGATCACAGGAATCATCTGGGCTATCGTTGGTGGTTTATTCTCTGTATTATTTCGTTTACAGTTAGGTTTCCCCGGAACAAAGTTCCCCATACTTGAATCATTTTTCGGACACTATGCAGCAGGCGGAGAAATCCAACCTGAATTTTATTATGCATTGATCACTATGCATGGAACCGTACTTGTATTCTTTGTATTGACTGCCGGGTTATCAGGAACATTTGCAAACATTCTTATCCCCTTACAGATCGGTGCAAGAGATATGGCATCGCCGTTTCTCAATATGCTTTCTTACTGGTTTTTCTTTATAGCCAGTATCGTGATGATCTCTTCATTGTTTGTAAGCACAGGTCCTGCCAGCGGGGGTTGGACAATGTATCCACCTTTAAGCGCATTGCATGATGCGGCACAGGGAAGTAAAGCCGGGGCGGATCTATGGTTGATAAGCATGGCCTTGTTTATTGTATCATCTTTGTTGGGTGGCTTGAACTATATCACAACGATCCTGAACATGCGTACAAGAGGAATGAGCATGACTCGTTTACCTCTTCCGATCTGGGCTATGTTCTTCACAGCCGTTTTGGGTGTATTATCATTCCCTGTATTATTATCAGGTGCAATTCTTTTGTTGTTTGACAGAAACTTAGGTACAAGTTTTTACCTGAGTGATATCGTTGTCAACGGAAATATTTTACCAAACGAAGGTGGCAGTGCGATACTATTCCAGCATTTATTCTGGTTCTTAGGTCACCCTGAAGTTTATATCATCCTGTTGCCTGCCATGGGTATGGTATCAGAGATATTATCTGTGAATGCGAGAAAACCGATTTTTGGATATATGGCGATGGTGGGTTCATTATTCGCTATTGCAATTCTCGCCTTCCTTGTTTGGGCGCATCACATGTTTGTCACTGGATTGAATCCATTCCTGGGTTCGATATTCGTATTGCTAACCTTGCTGATCGCTGTACCCTCTGCGATTAAAGTTTTCAACTGGATCACTACTTTGTGGCGGGGTAATATTCGGTTCACTCCTGCTATGTTGTTTGCAATCGGGTTTGTGAGCTTGTTCATATCAGGAGGGTTAACCGGTATCTTCCTGGGTAACTCAACAATTGATATTCATTTGCACGATACCATGTTTGTAGTTGCACACTTCCATATTGTAATGGGTGTTGCTTCTTTCTTTGGGATGTTTGCAGGTGTATATCATTGGTTCCCCAAAATGTTTGGCCGTTATTTAAACAGGACAATGGGTTATATCCATTTCTGGGTTACGATGATCGGTGCTTACATGATTTTCTGGCCAATGCATTACCAGGGTCTTGCCGGTATGCCACGTCGTTATTTGGATAAAAGCATCTGGACAAACTTTAATGTATTCCAGGATCTTGATAAAATGATCACTGTTGTTTCAATCATTGTATTTGCCGTTCAGCTATTATTCGTGTTCAATTTCTTCTATTCGATCTTTAAAGGAAGAAAAGTAACTACACCAAACCCTTGGGGCGCTAATACACTGGAATGGACAACGCCAATCAATCCGGGTCATGGCAACTGGGAAGGTGAAATACCCGAAGTGCATCGCTGGGCATATGATTATGGTAAAGATGGAAGAGATTATATCTCTCAAACAGAAAAGCCAGGTGCGAATGAGAGTTCACATTAGCAGGCCCCCTAAATCCCCCAACGGGGGACTTTAAGAGGACTCTAATGACTTGAAAGTTTTTTGAATAACCGAACGAAGGTTTTGTAAATACGAAAATTCAATTGGAACAAAACAGTTTCGAAAAGCAGGGTTTGAGTGAAGGTGGCCTTCCCCGTCGGGGAAGGTCGGGATGGGGCCGAGTAAAAGACTATTTACAACTAACAAAACCTTCGCTGAATATAATGGTGGTGTTTAGCAGTGTGATAAGTTTTATGCTTACGCCTGGTTTTGAACACTACATTGATAAGTGGAAATGGATCTT
>Ga0105249_10004469_pt1 | contig 12090 bp, 10 predicted proteins | sample KBSS44metaG_FD_81522 | JGI IMG/M metagenome (GOLD analysis project Ga0105249, IMG submission 81522) | Switchgrass rhizosphere microbial communities from Kellogg Biological Station, Michigan, USA - KBS S4-4 metaG | ecosystem: Host-associated > Plants > Roots > Rhizosphere > Soil | place... | reverse complement strand
GCAAGGTGCCCAGCAGGATGGCGTTGATGCCCGGCATGAGGCTCCCTCCGAGCGTGAACGCCCAGTGGTAGGTCGCGACGTGCGACGCGCCGAGGGTGACCAGCGTGGCCGTATCGCCTCCGGTCGCGGTGCCTAGGTCCTGATGCAGACTCACGAGCGAGAGGATGCTCGCGACACCGGTGAAGAGCATGGCGGCTTCAAGGGTGCGGGAGGCGACGAAGCCGAGCGCCATGCCTTGGTTCTGTCGCTTGAGCACCGGATAGAGCGTGATGGCGGTGCCGATGCCGGCGAGGGCGACGATGACCTCGAGGAAGCCGCCCCAGAGCGCGCCGGTGTCGGTGCCCGAGCTGATGATGAAGTCCTTGGCGGTTACCGAGCTGTAGAGCGCGAGTGGCGGGGCGAGTGTGGGGATCGAGACAAAGGTAATCAGGTAGAAGATGCCCGCGACGAGCGCGGTCTTCCTTGTTGAGTCCATCGGGACCCGTGTCGTTGCTGTGGGTTGGGCGGTGTTCGACATGTCGGTTTCTCCCGTTCGCGGTCGTCTACTTGACCTCGGCCCTGGTGACGAAGGCGAGTCCGACCGCCATGGGAAGGAACAGCCAGATGATGGCGGTGACGGCGATGTTGGCCCACTGCTCACCGGTGAGCGCCTGCTCGAAGACGAACAGGCCGCTCTGGGCGAACTGGATGTCGACCCAGGGCTGCAGGTCGTGGAACCACTGCTGGCCCGTCGCCAGCAGCCCGAAGACGGTGGGAAGGGCGAAGGTGAGGATGAAGTAGGCCACGATCGCTCCGGTCGAGGAGCGGATGAGCACGCCGAGCATGAAGCCGACCAGCAGGCTGAGGATCATTCCGAGCACGTAGTACAGGACTTGTGTGGTGGTCACGTCCCACACCGGGGTGGTGCCGGTGACCGCGGCGCCGAGCAGGTTGCCCAGTGCGCCGACGGCGAAGGTCAGCACCATCGCCGCGATCGCGATCAGGACCGACGAGATCGCCTTGGCGGTGATGATCCTGCTCCGGTGCGGGATCAGGGTGAACGTCGTGAGTCCGGTGCGTTGGCTCCATTCACTGGTGACGGCGAGGATCGCGATCAGCGGCAGGATGATCACCACCGGGAATCGGATGGCCGTCGCGAAGGTGGAGTAGGTGAGCTCGCCGTCGGGCGCCCACAAGATGACACCGCCGGCGGTCAGCACTGCGGAGATGGCGATGCTCGCGATCAGCCAGAAGCCTGAGCGAGTGTCGAACATCTTGCGGAGCTCGACCTGGATCACCCGTGTGAGCGGCACCCGAGCAACAACCGCTGCCGATGTCCGCGCGTTGTCCGCGGTCACGGCGCTCACGTCAGGTCTCCGTCTCGCTGCGAGGTGGCGGTGAGCTCGAGGAACATGTCCTCGAGGCCGGCATCGGCAGCCCGCAGCTCGGTAAGGGCGACGCCGGACTCCAGGGCGACCTTGCCGACGAGAGCCGGGTCCACGTCGGTACGCAGCACGCCGTCCTCGCTGAGCGTCGCTGTGATCCCCAGCTCCTCGAGCGCACCCTGGAGGGCGGCGGTGTCTGCGGCGCGTACGACGGTGCCGGCGGCGTGGAGGAGCTCGGTCTTGGTGCCTTGGGAGACGATCCTGCCGTTGCCGATCATGACGATGTCGTCGGCGATGACCTCGATCTCGTGGAGCAGGTGGGAGGAGAGCAGCACGGTGCCGCCGCGGTCGGCGTAACCACGGAGCAGGTCGCGCATCCAGCGGATGCCGGCCGGGTCCAGGCCGTTGGCCGGCTCGTCGAGGATCAGCACCTCGGGGTCACCGATCAGGGCTGTGGCGATGCCCAGCCGTTGGCGCATGCCGAGGGAGTAGTTGCCGACCCGTCGTGACGACTCGGCCGGCGTGAGGCTGACGACCTCGAGCATCTCCTCGACCCGGGAGCGCGGGAGCCCCATGTACTGCTGGGCGATGGTGAGGATCTCGCGGCCGGTGCGGCCGGCGTGCTGGGCGGAAGCGTCGAGGAGTACCCCGACCTCGAGTCCCGGGTTGGGCAGGTCCACGTAGTGGCGCCCCGAGATGGTCACGTTCCCCGACGTCGCCTTGGTGAGGCCGACCATGACCCGCATAGTGGTCGACTTGCCTGCCCCGTTCGGACCAAGGAAGCCGGTCACCCGGCCTTCCTGGGCGGTGAAGCTGACGTCGTCGACCGCGGTGAAGTGTCCGTACTTCCTGGTGACTCCCTCGACGTTGATCATGGGCGGAGTTGCTTCCGCGAAGCGGTGCGCTGGGCACTGAACATGATGGTGTACCTCATTCGGTTGTTGGGTGGCGTGTGGGAAGGACGCTCTGTTCTTGGTGGGCGGCCCCGAGGTGCGTGCCTCGTCAGATCGGAGTTGCGCCTCGACATGCAATCGGTTCGGGCACTCCGAACGTCCTCCCGGTCGCTCTGGTACCTGGCGTAGACCCGCTCCCGGTCCGGGTGACTGACGTCGACTGCGTCGGCGGATGCTCGAGGGCTGTCGCGGGCTGGTGCTTGCGCATATTGCGCCTCGACCTGACTCCCGAGAAGTAGGACTTCTGGAGGACGCACCGTCAGGAGAAGACGCGCCTTGAAATGCGGATCGGTTGATGCCTGCGCCGGCTCAACGAGGCTGACGCGCGGGGACCAGGCACATCGGCTGACTGGCAGTGCTCAGAGTCAGCCACCAAGGCAAAGCGACGAACCACCTATCGACGGGTTCGTGCTTCGACACTACGCGCCTCGGCGCACGGGCGGAACAGCCCAGCCGGCGCCCGCCGGGACAGGGCCTCCACAATCACGGCGAAACCGTCCTGCCGCCTCTCGATCCAGATTCCAATGATCTGGCCGGACCTTCGTCACCTCGTCTTCGGCCCTCGCTGCCGACCCGACAGAGAGCGTGCTCACGGATACCCGTAACCGCGGCTTCAACATCCAGGTGGAGGCGACACGGAGCAGCGCTTCAGTGGACAGCCGATTGGCACTCGAATGGGGACAGCGGCGAGGTGTGTCCGTGTCGACTGCCCAAGACGAATCCGGCTCGTGTGCGGGTGATCATGGATCCGGTGAAGGGGGTCAGGACGCCGGCGAAGGTCTCCGTCTACTGGATCAAGGGTGCGGCCGCGCGTCATCGGGGTGAGCGTGAAGCTGTGCCGACCGTCGAAGACACCCGGGAGCGCGAGGCGTCCCAGCCACTCGAGGCAGTGGTGCGGTTCGACGGCGGTGACCAGGGCCTGAATGCCATCGCGCGGCTACCGGGCGGCTGGATCGTCAGGTGCAGGCGCTCCCCGATGCTGACAGTGCCGGTGGCGGCGGTGGTGAACGGGTTCATGTCAGCGCCACCGATCGCCGCGAGCCAGCACGAACTGGCTGACCACGTGGCGCCAAGGGATCACGGCGACGATGATCACCACCCACAGGACCCAAGCCGTCTGTTCGCGCTTCGCTCCGGTAAGGTTGCCGTCGAGCCACAGTGGGAGCGCCACGACCCCGAGCCAGGTCAGCTTCCACCCGACCTCGAACAGCAGGATCGGCAGCATCCGTTGCGGGTACCGGAGCCCAAGCAGGGCTAGCACCGACATCGCCACCAGCATCGTCAGCACGGTGCCGGCCTTGAGCTCCCACGGCCCGTGAGCGATCAGCTCTGGCCACTTGGTGACTGCCAGCCCCACCCCCATGACGAAGTAGCCCACGCGCATGACGTTGAGCCGCCATGTCGGCAGGGTCGCCGTACTGCGTGCAATGCGGTCATCGATCTCGGGCTGGGAGGAAGGTGTGCGGCTGCGTTGCTGGACCGGGTTCATGGCGAGGCCCCCTTGAATGGGATCGGTGGTGTGGCCACCAACACTCGCTTCACGTGCCGACTGGCCACATCGGCCAGCTGACTACGCCGCTGTGCCGGAAGTAGACAGATCCGCGGCCTGGATCCGCCTTTCGGCGTGACCGCCTCGACTTTCGTCGATGTCCACCGCCGCCGGTGCGGGTCTACGGTGAGGTCGTGTCCCTGTCGCGCTGGTCCTGGGCCGCGTCGGCGGGGCCGGCGACGGCGTCCGACGACCTACCCGTGCCCGATCCGACGAGCAGCCACGCTGCACGCGAACGGGCAGTCGACACGCTTGCTTTCCTTCTTGCCGTAGTCCTGGGTGCGCTGTTCCTCAGCCCGGAGCTGCATGACAACCCCGAACTGCTGTCGGCTACCCAGATCGCCGTCGACATCTCCGCTGGGCTGCTCGCCTGCGTCTCGCTGTGGTGGCGGCGGCGATGGCCGCTCGGCGTCGCGCTCGCGTGTGTCCTTCTCGGGACGATCTCGACCTCAGCGACCCCGGCCGGTCTCCTCGCGCTCTCGTCCCTGGCGGTGCATCGCCCCGCCCGGGCCACCGTGGCGGTCACCTTGTTGTGGATCCCCTCGGTTCTGGCCTACGCCGTCTACAGCCCGACGACCGGTCCCGCCTCCGTCGTGCTGTTCGTCATGCCGTTGGCGCTGGCCGCCAGCGGGTGGGGCATGTTCATCCGGGCCCGCCGGCAGCTGCTGCTGTCGCTGCGCGAGCGAGCCCTCCGCGCCGAAGCCGACCAGGAACTGCACCAAGAGCAGGCCCGGCTGGCCGAACGGGCCCGGATCGCACGTGAGATGCACGACGTCCTCGCGCACCGGATCTCCCTGATGGCGCTGCACGCCGGTGGACTCGAAGTCCGCCCGGACCTGCCCCCCGACCAGATCCAGGAGACGGCCGCCCTTCTACGCGCGACGGCACGCCAGGCACTCGAAGAGCTGCGCGGCGTGATCGGGGTACTCCGCGAGAACAACGGCCACGACCCGGCCCCGGCGACCCCACAACCGACGCTGCGCGACATCAACCGCCTCGTCGACGAAACCCGTAGCGCCGGCACGAACATCGACTTCGAGATGAGCGTCGCGCGTGCCGACGACCTACCGGGGCCGGTGGGACGCGACGCCTACCGGATCGTGCAGGAGGCACTCACCAACGTCGGCAAGCACGCCCAAGGCACCGGCGCCCGTGTGCGAGTCACCGGTAGCCCTGACGACGGCTTGCACATCAGTGTCCGCAACCGCCAGCCCGTCCCGGCGTACACGACTCCCACCCTGCCCGGTTCCGGTGCTGGGCTGCTCGGGCTGAAGGAGCGGGTCGCGCTAGCCGGGGGGACCCTCGTGGCTGGGCCCGACGGTTCCGGCGACTTCATGGTGGAGGCGGACCTGACGTGGCGAACGTAAGGGTTCTGCTGGTTGACGACGACGCCCTGGTGCGCGCCGGGCTACGGCTCATCCTGTCCTCAGCCGACGACATGGACGTCGTCGGCGAAACCGACGACGGTGGCGGCGCCGTGGCAGCCGTCAGGCAGCACCGGCTCGACGTCGTTCTCATGGACATCCGGATGCCGCAGACGGACGGGATCACCGCAACGGCGGCCCTCCGCCGACTTGACCCTCCACCGCAAGTCATCGTGCTCACCACCTTCCACGCCGACGAGCACGTGGTGGCAGCCCTCCGCGCCGGCGCCAGCGGGTTCGTCGTCAAGGACACCCCGCCCGCCGACATCATCAACGCCGTCCGGATCGTGGCCGCCGGCGACGCCATCATCTCGCCGTCCGTCACCCGCACCCTGCTCTCCCACTTCGGGAACACCGAGGCGTCCGAGCGACACCAGCTGGCTGCCCGGCAGCTTGCCGCCCTCACAGACCGGGAGCGAGACGTAGCCACCGCAGTCGGTGCCGGCGCCTCCAACGCCGAGATCGCCACCTCGCTCTTCATGAGCGAGGCAACGGTCAAGGCGCACGTGTCGCGACTGCTCAACAAGCTCGACGTCAGCAACCGGGTGCAGGTCGCGATCCTGGTGCACGATGCCGCCCAGCCCTGAGACCGATAGACGCACTGGTCCAGCGATATCTGCCGCGCGTTGACTCGGCCGTGGGCCCCTACGCTCACTCGAGAGGACGATTGCTCAGTTGGGCCACCCGTCATCACGAAGAAGTCTCAAACAGCCTCGCGATCGCGTCCGGCGCCGACGTCAAGGTCGTCCAGCAGATGCTCGGGCACAGCTCGACAACGATGACGCTCGACACCTTTCGATCTGTTGCCCCGGTTGCCGCAGCGTTGCCCCCGTGTTGCGCCAGCCCGCTTCAACGGGGAATCCGAAAGGGGCCCCTCCCAGCGTTTCTGCTGGTCAGGACCCCTTTTCGGATCTGTACCCCCGACGGGATTCGAACCCGCGCTACCGCCTTGAGAGGGCGGCGTGCTAGGCCACTACACAACGGGGGCCCTGCCCACTGACGACGCACATCGTGGGCGACTGCGGAACTTTATCGTCCGGCTGACGAGAGAGTCCAATCGGTACGTCGCTGGGGTACTAGGACTCGAACCTAGACTAACTGGACCAGAACCAGTCGGGCTGCCAATTACCCCATACCCCATGGGATCGCGCCCGTCCCTGGGGGCGGGGCCGAGGAGAGACGATACACGTCAGGCGGAGCCGTCACCAATCGGGATCGGGGCTCCCGAAGCGGGTGTGGACGACGTGTCCAGAGCGGGTGGATCGGTCTTGTTGCGCAGCCGCATCCGGCGGGCGACGAGCAGCACGAGCACCAGGAAGACCAGGCTCTGGGTCACCGTCAGCGGCAGGTTCCACCACGAGACCTCCTGCACGTTGAGGGTGCCGGTGATGTCGCCGAAGAGCAGTGCGAATCCGAACGCCACGTAGTTGTTGAGGATGTGCAGAGCGATGCCCGCCTCCAGGCCGCCGCTGCGGACCACGAGGTAGCCGGCCAACAGCCCGAAGGCGAACCGGTCGAAGAACAGAGGGAAGTTCTGGAACCCGTGCGCGACCGCGAACATCAGGGCCGTCGCAATCACCGCGACCCAGGTGCCGAAGAGCGAGCCGAGGGCCTGCATCAGGTAGCCCCGGAACGCGTACTCCTCGCCGATCGCCTGCAGCGGCGTGGTGAACAGGATCACCACGGCGATGGCGACGTCCTGACCGCTGAGGTGGTTCATCGCGGTGCCGACCTGGCCGGCCGTCTCCTGGTCGGGCAGGAAGACCGACAGCACCACCTGCGCCGCGATGGCGACCACGGCGAGGCCGAGGCAGGCGTAGAAGAAGCGCCAGCGCATGCCCGGCTTGACCGAGGTCAGCCAGCGCGGTCCAAGCCGGTGCAACCAGCGGGACAGCCCCCAGGCGATCAGTGTTGCAGAGCCGAGGGTGAGGTTCAGCCAGAGCATCGAGGCCGGCGTCACCTTCTTCAGAGACAGCGCGTCGGAGAAGACGGTGCCGAAGTCGGTGCCGTCGATCCCGGTCTGGACTCCGACCGCGAGAGCCAGGATCGGCAGCGTGGCGAAGCCGGCGACGACGAACGTGGCGAGCAGCAGTGTCGGGATCCCGACCAAGGCCTTCCACCAGTCCTGCCGCCATGCCCAGGTGCGCAGCATCTGCGGATAGGCCGTCGGCTGCGGGTGCGGGTGCTGGAAGCGCCGCGAGCCGCGCGGTGGTACGCCGACGTCTCCCCCGATCGGCCAGCCCACCTCAGGCTCCGGGCGCTGCCAGCGGAGCGGTGGCGAGCCGGGCCAGCGTCACCTCGCGGCCGAGGAGCTCCAGGGACTCGAACAGCGGAGGCGAGATCCGGCGCCCGGTGACGGCCACACGAACCGGGCCGAACGCGTTGCGCGGCTTGAGCCCGAGGCCCTCGACCAGCGTCGTGCGGAGGGCATCGTCGATCGCCTCCGTGGTCCAGGTGTCCAGCCGGGAGAGGCCGTCGTGGGCGGCCGCGACGACCCTGCGGCCCTCGTCGTCGAGCAGCTTGGCGACGTCGGCCTCGTCGTACTCCACCTTCTCGGTGAACAGGAAGCCGAGCATCGCCGGTGCCTCCGTGAGCCTGTTCATGCGCTCGTGCACGAGCGGCATCGCCTTCGCCAGCAGGTCTCGCTCGTAGTCGGTGGGCGGGTCGCTCAGCACCCCGGCGCCGACCAGATGCGGTACGACGCGCTCGGCCATCTCCGAGACCGGGAGCAGGCGCATGTGCGCGGCGTTGATCGCCTCGGCCTTCTTGAGGTCGAACCGCGCGGGGTTGGGGTTCACGCGCGCGATGTCGAAGGCCGCGACCATCTCGTCGAGTGAGAACACATCACGGTCCTCGGCGATCGCCCAGCCCAGCAGCGCCAGATAGTTCAGCAGGCCCTCGGGCAGGAACCCGGCCTCGCGGTAGCCGAGCAGGCTGGCCTGCGGGTCGCGCTTGGAGAGCTTCTTGTTGCCCTCGCCCATCACGTAGGGCAGGTGCCCGAACCGCGGCACCAAGTGGGCGATGCCGAGCTCGATCAGCGCCTCGTACAGCGCGATCTGGCGGGGAGTGCTCGAGAGCAGGTCCTCGCCGCGCAGCACGTGCGTGATGCCCATCAACGCGTCGTCGAGCGGGTTGACCAGCGTGTAGAGCGGCTGTCCGTTGGCGCGGGCCAGCGCGTAGTCGGGCACGTGCTCGCTGCGGAACATCACCTCGCCGCGGACCAGGTCGTCGAAGGTGACCGACCGGTCGGGCATCCGGAACCGGACGACCGGGCTCCGACCCTCGGCCACGAACGCGGCCACCTGGTCGGCGTCGAGGTCGCGGCAGAACCCGTCGTACCCCATGATCTTGGAACCGGCTGCCTTGCGCCGGGCCTCGACCTCGTCGTTGGTGCAGTAGCAGTCGTAGCTGAAGCCGCCGTGGCGGAGCCGGACCAGGGCGTCGGCGTAGATGTCCGCCCGCTCGGACTGGAGGTACGGCCCGACCGGACCGCCCACCTCCGGGCCCTCGTCCCAGTCGAGCCCGAGCCAGTGCAGCACCTCGATCAGCGCGTCGTGCGACTCCTGCGTGTTGCGCGCGGCGTCGGTGTCCTCCATCCGGAAGACCACGGTGCCGCCGGCGTGCCGAGCGAACGCCCAGTTGAACAGGAACGTGCGCGCCAGCCCGACGTGGGGCGAGCCCGTCGGCGACGGTGCCATGCGCACCCGCACGCCGGTGGTCGAGCCGGTCGGGACCTCAGTCACGGGCAGCCACCTTGCTGGTCAGGTTGCCGATCCCGGCGACGGAGACCTCGACCTCGTCGCCGACCTGCATCGGGCCGACACCCTCGGGGGTGCCGGTCAGGATCACGTCGCCGGGCAGCAGCGTCATCGCGCTGGAGACGTGGGCGACCAGCGCGGGTACGTCGAACACCATGTCCTCGGTGCTGCCGTCCTGGACGAGGTCGCCGTTGAGCCAGGTGCGGACCGCCCGGCCGTCGACGAAGTCCTGCGGGTCGAGGTCGGTCTCGATCCACGGGCCGAGCGGGCAGAACGAGTCGAAGCCCTTGGCCCTCGTGAACTGGACGTCGCTGCGCTGCAGGTCGCGGGCGGTCACGTCGTTGGCGACCGTGTAGCCGAGGATCACGTCGGTGGCCTTCTCGACGGGCACGTCCCGGCAGATCCGGCCGATCACGACCGCGAGCTCACCCTCGTAGTGCACCTCCCGGCTCTGCCGCGGGTAGAACACCGGGTCGTCGGGGCCGACCACACTGGTGTTCGGCTTGAGGAACATCAGCGGCTCCGTCGGTACATCGCCGCCCATCTCCTTGGCGTGAGCCGCGTAGTTCTTGCCGATGCCGATCACCTTGCTGCGCGGGATCACCGGCGCGAGCAGGCGGACGTCGGCCAGCCGGTGCTCGACGCTGGTCAGGTTGATCCCGACGTACAACGGGTCGCCGCTGAGCGCCACCACGACGCAGTCGTCGTCGGGCACGCCGTTGTCGTCGACCTCGCCGGTCACGACTCCGTACTGGGGGTCGTCGCCTGCTGTGAACCTCGCGATACGCACGGGAGCGAGCCTAGGGCCTGTCCCAAGGGCTTCGCTCGTCGCGAGCGCTGTCCGGGGCGTGCGACGTTTCTCCGGGGTCCCCGGCGAACCGCGAGCGTAGCGAGCGGTTCGTTGGGGTGGTGGCTTGGCCGAGGAGGGAAGGCGGCAGCGCCGCGTTGACCGACGAGAACGCCGCCAGCGCGCGTCCCGGGCAGCGCGCAGCAGAGCACGAGCCCTTGGGCGCGCCCTAGGTCGGGAGTCACACGGGTGCCAGTGGCCGGTGCGGATGCTCCGGCAGCACGAGACGGATCGGGTCTCCGGCCCGGACGAGGCCGCCCGCGAGGACCACGCCCATCACCCCGGCGCGCCGTACGACGGATCCGTCGGGCGCACGGCCGGCCACGTGGCGCAGCAGGCCGGCGTCGTACGCCTCGATCTGGACGCACGGGTTGCGCAGACCCTCGACCCGCACCACGGCGTCGGCGCCGAGGTGCACCAGCGTGCCCGCCGGGAGCGCGAGGAGGTCGACTCCGCGGGTGGTCACGTTCTCGCCGAGGGCACCCGGGGCGACGTCGTGCCCGTTCCCGGCGAGGTCGTTGAGGAGCTCCGCGTGGAGCAGGTGCACCTGCCGGAGGTTCGGCTGGTTCGGGTCGCGGCGCACGCGTGAGCGGTGCTGCACCAGGACGCCGGCATGCGCGTCGCCCTCGACGCCGAGCCCCGCGAGCAGCCGGACCTCGGGGACCTGCATCTTGCTGAGCCGGTGCCGGGCGCCGCGGTGCACGGCGACGACGGATTGCTGCGGGGGCACGGACGGAAACGTACCCTCGATCTTCGTGGAGACGCTCGATCGCGCCACCTGGCAGGCCCGTGCCGCGGCGCACGCCGCCCGGGTCGACGTCTGGGTGCAGCCCCACCTCGCCCGCCGTCGCGCCGGCGAGAAGCACCCCGTGCACGACTTCCTGTTCGGCTACTACTCCCAGCGCCCCGCCGCCCTCCGTCGCTGGCACCCCGGCTTCGGCGTGGTGCTCGAGGACGCTCCGGAGTACGCCGGGGTCAAGGGCTATGCCCGGGTAGTCCCGGCCAAACGGCACGCCCAGGACCCCCCGGAGCGTGCCGATTGGTCGGGACTATCCGTCTCCGTCGACCACCTGCGCTCCCAGCGGCCACTCGTCGAGGCGATCAGGCGACTGCTGGCGGCGACCGCGGCACGTCCGGCCACACTCGGGTGCTTCGGGCTGCACGAGTGGGCGATGGTGCACCGCACGGACGCGACCCGGCACGACTGGCCGCTGAGGCTGGGTACGACGGGCACGGACACGGTCGTGGAGACGCACCGGATCACCTGCTCGCACTTCGACGCGTTCCGGTTCTTCACCGACTCCGCCCGCCCGCTCAACACGCTGGGGCCGGGCCGTGACGACCGGGCGGAGTTCGAGCAGCCGGGCTGCCTGCACGCGGGCATGGACCTCTACAAGCACGCGTTCCGGCTCACCCCGCTGGTGCCGTCCGAGCTGGTCGCCGACTGCTTCGCCCTCGCCTTGGACATCCGGGTCCTCGACATGCGCGCCTCGCCGTACGACTTCGTGGACCTCGGTCTCGACCCGGTGCGGATCGAGACCCCGGAGGGCAAGCAGGAGTACGTCGCCGCGCAGCGTGCGTTCGCCGGGAGGGGTGCGCCGCTGCGGCAACGGCTGGTCGACGTGTGCGACCGGCTGCTCGCCCCGCCGCCAGGGGGATAGTCCGGCACGAAAAGCACCAGAACAGCCCGGAATCGCCTGCCGAACGTGAGGGACTATCCGCCTCCGCCGATCACCCGGCCGGGGTTCGCGTCGACGGCGAACCGGTGCGGCCCGTCGGTCCGAGGAGGTGCAACCAGCTCAGAGCGGCTGGCTGAGGAACCAGCGGTGCCCAAACGGGTCGCGCAGCACCGCGATCCGGCCCACGGGCGCGCTGTCCTCCGGCCCACGGTCGAGGTTCGCTCCCCCGGCGACCGCTCGATTCGTCGCGGCGTCGACGTCCGCCACCGTCAGGTGCAGGGTGACCGCCGCACCCCGGCCGGCCATCGGCGCCTCCACCTGGATCTCGGGGTGCTCGTCGGACATCATCCAGCGCGCCCCGTCGACCGTGAGCTCGACGTGGCCGACCCGGCCGTCCGGCATCACGACCGCCTCGACCGTCACCTCCGCGCCCAGGTACTCGACATACCAGGCGATCGCGGCCCGCGCGTCGTGCACGGCGAGGTACGGCGTCAGCTCGCTCACCCCTCCACCCTC
>Ga0105249_10004467_pt1 | contig 12091 bp, 9 predicted proteins | sample KBSS44metaG_FD_81522 | JGI IMG/M metagenome (GOLD analysis project Ga0105249, IMG submission 81522) | Switchgrass rhizosphere microbial communities from Kellogg Biological Station, Michigan, USA - KBS S4-4 metaG | ecosystem: Host-associated > Plants > Roots > Rhizosphere > Soil | place... | reverse complement strand
GACCGAACATAATACCGCCGCCCTGCTCGGGCTCGGCGAAGCCTCGGCCAATGCTTTGGGCCTCGCCACGCTTGCCGGTCGCTTCGATTCGAATCGGCGCGCGCAGCTGTTGCGCATGGCTTTCGGCCTGTGCCTGGTGATTTTCGGGGTCTCGCACTTCGTCTATGCCGGTTTCACCGCGCAGATGGTGCCTGCCTGGCTGCCGCAGCGCCTGGGCCTGGCTTACCTCACCGGCGCGATCCATGCGCTCACCGGCGCCTGCCTGCTCGCCGGTATCAGGGTACGGCTGGCCGCGACGATCGAGGCGCTGATGATGTCGTCGTTCGTGCTGCTGGTCCACATAACCGGCGTCGCGGCCGCGCCGGAGGACCGGATGCAGCTGACCATGCTCGGCATGGCGGGCCTGCTCACGACGGCAGCCTGGCTTGTCGCGAGCTGGGGGGGCTTGCACTCCGAGGTCGCCTGACCCCGGTCCGCGCGGTTCGCCGGCCGGCGGCTTGTACTCCCCTGTCGCGGTGGCTAGGTTGGTCCAGGTCAACCTGGTGAGGGCGCCGCATGGCTCGAATGCTGCTCATCCTGTTGGGTTTGGCCGCTTTTGCGGCCCTAGCCGTCTCGATTGTGCGTCCCTCCTTGTATGCGGAGACTGGAATGACGAACAGGCATGGTGTTCGTGCAGCCCTGGCTGCGGTCGGTGTCATGCTGACGGCGGAACGGGCAGCGATGGCAGTGCCGCCGACCACGATCGGTGTCAGCCTCAGTCCGCCGACTTATTATCTAAAAACGCGGATACTCGCCAATTTGGCCTCGGCCGCCAATTGGGGATCTTCGGACCACCGGGTGCTTGGCCCGGACGATATCGACCGGGACGGTAACATCAAACATGTCCCCGCCGGCGTAAGCTTGTACAGGCTTATGACCTTGCCCAATATCGGCACGCGCACAGCCACGATCCGCTGCAGCTGGAAAGGCAAAGGCGATTTCAAGCCGGTTGCCCGGAGGGTGCAGAGCGTCAGCTATGGCAGCGGCACATTCACGTTCACCCTGAACAACGCGCAGCCCACCGAAGGCGGCAACGTGATGCTGACGGTTGCTTCGGTCGACAACTCCAATCCGATCCGCGATATCGACTGCCGGGAGGTGGATCTGCCGGTCAGTGCGCGTTTCGATCCGCAATATCTGGCCTCCCTGCGCGGATTTAAGGTGATCCGTTTCATGGATTGGCAAAACAGCAACGCCAACGAGCCGGTCACCTGGGCAACGCGGCACCTGCCGAACGTAATCGACACCTTGGGGGGCGACGGTGTCGCGATCGAGGACATGGTGGCGCTCGCGAAGCTGACGGATACCGATCCCTGGTTCAATATGCCGTGGAATGCGGACGACGACTATTACGAACGTTTCGCGCGCATGGTGCACGATGGGCTGCCCGCCGATCGAACGGTGTATGTAGAGTTGGGGAACGAGGTGTGGAACCACGCCTTCAAGGTCGCCGGCCAGGCTCAGCAGGAGGGCCTCGCAGCCAACCTTTCGTCCAACCCCAACGAGGCGGGACTGCGTCGTTACGCGCAACGGCTGGCGCATGTGATGGACATCTGGAAGAAGGTCTATGCCGACCGGCCCCGGCGGCTGGTGCGCGTCGCGGCCTGCCAGAACGGCGATTGGTGCGCCAAAACGATTCTGGGGTATGTCGACACGGCGGCGCATATCGATGCGCTTGCCACGGCGCCTTATTTCGGCGGTCCGCTGAGCAACAACCCCTTCGCCAGCGCCGACGATCTGTTTGCGGCGCTCGATCCCGACATAGAGCGTACGCTCACGAATGCGTTGCAGGCGAAGGCCGTCGCCACCCAATATGGCAAGCGATACATCGCGTATGAGGGCGGCCAGCATCTGATCTTCAAGGATATTGCGTTCGCGCAGCGGATCCAACGCGATCCACGGATGTACAATGCCTACAAGAAATATCTCGATTCCTGGCGGACCAGGATCGGAGATACGATGATGCTTTTCAACTCATCGGGCGAGATCTCGCGATTTGGCGCATGGGGGCTCGTGGAATATGCCGGTCAGCCTTTAAGCGACGCGCCCAAGATGCGCGCGGTGCACGAGCAGATGGAGCATGCGGTGAACAAGGAAACCGCACATTGATCCGGCTCGTACGGTCGCGATCACCGCTATGGCATGATGCGGCAAGAAATGCGTAAGGTACAGGACGTAGCATCGCGGTCCGGACGGTGCGCGGTGGGCGGGCGCATCAGTAAAGGCGGCAAATGCTTCTTTCGATGATCATAATGACCGTGAAAGGCCTGCTGCTGCTCGCAGCGGCGGTTTACGGCTTCGCATATCTGCTGCCGAAAGAAGATGCGGCTTGGGTCAAAAAAGCGCCCCTGGCGATCTTCCTGTCCATGTTTGTTATCGGAATGTGGGGCCATATCTATTGGTCCGCCTACGCAGCCCTATTGCTTGCTCTTCCTTTGCTGGCAAAGAATCGCGCCGACGGCGCCGCGCTGTATTGTATCCTGATTGTTTCAATGCCGCTGCTGGGTGAGCAACTCACCATTGGCAGCCTGTATTTGATGTCGGCCAACAAATATCTGTTCTGCGCACTCGGGCTGATGCTGGTCTTCATAAGTAAACGCGAAAACAGTGCTCCAGCGCCGCGGCTATCCTATTTCGGGCTGCCGATTTTACTTCTCACGTTGCTCGAAATTGCTCAGCAGCGTGACCCCAGCGTCACTGCAACGATCCGGCAAATCATTTCCATATTGCTGACAATCCCCTTGCCGTATTTCTTGATCAGCCGCGCGATTCGTAACGCGGCGGATCTGCGGCGCTTCCTGCTCGCGTTCACGCTGTCTGGCTTTGTAATGGCGGTCGTCGCGACCGCAGAAGCGCGCTTGCATTGGCTGATCTACAAGCAGATCGAGGGGTTTCTTCAAATCCAGGTAGGCGTAAACGGCTATTCGAAGCTGCGCGCAGGCCTGATCCGTGCCCCCGCGTCTTTTCCCGAATCGACCACGCTTGCCACCTTCTTGGTGCTTGCCATCATGGCGGCGCTGGCCACCCGCAGCAGTTTTGCGTCGAGAAGCAAGTGGTGGACGGTCCTGGCGGTACTCGGGCTCGGACTGATTTCCGCCAATTCGCGCGGAGCCTATATCGCGCTCCCGCTCGGTCTCGTCGCGTGGGACTTTTATCGTCGTCGTTACGGGGCCTTGGTGATCAAGGCGGGTGCGGCTGCGGGCCTCTATGTGCTGGCGCTCCTGGCCGCCCCCTTCTCCGCCTTCGTCGCAGCAATGGTAGGCCGGGACTACGGCACCGCAACCACGTCCGACTATCGTGTGCAGCTGCTTCACCGCGGCATGGATGAAATTCGAAAGCATCCGATTTTCGGGCAAAACCTGAATGAGGCGCTCGATAAACTGCAGGACCTCCGTCAGGGCGAAGGCATTGTCGATCTGGTTAATGGTTACATCAATTATGGACTGACGTCGGGTTATCCCGGCATCGTCGGCCTGGGGCTGGCTTTTATCAGCCTGTGCGTCGCCCTGCTGGCGGCCCGCGCCAAGCTGGAGAGGAACAAGGCGCTGATAGAAGGTGCAGCCTGCGTGTTTGCCGTCGCTGCGCTCAGCGTCGTGAACACCTTCTTCACTGGCTTCGGTGGCGTGATTTCGACCAGCTTTTATCAAATGTGCGCGGTGGGCTCGGCAATATGGGCGATGCGCGGCATGGCGCCTGCCACGCAGGGCTTGTCAGGTACCAGCGCGGTGCCGGCCAAGTCCGGTATCGCCGCATTGATCGCGGCCGACCGTGCCCGGGCAAAGGCAGCAGCATCGGTGCCGAGTGCCGCTGTGGGCGAAGCATAGCCTGATCGCTTGGCGGCTCAGCCGTCGAGCGCCTTTCTCAGGAGATCGTTGACCACGCCCGGATTGGCCTTCCCCGCCATCGCCTTCATCGTCTGACCGACGAAGAATCCGAACAGCTTGTCCTTCCCTCCCCGATATTCGGCGACCTTGTCGGCATTGGCATCCATCACCTTCACGATCTCGGCTTCGATCGCGCCGGTATCGCTGGTCTGCTTGAGCCCGCGCTCCTCGACGATCCTGGACGGATCGTCGCCGGTTTCGAGCATGATTTCGAACACCTGCTTGGACAAGGTGCCCGAAAGCGTGCCGTCCGCGACCAGGCTCAGCAACTCGGCCGCCTGCTTGGCCGAAACCGGGCTCTCCCCGATTTCCTTGCCGAGACGGTTGAGCGCGCCGAACAGCTCCGACGTCAGCCAGTTGGCGGCCGCGATCGGCTTTGCCCCGTGCGAGAGCACTTCCTCGAACCAGCGCGCAATCTCGACCTCGGCGGTGATCACGCCGGCATTGTAGGCGGAGATGCCAAGCTTGCTTTCGTAGCGGTGGCGCTTGGCGTCGGGCAATTCGGGCAGGCTCGCTTCGCAATCCGCAAGGAAGGCATCGTCCAGCTCGAGCGGCAGCAGATCGGGATCGGGGAAATAGCGGTAATCGTGCGCATCCTCCTTGGATCGCATCGATCGCGTCTCATTGCGGTCGGGATCGTAAAGGCGCGTTTCCTGGACGATCGTGCCGCCGGCCTCGATCACGTCGACCTGGCGGCGCGCTTCGCCCTCGATCGCGGCCATGACGAAGCGGACCGAATTCACGTTCTTGGTCTCGGTGCGCGTGCCGAATTCGGCACCGGCCTTGCGGACCGATACGTTGACGTCGGCGCGCATCGACCCCTGGTCCATATTGCCGTCGCACGACCCGACATAGCGAAGGATCGCACGCAGCTTGCGCAAATAGGCCCCGGCCTCCTGGGGAGAGCGCATGTCGGGCTTGGAAACGATCTCCATCAGCGCCACGCCGGAGCGATTGAGATCGACATAAGAGCGTGTCGGATGCTGATCATGCATCAGCTTGCCGGCATCCTGCTCGACATGGATGCGCTCGATCCCGATCGTCTTGACCGCGGCCTCCGGATCCTTCTCGTCGAGGCTGATCTCGATCGTGCCTTCGCCTACCAGCGGGTGGTAGAGCTGGCTGATCTGGTAGCCCTGCGGCAGATCCGCGTAGAAATAATTCTTGCGGTCGAACCGGCTCCAGCGGTTGATCTGGGCGCCGATCGCCATGCCGGTGCGCACCGCCTGGCGGATGCATTCCCGGTTGGGTACGGGCAGCATGCCGGGCATCGCCGCGTCGACCAGGCTGACCTGGCTATTGGGTTCCGCCCCGAACGCGGTCGCCGCGCCGGAGAACAATTTGGCGTTGGACGTGACCTGGGCGTGGACTTCCAGCCCGATCACGACTTCCCACGGGCCGGTCGCGCCCTCGATCACATAAGCTGCTTCAGTCATGGTTTTTCCGGTCGATCAGCCGGGCGCTCTTGTCAATCCGCCTGTTGCCGGGGCTCGACCAGGCGGGCGGGGATGCCGACCACGGTCGCCCCGGCGGGCACGTCGGCCAGCACCACCGCATTGGCGCCGATCCGCGCATGATCGCCGATGTGAATCGCGCCCAATATCTTGGCGCCGGCGCCGACATCCACATGGCCCCCGATCGTCGGAAGCCCGTTCGCGTCGCCGATCGTCACCTGCTGAAACAACAGGCAGTTGGGGCCGATGCGTGCGTCGGGATGGATAACGATGCCGTTGGGATGCGGGATCAGCAAACCTCCCCCGATCTGGCTGTTGATCGGTATATCCGCGCCGGATACCGCCGACCAGAAACGATGGCGGAGCACGGCCAGCTTGCGCCTCAGCCCGCGATATTGCTGATAGTCCCGGATGCTCGCGAGCAGTTTCTTGCCCGGGCTCCACTCCCCGGCTCGCGTCCGCTCTCGTGACCAGTCGGGCACGCTTGCCGAAATTCCCCCTTGCTCGGTCATCGGGGATCGGTCGAACAGGCGCGGCCCATTGTCAATCCGGCGCGGTGCGGGCAAGTGGACTGCCACCGCGTTTCGCGAGCCGAGGGAGCTGCGTTCAGTGTTCTGCGTCGCGGTCGTCATCGTAAATTACAAGACGCCCGAGTTGGTAAAGGCCTGCCTGGATTCGCTGGTGGGCGAACAGAGCAAGGATTTGCGGCTCAAGGTTTATGTCGGCGACGCGGATTCGCAGGATGGGTCCGTTGAGATCGTCAATCGTCACATCGCGGAGAAGGGCCTCGATTTCTGCAGCTGCTTCCCGATCGGCACGAATGGCGGCTTCGCCTACGGAAACAACTTCATCGTAGAGCAGAAGGTGCTTGGCGATCCGGAGGTGGATTACGTCCATTTCCTCAATCCCGACACGTACGTCCGCCCTGGCGCGGTCAAGGCCCTGGTGGAGGCGCTGGAGACGCATCCCAAAGCGGGCGTGGCGGGTAGCCGGCTGGAAAATCCCGACGAGAGTCTGCGCGCTTACGGCTTTCGCTTCCCCGCACCCTGGCGAGAATTTTTCCGGGGCGCGCGCCTCGCGATTCTGGATCGCCTCATCCCCGCGGCCGCGATCAAGATGCAGGATCTGCTCGAGACACGCCGCGTCGATTGGGTCACGGGCGCGAGCTTCATGATGCCGCGCGGCGTCATCGACCGGGTCGGTCTGATGGACGCCGCTTATTTCCTCTACTTCGAGGAGACCGATCTCATGTCACGCCTCGGCCAGGCGGGCTATGAGGCTTGGCATGTGGCGGAGAGCCGGGTGGTGCATCTCCAGGGCTCGGCGACAGGCGTGAAATCGGACGAACCCGTCAAGCGGGTGCCGCCTTATTGGTATCAGTCACGCTTCAAATTTTTCCACGATCGCTATGGCCGGATGCGCGCCGTACTGGCCAATATCGCCTTCCTCGCGGGCGATCTGGTGTACCGGCTCCACCGTATATTGCGGCGGCAGCCGATCGAGGACCCGCCTTTCCTGTGGCGTGACATGTTCGTCCATGGGTTTTCTCTACCCATGCGGAAGGGGTGATTTTTGCTGCGTTTGCTTTCCCCGGTGCGCGCAGGATGTTGGCGTACGAGGGAACATTGACTGGAATTGGGGCTTGTGCGACGCGAAAAAAACCGCGCCCTGCGGAAGGGAAGGTGCGCTTGACGGCGCACGCGTGAGTTAGGGGTACGACATGGCGTTGCAGGATTTCGCCGACTTCATTCCGCATATCGCTATCGAGGATGGACGCGCCTTGGGTGCCGGCCGGTGGGAGGAGGAAGCGCGTGAAGCGCTCGCGACCCATGGGGCGGCCTTGCTACGCGGTCCGGTGCTGCGCGAGGACGGGGTCGAGGTCGCGCTCGAGATTATCGACGATGAATTGCTCGACGATGCCTTCTGGTCAACCCCGCGCAGCAAGGTCGGCGGAAAGACGCTGACCGCGACCGAATATCCCAGCCCGCGGACAATTCAGCCGCACTGCGAAATGGCCTATATGACGACGTGGCCGCGCTACGTTGCCTTCCATTCGCTGGTCGTGGCGGAGGAGGGTGGCGAGACCACGATCTGCAACGTCGACAAGGTAGCGGAAGCGCTCGGCGACCGCATCCTGCCCTTCGCGGAGAAAGGCGTGCTGTATCGCCGCACCTTTCAGCAGGGTGTCGACATCCCCTGGCAGAAGGCCTTTCAGACCGACGATCGGGCGGATGTCGAGGAAGTGGCGCAACGCAATGGCATGAGCATCGAATGGCTCGATGGCGACGCGCTCGTTACCACCCATCGTGCGCAGGGGACGGTCAGGGCCGAGGATGGACGCCCGCTCTATTTCAGCCAGGCGCATCTGTTCCACGAAAGCGCGATCGATCCGGATGCGCGCGACAAGATCATCCAGCTGTTCGGCCGCGACCGGCTCCCGCGCCAGGCTTTCTACGGTGACGGATCGCCCATAACCGATGCGGATGCGCAGGCTGTGCGCGACGCGTTCGATTCCGCGCTGACCGGAATGAAGTGGAAGGCGGGCGACGTGCTGATCCTCGACAATATGCGCTATGCCCACGGCCGTATGCCCTTCAAGGGCGCGCGCCGGTTGCATGTGTCGATGGCCCGCGCGCAGAATGTGCCCGAGCGCACGCCGCTCGGCTGACCCTGCTGTCTGCCCCAACCGAACCATCCAAGGACGATCGATGCCCGGCCCTAAGCTAGACCTTGTCGGGATCGAGAAGATCAGCTCGGTCGAATATCTGAACGCCGTGATGGCCTGCTATCGCGAGGGCCGTGTCGCGGTGCCGGTCGAGGCGGGCGGGCAGGCACCCGCCGGTTACGATTTCGCAGAGCGGATTTCGCCAAGGCCGGGCGGCGGCTGGTTCACCCTGCAACAGGCGCCGATCCGCGACGACTGGCCCGCGCAGGTCGGTTTCTCTTCGGGAACGACCGGGGAGCCCAAGGCGATCCTGCTTTCGCATCGCGCACTGGCCGATGTCGCTGACCGTCTTGTCGAGATAATGGGGATCGACGGCGAGATCAGTGAATATCTGGGCGTGCCGGCCACCTATTCGTTCGGCCTCGCGCGCGCGCGTCACGGCGGCCGTGGGCGGCAAATTGTTCCTGCCGGAAAACGGCTTCAATCCATCCGAATTCGCCGCGATGCTGGAGGCGGATGAGGTCAATGCGCTGTCGGCGGTGCCGACCCTGCTGCGCGTGCTGATCGCCAATCCCGATCTGGTTCCGCGCAAGATTGCGCGACGGCTGCGCTGGCTGGAAATCGGCAGCCAGGCGATGAGCGTGGAAGAGAAGCAGGCGATCCGCCGCATGTTCCCGGCAGCCCGCATCATCCAGCATTACGGGTTGACCGAAGCCTCGCGCACAACCTTCCTCGACCTGCAGGAGGCGAACGACGCGCAGCTCGCGACGGTCGGTCGCCCGGTCGGCAAGACCGAGGTCAGGATCGACGAAAATCGTCATATCTGCATTCGCGGGCCGCACGTCGCCGACGGCGTCCTGACCGCGAACGGATTGGAGCCGATCGTGGACGCCGATGGCTGGCTGCATACGCGCGATCTCGGATCGATCGGTGAGGACGGCTTCCTGACGTTCGAGGGCCGTGCCGACGATCTGATGAATGTCGGCGGGATCAAGGTGCCGGCGGAACTGTTCGAACGAAAGCTGGGCGAATCGCTGGGCGCCGACGGGATGCACGTCGCGGCTGCCGGGCGGCCCGATCCGCTGCGCGGGGAGGTGGTGATGGTCGCCTATCTTCCCAACCTTTCCGCCGCGCGAATCGCCGAGCATGCACGTGCGGTTGCGGCGGGATTCGGGCTCGGCAATGCCGACCTCATGTTCGTCGCCGTCGACGAAATTCCCCGGACCGAAACCGGCAAGATCCGGCGCGCGGTTCTGGTTGAACGCCATGCGCATCAGGCGAGCCCATCGGCGGGCGAAGCCGCGATCGCGCCCGCCGCACCTTCGGTCGCCACATCCGCAAGCGATGAGCCGCAGAGCGAACGCGAGCGCGAGATTGCGCGCATCTGGTGCGAGGCGCTCCAACTTTCATCGATCGGCCGCAACGACAGCTTCTTCGACAAGGGCGGCGATTCGCTCTCCGCGATCGGCGCGACGCTGGCGATGGAAAAAGCGGGGATTCCCAAGCCGCTCACGCAGCAGCTTTTCCTCAACCGCACGATCGCCGAGATTGCGGCCAGCGAGAGTGGCGCGGCCCCGTCACCCGGCGTCGAAAAAGCGGGCGATTTCGCGGCGCCCCGCACCGAAAAGGGCAAGGCGCCTCCGATCAACGACGGCAGCACCAACATGAATCCCGTCGGGATCGGTTTCTGGGATCTGGTGCGGGAAGATTATCGGACGCACGATTCCGACATCTTCAGCCAAGGCTTCTGGATGCTGTTCATCCACCGCTTCGGCAATAGGCGGATGAGCGTGCGCACCAAGCTTCTGCGTGCACCGCTGACGATTCTTTATCGATATTTCAACAAGATGACGCAAATCTGGTTCGGCATGAAGCTCGACTATGTCGTCATTGTCGGCCGGCGGGTGAAGCTTGAGCATTTCGGCGGAATGATCCTGGGCGCGCGATCGATCGGCAACGATGTGATCATCCGGCAGAATACGACCTTCGGCATCAGCTCCCCGGACGACATGAACGCCAAGCCGATCATTGGCGACGGCGTCGATCTGGGGGCAGGCGTGGTGATTATCGGCAATGTCACGATCGGCGAGAATTCGATCGTGGGGCCGAATTCGACGGTATTCAGCGACGTGCCGCCCAACACGATTGCGCTGGGCGTGCCGGCGCAGATAATCGGACCCAATCGCCGTCGGCGGAGCTAAAGTCTGTTTCAGCAAGGCTGAAACTGATCAGGTGCCGATTCAGCGTGGTTGAAAACGACCCTGGACCGATCAGGCGGGCCTTTGGCCCGTGCTGGATGAACCTCCGCCGCGGACGGTGCCGTATCCGAGCGCGCCCACCGACAAGACCAACGCGAGCCAGCCGAGTCCGGCAAGCCAGCGCCGTCCCCGCTTATTGCCGCTCAGTCCCAGGAACAGGACGGCGATAACCAGCGCGATGCCTCCGCTAAGCAGCGCAAAGTCGCTGGTGCTGAGCCCGAACGGGTGCGAGAGGCTTCCATAATCGTACATGGCGAACTCACCCCTAGTTAGACACGCTCTTCTAACCTAACTCGGAGGAGAAGAGTTGTCGGCAATCCGGCGCTCGCCTTCTGGCGGGCACCGGCTGGCGCATCACCACCAAATGTTGGGTCGTGCGACGAAGCCCGCGCGTTCCTCGATCGCCAGGCACGCATTGAGCACGCCTTGCTCGTCAAGCGGTCGACCGATCACCTGCAGGCCGAGCGGCAGCCCCGCTTGATCGAGCCCGCCCGGGACGGACATTGCCGGCAGCCCGGCCAGCGAACTCGGCACGGTGAAGACGTCGTTCAGATACATTGCCAGCGGATCGTCCGACTTCTCGCCGAGCGCGAAGGCGGCGGACGGCGCGGTCGGCGTGAGCAGTAGGTCGCATTTCTCGAAGGCCTGCTGGAAGTCGCGCACGATCAAAGCGCGGACTTTCTGCGCCTTGGTATAATAAGCGTCGTAGAAGCCTGCCGAGAGCACATAGGTACCGATCAGGATGCGGCGCTTGACCTCGGCGCCAAATCCGTCGGCGCGGGTCGCGGCATACATGTCCTGCAGATTGGCGCCGTCCGGCAGGTCGCGCAGGCCGTAGCGCACGCCGTCATAGCGCGCGAGATTGGACGAGGCTTCGGCCGGAGCAATGATGTAATAGGTCGGCAGCGCATATTTGGTGTGTGGCAGCGACACCTCGATCACGTTCGCGCCAGCATCCTTGACCAACTGGATGCCGCGCTCCCACAGCGCGTCGATCTCCTTCGGCATAGTGTCGACACGATATTCCTTGGGAATGCCGATCGTCTTGCCCTTGAGGTCTGAGGAGAGGTTGGCCTCCCATTCTGGCACGGGCAGGTTGAGGCTGGTCGCATCCTTGGGATCGAAGCCCGCCATCGCCTCGAGCATGATCGTGCAATCCCGGACGTCGCGCGCCATCGCGCCCGCCTGGTCCAGGCTGGACGCGAACGCGACCACGCCCCAGCGCGAGCAGCGGCCATAGGTCGGCTTGATGCCCGAAATGCCGGTGAAGGCGGCGGGCTGGCGGATCGAGCCGCCCGTGTCGGTCCCGGTCACGCCCGGTGCGATCCGTGCCGCGACCGCCGCCGAGCTGCCGCCCGACGATCCGCCCGGCGTCAGGGGGGCATTGCCGCCGTCATTGCGCCGCCACGGGTTGATGACATTGCCGAAATGGCTCGTCTCGTTGGACGAGCCCATCGCGAACTGGTCCATGTTGAGCTTACCCAACATTCCGGCTCCGGCCAGGAACAGGCGCTCGCTGACCGTGGATTCGTAGGTCGGCACGAAACCTTCCAGGATGTGGCTCGCGGCGGTGGTCTGCACGCCCTCGGTGCAGAACAGGTCCTTGATGCCCAGCGGCGCGCCGTCCAGCGGACCGGCCTCGCCCTTGGCCCGGCGCGCGTCCGAGGCCTTGGCCATCTCCAGCGCCTTGTCGGGCGTATTGACTACGAAGGCGTTCAGGGCGCTGGCCGCCTCGATGGCGGAGAGGTGCGCCTTGGTGATCTCTTCCGAGGAGAACGACTTGTCGGCCAG
>Ga0105249_10004462_pt1 | contig 12101 bp, 14 predicted proteins | sample KBSS44metaG_FD_81522 | JGI IMG/M metagenome (GOLD analysis project Ga0105249, IMG submission 81522) | Switchgrass rhizosphere microbial communities from Kellogg Biological Station, Michigan, USA - KBS S4-4 metaG | ecosystem: Host-associated > Plants > Roots > Rhizosphere > Soil | place... | reverse complement strand
TCCCGGCTTTTCATTTTTCTCGATCGCGGGTGTGAACTTCCCCCAGTATGTGAGAACGACTGCTTTGCCCTTCACGGATTTTTTCTCAAGCGTCAAAAGCAGATCACCGGGCTGATACTTCTCGAACATATTGTTCTCGCCGTAGCTTTGGAAGTAGAGCATGAGCTTCGCTCCCTGGACCTTCGCGGTGCAGACGAGATCGGCTGACGTCTGATAGCCGTTGCTCTGGAGAGTCGCGGCGATCTCGTTGTCGCCATCAAAGATCTCGAGCGTGTGCTCGATAAACATCTTCGTACCGCCCGCGTTTTTGCCGCCGTCTTCTCCAAAATAGTACGAGCCTTTCCAATCGTTTTGTGCCGCAGCATTCAACGCAAGAATGAGTAGAACGACGCCGATCGACGCTAGCTTTTTCATGGTAATACGGAAGTTGAAAAGTGTATGCTTTACCGGAACGCCCAGATTATAGCAATGAAAGAGAAAAATACTCTAACCGTCGAAACTCGCCGATTCCGTCGGGACCGGTGCAAAGTGCGAATGCTAATTCTCATGGTGGTTTTGTCCGGATCGAGTCTTTTTGCTCAAACGTCCGAGAAGCCGAAAGCATTTCTTTTTGATGAATTTGAAAAACTCGATAGTCCAGAGATTAAGTTAAGAACCGAAAGGCTAAGAAAGAAGATTCAGGAACGAGCATGGTCGAAAGAACCATTCAGTGCGTACGTAGTCATTTTCAAAGATCACCAGAACAGCTCCACGAGACCATTGGAAAAGCGGATTATTGACGCTCTGTTAGAGGATTGCCGTGACTGCATGGGCTTGGGCGGGCCCCGAATAACAATCCTCCGTGGCGGCAAAGAGAAACGGCAGAAGGTCCAGTTCTGGCTCATTCCGACAGGAGCGGAACCGCCGACGATCGATAATCTGGATAATTAATTCGCCACCAACTGCACTGCTTAACAAGAGACGCCAAGTGACATCTGCCAAATTTTGATGAAAGAAAAATACATCCAGATTCTCGGTCTTGCTCTTACTTTCATCTATGGCGTGTTTGTCGTCTTTCTCTACGCCGCCGAGCCGAGATCGATCGAGGAGATTTCCAGCAAAGCGAAGACGACGGTCGGAAGTGCGGTTACAAAGGGACAGGTCGTGACCGGAACTTATGAGATCGACCGACAGAAATTCAACGACGGGCTGCAAGCTTTTCGAAGCGATAATTTTATCGTCGCACGTGACTCGTTCGAGCGGGCAGATCCCGAAAAGCACGATGCCAAGACGCAATACTATGTCGCCTACAGTTACTACCGACAAGGTTGGGGACGAATTTCGAATGATGACGCTCTATTCAAACAGGCCCTCACTTCCCTGGAGCGCGTGACGATGATCGATCCGGATTTCAGATCTGACGATCCAAACCTCCAACTGCGAACGCCGGCCGAGCTGAAGAACGAGCTCGAAGAAGGGATGAAGGTCACGGCCGATGATTTCAATCCTCTACGTCTCGTCCGCGAGCGAAAATAAATTCAATGCAAGAGACCAACATCGATGTGAATGACGCCGTAACCGGCGATCTGCTCCCGGCGGATGAACGCGAAGATCTCGCCGTGAACAAAGTCGCCGATGTCACGCTGCGTAAACCTACGGACACCGCAGTTTCGAATCAGGTCTCCTTTGTTCGTTACCTTGCTCTGCCTTTTCTTTTCCTTACTGTCGCATTGCTCGGCGGCCTCCGATTGAGCGGTCTAGATTCGTCGTTCATCTTCCTAAAGCCGCCGCTTCTCTGTCTTATCTTTGCCTCGATCATGCTCGTGATGTTCTTTCGATCTCGTTTGATCGAACTCGATGGTTGGTTCTCCGAATCGTTTTCTTTGCTGAAGAATATCGCAAACGGCGCAGTGCTTCTGACTTTGTTCGCCGCGACGACGCAGCTTTTCAATTCACTTCTTCCCGAAAGAGGATTGCCGTTCTGGATAGTCGCCTTCTGTTTTTTCTGGACGCTGTGGAACAACCTGTTCGCTGACTTCGACACAAAGAAATTATTGCGGAGTCTCGGAGCTCTGTTCGGATTGGCATTCGTCGTGAAGTATCTCGTGCTAGCGAATCTCGCCGCACCCGACGGACGATCATGGTTCGAGAGACTGACTGAAAATCCCGGGCAGGAAGCGATGACGTGGCTGCTCGATCTTCCGAGATTCTCGGCCGGCACCGGTTACATTCAATTCTTCGCCGCCGCGTTGTTTCTCATCGGATTATATCTGCTGCCGGCATCGACTAATGATCGGGATCGAATTTATGAGATATAAGTTTTTCCTAATTTTGCTCGCCCTGTTCGTCGCAACGGCTTCGGCTCAATCGCCGGCGAAGATCTTGAAGCAGGCGGAAAAAGCGATGGGCGGAGCGAAGGTTTTGCAGAGCACAAATTCCTGGTCGCGGAGCGGTACGATTCGGCGCGTAACCGACGGGGCAACCGGACGAGTCGTGATGCAGGCCATGCGTCCGAATCTTTTCAACCTTAGTTTCGATGTCGGCGGGTTCGAGGTTGAGTCCGGGTACAACGGAAAATCCGGATGGATGCGGAATTCGCGCGACGGCCTGCGGACATTGACCGGCGATGCGAGCGTCGACTTCCAGACCGAAGCCGCGTATCGCAACTCACTCTGGCTGAATGCGAAGAAGGAGCGATCGAAAATAACGTCCGGCGGAAAGGGCGAGGTCGGTGGACATCCGGCGAATGTCGTTGTTATTACGACCGCGAAAGGTCCGCGCGTCAGCCTCTATTTCGATAGCTCGACGAATCTGCTGCTCGCCGAAGAATTCGCGAGTGGCTCGTCGAAGCGACGCTATGAGTATTCAGACTATCGCAACGTCGACGGCCTGGCTCAGCCTTCGAAAATGAAATTCGAAACGGACGGAGCGGCTTATGAAGCGTCGTTCGACGACATTCGTCCAAACGCGCAGATCGCGCGGAGCGAATTCGATTTTCCGAATCTCTCGGGTGCGCCTCTTCCGGACATTCCGACACTTCTGAAAGAACTACAGGCGAACGAAGACAAGGTCGAAGCGCTGCTCGATACTTACTCATACATGCAGCGTTCGACGGCTCGCGAGATCGGTAAAGACGGAGTTCTTCGCGATAAGGAGTCTGAGACGTTTCAGTTGTCGTTTTACAAAGGCTATCGAATCCGACGTCTGGTAGAGAAGAATGGCAAGCCGTTATCTGCCGAAGAACAGGCGGACGAAGACAAAGAAGCTGGGAAGCGCGTTGAAGAGATCGAGAAGCAGATAGCGAAACGGGATTCGAAAGGCGGAGCGCCGGACGACGAAAGTCGAAGGATCTCGGTCGCGGAGGTGCTGCGAGCATCCAAGCTCTCGAATCCGCGACGTGAGCGATTTCGCGGACGCGATGTGATCGTATTTGATTTCGAACCGAACCCGCAGTTCGATTACAAGAACGCGAAGAGCATGCTGAAGTTTTTTGGAAAGACGGCCGGTGCGATGTGGATCGACGAAAAGGACAAACAGGTCGCACGGCTCGAAGCTTCGTTGGCAGACAGTTTCAATGTCGGTGGCGGAGTCGTTGCGAAGTTGAAGAAGGGAGCTTCGTTCACGCTCGAACAGGAAAGGATCAACGATGAGATCTGGCTTCCGTCAGCCGCGGACATCAGTCTTTCGGTCCGCGTCCTTATGGTAAAAGGGATCGACCTCAATCAGTCGATCCGCTCGTACGATTACAGAAAATTTTCTACTGAAGTGAAGGACGCGAAGGTCAATACCGTAAATTGATCCTCAGTTCCCTGTCGAAAGCGTGATCAACTTTCCGTCGCGTCGAACCGTGAAAGCCTTTGCACCGCCTTTGAGTTTTGTTTCGTTCTTTACCGCCTGACCGTCGATCAATTCGATAACATCACCAGCCGCGATCTTCGCACGGGATCCGAGACTGTTGTCTTTGACGGATCGAACTTTCCATCCGCCGTCAGCAAAGTCACCTTCAACACCGAACATACCGAGAACCTCGCGGACCGGCAGGCTTGCCGAAGGAGTCCCCGCTGTGTTTGCGTTGAGGTTTTGCGGATTGACCGATTCAGTTCCCGGCGGCATGATCACATTTCCCTTATGAAGAATGCGATCGACCGAACCTCCTTGATTCGCGTTGGTGGAACTCGAGCTAGTCGTCCGATGAGTCATGGGGACCGAGACTCGATCCGCACGACTCGGTGTTGTCTCTCGCGGCGGAGCTGTCACGACCGAAGGCTGCTCGGCCGGTGCGGGATCAGAAGACCGTGGAGGCGCGGAAACCGGGGCAGACACTTCAGCAATATTATTGATCGGATTGATTTGTGTTCCGGTCGGCGTCTGCGTCTGATAGTACAGGAGGCCAAAACCAACCACGACAAGAATCAGAGCAAGCGGAGCTGCCGTCTTGAGAACGGGCAAGAACGCAAATCGCGACGGCGATCCTTTGGCAATGCCCGCCTTAACGCGAAATTCAAAATTCGACGGAGCCTCGACACGCGGAAGAGCTCCCACCATCGCGATCACTTTCTGAGTATCCGCGTCAATTACTTCCAATTCGTCCATGCCGTTCTGTGACCCCATCTGATCCATGCCTAAAAATAATTCTTTAACTTTTCTTTCAACAGCCCGCGTGCCCGACTGATCCGCGACTTTGTTGTGCCCAATCCGAGTTCCAAAATACTCGCGATCTCCTCGTAAGATTTTCCTTCGATGTCGCGAAGGATGATCGGCACCCTGTACTTCGGCGGCAGCGTCCCGATCGCACGCGCGATCACCCTGCCCTGTTCATCGTCGATCAGGCTCTTATCCGGGAGCGCTTTGTCGTCGGTTGGCTGAAACTCTGTCGTATCCTCGGCGTCAGTTTGAAAAAGTCCGGTCAGCGAAAGTATCGTCCTCCGCTTGCGCTTTCTGATCTCACTGATCGCGAGGTTCGTCGCGATGCGGTAGATGTATGTCGAGAACGCGTAGTCCGTGTGGTATCGCTCGATGGCGAAATAAACCCGGACAAACGTCTCTTGAGCAAGATCGACCGCTTCTTCGTAGTCGTTCAAAAATCTGTAAAGGTAGTTGGTGATCGGGTTGCGATAACGGGTAACGATCAACGCGAACGCAGTCTCGTCGCCTTGTTTCGTCGCCTCGATGAGGGCATGGTCGGACAAGTTTTCACTAGACACTCGGGGGTTTTGTACCTCCATCGGTCTCGATTCGAGTTTGTCCAAAGCCATACATTCATACTTTTTTACAACAGTTCGCTATTCGAACAAAACCGGCCTACCTGTTTGAAACACGCGAGCCGGTCGCGAAAGTTGCGAAAGGTGCGGACTAATTTCAACCCTACAATCCCGGTGTCCTGACGGTGGCTACGAGGAAGATCGTCCCGGCCGTCTTGGGCAAGCTAATGGTGCCGACCAGTGTCGGAGTGTTTGCCGGAAGGCCGATCAGATTCATCGAAACGCCGACGGATTCGTAATTGATCACCGGGTTCGCGACTCCGGCAGAGTCCTTGACTGTTCCGGTCCGAACCGGAACACGGGCTCCGAAGCGGAAGGCCCTTGCCTGAAATCCGTTCTGCAGCGCCCTGAAATTACCCATCGACCACTCGAAGAACGTCGGCGACTCGGCATCGGTTTCCTGACCGAGAATGTTCGAAACGCTCTTGTACTCGACGGTTCCAGTATTCGAGACGCGTCCAAGGAATGTGTTAGCAAGACGATAGTTCGTGAACGAGAAGTTTCCCTTCAACTGTTTGGAGATCGCGGAGAGACTCGATGGCAGATCGGCTCTCGAGGCACCTTCGTTCGTGCCAACGACGACCTGAAGCGCGATATCAAAACTCGGTTCGAGCTGCTGAGCAGGGTCCGATTGTGCCGAAGCGGAAAGTGCCGATAGAAGGAATAGGAGCGGAAAGACTAAAAGGCAGAAAGCGTATTTGGTCAGATTCATGGTTTCTCCTGGAGGAAATAATTCGGGAAAGCGAATCATTCCACAAACCTGACGTCTTAAAGTTGCAAAAAATTATCCAGCGAGGAATATCTTGTCGTCGATCTTCTGACCAAAGGTCACGGTTCCGATCTCGGTCTCTTCGATCAACCGATCACCCGCGTACAATGCGCTCCGATAAGGCACGAGCGTGCCCTGGGCGTAATTGTAGTCGTAAAACTTGCGCCGGTACTTCACTCCGTCCTGCTCGTAGTCGAGCATCATTACGCGGAACGTCTTTGCCGAGATGTAGAAGCGAGTTCGCCGCGACTGTTTATCGGTCACGTCGAGAATGTGGTATTCGACGCCCAAGATCTTCTCTTTCGCCGCATAGTCGAGCTTTGATTCATTTTCCTTGTAGCGAAGCAGAGCTTCGAGCCCGTGAACGATCTGGTTTTCGAACGCCTTTGACGCATCTTCGCGGGGTGTGAAGACGGAATCGTCGACGATGCCGAAGATCTTCTCGTCATTGAAGACGAGGGAATATCGTGCGGTAGGAAACTCCTGATCCAGACGTATCTTTTCTTTGCTCAGCGTGTCAGCTCGCTGCGTCCAACGCTGGTAGTTCGCCTGATCGGTACGCCCTTCAGCATTTGTGAGAATGATCTTCCCGCGTTCAAGGGCCGTCTTTCGGATCTGATTCAGAACGGCGCGGCCGCCGCCGAGGCCATAAATATAAATCGTTGATTCCGCGACCGCTTCAGCATTCAGTGGAGCCTTAGGATCTCGCGCAGTAGAAGTCGACGCTCCCGATTGAGTTTTGTCGTCCTTCGCTTTTGCCTTGGAGTCTTTATCTTTCGCATCTTTTGGATCCGCTGGCAGAATCGTAGCCGGATTCGCCGGCTGCACCTTCGGCGCGGTCACATTCTGGCCCAAAGAAGACTGGACAAGAAACAACATGGCAAACAAAACTACGAGCGCCAAAGTGTTAGAACGCAAGATCACTGATTTAAATTCTCCTATTGCGGCTTGTGAAGGATTACGAATCTCGGATTGTAGCACAATTGCCTAAACGCCGCCTAAGTCCGTGTTAATTGATGATTAGGCCGAAAGTAAGGATGCACGCGAAGTAAATTTGCGGGGAACGCCGGCAAAACTATAATTTACCGATGCCGTCGTCCTACGATTGACTCCGGCCACCTCAAGGAAAAAGATCTATGCTTCATGTCGCACTTTTCGAACCGGAGATCCCACCGAACACCGGCAACATCGCCCGCCTCTGCGCAGCGACCTATACCGCACTCCATATCGTGGGTGTAACGGGTTTTCGAATGGATGACCGAACACTGAAGCGGGCGGGGCTCGACTACTGGGAGGAAGTTGATCTTCATCGACATGTCGATATCGATGCGCTTTATGACTCGCTTCCGAGCTCGCGATTCATCTACCTGACCACCAAATCGGATCGGCCATACACTTCGTTCGGCTTTCGCGATGAGGACTGTCTCGTCTTCGGACCGGAGACGCGCGGGCTTCCCGAATCCATCCGGGATGCAAATTCTGACTCGTGCTTTACGATCCCCATGCCGAATCAAAATGTTCGAAGCTTGAATCTCTCGACAAGCGTCGGCATCGTTCTCTATGAAGCGCTACGACAAACCGCTGCACGAACGGAATAAGCTTACTCCTTCCAGTTAATTCCGCCCGCCGGAGACGCATTTCGAGGACATCTCAACAACGCCAATTTTCGTCCAATCACCGTCATGAAAATCATGACGATATTTATAGTTTGGAGAAGCTTGGGTCATGAAATTATTTAGAAAATTCTTAGCGTTTGGTTTGGTCGCGATTGCCTTAGGTTCCGCGACCGTGAATGCTCAAAGTTTTTCCGCCTCTGGTTCTACGCGTTCGATCGAAGATCAGGTCCGGAAGAAAATTTTGATGCTGCCGAGATACGAGATCTTTGACGCGATCGGTTATCAGGTGAATGGAGACACGGTCACACTCACCGGGAAGGTGAGGAATGCAGTTAATCGTAAAGATGCCGAGCGATCCGTAAGTAAGATCGCCGGTGTGAATCGAGTAGTGAACCAGATCGAGGTACTCCCGCTCGGCGGGTACGACGATTCGATCCGCGTTCGCCTTTACGAAACCCTCGCCAGAAGCGGATCGTTGTCGCGTTACATGTGGGAAAACAACCCTTCCATCAGACTCATTGTCGACGGAGGGCACGTGACTCTCGAGGGTTTCGTCTCGAGCCGCGGCGACTACAACACGATCAACATACTCGCACACGGTGTGTCGGGTGTATTCAGCGTGACGAATAATCTGGTGGTAGATAAAGAACGTCTTCGTTAATTCGTTTTCACCGGAATGTTCCTGGGCCGAACCGTTGTTCGGCCCTTTTTATTTGTCTGCATCGCGATCTCGTCGCGGCTGTTAAGCAAGTGAAATTGCGTTTACGCCCTCAATCGGTCATCATGCTTGTTTGCCTACAGGGCAGGAATCACAACAATGATCAGTACGGATAAGATTAGAAACATAGCAATCATCGCTCACGTCGACCACGGCAAGACCACATTGGTCGATGCGATGCTCCAACAATCAGGGACCTATCGTGAAAATGAAGCGGTCGTCGAGCGTGTCATGGACTCAATGGATCTCGAGCGCGAGCGCGGCATCACGATCATGGCGAAGAACACATCGGTGCGGTACGGCGATTACAAGATCAACATCGTCGACACACCGGGTCACGCCGATTTCGGAGGCGAGGTCGAACGAGTTCTGAAAATGGTCGACGGCATTGTGCTTCTCGTCGATTCCGCGGAAGGATGTTTACCGCAGACGCGATTCGTTCTGCGAAAAGCTCTCGAATTGAAATTGCCGGCGATCGCATTGGTCAACAAGATCGATCGCCAGGACGCGCGTCCTGAAGAAGTCGTTAACGAGATCTATGATCTGTTCATCGACCTGGGTGCGAACGATCAGCAGATCGAATTCCCGATCCTGTACGCGGTTTCGCGCGACGGTATTGCGAAAAAAGAGCTGGCGGACGAATCGAAAAATCTCAAACCGTTGTTCGATCAGATCATCGAAACGATCCCCGCACCGCATGCGATCCGAACGGATTCGCTTCAGCTCCTGGTCGCGAACATCGACTACAACCCGTTCGTCGGACGGCTCGCGATCGGTCGCATCTTCTCGGGTGATATCTCGAAGAATCAGGAAGTAGTCGTCGCTAAGATCGATGGCTCGACTCAGAAAACGCGCGTCAAGGAACTTTTTGTTTTCGAGAGTTTGGATCGCACGCCGGTCGATACTGCGGGCGTCGGCGAAATCGTTGCACTTGCCGGATTCGATGACATCAACATCGGCGAAACGATCACGCTCGTCGAAAACCCGCGGCCGCTGCCGGTGATCGCGGTTGACGAGCCGACGATCTCGATGATCTTCAGCGTCAACAACTCGCCCTTTTCCGGCATTGATGGAAAATTCGTCACGTCACGACAGATCAAGGACCGTCTCGATCGCGAGCTTCTCGGCAACGTTGCTCTGCGAATCACGCAGGACGAGTTGGCTCCGGAGCAGTTCAAGGTTTCGGGACGCGGCGAACTTCAGCTCGCCATCCTGATCGAGATGATGCGACGCGAAGGCTACGAAGTTCAGGTCGCGAAACCCGAGGTCATCACAAAGAAAGACGAAAAAACCGGTGAGACACTTGAGCCGATCGAGCAAGTCGTCATCGACGTGCCCGAAGAATTTATCGGTGTCGTGACCGAAGCTCTTGGTCGACGCAAAGGTCAGATGACGAAGATGATCAACAACGGTTCGGGCCGCGTACGGTTGGAATACGAGGTTCCGTCACGTGGGCTGATCGGATTTCGTGGTGAGTTTCTGACGGAGACGAAGGGCACCGGATTGTTGAATACGTTGTTCCTTCGCTTCGATAAATGGCAGGGTGAAATGAAGGGCCGCGCGACGGGGTCGCTCGTCTCGGACCGCATGGGAGAGACAAACACATACGCTCTGTACAACCTTCAGGAACGCGGAACGCTGTTCGTAAAACCGCAGATCAAAGTCTACGAAGGAATGATCGTCGGTGAGAACGCTAGAGCAGTCGATCTCGATGTGAATCCGATCAAGGAAAAGAAACTCAGCAACATGCGTACGACGTCGGCTGACGAAGCGATGCGGCTCGTGCCTGTTCGTGAGATGTCGCTTGAACGAGCTCTCGAGTTCATTGCAGACGACGAATTGATCGAGGTCACGCCGAAGGCAATTCGTTTACGAAAACGAGTTTTGAAGGCGAACGAACGCCCGAAAAAATAGCGGACTCAGTTTTGGGATGCTCCGTACACGAGTTGCCCGTCGACTATCGTTGCGGCGGATGTGTACGGATGCAATTCCGTTTTGCCTGGGCCCATGATGTGCTCGACCGTGATGCCCTCAGCCTTGAGGTAGTCGGAAATCATCGATCGATGACATCGCCACCAGACGGCCTCCGAACACATTATAGAAACCCGCTTGTCGGTCGCTAGTTTTAGTAAGTCCTCGATTCCTTTCCGGAAGTCATCCGTATCCATGTAGTCCGCGTAACCGCGAAAAGCTTCATTACGCCAGACCGTGTGTGAGGAGTCGGCTCGGGCCTTGCGTCGTCCTCCCAGTTGTTTGAAAGGTCTGTACTCGATCCCCGCATCGGGCAGCGAACGTGCTAGAGCTTCAGCGTTAAAGTGAGGAAACTTTCGCGAACCGGGATAGCTCCGGACATCGGCGACCGTCTGGATCTCATTTTCCTTCAGCAGGTCGATGAGTTCGTCAAGAGCTCGCGTTGAGTGACCGATGGTGAAAATACGAATGCCCATGTCGTTCGATCATGCAGCTATCGAGAGCTCCGAGGTGTCACCTGCACGAAATTTCTCTTCCCAGATATCCATCTCACGATCTCGATTCATTCCCGCGACCGCTGCAATGCGTCCGGCCTTTATATAGAAAGCCAGGAAATCCTTACTACCGAGATCACCCTCATATTTGATCTCGTCCCAATTGACCGCGTGGCCCACATAATTCAGTGTGACATCAAACTGTGTCGACCAGAAGAACGGGACGGCTGTAAAGGCGAGACGCTTACCGGCCATATTGTGCCCAGCCACTCTACCCCGCTGCAGAGCCGTTCGCCAGTGCTCGATCCGGGTGTACTCGCCGGTGCGTGAATCCGGATAATGCACGATGTCACCCGCGGCATGGACTTCAGGATGAATCGACAAGTATTGATCGGCTATCGCCCCGCCGTCCTTGTGACGGTCGAATCCTTCGAGAAGATCGGTTGCCGGCCTGACTCCGACACCTACGATGACCATATCCGCTTCAATGCTTTCTCCCGATTTCAAAATTACGCTCTGGACAGATCCGTCGCCATCCAAACCCTCGACACTCGAACGAAGGATGAACTTCACGCCGTTTGCTTCGTGTTCCTTCTAAAAGAGTGCGCCGATCTCGTGTCCAAGAGTTTTTTGGAACGGCATCTCATCGGGAGTGACGACCGTCACGAATTTTCCCCGTTCACCAAAATGCAGATTCCAAATAAGCGGCAGCTGACTAATTCCGCGTTGCTCTTCCCTTCCAAGAATCAATCGCATTTTTTTCAATGATGAGGTCCGACGTTCCGGGGCTTGACAGCCTATGAAAGCATCGTGTATTTTACCATTTGGTTAAATACATGGGAGCGACCGCGACAGATCATTTGAGTAGAGTTTTTGGGGCACTCGCTGATCCCACACGGCGAGCGATACTCGATAGATTGTCGAAAGGCGAAGCCGGAGTGCAGGAGATAGCGAAGCCATTCAACATGAGCCTTCCCGCGATCTCGAAGCACTTGAAGGTTCTCGAGAAAGCCAATTTGATCCGTCGCGGGAAGGATGCTCAATGGCGGCCTTGCACGCTCGAGGCAGCACCGCTCAAACAAGCTTCGGACTGGATCGGGGATTACCGGCAGTTCTGGGAAGAAAGCTTCGAGCGGCTCGACGAATATCTGAAGGAAATGCAGGCGAAGGAAAAGACGAAAAAAGGAGAAGAGGATCATGGCAAACAAGACTGAAATAATCGCGGAACCGGGAAAGCAGGAATTATTTATCAAGCGTGAGTTCGATGCGCCGCGCGAGCTTGTCTTTAGAGCT
>Ga0105249_10004461_pt1 | contig 12104 bp, 15 predicted proteins | sample KBSS44metaG_FD_81522 | JGI IMG/M metagenome (GOLD analysis project Ga0105249, IMG submission 81522) | Switchgrass rhizosphere microbial communities from Kellogg Biological Station, Michigan, USA - KBS S4-4 metaG | ecosystem: Host-associated > Plants > Roots > Rhizosphere > Soil | place... | reverse complement strand
CGTCTACTCCATCAGGCCTTCCGATCGTCCGCACCTTGCCGCGTCTCTGCTCGGCGAGGCCAATGATGATCGTTCCGCCTTGAGCGTTTGCAAAGCCGGACACGGCTTTCGATAGCACTTCCGCGATCTTTTCAGAGTTTTCCTCAAGTAGCTTCCCAGACTTACATTCAAGTAGGTAGTTCTCTTGTTGGCCGACTAGAGCCACCAGAGACTCCTCTGTCCACTCGATTGACATCGCGATTCCCCTCTCACTTCGGCATGCTGCCGAAGCCCATATGAAAACGGTGTTTACGATCCGCTTAACGAAGTGCAGCAGACAGATCGAGGTTCTTCCGCTTTCGAAGATCGCAAGGGGGCAATGGCGAGCCCCATGGTGGGAATCTCACCGATCGGCGTGGATCTTAGGCGATGGCGGCCCACAGTTCTTCGGCCGTAACGGCGCAAAGATGCTTGCCCAAAACGCGTAGTACGTCCTGGGCTTCCCATGCCGACCACCTATTACCAATCGCGCCCCTTGCTGCGCGTTGTAATACCTCCGGAGTTTCGTGGGCAACGATGAGGCGTCGCGTGCCCTTGGCTGCTCCATACATCCAGTCGACGATCATTGTATTCACCGCCTTATCGCCGAAGCTGTATCCCGACACCACTAGGTGAGAAGCGGAGTTCAGAGCAGTGCGAGCGGCCGCGAACAGGTCGATAAATGGTGAGCTGTTGTAAGACAGTTCCTTGTTGAAACGACCGACGAGTAGCGCAGGTCGCGGCGGGCCTTGCACTTCCCAACGGTTCTGCGAGTTCGGTGGACCTGCCCAAGCGCCAGTCCACTGCGTCCACGGACGATCGGCGCTCGTCATTTTGGCAGCGTGCCACCGAAACCAGTCGATGCTGCCATGGAGTTTGAACAGATTAACGCCGGTGGATGACAGGTCGACCGTCACGACGCGACGCCCGTCCTCTCTGAGCTGCGTCATGTCGTTGAGCCGCACCCCGTCTTGTCGGAGCACGGTCTCGATCAAGCAATCGTGGTTCAGGGTGATGATTGGAACACCGGCCTTCGTTTGAGCAACAATTTGCCGCATGCACGCGAGATGATCTGGGCTCGGCTTTAGGCCTTGAAGTCGCGCAGAGACGTGGTCGACAATGACCTCTGCGGCATCGTTTGCTACGCCTTGCAGTATGTCGGAAGAGATTTGAAGCTCGTGGGTTAGTTCGCGAGTGAACGCGTCAACAGCGGGATTATCGCGCTCATGCATGATGGCTTCAGACAACTGAATGGCCAGATACGCGAAGTCTTCATAGTGGGGTGTGCGTTCAAAGCAGCCTTGCGGATTGAGGCGCCCGTAGTAGTATTTGCGGGTATGGGTGTATAGCGCCTTGAAAAAGCGGCGCAGATCGGGGAAATCTCGCTCGATAGTCGGGGCTGTGCTCGAACTGCGAGTCACCCGGAAGATTCCCCTGGAATCTCGCTCGTAAGTCACGTCGTCGCCAAGCAATTCGTTCGTGAGCATCTCCGTGCTCGGTGCACCACTAGGTATTGAGACACCGGAACCCAGGAGAAACGCACATGGCAATTTGTCGGAATGTCGCATGTTCAATCCGATTCAGTGGCTAGCTTACGGTTGTGTACCGAACGGCATCTAGACTGTGCCTTAACGCCGCCGATCACCAGCAGCGGCTCGCCCTTCGCGTCGACCCAATTCATCGAGACCCTCCACTTTTACGGGAGCCTCAGATTGCAGTTCCCTCAAAACAGCTTTCCAGCAGGCATCCAGTCCATTTCCATGAGAGTTTGGATCATGCGGCGACGTTCGTCCTTGAGATCGCCGAACCTTGATCTCGCGAAAACCTGATCGCGCCTTTTCGTCCTAGCCGACTATGATTTGAAAGAACCGCGGCACGTTTTTCCGTCCGTGCGGGATGTCCACCCGAAGCGCGTCAGTCTTTTCACAAGTCGAACGGGCTTCACTATTCTATAGCCCTAAACTCGCCCGCCTTCCTAGTAGCCCATGGCGCTATAGCTAAGTGCGAACAGCGCCGCTAGCAGCGATGCAAATGAGAGCCCCCGAGCAAGTTGGAAAATCAGCTCTCCATTTCGTACGCGTTTCCACTCCGCTTTTAGAAGCAGCTGCGAGTCTCTAAGGACGGCCTTCTCGACGCGATCCAACTCAGTGCTGCTGGGCATTGTGCCCGCAGCGAACTGTTTCTCGAGCTGATCGAGTAAGACGAATATTCTTTGGGGGAGCTCCTCCTTGGGATTAAGCCGCAGACGGACGCTCGAAATGGCGCGACTCGAGCCAACTATGTCGGTTCGGGCCTGCTTCCAAGCTTCTGCTCCAACTCCCATTGTCTGAACTGCACCTTGGATTCCATATATGTGTGCGAACAGGTCCGAGAGGTCGCTCCGAGGGCCGTCGATCCACGCTTGCCTAAACTCAGATGTTTTGTTCTCCTTACTTATAATTAGCCCTAGCAAGGTGATCAGGCTTGTGACAAAGGCGGCAACGATCGCACCCAGCGCCGTATCTGGAATGGTTAGCGGTGTCATTGAATATGCTACGAATGCGAAGCAATTTAGAGGTCGGGAGTTCTATCGAAGAGGCCTACGCGCAATTGCGATGGCAAACTCCGTACTCGGAGTTGTCGGTATATATATTCGGTTGGCACACAGAGCACCTTTCCTTGCCTCACGATATGGCGCGTCCGGATATCATGCTGCACCGAGGCGATTCGCAGGCTATGCGCTTACGATCGCATCTCTGTCCCGGATCTGCCCTATTCATTTAGAAAGCGCATCACCTTCGCTCGCTCGATCTCATCACTCCCGAAAATCTCCCGCAGCGAGCGACGTGACGCACCAATCAGACTCAACTGCACATCCTCCTCAAGCGGCTTCTTCACATAGATATGGCCAGGTTGTGCTGTAGGATTGACGACCTTGGCCACGTCGCTGCCGTTCGGATCGATCACGAACATCTTCAGCCCTCTTGAGATGGCGGCGTGCAGGACTTCGTTAACGTGATCGTCTCGGAAGCTATAGCCGATGACCATGAGGCGCGTATCAGGTTCGCAAAGGCGATTCGCGAACTCCTCAAAGTACCAGTTCAGTACGGGATAGCCCGCGATAGATCCTTTCTTGCCCCCTCCGAGGATCAGCATCTCCTTTCCGTCTGTGGTGCGCCAGTTCGATGAGCCATGGAGCTTGAAAACCGGCTGCCCCGACTCCAGGAGGTGAAGTCCGGTCGGCTGCCACAATCCGATGGCTGCAGGGTAGACCGGTTTCTCCGGTTCTTGGCGCAAGAGCTTCATGCCCGGCACTTGCCATGTCTTCCATGACTCGAAATCATGATTGTTATCTTTGTTCGCCAAGTAGTGGCGCTCGAGCAGGAGATCTTGATTCAGTGTAAATATAGCGGTGAAGCGACTGAGGAAACTCTGCAGCGGGCGTCGGTCGACCATCGAGTGGCGGAACTCAAAGGGCTGCGAGTTATAGCCCGCGTTCATTGCGTCGAACATCCTGACGATTGCCGACTCAAACGCCCCTAGCAACACCTGCTGCGTAGGTTCGCGATGCGCAATCTGACGCAGTTCATCCAGCGCCGCTTCGAACCCTCCTTTCGGTTGGTTCTTCCACAGCAGGTCTCGTAGTAGAGCGTTGCGGATGATCGCCCGATCTCCCAGCAGATACTCAAACGCCTCATTCGCTAGCCAGCCGCCCCAATTTCGGCTGAATCCGGCACCCAACAGCAAATAGTGCTTCATCCTACGGAACCTGACGAGAGACTTGGAAGCGACATTCTTGCTGGTCGTTCAGTTACGGGTTCACCGACCTAGCGGGCAATCCCGGTGTGACGCACGCTCAGATTCCGACTCGCAGGCGCTTGGCCCGTTCTTTGAACGCACGTTCCCCGCCCTCCAATCCGGATCGACATCCAAGAGCCAAGCGAATTTAAATCCCGCCTCCGAGCCGAGATATTCTGTCAGCGCGCACGCGTAGGTCCGAGCTGCGTCGGCACTTCTTGTGGCCTTCCTGCCGCTGGTTAATTCGTTAGGGCTTCCTCCTATATGTCTGGACGCACGATGCATTCGTTAGCAGATTTTTCCGCAGTTCGCAGGCGAACGCATGTAGGGCTCAACATTCGCACCGGCCGGAAGCAACTGGCATTGAATCCCTGCATGAGCAGCGTTGTCGGCGGGCGCGTTTTACGGCGCCTTCAAAGAGGGCGGGTCCATCCCTTGGAAATACACGCAGAGCTAGTTGGAGAATTAAGAACTCCAAGCCGCCCGAAGCTGTCCCTGATGCTGCCTGTGAACCCTATGTACGGATCATCCGGCCCGGACGCAGTCCTGTAGCTGCTACTTGTCCCTCCTTGCACAAGTAGAGACGATATGACCCGACACTCACCTGGCAATCTTTGGCGTGCCGCTGTGAGCACCTGGAGACTCACAAACCGCCGATTGGAAGCCAGCAACGCCTCGCTCTCAGCATGGGCCTCGCTCATCACTATCGTCGGCTTGCCGGCACTCCTAGCGGGAGGTGTGACCACCTACTTCCAGCTTCGGGATGAACTCATCGCGCCCGAGATCGCACTAGCATTCGGTACCGGCAAAGATGTGCAGTTCTCGCTAGTCAACGAGTCGTCGGTTCTCTTGCGTGAGCCCGGATACACATTCGGACTCTGGGATCTCGATGCCCGCGTCGACGGTGCGGATGAGGACCCTGGCAATCTGCAAATGCCCGCTGCGAGTCACAACTACATCCGGCCGAGATCGGCTCTTGGGCCTTGGACCCTAAGTTCGCTCTCGAGGCTACCAGTACCCGCGGGGCATATCGTGTTCGGAGTTCTCACAGTGCAATGCCCCACCTGTGAGGTGCGTCGCCTGTACTGGCTTTGCTGGAAGAAGGGAGTTGGCGCCTGGTACGCAGAAATCAGGATGGAAGATGAACCAGCTACTGTCACCAAACTATCAAAGATTCTTCGTGCGGGCCGGGACTATGGGCGCGTGGTTGAGCAAGCAGTCCCGATAGAAAGTCGGATTCAAATTCCAAACTGACTTTCAGTCTTGCACGCGGTCGCCGGAGCCGCGTAGCGTATCGGTCAACCGCCACCGGGTGATCCTGCGCACGATAACGTACACTCAGAGCACTTTCGCGGTTCCTGCGAGGATGGACGTGCAAGAAGCCCAGATCCTACAGATTGGCGCCACGCTTTTGGGCGGAGGCGCAGTTGGCGCGATTATTACTGGCCTAGTCTCTTCATATCGGGGCCGGGTTCAGCCGATTGGCAAGCGCGTAGAGGTGTCTGCACTCTTCGCTTCTGACTTCGGCGGCGCCAACTTCAGTACCAGTGTCACGGTGAGTGACGGATCCGCCGACTACAAGTTTTCAAATCTTCACGTCGCAGATGTCCAACTTGTAAATCGAGGCAATCGCGACCTCGCTACGTTCGATTTTGGCATTACACTCACGGATGGGGATAAGGTCGTCCATGTGGAGCCTTCCGGTCTCGACCGCCACCACACCGCGACGCTGAAACGCGCGTGCGCCCCGTCATCTCCCTCATCCGTATTGGATTTCGAACTGCGGCCGTTCAACCGTGGCGATTCATACACGATGCGACTCTTCATCGTGGCTGCAAGTGACGAACCAGGTGCGATCAGTATCGGGTCGTCGGAACCAGTCCGTTTCACGGAGATTCCATCTGTGGTGGAGACGATTGCGGAAGCCGCGCGAACAGTCTCAATAGGTATCGGCCCTCTCGTAGTGAGCGTCGGTTCGCGCCGGTAGATCCTCTGCTCCCAGACGCCAGCACGCCTGAGATGACTTGAACATGGACGCCGTCTACTTCCTGAAGTACCACACCAGATTCGCTACTACTATGACGCAGCCGAGAAGCCGTTCGTCGCAATTCGCAACGCGATAGACAACCAGCTGCCCCCTTTCGATGACCCTCCATACAGCGAAGACGGCGAGCCCGCCTTTCTTAGTGACTGGATGGACACCCAGACCGCAGCGAGAGTCCTAGGCCTGTCGTGCGTGTCGCTCCTATCCGACCGCCTCAAGCTCTACTTTGCTGCGCTTGAGCACCGGGTAGTCGTATATGGGTTCAAGGATCGACGGAAGGCGTTGCAATCAGGCTTTCTGCCCGCGCACCTTCGTGTGCTTGCTAACATATTGGAGACGGATTGGTCGAACAGCGGAGTCGGCCTCGCCTTCATCGAGCAAATTGTCCTTGCCCGGAACCGCGGCCAGCACGGCGAGAACTTTGGCTCATTCAACGTGACCCACGACGAGGAGATGCTCAGAAAGGATCCCAATCCATTCTTTGCCAACGACGACGAACGGCGCGTCTGGGCGGCAGGTGCTGAGTCGCCGTCTTCGTTCCTAGTCCCCACGATCGATGTGACCCGCGAGAAATTGTTTGCCGCGATCGATGAGGTCGAAAGGCTCGCAGACTATATCGAGAGTCGCCTTGATCGGGTTACGTCGTGGCGATTGCGCCAGAGATAGCGCAGGGAATGATGCGCGGTGGTGCATCTCACGATTTCATCGCTTAATGGGCAGCGTGGAAACGATGGCTTCTACGGCCGCCTGGGATGTTCGAGCATCGCCATCAAGAACCGCGTCCACTTCGTTTTCAAAGCGTGTATCTGTTGCGCTGTTTTCCCAATCAATGAACTTTTGCGCGAAACGCAGTAGATCGCATACATAGATGGTGCGCTTCCCTTTTTCCGTCTTCCCGAAGTAAAGCATGCCCCGCTTGAAAACGTGATCCTCATACCTGTCGAAATGAGGATGGACGATTGAAAACGAGGCTGAAGTCTTCGGGTATGTCTTTCGTCTTTTGTTGACCAGAACCTCGGTATCGCCTTTTTGGCCGTTGCAGTCGGGACAGCATGCGGCCATATTCCGTGGTTCGAACATGAAGCGTGGGTATCCAGTACGCGAAGCGATATGCTCTACATCCCACATACGGTGGTGATCAGTGGCCAAATGTCTGTCGCAATAGCAGCAACGGGTCTTCTGAGCCGCAATGTAGAAAGCCTTGATGTGCGACCGCAGATGCTCAAGCGACGGGCTCGACCAGTAATCGGCACGTTGCACTTTAGGATTCAGTTCTGAGAACTCTTTCGCCAGCACTGCGTCCTCGGTGCAAAAAACGACGGGCTCGACGATCATTCGTTTTCCGCGCTCGTCTCAACGGTTTCCTTTAGCTCATGAATCAACTTCGAGGCCGGGCTGCCTTGTTCCATTTCTGGCAATAGATCCACAAGCCGCTTCAGAATAGTTTGGAACTCTTCAGTGGCGACTTGTCCGTCGGCCGCCAAGCGCAGGGCCTTGATTATTTCCTGCTTTACATAGAGGTTATTCCTGCCGGGAGATCGGAAGGCTGCCGCCAGCACCTGATCGGGTGACTTTCCCGCCAACTCCGCCGTCGGCTCAACGTCTCGCTGGCTAAAGTCCAGGGAAACCAGCGTCGAATTGTTTGGAGAAATATCTGAAACGATGAGTGGTGAGTGAGTTGCCAGAACGAAGTGGCAGCCGCTAAACCTTCCGAATGTCCTCAGGAGCAAGTCGATATACTGCATCTGCCATTCTGGGTGCAGACTGATCTCGGGTTCGTCAATGAAAATCAGACTGCCGTCTTCTATCACAGAGGCCAAGCCGAGAAAACTTGTAACAATACCCAGCTCGCCAGAGCTTGCTCGCGTCATGTCGATCGGCTCTCGATTCACCACGCGTCTTAGATTCGCAGCTCGCAATCGAATGAGTCTGGCTCGCCGTAGCAACTGCAGTTGCTGAAAAAACGGGTCGTATTCCGTTTGCTGCTCAAAATCTGCTCTAGCTCTGATCCGACCTCCTTCAGAGCGATCAAGCCACTCGCGGCATGCGGATTGAAGCTCATGGAGAATGGTTGGCTCACGTGCGAGCATCTGTGTGAGTTGTATTGGAGGATCGCGAGGCAAACGATAATCGTCTCTAGGGCCGGGACTGTTTCCATTCGCGATTTCTTTGATCCAATGTCCACGGTCAAGAGCGACCTCGTACACAATCTCTAGCGACGGCTCGTATCCAAGGAAGCCGAAGACTTCAGCGATGCGCGTCCGCCTATCCGCACCGAAGCGTGATGCCTCAAACAGACCATCGATGGATCGGAAGATGACTGAGGTTGGCGACAGACTGTTTCTGCCATCTCGCAGACCAATATACGTGTACCTCTCCGGTTGATCGGAGAGAGTCTCCTTCTGCTTACGCGACGGGAAGAGAAGGGAGTCTGGTATCCGGAATTTGTCGAATGGGGTAGTGGTCAGTGCTATCACCCGGCTCGGCAGAGGGAGGGCCGTGCTTGCGACAGGCTGACCATTCATACCGGCGGCGCGAACGCCATCGCGGTCAAACATCATTTCGCAGACAGTCCCGTCGCATAGATACGCGAGCCGGTTGACGGTCAGATCATGGGAAGGCCGTTGTCGTCTGTCACGATCCAGATCATGGAAGATTCCGGCAATGCGAGCCAACAACCGACTCTTACCGACGCCATTCTTTCCGATGACTACGGATACAAAGGGACGCGAGTTCCGGGGCGAGCGTTCCGGCGAGAACGCGACGGCCAACTCCCTTTCACGCAGGTTCAATAACGGTAGGCTTTGCGACCCGAAACTGGCGTGAGCCTGCAGTAGCCGAAACACTCTGGCCATCCTCTCTCCCTGAATTTCCGTGCATTCGGTTGTATTCAACGGCCCATTGCAACGTAGTTCTTACACTATTCAAATGCAATCTCTAAGAGTCACCTGGTTCGATTCAGTATTCGTGGCGCAATTGGGATCACCAGCTCCTTCTACGCCTACCGATCGATGCACCGAAAATGGTTGCTCGCCGAACTAGGTCGGTGCTGGCCGATCGTGAAGTTTCCAGTTACATTGGGACTAGCCGGACGATGACCGGCAAGGAGGACTGTCAGATGAACGAGTATCTGACGCCCCGTAGGAAGCCCGAGTTCGACTCTCGGTCCCGCTAGTTCGGGATGGTGAAGCGGCAACACGCCTACAAACGGGGAAGCCCACGCGGTCTTCTCGGCCCATCGGCTCCGTTCAATCCTCGATCATTCAAGCCAACTGCGGGCTCGGTTCGGCGCCGACGCGCCTCGCTGCTGTTTTTTGGCGGCTGCGCAGCCAGGTCAAGAACAGCGGCTGCACCTGACTGAACAGCTCGATTCCATGCGACCAGAATTTCGGCGGTGTCGAGTTAGGAGCGAGAGCTGGGATGCTATTTAGAAACATCATCAGCCCATAGTTCAGAACCTCGAGAAGGTGGCTGAGTGTGGCACGGCTATAGCGGTTGGGCCCGCCGAGCACACCAATATCGTGCTGTCGGGTTCTTGGGTTGCGAGGAAATGACCCGATGAGAATCGCGTTCGGTGAGTGATGCGTCGCTTCCGAAAAGTATTCATTGAGCTCCAAGCGGTACTCCTCCATGGATTTCGTCCACTCTGCTGGAAACCCAAGAGCACGATCTATTTCTCTGAGACGAGCGGTCAGCTTGCGACTCGAGAAGAGTTTGTACCAACGCTCCTTTTCGGTGAGCGACTTGTCTAGAACGTAAGTCTGCCGTGCTTCCCTGTCGTGAGCTAGCAGCGCCAGCATGAAGCAAAGGTCAGCGGCGCTTCTGAGCACTGCTCTCGCGGGTGTGTTGAGACCCTGCTCTACAAGGCTTACTACAGAATAGCCATAGTTCGAAACTTGGCAGAGCACACAGCCCATAATTACGTCTGGATTACCGGTCGCTTGCGCTTCAATCCAGTCTGGCGGATAGAGTCTTACCTCATCGAGGTTCGTGCCCAGTGTTACCGCGAACTACGCGCTCGCCGCGATGAGTGCTCTACAAAGCCCGAGCTCGACTTCGAATTCTTGTTCGGCGAACTTCCTACTGTCATTTTGCATGTCTGCTGCATAGGCCAGTATCTCTGTGACTGCCCTGCTGTCAGCGACGGCCCTAGCTGCTCGGGTGAGTGCCTCACGTGATTTGCGGGAATCTTTCAAACGCGAGTCGACGGCGTTGCTCCGGTTTTTCGCCGGTCTACTCTTCTTACTTCGCGTCTTTGTAGCCCCGCCCATGGTCTACACCCGTCCGATCAGCCTGAAGGCTAGCAAGGCGCAGACGTAAAGAACGACCGACAGCGTCCCGTGCCCAGCACCGCCACGATCAACCAAGCCTCACGTCGCGACTTTACTCTCAGCGCAAGTACACACGCGGCCACCAGCATTGCGGTCACGATAGTTGCGACGACTGCGCGCGGATCGAACCCATGCAGCAGTTCTTCCGCTAATGGAATGGACAGATGAGCCAAGAGGCCGGTCGCCGCATGCATAGCCAACTCCAAAGCCCTGGCGTGCAGGTGCGCGGCTCAGCCGCTGCGTCCTGAACTTTCAATCCCCGCCTGTCCGTCGCCAGACGAAGAACCATGGCATTGTGTCAACTATCGGCATCGACGCTTCGTGCCCTTGCGGCACGAAGATTTCAGCACGCCGTCGTTGTGAACTCCTACGGTAACGACGTGATGTTTGGTTCCCTACCTCTGCAGCCCTCCTTCCGACTGCAGTTGGCGCCTCCTTCCGCCATCGGTCGGCAGCGAACGGCTGACGGCCGAGTACAAACCCTCGTACGTCTACTTAGACGGGTGGGCAAACGACTTCCGTTATGGCGTCACGCCTAGGTCGACTTGCCGGCGCCTCCTCGCGCCGGCAAGCCCATCCTTCAATTTTTCTTCCCGTGCAGCCTCCCAAACGCGTTGAGCAGCGCCTTGACGTTCTCTGCCTCTCTAATAAGGTGCTCGTCAGCGTCTTCTATCGCCACGCCCTTCCCCTCCGCCGCGTCCTTCGCAGCCTGGTGCTTAAAGTACTCGAGCACCTGAATCGAAACACCTATGGGAAGGACCCGCGTAGGTTCGCTGGCTGAGTGTCTCGCGCGGTTTGTGTGAAGCCGCGTTGCTATTGATAGGCGGGCGCTTGCTGGTGATGTACACGCCAGCAGGCGCCTTCACCGCCGGTTGTTTATGGTTGCGTAGCGCGCTGCGGAGGCTCTACCTTGTGCGCGGGCATTCAGGGAGTTTGTCAGATGATGCGTCTCATCAATGAAATAGTCTTTCTTGCCCTCATCATGGCCGTTGGGTTCGCGATTCGGATGTTCATGACGCGGCCCTTCGAGCGAGAGGATGAAGCTTCGGACGGAAAGGCACGCGAAGCGGAGGCCACTGCTCTTGCCAAAGTCAACACGCTTTCGCCCGCGGCGTCGGTTCCTTCGTTTTCACAGTCTCGGCTTGGAGGCACGGAGCGGTATTCCGGCGACGGGCTGGGCGAGCTCGGCTGCTCTACTTTCTCCGATGGTGGGGGAAGTTGCGGGGATGTGAGCTCAGGGACGGATAGCTAGATACGTGAGGTTCGCGTGCTCCGCGCATTGCTCTGGTTTCATCCGCTGGTGTATGCGGCTGCGCGTTGCCTGCGAATGGACCAAGAGCTCGCTTGCGACGCGGCTGTGGTCGAAGCGCGGCCTCAGTGCCGGCGCACGTATGCCGAGACTCTACTGAAGTCACAGCTGACCGAATCCGGTGTCTCGGCCGGCTTTACCTGGCAATCCAAGTCCGCTTCATTTCTCAAGAGGAGACTCGTCATGCTCAAGAATCGCAGTCCAGGCCGTCCTCGAGTTGTCGCTGGTGTGACGGTGATACCGGTCATCCTTGCGACTGTTGCGAGCCTCTCTTTGCTAGCGAGTGCGAAGGTTGCCGCCGCCCCGGAGTCAAGCCCTACTGTCTTCAAGAGCCTGGAGGATTTGCTCAAGACACCCACAGGGTCGCAGCCACTGTTGTTGGTGGATGGTCGCAGGGCCTCGGAAGCGGAAGTCAGGAGCATTCCGATGTCGGCGCTCGAGCGAGTTGAGGTACTGCCGCAAGATGCATCGCTCTTGAAGAAGTACGGGCCTGAAGCTGCGAATGGTGCGGTCAATTTCGTCAAGCGGCGCTCGTGACGCGGGTGACTGCAGGTTGTCGCCATTCAATCGCGCAACCTCTCGCGCAGTGCTCGGATGACCCATTCCGTTTGAGCCAGTGTGTGTT
>Ga0105249_10004460_pt1 | contig 12104 bp, 7 predicted proteins | sample KBSS44metaG_FD_81522 | JGI IMG/M metagenome (GOLD analysis project Ga0105249, IMG submission 81522) | Switchgrass rhizosphere microbial communities from Kellogg Biological Station, Michigan, USA - KBS S4-4 metaG | ecosystem: Host-associated > Plants > Roots > Rhizosphere > Soil | place... | reverse complement strand
GGTGGTGGTGCCGATCATCGCGCCGGGGATGGCGGTGGTGGCGCTGTTCTCGTTCATCGCCACCTGGAACGAGTTCCTCTTCGCGGTGGTGCTGACCGGCATCGAGACCAAGACCATGATGGTGCTGGTCACCACCTACACCAGCGGCGGCACCGACATGTTCTACGGTGAGGCCTCGGCCTCGGTGGTGCTCGGCGTGCTCCCGGCCTTCGCCGTCGCCTTCATGCTCCAGCGCTATCTCGTCAAGGGCCTGGCCCTCGGCGGCACCAAGGGCTAGCCGGACTCCAAAAGGAGACTCGCTCATGAGACAACTCGCACTCACGGTGGTCGTCCTGGCGCTGGTCGCGATGGTGGCCACCGGGGTCATTCCCGAGCGGGCGCCGGCGCAGGGCACCCGCCCCTACGAGGGCACCACGCTGCGGGCCGTGGTCAACGCCGAGTACGTGAAGTACTCGCTGTCGCTGGTCGAGAAGGACGTGTACGACAAGCTCGGCATCAAGCTCGACGTGGAGGTCATTCCCCTCGACGCCTTCGTGCCCAAGACCCTGCTGGAGTTCAACAGCGGCTCGAGCCCGTGGGACCTCATCATGTTCGGCCCCAGCAACATGCCCGACTACGGACGGCACTTCGAGCCGCTGGAGCCGTGGGCCCAGAAGCTCAAGCTCGACTTCCAGCTCGACGACATCGCCGACGTGTACAAGAAGCTGATGCTGCGCCACGCCGGCAAGCTGGTCAGCATGCCCTACGACGGTGACGTGCACATGCTGTTCTGGAACAAGGTGGCCTTCGAGCGGCCCGACAACAAGAAGAAGTTCAAGGCCAAGTACGGTTACGAGCTCGCGGCGCCCCGGACGTGGAAGCAGTGGGACGACGCCGCCGAGTTCTTTCACGGCTGGGGCTGGGACGGGAGCACCAACAAGCTCTTCGGCGCGGGCGCCTCCTACAAGCCCTCCGGCAGCGGCTACTCGTATCATTGGTGGCGCCAGCGGTTCTTCTCGTACGGCGGCCAGTACTTCGACGCCAACATGAAGCCGCTGATCAACAGCGCCGCCGCCGTGCGGGCGCTGGACGAGATGGTCAAGACGATGGCCTTCTACCCGCCGGGTGTCCTCCTCTTCGAGTCGGAGGAGCCGAAGACGATGTTCGTCAAGGGCGAGGTGCCGCTGCTCTATTCGTGGACCTCCACGGGCAAGCGCGTCGGCAACCCGGCGGAGTCGGTGGTCGTCGGCAAGACGGGGTTCGCCCTCGTCCCCGGCGCCGAGATCGACGGCAAGGTCATCCACCGGCCCGCCATCACGCCGGGGCGCGGCATGGCCGTCTCCAAGTACTCGAAGAAGAAGGAAGTCACCATGAAGGTCCTCGAGTTCATCTCGACGCTCGACGAGAGCCTGAAGATCGTGATGGACCCGAAGACGATCATGGACCCCTGGCGCGTGTCGCACCTCCGCTCGGAGAAGTTCCGCAAGGCGTTCCCCGACGCCGACAAGTATCTCGACGCCATCGAGGCGACCTTTCCCTTGCTGGTGCCCGACCCGGTGATTCCCGCCGCCGACGAGTACCAGCGCAAGCTCTCGTTCGAGATCACCGAGGCGCTCGCCAAGCGCAAGAGCGCCAAGGACGCGCTCGACAACGCGGCGAAGGAGTGGGACAAGATCACCGAACGGCGCGGCCTCGAGAAGCAGAAGGCGGCGTGGGGCGAGAAGATGGCCGAGATGAAGGCGCTCGGCATCGAGTACCATCCCGACTGGGCGGCCAAGGCGAAGTAAGGGTCCCTCATCTTCTCGACCGAGGGCAGGCTCCGCGTCCGGAGCTCGAGGCCACGTCCCCGGGCTCTGACCGGGGCCGCCGCGGTGATCGGCGGCGGCCTGTTCATCAGCCTGGTCGAGGTCTTGACGCCGGCGCGCCCGGCGGTCGGGGGGCCGCGCGCCGGCTAACCAGCTGAGCGCGGTGCGTCGAACGTCCCGTCATCACGAGCGTCTCCCTTCTGCCGAGCGGCTACATCGCGACGGGAAATCGCTCGGAACGCAGCACGGACCACAGCTTGGCGAAGCCGCGACATCGCGCTCCAGCGTGGCGCCCGTCCCGATGCGGCAACGGTAGCTCCCTGCCGGTATTTGGAGGCGAGCTTTCCGGCTTGCTAGGCTTGGGGACGTTCGGGCATTGTCGACCCGGACGAAGTCCGGCGAAAAGATGCGTCTCGAGGATAACTGATGGACATGCTGAGATCTCTGTGTCGAGGTGACTCATCCTGAGGGCCCGGTCCGTTGACTTTGACGGCCTCAGTTGTATGGCTAACCTCGTGCAGTGCCGTCGAGCCGTCGTCCTCGCGCTGATCACAGTCGTGGCCGCCGCGCCGCTCCCAGGCTGCGCGGGGTCCGCACCTTCCGGCACCGGCAAGCCGTCGGCCAAGGTCGACCCGGACCTGCTCGCTCTCCACGAATCGTACCGAGAGGCGCAGCAGCGCGGGGCCGACCTGCGCTCCGACAATTCGCGGCTTCGGGTGGTGGACGGCCGTGTCGTGATCGACGCCACAGCTACCGGCGACGCACTGGTCCTTCAGGCGGACCTGGTCGGCCTCGGCATGCGCCATGCCGCCCTCTTCGGACGCATCGTGTCCGGCGAGCTGCCCATTGCCGCAATACCCACCCTCGCCACGCTCGCGAGTCTCGCTTTCGCCCGTCCGGCGGCCGCCCAGGGCCGCTCACGCGGGCAACCCGGGATGCCGAGCCGCCCCTGAGTCCGACGACCGACCCGGCGGGCCACCGGTGTAGGGCGGGCGCCCGTCGCCAACAACTGGAGGAAGGCACAATGAAGATCCCGAGAAGCGGGCTGCTGGCAGTCGTCATCGCGCTGCTCGTGCTTGCTGGGTGCGGTGCCGCCTTTGCCGGCCCCAAGGGCAGCAGCAAGACCAACCCGGCGCTGACGGCCTTGTACGCGGAGCACACGGCGCACGCAGCCCGGCAGACCGGTATCCCCTTCGCCTCTAGCGACCGCCTGGCCCGCGTGGTGAACGAGCGCGTGGTGATCGACGCCGTCGCCGACACGGACGTGCTCGCCCTCGAGGCGGCGCTCTCCGCCATGGGAATGCAGAACGTCGCCGTGTTCGGGCGCGTCATCTCGGGCCTGTTGCCCATCTCCGCCATTCCTGCGCTGGACGCCATCGCGAGCCTGCGCTTCGCTCGACCGGCCGTTTCCGCGCGGCGCGCGGGTCTCGTCACGACCCAGGGTGATCAGGCCATGCGCGCGGACATCGGGCGCACGACCTTCGGGGTGTCGGGAGCGGGTGTACAGGTCGGCGCCATCTCGGACAGCTTCAACTGCCTGGGAGGAGCCGCGGGCGACGTCATGTCCGGGGACCTCACGGCCGTCCTGGTGATCCAGGAGGACCCGGGCTGCGGCAGCGGCACCGACGAGGGGCGCGCGATACTGCAGATCGTCCACGATGTCGCCCCCGGGGCCTCCCTGGCCTTTGCCACCGCCGAGGGCGGCCAGGCGAACTTCGCCAATAACATTCTCGCGCTCCGGAGCAATGGCGCGCGCGTCATCGTCGATGACGAATTCTACTTCGCCGAGCCGATGTTCCAGGACGGGATCATCGCCCAAGCCGTCGACACGGTCGTTGCCCAGGGCGCGGCGTACTTCTCGGCGGCCGGCAACAGTGCGCGGCGATCGTACGAGAGCGGTCTCCGCGCGGGCACGGTCTTCACGGACGACCAGTTTCCGGTGGTGGGGGGGCAGGCCCCGCCGCGCTTCTTCGGCGGCACCGCTCACAACTTCGCCCCCTCGGGTCCCGCCAATCACTTTCAGCGCATAACCATTCCCCAGAACAGTAGCTTCCTCGTCCCCCTCCAGTGGGACTCCCCGTCCGCATCGGTGTGCGTCGGGTGCCCGGGCACGCCCAACGACCTGGATATCTATCTCTTCGACGCCACCGCCACCCAGGTGGTCGGCGGCGCCGCCTTCGACAACGTGAACGGGGATCCAGTCGAAGTCTTGGAATTCACAAACTTTGGGGCGACGGCGGACTTCAACGTGATGATCGTCAACTTCGACGGGCCCCTGCCCGGCTACATCAAGTACGTCCAGTTCGGCAGCCCCAACGTCACGATCCAGGAGTTCAATACCTCGAGCGGCACCGTGGTCGGTCACTCCAATGCCAACGGCGCCGAGACGGTGGGGGCTGCCCGCTGGCTCAACACGCCGGCCTTCGGCATCAATCCGCCCTTGCTCGAGGCGTTCTCGTCGGCGGGGGGCACTCCGATCCTCTTCGACACCGCCGGCAACCGCTTGGCGAATCCGGTCGTTCGCCAGAAGCCCGAGATCGTGGCCCCGGACGGGGCGAACACCACCTTCTTCGGCAGCGACATCGGCCAGGACGCCGACGCCTTCCCGAACTTCTTCGGGACCTCGGCGGCCGCCCCCCACGCGGCTGCCGTCGCCGCGCTGTTGCTGCAGAAGCAGCCGACCAGCACACCGACCGGGATTTATTCGACCCTGGAGAGCACGGCGCTCAACATGGGGCCGCCGGGCTTCGACTTCGATAGCGGCTTTGGCCTGGTCCAGGCCGATGCCGCTCTTCAGCTCTTGAACAGCCCGCACGTCTCGCTCGGGCTCACTCTCGATAACCACGCCATCTCGGCGGGCGACTCCTTCCGCGTTGACATTTCGGCACGGAACACCGGGGCCGCGGCCAACCAGGACTTCTTCTTCGTCATCCTGGTGCCCCCCGCGCTCTCAAGCTCGCTGGGATGCCCGGGAGGAGACGCTGTTCTGTTCTTCACGAATGCGTTGTCGAGCTTCGCGGTGCGCTGCGCCGCCACGGCGCCGCCGCAGACCTTTCCACCTCTCTTCCCGAGCGTGTTTCTCCCGGCGGCCTTCCCCCTGGTCACGATCCCCGGGTTCTTCAGTACGACCTTGCCCGCGGGCACTCCGGCGGGTAACTACACATTCGCCATCTTCATGACCCCGCCCGGAGCCTTTGCAGACGGGAACGTCGGGCCCACTGATATCTCCGCCTTCGCCTCCGATCAACTTCAGGTCTTGCCGTGAGGTCGGCGCCGCGGCGGGCGCTCGTGGCCGCCTGCACGTGTATCGGCGCGGCCAGGCGTTGTGGCGCAGCGCGGGGTGGCGAGGATCGCGTCATGACCGTATCGAACACGCGGTAGGCGAGCGGACGGCCCTCGGCGTCGCTGGCTTCTGCGGGCGCCCCTCGACGCCCAGGACCTCGCCGTCGGGAGCCGCCGTGATGCAGTGCAGCGCGCACGTTGCGGCGGGGCCACTCGAAGTCGAGCGCCGGCAGGGCTCCCCGTCGTGGCTGGACGCCGGCAGGGCGGCGAACGCCGGGTCAGCTCCACGCCGTTGGTGAAGCCGCGGAGGAATTGCTCGTTGTCGGCTCCGCCCTTGTCCAGTTCGCGGGCAGTGACGAGGTGATGTAGAGGGCGTGGTCGAGAATCGCCGCGACCTGCAGGTGGCGGCAGCAAGCGCGCAAGCGGTCCTTGAGCTATTGATGCCGGCGGCGTTACGTGCGGGTCACAATCAGCGTGGGTAGTCCAGATCAAGATGCAGTCAGCTGAGCGAAGGGAGACGACTCCCGAGCGCGGAATCAATACGCCGCTCGAAGTTGCCCGGCACTCGATGTAAGGCACAGTTGCATCAGTTGCCCAGCCAAGGCCAGGCCAGACCCTCACTGAGAGAGGCAAGGCGGCGTACAACCAAAAGTCCTATGACCAAAGTCACATGACAAAATCTGGTTGACAAAAAATGGAAAAGAGCCCATTGTCGTGGCAACTGAGGCAGTAGTTGCTTCCCGATGCGGCATCTCATAGCAATGGAGATGCCGCTCGCGGCCCGCGGCCACATCCAAGGCAGTTCAACAGAACTACTAAAGTTGTTGAGCAGACTCACCGCGATGGCTGCGATCGACTCACTTACATGCCCGTCGGACATCTGTGACCTCCTTCCGCTACACACGCAAGCGGTGTGTGCGGGGACGGGGTAGCAGTTCATCGAAGGTGTCGCTCGGAAGGCAATCGGGACGCTCGCTGTCGCCTGAGGGGAGGTGACGTGACGTAGAGACCTGCGCGGAATCGGTCTACTGCAGACGCAAATCTTTCAACAGCCGTCCAAATGTAGGAGCCAGAATGAAACGTTCTATGCTCGCGGTGCTTACGGTTACGGTCCTCTCGTTCCTGGCGGCGCCATTCGTCGAGGCTGCCGATCCGATCAAGGCCTCGCTGATCTCGGGCGGTACTCGACTCGCCAACCTTCAAAACCCCGATGGCGGATGGTTCTTCATCGTCGGCGACACCGACTGCGGCGCAGGGCCAGGCGCGTCGTGCCGAAACACCTTCGGCGTCACGGGACTTGGTCTGATCGACGCCTTCAAGATCACCAAGAAGGCGGTCATGAAGACGAAGGCGCTCGAGACGGGCGACGCGCTGGTCGCGCGGTATCAGTCCGAGGGTTGCACCCCGTTGCCGATCACCGTGGACTTGTCTTTCCTGGTTTCGTTGTCCAGCATCGCGGGCAACGCTTCCTACCGGAACCAGGGTGCGGCAACGTGGACCTGCATCACGCAGGCGTTTCCAAGTGGTGCGGCTCGAGCCGATGACCGGATCAACCGCCGCATCACCCAGGGTCTGAACAACCTTGGCGCGTGGGACGCTGCCTTCGACGTTAACGCAGCACTGGACGTTCTCGGTCAGAAGAACTATGCGTTGGCCGAGCTTGCTCAGGTCTTCGCAAGGCAGGTAGACTGGGACGTGAACGATCCTAACTGTCAGGACTGTGAGACTCTCAGCAAGGCGAACCTCCTGAACGCGATGTTCCGCGTGAAGGGAGCGACGTTGACGATCAAGAACAAGGTCACCGAGTACCTCAACGACCTGCTGGCTGAGCAGCTGCCGGACGGTTCGTGGAACGGTGACACGCAGATCACGTCCTACGCGGTGATAGCGCTCGACCTGTACCGGGCGCAGGGCAGCCTGGCGATGAGGGCCTCGATCAAGGCTGCCATCGACGCTGGTGCGGCGAACCTGCTGAACCAGCAGCTCGGGAATGGTGGCTACGATGATGGGTTCGGCAACGAGGTCACGGAAGTCGACAGCGAAGTGCTGCAGGCACTCGCAGCAGCTCATTAACGAGATGTTGGAGCTATAGCATAGGGCAGCGGCCGCGCCGGTTCGGTGCGGCCGCTGCCCCACGCCAAGTGCGCTGCCCGCGGATCGTCTTCGTCACTCACGTCTCGACTCTGTAATGACGAGCGAGATTTCCAAGTTCCCCTTACGGACCAACGGGGCCTCCTCACATTTCTGTTGACATGCTCGGGAGGAGGCGCAAGATGCCCGCTACCCTCAAAGCGGCAGCCGTCCGAAAGGGGCGTGGACTCATGGTCGTCGTGCTGTTGGTCCTAGGGTTCCTCACCGTGTCCGCGGTTGCCACTGCCGAGCCCAAGGAGGCGTTGTCCGTGACCGTCGCGGACGGCATCCTGTCCCTGGAGGCGGTCGACGTGCCTCTGGACCGGATCCTCATCAAGATCGGCGAGGTGATCCACGCGCGGGTCGTGATCGAGACGGTCCTCGCCGCCGACCTGGCCAAAGCGCGCGTCGACACCTCCTTCACCCGGCTTCCGGTGATTGCCGCGCTTCGTCGCCTCCTCCAGGGCCGCCAGTACGTCATGATGTTCGGCCCGGCGGGCGTGGACGAGGTCCGTATCTACGTGGACGGGACGAGCGGATACCGCGAGCTGACGGCGCCGGGCCCGATGAAGAAGAGCCGGCCGACGTCGATACCGATGGCGGCAGGGCCACCCGACGATCCCGTCGAGGTGGCTCGGTTGCGCCAGACCGCGCTCAGCGGCCCCGACGCGTCCGGGCGGGCAGAAGCGCTCGACGAGCTGTCCAGCATCCGGGACACCAAGCTGCTCGTCGACACGCTCGCCCAGGTGCTGGCCCGGGAGCGTGACAGCAAGGTGCTTCAGACGGTGTTCGAGGTGGCCGCACAGCTGCAAGACCACCGCATTCCGCCCGAGGCGCTCCGGACCTTCGTGAGGAGCGACCGGGACGGCACGCCCCGCGCGCAGGCGGTGGAGTTGCTCACCGACCAGGCCGGCGACGACCGAGCCACGCGCGCCCTGCTCCAGTCGCTCGCCACCAGCGACGTGAGCGCCGAGGTGCGGGAGGCGGCGAAGACGGCCCTCGGGAACCTGGAGGGGCCGCCCCCTCGCCCCGCGTCCGAGATCCCCCACGCCAGGGTGCGCACGAACCCCGCTGCGCCCGTCAGTCGGTGAGCCGAGAGGCTAGCGCGGCTCCGGCGAGCCTTGTCGGCCGTCCTCGATGACGAGCGTCTCGATGTCGTAGAGCAGCGTCTGCGGGTGCAGGAACGTGGACGTGTAGATCTCGCGAATGAACCCCATGCGGTCGATGAGAAACACCTTGAGCACGTGCGAGAGCTCGCGCCGTGGCCGGCCGCTCGACCGGTCGACGGTGTAGCGGACGTCCTGGCCGAACCCTTCGACGAGGGGCATCAGCGCGCGGGCCGACCGCGTGGTGAGAAAGTACCAGGGCAGTCCGCCCGCGCCGCCGCTCACCCGGCTGCCCGCGTACGCGCGCATCGCCGACGGCGGGTCGCGCGCGGGGTCGAACGACAGCGTCACCAGGCGGACCTTGTCGCGCAGCGCCGGGGTGGCGAGGATCGCCTCCCTGACCGTATCGAACACGCGGTAGGCGAGCGGACAGCCCTCGGGGTCGACGCACGTCGTGTAGATGAATCCGAGCAGGGTGATGCGCTCGCGGGTGAAGCGGGACAGCCGCTGGGGGCGCCCGTCGACGCCCAGGACCTCGCCGTCGGGCGCCGCCATGATGCGGTGCAGCGTGTACGTGCCCGGGCGGGGCGGCTCGAAGTCGAGCGCGGGCAGGGGCTCCACGTCATGGCCGGACACCGGCTGGGCGGACGCGCAGGCGAGGCCCGCGAGCAGCGCGAGCGCTCGCGGGCGGATCACTTGGCGGCGCGGAGCGACTTGGAGCCGAGCTTCATGTGATGGGCGCGGCCGAGCTTCTCCTTCGTGAAATCGACCTCGAACGCCGGCGTCAGCTCCACGCCGTTCCAGGTGAAGCCGCGGAGGAATTGCTCGTTGTCGGCGCCGCCCTTGTCCCAGTTGGCGAGGAGCGACGAGGTGATGTAGACGCGCTTGCCGTCCCAGCTCTGGGAGACCATGTTGACCTGCTTGCCGGTCACCTTCGTGTAGGTCTGCTTCGGTGCTTCCGGATTGCTGAGGTCGAAATAGCGCGTCGTCCCGTCCATGAATGTGTTGACCCAGAGCCCCTTGCCGTCGCGCGTGATGCTGATGTCGACGGGCAGGGGGATCTTCGCGGGGTCGCCGATGGTGGCCACATCCTTGGCCTGCCACTCGCCGGCGGCGTCCTGCTTGACGAGCCAGATCTTGGACGTCAGCGCGGCCGCGGTCACGGCCCAGTTGTCCGCGGGGGCGAGCGACCAGCGGATCTCGAGAGGAGCGCCGGGGACGCTGAAGATCTTCGTCGGCTTCATGGCTTTCAGGTCCCACGCGGCCATGGTGGCGCCGAAGTGCTTCATGGCCTCGGCGTCCTGCACGAGCTCGCCGAGCGGCCTCATGTAGTTGGTGTACCCCGTGAAGCTCGAGGTGAGGAGCACGTTCTTCTTCGGATTGACGGCGAGGTCGTAGCCGTAACCGTCGCCGCCGCCCTCCGTCGGCATGGCATACGAGGTGATGAATTCGCCCTTGTTGTTGTACACGGCCATTCCGGTGACGCCGCTCTTGTCCTTGGTATTGGACAATGCCTGCACGAGCATACGGCCGGGGAGGGCGTAGTAGGTATGCGGCCCGAGATAGCCGGTCCGCTCGCCCAGGTCGGCGATGGTCCGGGCCAGCTTCGGCTTCGCCGGATCGGTCGCGATGTCGAAGACATAGATCTTGGTGTCCGAGAGGCCGCCCGCCCAGAGGAAGCGCCGATCGTCGGTGAAGCCCATGTGGTGTGCCTCGTTGCGGGATCCGGTCGAGACGGAGCTGATCACCTTGCCGTAGCGCTTGGACTTCGGGTGAACGTCCACCGTCACCAGCTTGTCCGACCCGTCGCCGACACCGTCGACGCCGAGCGCCCAGACGTAGAGGTAGTCCTCCTGTCCCTTGATCAGCTTGGACATGTATGGCGAGTTGCAAGTCTCGTCGGCGTGTGACGCTCCGGCGAAGAACACGCACACGAGGGCGGCACAGGCGGCGACGACAACGCGATAGCGGAACGGGTGACGAGCCATGGGACTCTCCTTTTCGGGCAAGGGGGGTCGGATACGTTGCAAATCCATGGGCAGCGTACGGGCATGTAGACGAGCAGTCAAGATGGCGCCGGCCCGGCCGGCACCGGCGAGGTCCTGGCGTACTGCGTCTCGTACAGCTCCTGGTAGAGGCCGCCCGCCGCGAGCAGCTCGTCGTGGCGCCCCCGCTCGACGATCCGCCCCCGGTCGAGCACCAGGATCTGGTCGGCCGCGGCGATGGTCGACAGTCGGTGCGCGATCACGAGCGACGTGCGGCCGGCGAGCGCGGTGGCGAGGGCCTCCTGGATCTGGGCCTCGCTCTCGGAGTCGAGGTGCGCCGTGGCCTCGTCGAGCACGACGATGGCGGGCCGCTTCAGGAGCACCCGGGCGATGGCGAGGCGCTGCTTCTCGCCTCCCGACAGGCGATAGCCCCGCTCCCCCACCAGCGTCTCGTAGCCGTCGGGCAGCGCCGTGATGACGTCGTGGATGCGCGCGGCCCGGCAGGCCTCGAGGACCTCGGCGCCGGTCGCGTCCGGGCGCGCGTAGCGCAGGTTGGCGCTGATCGAGTCGTGGAACAGATGGGGGTCCTGGCTCACCACGCCGATGGCGTCGGCGATCGACTGCAGCGTCACATCCCGAACGTCCCGGCCGTCGATGCGCACCGCCCCCGCGGTCACGTCGTAGAGCCGGGGGATGAGGGAGGTGAGCGTCGTTTTCCCCGCCCCGCTCGGGCCCACGAGGGCCACGACCTGGCCGGGCTCGGCCACGAACGACACGCCGCGAAGGATCGGCTCCGACGGCTCGGTGGACAGGCCGCCGGCCGGCCCGCCGCCCGCCTCGAGCGAGGCCACGGACACCTCGGAAGGCGCCGGATACCGGAACCACACGTTGTCCACCTCGATGCGCCCCAGGACGGGGCCGTGGGCGTCGAGCGCCTCTGCCCCCGGCTTGTCCCTCACCGCCCGCGGCGCGTCGAGCACCTCGAAGACCCGGTCGAACGACACCAGAGCGGTGAGCAGGTCGACTCGGGCCGAGGCGAGGTCGGTGAGGGGGGAGTACAGCCGCGCCACGTAGGCGGCCAGCGCCGTGAGCGTGCCGATCTGGATCGCGCCCTCGATCACGGCGTGGCCGCCGAGCCAGTACACCGCGGCGGTGCCCAGCGCGCCGCCCAGCGCGAGGGTGGCGTAGTAGACGCGACTCACGACGGCATGCTCCACGCCGGAGTCGCGCACCTTGGCCGCCAGGTCCGAGAACGTCCGCGATTCGGCGCCCGGGCGGCCGAATAACTTGACGAGCAAGGCCCCCGAGACGCCGAAGCGCTCGGTCATCGTCGAGGACAGATCGGCATTGATCGCCATGCGGCGCCGGGACAGCGCGGCCAGGTGGTGGGCGAGGCGCCGGTCGAGGAGCACGAAGCCGGGGATCACGACCAGCGACAGCAGCGTCACCTTCCACGACAGCGTCAGCATGGCGGCGAGCGTGAACACGAGCGTGAAGAGATCCGACGTGCCGCTCGCGGCCGTCCCGATGGTCTGCTGCGCTCCGAGGACGTCGTTCGACAGCCGGGACATGAGCGAGCCGGTCTGCGTCCGGGTGAAGAAGGCGATCGGCATCCGCTGGACGTGGTCGTAGAGCGCGACGCGGAGGTCGTAGATCAGTCCTTCACCGATCGTGGAACCCAGCCACCGGTTCACCAGGTTGAGGCCGGTGATGAGCACGGCCACCACCACCGCGATGACGAAGAGCCAGTTGACGAGGCCGGGATCACGATGGCCGGGGGGCAGGGCATTGTCGATCAATGCCTTGAAGAGCAGGGG
>Ga0105249_10004456_pt1 | contig 12114 bp, 10 predicted proteins | sample KBSS44metaG_FD_81522 | JGI IMG/M metagenome (GOLD analysis project Ga0105249, IMG submission 81522) | Switchgrass rhizosphere microbial communities from Kellogg Biological Station, Michigan, USA - KBS S4-4 metaG | ecosystem: Host-associated > Plants > Roots > Rhizosphere > Soil | place... | reverse complement strand
TGACGTGGGTCGACCGGCAGGGGAAGGTGGTGGGCCATGTCGGCGAACCGATCACGGCGGAGGGCGTGAAACTCTCACCCGACGAACGCTACGCCGTGACGTACGTGGCGTCGCCCAAGGCGGATATCTTCCGGTTCGATGTCGCCACGGGCGAGCCACGCCGCCTGACGTTCGATGCGGAGACCGAGGACATTCCAGTGTGGTCCCGCGACGGGCGGCGCGTGGCGTACCGGCTCATTATGGGGGCGAACGACAACCGGATCGTGACGCGGGCGGCTGATGGACAGGGCACGGTCGACACGTTATATGCCCCACGCCATGGCGGGACGGTCCTTCCGCTCGACTTTTCCCCGGACGGCTCGGCGCTCGCACTCGAGGACGACGGATTGCTCATACTACACCTCGGGAGCGAGCGCGTGGACACGGTGAGCCGGAGCCGGAAGAGACAGGCTCAGTTCTCTCCCGATGGGCGTTGGCTGGCGTACACGGCGGACGACACCGGACGGGAAGAGGTGTACCTCATCGCCTATCCGACCCTCACCGGCAAGCAGCAGATCTCGACGACGGGCGGTCGGACTCCGGTGTGGTCGGGGCGAAGCGGAGAGCTGTTCTTTCTGAAGAACGACACCGTGATGGCGACGTCGGTGTCCGCGCAGCCCAGCCTGGACTGGACGACGCCACGACCGCTGTTCGCACGACCAGATCTGGCGGCACTCGATTATGGGTTCTCCGTATCGGCCGACGGGCGGCGGTTTCTGTACCCTGCCCGAAACCCCGACGCATCGCCTCGGGAGATACACGTCGTCGTGAACTGGTTCGAGGAGCTGAAGGCCAAGGGCGCTCCGTGAGCGGATCCCTGGAGGGCCTAACGACCGCTCTCGCTGACCGCTACCGGGTCACGCCTTCATCGATCGACACCTTCGGCCTTTTGTAGTTCCGAGCGCAGCCAGAATCCTCGCTGTCCCGTAGAGGCCTCAGCACCCTACCGACGGTAGGGCTCGACGTTCTCGAGCAGACACAAGTCTGGCCTCGCCCAAGGATCGCCACCTGTTCGACCGGTGGTGGCGGACGCGGAGAGCCACGCAGCACTCCCCGGGCTCGACGGAAGGCTCTGGCACTCGTGGACTACCCCGGCGTGCCCGCTGTAGTGGATTCGGCGGCCAACCTGCCGGGGAGTTGGGACCGCGTCGAAACCACGATGTCGCATTCGGGCTCGCCGCGTCGTTCTACCCGGTGACACCAGATCCCATCGTCGCGGACGTTCGCACCGGACACCGTTTCCCCGGGACCAGCGCGGACGATGTCGTCGGCGCGACGGAGTCTCTGCGAAGGAAGGGCCGCAACGTGACACCCTCCCGCCTCCCGCGGGAGCACGGCCGGCGCTCTGACTGGCCAAGACCCAGGAGGTTCAATGCTGCTCCGCGCCCCACTTCTCGCCCTCGGCGCCTTCGCGCTCGTCGCCTGCGCCGACCCGGTCTCGCCACCCTCCACGCCGCCTAACGTGCCGAAACCGCCCGGGCTCGCGGTCGTGGACAACTCGACGGTCCCGGTCCAGTTCACGCTCTCCGCCGCCCTCTGCGGCCTACCGACGGATGTGACGGGCACCGGCGTCTTCCACGCGGTGACCCGCGCGTCTCAGTCCAAGACGGGCGAATGGAAAGTCGTGCTCAACTTGACCGCGTATGGAACGGCGAGCGGAACGGACGGGTCCACGTACGTGTTCGACTACGCCGGCACCCAAGCCTGGGTCGACCCCGTCAGCCCGACCACGGCCCCGACCGAGGTCGACATCGTCGATCACTTCAACCTCCTCGGACAGGGGAAAACGCCGAATGTGAAGGTATACCTCCGCGGTAAATTCACGTTCCCCGCCTACGAGCCCGTCGACAATCCGGTCGTCCGGGGCCCGGATATCTTCTGCGATCCCATCTGAACGACGGTGGCCGCGGGCCAGAACCCGCGCCGCGGTCACCGCCCGCGAACCTAACGCCGACGACGCGCTAGTCCAGCCGACAGATCGCCACTCGTACACGCCACTGGAAGGTGCCGGTGCGCCCAAGCACGTGGATGGTCCTCGCAGTTGCGACGATACTTCCCGCCATCGGCGCGTGCACCGAGCGCGCGGAGGTGGATCGCATCACCGCCGTGCCAGCATCGGCACCCTCCGCAGCGAGCGCACGTGGATTGGACGATGATCTGCAGGCGTACCTGAGCACACTCGGGTTCACTGGCCGTATGGCGAGCACGCTCGAGGCGCGCCTCGGTCGCCGCGTCGATCACCAGGTCGCCGAGGTCGGGCGCATGCTGTGGTTCGATCCGATCGGCGGGTTGAACGACGACAACACCTGCGGCGGCTGTCACTCGCCCACGAACGGCTTCGGTGATACGCAGTCGATCGCTATTGGGATCGACAACAACGGGATCGTGGGTCCGGGGCGAACCGGCCCGCGCAATCAGCGGCGCTCGCCGATGGTGATCAACACGGCGTTCTATCCCACCCTCATGTGGAACTCGCGCTTCCGCGCGCGGTCCGGCGACCCGTTCGACAACCGTGCCGGTCTGCTGTTTCCGGCACCCGAGGGCCTAACGCTGTCGTACCAGCCGCACCTGCTCACGGCGCAAGCGTTCATTCCGCCCACCGAACGCGTGGAAGTTGCGGGGTTCGTCTTCCGGGGGAACAACGACGATATCCGAAACGAGGTGCTGCGCCGGCTGAACGCCAACCGGAACTACCGCGAGCTCTTCTCACGAGCGTTCCCCCAGGTCAAGGCGGGCTCACCGATCACGTTCGATGACTTCGGCCGAGCGATCGCCGAGTTCGAGTTTACGCTCGTCTCAACGGACGCGCCGATCGATCGGTATGCGCGGGGCGATCGCAATGCGCTGAGCGAGGGACAGAAGCTGGGCGCCGTGCTCTTCTTCGGCCGAGCCGGATGCGTCCAGTGTCACGCGGTGTCGGGCCAGTCCAACGAGATGTTCAGCGACTTCCGCGAGCACGTCACCGGGGTGCCGCAGGTCGCACCGACGATCGGGAACGTCACCTTCGACGGCGCGGGCCTGAACGAGGACTTCGGGCTCGAGCAGGTGACCGGCGACCCGGCCGATCGGTACGCGTTCCGCACATCGCCGCTCCGCAACGTGGCGCTGCAGCCGGCCTTCATGCACAACGGGGCGTTTGCCAGGCTGGAGGACGCGATCCGGTACCACCTCGATCCCATAGGCCAGGCCGGCTCGTACGCGCCGGATCTTCTCGCCGCGGACCTGCGTGGGCCGCGCGGGCCGACCGCCCCCGTGCTGGCCCGGCTCGACCCTCGGCTCCAGGTGCCGGTCGCACTCTCGGACGCCGAGCTCGACGCGCTGGTGGACTTCGTCCGCAACGGCCTCCTCGACCCGGCCGCTCGCCCACAGTACCTGCGCCGGCTTATTCCAGAGCGCCTCCCGAGCGGTCGCGCACCATTTCGCTTCGAATTCCCCTGACCATCGCGAGCCGCCGCGCCGCGCGATGGGTTGCATCGGCCGTGGCCGAGTTCCTGAGCGCTGGGAATCGGGCGCGGGCGGTGTAGGTTACGATCGAGGTGGCCGTGAGCCGCAGCGGTGAAGGGACGGTTCCGATTCGCCGTCTCGGCGGCTGCACGAGCCCTCATCCAGCGCATTCTTCGAACCCAACCGGTCAGTGCGACGGGGGCTCTTCCGTACCACTATTTCTACGCGGGGCATGGCGGGAGCGGCGCGCCGGTCACGCATCTGCTCTACGTTCGGGTCGAGCGCGGAAGCGACGACCGCACGATCGAGTTCGCCTGCCCGCAGGACCTGGTGAGCGCGCTGCAGTGGTTCCGGCAGATCCCCAGCCTCACGTTCGCCGCCCACCTGCGAGCTCCGGCCTAACGAGCGTCCGCGTCTGACCGCCGTTGGTCGAGCGGTGGCCCATTCGGGGGGGACAAGCACGCCTGTGTGGATTGGCGCCGAGCGAGCAGCGGCGACGTGGTTGAACGCGGAGAAGATGGCGCGGTATCGCGATGAGATGCGGAAGTACTACTATGATCCGTCGAAGTACGACACCTAGCTGCAGCAGCTGGGGATCACCTACCCGACTGTGACGCCTGTGCCATGACCGTTAGGCGTCTGACGCACCCGCTGAAGCGCTACGCCGCCGCGCTCCTCATCGGCGCGATGGCGCTCGCCCTGTCGACGCCGGCGTACCTCATTCACGTGAGGCCGGGCAGCGCGGTTTACCACCGCAATCTCTTCGTCTTCGCGTCTCAGGTCATCCCGTACGCTGTGTGCGCGGCGTTGTGGCTCCCGTCCCGCAACGCGAGTGCGCCGAAGATCGCGTTCAGACTCTCGACCGCTCTATTCGTTGCCGCGTGCCTGCTGTACGTCCCGGTCTTTGTGCATCCGGAGATCGTGGGCGGCGACATGGTCGGCCTCGGCTACATTCTCGTGTGCCTCGTGACGACCGCGGCAGTCGTGGCGATCTCGTTCGTCGCGTTCATCGTCACGTGGTGGTATGAAAAAGTCCCGCACGCGTAAAGCATGCGGGACACCGAACTGGGGCGGGTGGATTCGAACCACCGAAAACGTGCTCCTTTTTGTGAGCGCCTACACCGACGGCACGGAGAAACGCGGCCGCACGGGAATTCCGGCCGTCGTGAGCGACACAAGACCATGCGTCTCGTGCACACTCTCAGCCGCAACAAACTGTCGAGGCTCCGTTCACGGTTTGCCGGTGCGTAGCGACTCCTGCTTCCCCGAGTCGGAGGGGAAGGTCTGCTTTGAGACTTGTTGGCCGCGAATGAGCGTCACCGTGCTGCTGTCGAGCTTGGGCTTGGTCGGCGCTGGTGTCATCACGATCGGCGGCGGCGGGGCTGACGGCGGTGCGGTCTCGCGGCGGACCGGGGTCATTCGCCGAGGCTCCGCCCGTCCGGGCTCCGTCGAGACGGTCGCCGCCCCGTTCAACCCCTGAACGATCTGTGCGGTCGTGGCGCCGCTTGTCTTCCCGCTGTCCGGGTCACCGTAGCCGCGCAACATCAGCTGGATCTGCCCCTGAGTGGTCACGAGCGCGAGTTGCTCGCCTTCATTCGGAGTGGCCTCCACAGTGGCAACCGTGGCGTTCATGGGCCGCCCGTCCTCGCTCCGCTGCGGGTCCGACCCGATCGCCAAAATGCGCATGTTCTCCAGGAACACCTTGGCCATGCGCCCCTTCTCCGCCCCGCGGTCCATGACGACCACGATGTCGACGCGGCTGTCGGGCTGAATGAGGCCGGCAATGCCGGACACGTCGTTGATCCGGAACGACACGGCCCGCTTCCCAGGTGTGATCTTGACTGCGAGGCCCGGACCTGTGCCGTCCGGCGCGAGTCGTCCCGGCACGAGCACCTCGCCTTTAAAGACAGCCACGCGGGTCACGCGTCCGGCCACGGAGTCGATGGACGTGAACGCACCGGCCGGGATGGTATGGACGGGCCACTGGGCGACGACGACCGCCATCCGGTCGATGGCCGCGCCTTCCGCCATGTCCTTCTGGGCGATAACGACCGGGCCGGTCGCGATGCGCGTGGTCGCCTTCATGTTTTCCAGTACGCGGTATACGCTGAACGTCGAGATGAGCGCGACGACGATAGCGGCGCAGAAGATCAGCGAGTAGCGCTTGGCAGCCATGGGGACCCCGGTCTGAGGAACACGTTTAACAACGAGTGCCGCATCTCCACGATTGGAACACCACAAAGTTCTCGGCCCGCCACCATCGGGTCGCGGGCAACCCTCGACGGGGCGGTTTCACTCCCACCGGTACGCCACCCGGCCCGTGGCGTCGATTTCTTTCCGCGAAATCTGAGGAATCCCGAGGGAGGCAGCGAATCGGGTAATTGGTGACGCAAACGATGATGCTATCGCCGGTGATGACCTCGAATGTGCGCGGCGCTCGTCACGCCGCCGGCGAGCAGCGTCACCGCAGACCGGCGTCGTCGGCCTCGACGGCCTTCTGCCTATATCACCACGCCCGCGATGTGGACCTTGTCGAATCGCTTGGTGAGGTCGGCTAGCTCGAGCTCGAACTCCGCATCGGTCGTCTCTACCGCCTTCAACGCATTCGTCCCACCTTTCGGCGACGGAACGTAGGAGCGTCCCGTCGACCCCCACGGATTCCGGACGCGCACCCATTTGCGCTTGGGCGCCGCCGTCTCCTCACGCACGGAGAGCACCGCGTAGGCGTGGCTCGCCGCGAGCCCCTTCACGATGGCCTCGCCACCGCTCTTTCCCTTGGCCGAAATGCTCGTACCGACCGATGCCTGGGACGCCAGGGTCACCGGACGGTTCTCCGCGATCGCCCGCTTGATCCGGTCGAAGAGGGTAATCTGCGCCACCGTGTACTGACCCGTTCCCCGCTTCCCCGGCATCAGCTGCTTCGACTCGGCGAAGTTCACGATGATGGCGGCGATGTCCGTCGGCAGGCCGTGCTTCGTCAGGAAGTCCGAGAAGGCCTCCAGGCGCATCACCTTGCGCGGGACGGCGGCGGCGTCCGGGTTCGCGTCCGTCGTCACGGTGCCGTACGCGTCCTGAAGCGTTCTCCACGAATGCTGCACGTGGTCGGTGCGCCACTGCAGGAAGCGGTGAAGCTTGTCGCCATCCCCTCCGAATATGCTGTCGCGTAGGGTCGCGCGAACCGAGTCGTGCATCTTCGAGGCAACTTCCACCGAGAAGAGCTGCGAGAACCGACTGACGTCGGTGGAGGCACCGCCGAGCAGCCCGTCGTGGATCGCGCTCTCATTCCCCTTCGTGCCGAGGAGCACGCGCATCGCTTCGGTCGAGCTGCCGAAGCTCAGCTTCGCCCACCCGGCCACGGTCTTCGCGTCCGCCTTGGCGGCCCTCCCGCCCTCGGAATACTTCTTCCCCTCCTCGACGAAAGTCGCCGCGGCGTATGCCTTCTCCAGGAGCGAGGCCCAGATCGCCCCGCCGTTGTGCTTCTCCGCGTTCTTTCGGATCGAGCGTTCGATCGCAACGTACCGCGCCCGGCCGTCCTTGTCGTACAGGCGCACCACGACGTCGGTGCCGCGGTCGAACATCGTCCCTTCGATCGTCTCCGCTCCACCCTGCCTGGCGAGGATCGCCATCACGCCGGCGAGAAGGTAGCAGTCGGCGAGCTCCTGCTGCTTGATGTCGGCGACCGTGGGGAGCGCCGGGAAGAGCGGACCCGTGACCTTCGTGTAGTGGGCCTTGTTCAACCCGAAGTTGGAGCGGGAGCCGGGGTTGGGGAACTTCTCGGCGATGCCGTCCGAGATGTCGAGAGTCCCCTTGGGGTTGTGCGTCATGTGTCGTTGCAGGTCGGGGAGGCATTATGCCTCCCGAGGCGGCGGTCGTCAATCTGCTTTGCACTGGTGATGAGTGTACGACGCATGCCGAACGGCTAACCTCCAGAAGCCGGTACCCTTATGCTTTGTCTCGCAAACTGCCTAACGTCGCACCGCAGGTCCTCGAGTTCCTCCGCAACTCCCGATGTCCCAGGAACCGGAACCGCGAAACGAACCTTCCTCCTTAGTGGCTGATCGGCCCACGCAAGCACCCGCGATGAGAAGCCTTTGCAGGCGCGATACGTTCGTCGGCCAATTCACGGCTCCCGCACGTCACAGCCGGGTGCGTAATGCGCCCCCGGCTTGCATTTTAGGGGGGCCTGTCGCCTAACGTCCCCAGCGTGGAGAGGGCTCACGCGACTTGCACGCGCGTGCGCGGGGTACGCCCCACACGACACCAAGGGCTCGCTAATGCGCCCCCGGCTTGCAATTAAGGGGGGGCCTTTCGCCTAACGTCCCAGCCCGGGGGTGAAGTGGCGGCCTTCAGCTTAGCCGCGCCGCCGGTCTCCGGGAGGTGCCTCGCGACGGCTATCGCCAACATCGGTGCGTCCCGTTGATGGCCCCGGTTCCTCGCCGCCGGGTTCGACGTTTCAACTCGCGTGCGGCGCGAGCCAGTTGTGATATCTTCGCCGCCAACGACAGCTCCCGAGACTTGACGTCACGGCCGGACGCGCGCGTTCGGTCAAGCGGCGCGTCTGATCGAGTTCGCTTGCACCGTTGATCGGGCGGAGCATCGTTAGGGGCGGCTGATCGCGCGCGCCATTCTTCCCGGTCCGAGGGTTCGGTGGTGCTCAACCCATACGAGACGGTGGGCGCGCCGCTGCTGTGCTTGCTGCGATGCTGTAAGAGCAAACCGTCAGCTGCGTGTGCCGCAGCATGCAGATCGGAGGTACGCGTATGCCTAGTGCATTTCGAGGAAACACGGCGTTCGCACACTCGGCCCTTTTGGCGTCTGGCTTGGCCGTGATACCGCTCTCTGTCAGCGCGCAGCAGCCGCCAGCAGCTCGGCGAGGGGTGGATAGCATCCTATACGTGGAAGACCGAGGCACAGTCTCCATTGGCGACCGCATCCGATACGGGCAACGTCGCTTCACGTGGACCGGTTCGACGGCGGCGGATGATTCGCTCCAAGTAGTGCTCAGTACCGAGACAAGGCTTTCTCGGACAGCGTTTCTGGAACAGGTACAGAGCAGGCTCGCTGGCCTGCCGCCGAATAGCGCATTCCTCTACGTGCACGGCTACTGGAACGGTCGTGACGATGCAATGCAGCGCGCCGCCGAGTTCAAGCGGCTCGTCACATACCCCGGTCCCGCAATCGTCTTCCGATGGCCATCCAGCGATCGGCCCGACTATTACACGGTGGATCGTGAGGCAGCGTGGCGCTCCCGCCAACCGCTAGCGACCCTAATTGCTGACCTTCGGTCGGTCACCCCACTCGACCGCCTCCACATCATCGGCCACAGCATGGGGGGGCAGGTGGTCGCGGATGCCTTCGCTGTTCGGCAGACGATCGCCCCGGGAGCTGTTCGAGTTCACGGCGTCACGCTGCTCGCGCCCGACATCGATCGCGACGAGTTCGTCACTCGCACCGTTCCTCTTCTGAGCCGCTTCACGGATCGCCTGACGCTGTACGCATCGGCTCGCGATCTGGCGTTACGGGCATCCGGTAAGCTGCCCTTCCGCAAAACAAGGGCGGGGTTCATTCCACGGGGTTCCGGTATCGTCATGGCCGAGAACTTGATCTCGATTGACGCGTCTGCCGTAACGTTACCCTTCGGCATTCGGCAACTGAGCCAGTCGAGCATTGGCCATTCCGATCACTTGAGACAGGCCGCCGCACGGGATCTCTATCACGTGGTCTTACAGGGCCTACCCGTCGAGTGTCACGAGTTCTTCGGCTTCGCTCGGCGGCTCCGCGGGTTCTTCGAACTGCGAGATTCGGTGCCAGCGCCAGGCACGCCGCTCCCAGCAAGCCCGGCTTGCCCGCCTGGTTGAGGACGCGCCTATGTGCTCAAGCGCCGCGCGCCGCATGACCGTCGACCCCGAGGCCTCGCGGTACGTCCGCGTCCGCGAGGCGCACGGGGCCACCGCCGAGCACGTCGGCTGCCTGTGCGGGGGTGACTGCTACGGGGTCGCGCTCCCGAACGGCGATGTCGTCCTGGCCTGCGCCTCCTGCGGCTGGGTGGAGCTAGTCATGCGCCACCCGCCCGGCCCCGGGGAGGTCCCGCCATGCGCACCCTCGTGTGATGACGCGCCTACATAAGGGAGGGCTAATCAGGGCTTAGTCCACGGCGGCGGCGGATCGCCTAGACGCGTTACGAATTCGAGCTGCCCGTTGGGGAGCCGAATCACCTCGGCGCTTCCCGGCTCATCCAACGGCGGCTTCGCCCCGCCCCGAGCGCCGGTGACTTCCGCGAGGCCCTCGTTCTGGACGAAAACGCGCAGGGCTTCCATCTGACGGTGCACGCCCGAGGGAACGACCAGACTGTGGATCGCGCGAAAGGCTGGCGACATCGTCTTGGCGTATTGCTCTTCGGTGCCCGTGCCGACAGCGGAGATCTCCTGCGCGCGTCGCTCAATTTGATCCTCTAGCCGGCGAAGCTCACGGACGGCGAGGCGGTATTGGCTTCGCAGCCGGTCGCGGATAGGCGCGATCCCTGGAAAAAACACCTCGTAGTCGTCCAAGAGGCGCGCCCACGCCTCGGTCGGAGTCCAGCGACCGAACTCATTCACGAGCAGGTTGACCGCAGCGATCGTCCCGCCTCCGTCGCCGTGCTGCGCACGCACGACGGCTTCGTTAGCGCGCACGGCGGCGAGCATGACTCCTCGCAGCCCGTCGGCGGCGTCGGTAAGGGATGTCTTGATTTCGAGGCGCGCCGTGTTCAGGAGCTGCCGGCGGAATTGCTCGCGCTGAGCTTTGATCCCGAGGCGGTACACGATGCCCCATCCAAGGACCGCGATCGTAGTGCTAACCGCCGCCGAAAGCGCCGTACTCCACCACCAATCCGGCGTCACTCCCGGGTGCTCCACGTCCGCGCCCGTGACGGGCGCTTCGGCCTCTGCATATCCGCTCCCGTTCTCGATGCCGTGCCTAACGCGCGTCAGGCGCTCGCGCGGTGGGTATCTGGCGGGTATCCGAACGTGCGAACGGCCCGCGCAATGGTCCGCCGGGCCGTTCTCTAACTCATTCCCCTGTAACACTTTCACTGACACTGGGGCGGGTGGATTCGAACCACCGACCTCCTGATTAACAGTCAGGCGCTCTGCCAACTAAGCTACACCCCATCACCCGCTCGCGCGGTCACGCAATTTGACGAGGCCGTTGCCTTCGCGCAACGCCGTCGAGCCCCTTTCCGGCCGCGCGAACCGCTGACCTAGGGGCACCGTTTCGTCGTATCCGCCGGCCGCACACCCGTCCCCGCTGGCTGCCCCCGCGTGCCGAACGTAACGAACGCCCACCCAACCGCCTTCTATGCCCCAGGCCCATGACGCTCCTCCTCGCCTGACCGCGTCCCTCGGCGGTCCTGCTGGTCGGTGCCCTTCCGCTCCTGCATGCTCGCGCGCGCCCGAACGCCCTTCCCGATCACCGACGACGTGTACCGGTCCAGCAGATCCTTCGGATCGTCGTAGACGGCCACGACCCCACTGAGCTCCTCGTCGCCCCATCCACCGCATCGAACGCCGATGATCCTCACGCCGGCCTGCGTCGCGGCTTTCACGTCGTACGGCGTGTCGCCGAGCATCACGCACTGGTCGGGGCTCACACCCGCCCTGTCGATCGCGACGTGCACGATGTCCGGGTCGGGCTTCGATCGGTCCGCGTCGCTCGAGCTCGTCGCCTCGTCCAGCAGCCACTCCGCACCTAACGCGTGAAGCAGGCCGCGGAGCTCCTCGTCGCTGGCCGACGTCGCCACGACGAGCCGAAGCCCATCGGCGCGCATCCGATCGAGCAGCTCCCGAGCGCCAGGAAACGGTCGAACGGCCGGCAGATACTCCTTCGCGAAGATCTCCTTCCGCCGCTCGACGAGCTGCTTGCCTTCACCCTGTTCCGCGTCGAGTCCCGTGAGCTGCGGCAGGAGCTTGTCGCCCCCCATCCCGATCAGCGGGCGCACGGCCTCTGAGCCGATCTCATGCCCGGCTTCGCGGAGGGCATCGGACCAGGCCTGCGCATGGGCGTCGTTGCTGTCGAGCAGTGTGCCATCGATGTCCAGCAGGACGGCCTCGACGACGCCGGCGGCGTCCTCGTTAGGTGAAGCGTCGGCCCTGGTCATCGCGCCTTCCCCGCCCCGCCGCGCCGTGGCTCGCGAACGTCGAACGACCTCCCTCGATCTCTCCGCCTCACGTCTGGTACTCCGGCGTGGATGTGACCCGAAGGGACAAGCATCGCGCGCTCGTCCCTTGTGCTGCCGGTCGCTGCCAATTCACGCTTCGTGCCGCCGCGAGCGCGGAGTGGAACCGTGCTCAGGGGCGACGCGCAGTATCATCTTCGGCCCCCGCCGGTGTCACCGTTGGGTCTGCCGGTATCGGCCTTCGCCTTGGCCGCGGTCGCTCGTCGCGCCGCTTGCACGCCGCTGCTGCAACTGCTGCGCACGCTCGAGGTCAGACTGCACGTCCTTCAAGGAGCATGCTGCACGAAGGAGCGATGGTCGAAAGGGCCGGTCGCATGCGACCGGCCCTAACGATTCCAGCGTCCCGAGCTGTTACAGCCTGTTACAATGGGACTCCAACTACCTGCTCGAGCTTAGTCGACCTTGTCCTTCAGCGCCTT
>Ga0105249_10004454_pt1 | contig 12115 bp, 7 predicted proteins | sample KBSS44metaG_FD_81522 | JGI IMG/M metagenome (GOLD analysis project Ga0105249, IMG submission 81522) | Switchgrass rhizosphere microbial communities from Kellogg Biological Station, Michigan, USA - KBS S4-4 metaG | ecosystem: Host-associated > Plants > Roots > Rhizosphere > Soil | place... | reverse complement strand
GTGATAATATTCATCAATTTCTTTTCCGCTAGCAGTATCCTTTTCCTAGAGTTGCAATTTTCTATCTGTAATATGGTCTGCAACTTGTATGGAATTTTAGTACCCTTGATCCATGGACTTCATTTGTCATTGATCCAAATTTGGATTGGGGTTAATCATAAAATGGGTTAGGCTGTAACGAAAATGCTGGATCATGCGTCCCGTTTTTTCCAGACATACACTTAAACCCACAATTTGTATTATTATTCCATTCGCAAACTCTTCACCGGGTTTGAAAGTGCTGCTTTGATAGATTGTGTGCCTATCGTTATTAATGCAACGAAAAGTGTAAACCCACCCGCAGCGCAAAACATCCACCATTGGGGGCTAATATGATAAGCAAAGTTTTGAAGCCAGCGATGTAATACTATGTAAGCAACAGGCCATGCAACAAGGTTTGCGAGCAGTATCCAGAAAACAAATTGCCGCGAAATGGTTGCGGTTACCTGGGTAATACCAGCACCTAGGACCTTTCGAATACCTATTTCTTTTTTACGTTGTTCTGTGACGAACATGGCAAGACCAAGAAGGCCAAGACAGGCTACAAGTACACCAAGGACTGATAATAACGTGGAGAGCTCGCTCACTTTTTTTTCATTGCTGTATAAATTTGCAATCCTATCATTCAGGAAACTGAAGTTGCATTTTTCAACTGACTGCATACGGTCCCATGTGCCTTCAATATAATTGCGCGCATTTGCAGCATCGGCTCCATTGCATTTAATGGTGATATAAATAGATTCCTGCCGTATCCCACCAAGATGCAATACCAATGGCTTTACAAGCTGGTGCATCGATTCAAAGTTGAAGTCTTTTGTTACACCAACAACACGGTAAACTCTCCGGAGAGAATCGTTAGAAAGCATCGTGATGCGATGGCCGATGATAGATTTTATACCGGGAGCAAAATCTTTTGCTGCTGTTTCATTGATCACTACGGCGCTACTGTCTGTAGGCATGGAGGCATCAAAGAAACGGCCTTCTTTCATTTTTATACCAAAGGTTGGAGCGAAATATTCATCCACGTCGAGGAAAGCCGCATGCAACGGATCAGTGCTTGTTTGATTCTCGTAGGTATAGACAGATTCAGGCACACCTGATGCAAACATGACCGATGAGTTGGTAACAGATGCAACAGCCGGATTTTTAAGTAGCTCCTGCCTGAATATTTGCAGCTTATTGCCAAGCGATGCTCCGTTAATGATAGTGATCAGTTGCTGCGATTTAATGCCAAGGTCTTTTTTCTGCATGAAATTGAGCTGGCTTCTCACAGTCATCATGCCTGTGATAAGCGCGATGCTTATTGCAAACTGGCTTACTACAAGTACACTTCGCAGCGAGGCTTTGTTTTTTTGATGCAGCCCCTTTAATGTTTCTACAGGCTGAAAGGAAGAGAGAAAAATAGCCGGGTAGCTGCCTGCAAATATGCCCACAACAATGGAGAATACCAACAGAAGCGATAGACTAAAGGCATTATCAAAAAAGTTAAGTTTTATGGTTTTGCCTGTGAGTTGATCAAACCAGGGTAATGTTATTTTTACAATGATAAGCGCTGCAAGTACTGCAATGGCTGTAGTTAATATAGCTTCTGTATAATACTGTATCATAAGCTGCCACCTGCTCGAACCCAGTGTTTTTCGAATACCCGTTTCTCTTGCTTTTTTTTCGCTTTTTGCTGTTGCAATGTTCATAAAATTAAAAACAGCAATCAACAGTACAAATAAAGCAGTGGCAATAAAAATGCGCACATACAAAATGTTGCCCAGGCTGGTATTGCCCCATTCCGTATTAGGATCGATGCCATACGTTTCTTTCGAATACAGATGAATGCTGGTAAGCGGTTGCAGTTTCATTTCAAAAGCATTCCCGCTTTCCTTGCTATAACGCACATTAAGCAGTTTTTCTATCTGTGGCCACGCGCCTTTATCAACAATAGCTTTCAGCTTTTGCTCAACGGCATTCGCGTCAGCGCCTTTTTTCAGCAACATAAAATTGGAGTACCATAATGCAAGCCAGTTGTCATCATTTTTTCCGTGAAGTGTACTCATAGAAATGAACATATCAGCATTGAAGTGTGAATTTTCAGGAAAGTCCTTCATGATTGCCGATACAATAAATGACGCAGTATCATTTATCATTAGTTGTTTGCCTATAGGGTCTTGATCGCCAAAATATCTTTTTGCGGTAGCTTCTGTAATCACCAACTGGTTCGGCATTGATAATGCAGTGTTAGCATCGCCTTTTAGCAGTTGATGATCAAATACTTTGAAGTAGTTAGAGTCTGCAGTATATACACTGTTTTCACGAAAAACCTTGTCCCTATACCTCATATTGTACGATGCTTCATACCCTATTAATGTGTTAGCTTCTATCTCCGGAAATTGTGTTCTGAGCGCTTGTGCCGCAGGCGGGCTGCTTTTAGCACTGTTTGATGCTGTGCCGTTAAGATTAATGCGTGTATATAACCTGTAGATGCGGTTGGAATTTGTATAAAAGCTGTCATAACCAAACTCACTTTGTGCAAACAGGTACAGCATGATTGCGCATGCAACACCAATAGCAAGGCCTCCAATATTGATGGATGAAATCCTGGGGTTACGCACCAGGTTTCGCCATGCAACAATGAAATAATTTTTAAACATGATCCGGATGTTTGTTTAAATATTTACTAAACCAATGCCATTATTATTTCTTTTGATAATCAATCGAATAAAGGTTTTATTAGTATTACGTTTGTGCGTTTTCGATACAAATGTGTTCGCTTTTATTACAGAAAGTAACTTGTTATCAGTGCCTTGGCATTGCAGGTCTTTGCTGAAGAAAACGTCAATATTGACCCAGTAATTTCATTTAATAATTAAGCGGAATTTTTAGCACCCTTGATCCATGAAATTCATTTGTCGTTGATCCACATTCCTATTGGAAGTTAATGATAAAATGGTTTAGGTTGTAACGAAAATGCTGGATCACGCCTTCCGTTTTTTCCACATAGCGAACCTAGAAACGACATGCTACCTGTTATTCAATGAAAACTGGATTTCTTGGCATATTGCACGTTGGCCATTCTGCACCAACGAGGACCTTACTGGCACTCTATGCGATCTTAATATAGCTATCAGCGGTCATAAAACAGAGAACGCATTTCGAATCTACATCAGAGAGATGAAAAAGCTTAAAAGGAGCAACAATAGCAGGTCACGTTTATAGACCGAAAAGTAGAGCAGAAACGATAAAACCCACTACCAGAGCGGGTTTTAACCATTTTATTCGCGGACCGGACGGGACTCGAATGTTCTATTTAAGTAATTGGTTACTAAAAAATTAGTATCAAAATGTTAGATTTGTTGAAACAATATTGAAACAAAAAATTTATTTTATCCGAACTTTTGCTTTTAATTGAACTCGTATTGCATCTATAGTTGTTTTGATTTCATTGTAAATCTCAATTTTGGAGGAATCTTCAAGTTCAAGTGTAACCGCAACACCGTACTCAGTTTCATATTTGTTTTCTCTTGTTTTTAGACCGCTTGCATTTTCACGACAACTTATTTTTATAACCAAGTCTGAGCCTTCAACATACACATCCGCGTTTTCATTTTCTAAAATGTCATGTTGTACCGTTCCTCTCTTGTTGACATAAACATCGCTACCTGCTCGGTCAAGGATTAAATCATCCTGCGACGCTTTGATATTATCAAAGAAAAAATCTGCCATTTTGTACTTGCCCGAACTGAAGTTAACAGGTGAAATCCACCCTAGAGTTATAATTATTCTTTTTTTTATTTTCTTTCCTGATAGAACATTAGGTAGAGGAAATTTATAAATGTGACCCTCATCCTTTTTCAATTTTCCAAAGCCAATCAATGTTACTCGTTGATCGGTGCAAAATCCCAACTTTCGCGCATTCAAAATACCGTTACCTATATTTTGAAATGTGTATTCCTTCAATATTTTCGCAGTCATTTTGTAATGACTCTCCAATTTTTTTTCAAACTCTTTGCGAGTTGTATCAGATTCGCAATAATGAATTAATAAAGTTTTAATTAGAACCGCATAGTATTCTTTCCCAATTTCATTTTCGCCTTGATCGTTCAAATTATCTAACAAATCATATAATTGACCTGCTTTATTTGTAGTCAAGGCAGCGGATAGACTTGTTCCAACAGTGTAGCCGGTACTACTTATGGAGCCAGCTTGACCCGGAATAGCCACTTTAATGCCCGGAGGCCTGTTAGAAATTGTGTCGTTTAATTTCAAAAAAATCTCTTCTGTATTTGTTCGAGTTATTCGATACAAGGTCCTTCCTGATGCAAAAAGCATATCCGGTTTTAATGCTCGGTTGAATCCATATCCAATTCGGCTTATTGTACTAGGAAGTGTGTCAGATGAATCAGGATTGTAATAACCAGCAAGATCTTGAAATTCGGAAAAATCTGAGTGAGCTCCCCCTATACAAAGGCTATTAATTGATTCACTAGGTGTGAGAATTTTCCTTTCGTAATTCTGCTCAAATAGAGCTTGGTATATTAACAACTCTCTTTCTGCAGCCGAGATACTTTCGAAAGTTTGGAGGGAAACTGGGATCTTGATCTCCTCTGTGTAATTACCGCCGCTTAATATAAAAAGAAATTTATACTTGAATGACAAATAATCTAAAAGCTTGGCCCAACTACTTATACTTCGAAGAAACGGCTTGAATTCGTCTGCGATTGAAAGGTTGACTATTTTTACATCTGGTGCAGATGGTGGAGTTTCGCCATCTTTTTCAAAGAGTCTTTTAATTGACCGATGGATTAAATCGATTATCAGGCGATCTCCTGGAATTCGCTCAAGCGATGTACCAAAAGAATTAACAGGCTTTAAGACAGGTCTGACATAAAGTTTACTTTTTATTAAAGTAGGTGCATCGATGTCACCTTGCAAGATAAGGGATGCCATCAATGTTCCATGAATTCGCGCTTCAGGAAGATAATTTGTAGAAAAACTATCAGGATCATCAATTACAAGCTTATTTGCGAGACGTCGATGATTTTGAAGAGGCATGCCATCCAAAAGTGCGACATGTATCTTTTCATCATCGTTAACTTTCGAAATTTCTGCTTCATCAACTTGAATCGGCTTTTCTGTTTCTCCAAATCTACCGACGCCTTGACCGACAGGTTTAAAATACAGAATTCGGTGTGATTGTAAAAATTGAATATTTGTATTTTCAGTTAAATCATCAAATACTATTATTGGAGCGGAAGCAACGGCTCCAAAATATTTAATTTCTGGAATAACCGAAATCGATTCAAAAATTAATCTGCCATCTACTTCGGCTAAAAATTGCTCAGTTTCTGCAAGAATTAAATTTCGTTGTTCTGCCGATGCATGAAAGGTAAATTCTATTTCAAAATTTACTATCTCAGATGCTTCAGCTTTTAATTCATCTAAATAAAGTTCAAGTCCAGTATCTTTAATTCTGTCGTAAATGTTATAAGGCCTTATACTCATTAATTGAGCAAAAAGATTTCTAAATTTTGTTGTTCCTTTTTGATAATCTTCGCCATATTTAAAGCGATGCCAGTGGGCTAAAAGCTCAGTTATTCCTGCTTGGGAATTCATCGTCACAAATACCCTTCTTTCGACAGGTCCTTCTTTAATCTCACCATCCGGAGCACGATAATAAAATCCTGTAGCTTCTTCTAGTTTCTCTTCTGGGTACTCAGCTAAATATTCCATTCCCGAGGTCTCTTCGACCGCCTTATAAAACTCTTCGATCGTCCCTGCGATCTCGAACACTAAAATCATTTCGGGGACTAACCCTTGAATTGCGTTGTCAAAACGAACAGTCTGATTTCTGAATTCTCTTTCTAAGTTTGACACACTTCTGTCAAAAGATCGTACCTGCTCTTCTTTGGACGGCTTAACAAGTGACAAATGGTTTGAATTTTTCTTACTTCTAGATGTTCTTGTTACTTCAGGGAAAAAAAGGATAGGTTTTGGAGTCATGTTATTTTCGACTATATTTTATTTCTTTTAAGCTGTCATTAATTATCTTTTTTAAGTTTCCAGAGGGTAATGAAAGCACATATTTTCGCTGAATATTAAGACCAAATTCTTCGATTTCAGAAAAACTGGAACCAACTAGCTTCCTTGCAGTTTCGCTTAATGAAATTGGAAATTTCATTTGAATTTTATCTTCAAATTTTTTAAGCCACAATAATATTCTTGAAATTGTTGGCTTTGATAATTCCAACTGAACTTGAAATCTTCTCCACACAGCTCGATCTAATAATTCAGGATGGTTTGTTGCAGCGATTACGGTTACATAACTAGGTAATCTGTCAATCTGAAGTAACAATGAGTTGACCACCCTTTTAATTTCACCGGTTTCATGAACATCACCTCTTTCCTTCCCTATAGCATCAAACTCGTCAAAAAAAATAACACATTCCTGAGTTCTGAGAAAATCAAAAGTTTGTTTCAAGCGATTTGCAGTTTCCCCGAGAAAACTTCCTATTATGCCGTCATATCGTATCGTGTAAAATGGAACCATTTGTGACTCTGCAAATGCTTCTGCAACCGACGTTTTTCCATTTCCAGGCGGGCCAGTTAACAAAATTCGATTACGTGGTTGTAAATTGTATGAATGCAATAAATCTTTTCTATGGTGTTCACTTATGACTTCCTTTAGAATTGATTCAATCTTTAAATCCAAGACAAGATCAGAGAATGTCTTTTTAGGAATGAAACTTAAGAGGAAAGTGTCTATGTTGTCTGGCCTCGATACAAACAGATTACTAAGAGCAACGTTAGAGTCTGAGCTATTCTTAAGAAAGTTTTTTAACTCTGTTTCTAACAAGCTAGCTAAAATATGATGCTGTTTTCCTCGTTCTTCTGCAATTAGTGACTCTACAACTTTTTTGAAAAATTCTTTATCTCCAGAACTACCGGCTTTAACAAGTTTCACCAATAAATCAGATCGAGCCATGAATACTTTATTTTAAAATCTTACTTAACGTATTAAATGTAGCGATTTTTTTTACTTCTCTAAATAAATGATTATTGTTTGAAATTAAATTACTTAGAGAAGTTTTTAGGACTAACCAGCGCTTTTTAAAATCTCGGAAATTAAGTCAAAATTTTCTTTAAATGAAAAGGAAAATGAATTTACATTGCGTATAACCATCCCCTGAAAAAATACAGTAGTTAAGTACCCGATACATAACTTTAGGCAAATGGCATTAAACTTCATAGAATGATTATAAGCTCCTCCGATTTATGGATTGATCTTGCAATTGATGACCTTAATTCATCACGAATCTTATATGCTACTAAAAGTTTCCGTAATTCTTATTTTTTGTTTCAGCAATCAGTTGAAAAGGCAAATAAGGCTTTTGGGTTGAAATCGGGATTATTAAAAGTAAAAGATCTAGAGGATGTCAGACATGACCAATTCAAGATGTATCGCCGGTATGCTGTAAAACAACGGGATAGATTTAATAGCAAACTCGGCGCCGATTTATTGCCTGCGAGGGGAAAGGAAAATGCAACTGCCTTTTCTGAAATGATTAGCGTGATAGATTCATTGAGAGACATGAATCTTTTAGCTTTAGGGGAATCCGATCTGCATGATTTGTTAGGATTGAAAGATCAAATCCGGATATCAGATGAATTGATAGAAAAAGTTAAAGAAATGGATATTGATTTGGATAACGAGGTTATGTCATTAATAACAAAATTGATGCTGTGGATGAATGATAACATGTTTATAATGATACGACTCATCATCTGCGCTTTTGTTACAATTAAACATAGCTCAAAAACTAGGTATCCGACAGCCGATCACAATCCAATTACATTTTATACCGCTGAACATCCGTTAATGAAAGTGCAACCAACTTTTATGAAGTCCCTCGAAGAGGCCTTATCAAAATTAAAAACGTTTGAAAAACTAAAATATTGATATACAAATAAATGAGATATGGAGCTGCAAGTAAATTTGATACCATTATTTTTAGTAGTAAAATACTAACGTTAATGGCTTTGTAAATACTTAGATATTTGTATGCGCTTTATATAGTTTTAATTAACGATTTGGCCTAGCAAAGATTGGCGTGAAGCTGAAATTATTTCACTTAGTGCATCAAATATTTCTTTGAAGTGATAAAATGTGAAATTCTCAAATCCGAAAGAGTCATTATAAATATAATTTGCAAAATTATTTTTTGAAAGCGCAACGTTTATTTTATCATAAGTGTAAATATTATTGTCAAGAATTTTTGGATAATTTACTTTCAACCTTCCAACTGGCTCACAATACAGTTTTTCGTGATTGTGATTGCCAGTTTCTTTGTTAAACTCTGTCGATAGAAATAGCCTCCTTCCTGCTTTATCTAACGTTGTCAATTCATTGTCAAGTAAATAATGTTCTATACATATTTTATTAAAATCTCTGTGACTTGGAACCGGTATTAAAAGTGAATAGACATTGTTTCCCCAATGCTTGAAGTTTAATCCGTTCTCAATTACATCTTTATTTATTTCATCATCATCTCGATCAAACAGACAAATTACAAGATTTTTTGAAATACTTGTTTTGGCCAGAGACTTGCATATCTGTAGCAATTGTGTATTATTTATTTGAATCTCATTTGAATATTCGTGGATGTTTACGTTCAAGTTTTTGAATTTTCCGGCGGTTTTAAATTTTGCTAATGCCTTCTTTAAATATATTCCGTCTGTTTTACCTTCTCCAAATATTACTGGCATTTGAGAAAGTTCTATCTCGTTTTGTATATATTTTAACCGTATTTCTGGTTCAATAGTTTTTAGCCTTCGAAATAAACTTATATATGTAGGGTTGTCTATCCCTTTGATATACCCAATAAAGCCTACTCTTCCAATAAGTGTGTTTTTATAAAAAAATTCAGGATCGGAAGAAACTCGGTTTTTGAAATTATATTTTTGGAAATGTTCTAGAGCGGCCTTTTGAATGCCATGTGTTTCCCATGCATTAATCATTGCACGTACCTGTCTAAGATATTTTCTATTAATATTTACTTTTTTATTTACAATCAGACCAGTTACTTCCTGCCTGTTTTGTTTTGTTGCATAACGAGTTTTGTCTGGATTAATCTGAAATCCATTTGTTTCAAATATTTGAATAAAGTCTCTATTTAGTGTTAGAGTATTTTCCGTGATGGAGCAAATAGTGCTTGGCAATAATTTAAGATTTGTAGAGATCGTTATGTCGTCTGCGTACCGAGTATAACTACATTTTTGCTTTGATAAGAATGTCATTAGAGCATTATCTAATCTCCTGCAAACAAAGTTTGAAACTATAGGAGAGGTAGGGGCGCCTGTAGGTAATTGTGCTTTATGGCAACAGATTTGAGCTAAAGCAACTGCAACTTCTTTATTAAAGTTGAATGGATATGAGGAAAAAACACCATAAACTCTTCCGAAATTAATTGATGGGAAAAAATCTTTAATGTCAATGTTTATTAGAAATCTTTTGTTTATATGATTCTTAGCATTGGATTTTATACTTTTATTTCTTACAAATCCATGTACACTGGTTTTTTGTTTATATATTTCTTGCAGAACTTCGTTAAGCTTTCGTTGTATAAATTTTAATCTATTTTTTGGCGCAAATATTAATCTTGTTCCACCACTACGTTTTTGAATTTTAAACTCTTTGTATTTCTGTTCGTCGGTTCTAAAATGCAGCAAATACATTAGTTGGCTGTATTGTATACCCAAGAAAGAAGCCAAATCCCTTTTAGATTTGGCTTCAAGAAATTCTGTAGTATTTACCTTGTTTTCTTCAGCCATGTAAAAAATAAAGAATGAAATGCCCAATTCAATTCATCTTTATGTGCGATGTCGCGTATTTAGCATACGGGATCGATAACCGGGGAAGCACTATGCTTCTAACGTTCTCATAACTGCTGCAGGAACACAGCAAAATTAAATGTGAAATTAGGCACTGTCATTCTTTGTAGTCAAATATATTGAAACATTGTGATTTTTGTTGATGTCCAAAAAATGTTTTTGGTTCAACGATTTATATTATTCCGCTCAAGATGGACTATATAAATCTTATTTTTCCTTCTGCAATTTTTTCAAGGTGCTTAATAAATAGGAATCTTATTGGGTTGTCTCTTGAATATCGTTCCTTAAGATCTACATGCTCCAGATTTGCATAAAATTTATATTCCAGACCGTCGAGCAATTTCAAAAAATCCTCTTCAATTAAATATGGGTAAAGCGATTTTAAGAAACTCCAAGCTTCAAGCGATAGTCTGCGAACGATAAGAGGCTTCACAAAATCAGGGATTGATCCATCAAGAATTTCTAGCCGAGCAGCTTCAACTGGTTCTAGAGAACTGTAAGTTGAGTTTTTTCTCGTCGTTAGTTTGGAAAACTCCTTATGCTCTTTGGCTAGCATCTCATATTTTTCAAATTCTTTCAAGTTCAGTTCAATTATATTATCAGAAATACCCTTCCTGGCTGATTTTATAGCCGATATTTCGGCTTTGTGATAGTGCGAGAATTGTTTACACCTTGCGGAGCAGTATAATTTTCCCGCTCTTGGCATCACGAAATCCACGCCACACACTATACAGGACTTGTTTCTGATGGTGTCATATGTTACCGAGAATGTATCCATTTCATGACCGTTTTTTTATTAATAAATGACCATATAGGCTCTGTTTTATATCCAAAAAGTTTCCAAGTTTCCGTTATTGTTTGGAAACTTGGAAACCTTTATGAGTTCTTATTCTTGTATTTTGCCCAGATTTTTGAAACTGTTCCCTTTTTCTTACCATCTCCTAAAAAGATGGTCGCAGCTTGTTCCATTGTTCCTTTCTGTTCTGCCAGATATTCTATAATTTTCTCTTTGGTACTATCATCGATTCTCGTTTGGGATACGAGTGGGAGATAATCTGCTTCATTTATGTCTTTTTCTAATAAATCAAAATATAAACGGTCCGGATAAGGGGATAAGGGGTCAGTGCTTTTAATTTCAACCAGATTAGAAGTAAGACTGACTTCGCTGGAATATCGTGTCTTGTCAGGTGCTATTATTCGTTGGTTGGGATAAAGCGTCTTTCTTAATAATGTAACCTGATCAACAAAATCTGGCAAAGCCCCAGGCCCAAACATTAAATCTGCGTTGGACTCTAGCTTTCTTGTGCCTTTATTCGTGTGGTTTATTAAAGCTATAGTCGTTTTAAATTCTGCAATTATCTCTTCAAGAGGCGCTAAAACTTTTCTAAAATTTGAATTATTAACTTCTTTTATGCCTTGCTCTAGGCAAACATATGCCTGATAAAGTTTATAGCTATCAATTATTGTAAGAGTAGGTTTATGTTGATCAATAGCAAATTTTAATTCATTTAGGGTACTGTCTGCATTCTTGAAACTTGTGATGAATAAATTAAATTTCCTCTCCAACCCCAGTTCCTTCTCAAAATGTCTTCTGATTGGGTCTGTGAAAGCTTTAAAGTCTTTTTCTGCTATTTCAAGACTGATAAAAAGAATGTCTCCCCGGCTATTGATTTTATAGCCGAAAACTTCTGGCAGCCCATATATTATTGAATATGCAATCCACAATAAAGCTCTCGTTTTACCAGCACCCCTTTCAGCAGCAATAATGCTAATGCCTTCTTTTTTAATTAGGCCATCGATCATGAATTCTGGTGTATAATCTTTATGATCGTTCGATAAAACGATATCACTTTTTGTATGGTTCAGAATTTTAGAAAGCATTATTGATTATTTAGATCTAAGAGATTATTAATGCTTTCTATCGAATAGTATATAGTCTTACCGATTCTTTTAAAAGGAAGCTTTCCATCTCTTCGCATCTGCCAAAACCAAGTTGCCTTTTTGTTCAGAACTCCGATAGCTTGCTTTTCAGTAATGAACCCATTTAAACTTGTGCTTTTTCGACCTTCAAGTAATTGGATTATTTTTTGTTGTCTATCCAAAAGGTTTTGAAGAAAATCTTCTGACACAATGCAAAGGGAGTTTTTTAGCGCCTCCATTGTTTGGAATTGACTTTTATTTTCTTTCATTTCCCTTT
>Ga0105249_10004453_pt1 | contig 12116 bp, 11 predicted proteins | sample KBSS44metaG_FD_81522 | JGI IMG/M metagenome (GOLD analysis project Ga0105249, IMG submission 81522) | Switchgrass rhizosphere microbial communities from Kellogg Biological Station, Michigan, USA - KBS S4-4 metaG | ecosystem: Host-associated > Plants > Roots > Rhizosphere > Soil | place... | reverse complement strand
CTACGCAAAGAAGCTCGGGCTTGACGTGAACGAGCTCTACGACGGCCAGCTGCTCGAGCTGCGGCTCGGCGACGACAAGCGGGTCCTCGTCTACTCCAAGGAGGATTTCAGGCCTGCCACCTACACGGTCTTGAACTTCCCGGTGCCGGACGTGGATGCGGCTGTCGCCGAGCTGCAGCAGAACGGCGTCGAGATGGCGCGCTTCGACGGCTTCGATCAGGACGCCAAAGGCATCGCACGACCCACCTCGGCCGGTGAGGGGCCGACGATCGCCTGGTTCCGTGACCCCGACGGCAACATCCTGGCGATCCACAGCGACGAGCCGCCTCCTGCCTGATCGCCGACGGGTAGGCTTCGACGATGTCCTACCCAGCCCCGGCACCTGATTCCGCCTATCCACCGCCGAAGTACGACGGCGATCCCGGCCTGGTCAACGCGCGACTTCGCCGAGCGGGTGCGCCCGAGGTCACCAACAAGAACGGTGTGACGGCCGAGTACCTCGCGACCGGCGCGTCGACCAACGGGCAGTTCGGGCTGTATCGCTGGAACATGTCGCCCGCTCGCAGTGGCCCGGACCCGCATTTCCATCGGTCGATCTCGGAGTCGTTCTTCGTGATCTCGGGCTCGGTGAAGCTGTACGACGGACGCGAATGGGTCGAGGCGCGACCGGGCGACTTCCTGTTCGTGCCGGAAGGCGGCATCCACGGGTTCCGCAACGAGTCAGGTGAGGACGCATCGATGCTGATCCTGTTCGCGCCAGGCGCGCCGCGCGAGGACTACTTCGAGACGCTGGCCCGCGTATCGATGGGGGAGTCGATGACCGACGACGAGCGGACCGCCTTCATGCTCCGGCACGACACGTTCTGGGTCTGACGATGGCATCGATCGTCCCGTTCGGGGAGCTCGAGCCGACGGAGCACTCGCACGAATTCGTCGGAGCCGAGCACGAGGACGTGCCGTTCAGCGTGATCCTCGTCCACTCGCGTCCGGGTGTCGGCCCGAAGGTCCACCGCCACCCATATCCGGAGGTGTTCATCGTCGAGTCAGGGCAGGCCACGTTCCAGATCGGCGATGCGTCGTTCGTGGTGGAGGGCGGGAACGTGGTGGTCAGCCCGGCTGGTGAAGCGCATGGGTTCGTCAACAGCGGCGAGGGAGAGCTGCGGCTGACCGCGATCCACGGATCGGGGCGGTTCTCTACCGAGTGGCTCGCCGGCAACGATCCGACCTGGGCCTCGAAACGGCGCTAAGCGCCGGGGCCTGTCGAAGAAGTCACTTGCGGAGCGCAAGCGACCGGCGTATGTTGTTGCACATGCAACAAACCTCTGATCCTCGCCAAACGCGCGACCCCGCCGAGACGGATGCCATCCGTCGCCTTCTGTCCCGCGGCGGTCTGATCGACATCACCACGACCGGCCGGCGGACAGGCCAGCCGCGCCGGATCGAGATCGTCTTCCACAGCATCGACGGCCGGCTGATCATCACCGGACAGCCGAGGCATGGGAAGCGGGCCTGGCTGATCAACCTCGAGGCTGATCCGCGACTGACCTTCCACGTCAAGGGCCCCGTCCCGGCAGATCTGCCCGCCACAGCGCGGATCATCACGGACCCGACGGAGCGACGCGCCACGGCCGAGTGGGTCGTCGCCAATGCCTGGCACAACCAGAACGTCGACGCCATGACCGACTACTCACCGATGATCGAGGTCACGCTCGACCGACCCATCTGACATCGCCGTCCGCCGCCGGTAGGCTGAGCGCCCTGATGTGGAGGACGCCCCGATGGATTGGACGCTCGAAGTCGTGATCTTGCCGGTCAGCGATATCGACCGCGCGGTCGAGTTCTACCGAGACAAGGTCGGCTTCGACCTCGACCACGACACCCGGACCGAGGCCATGCACGTCGTCCAGCTGACCCCGCGCGGCTCAGGCTGCTCGATCGTGTTCGGGGACTTGCCGTCCCAGCGCGAGATGGCGCCAGGCTCGATCCGGGGGCTCCAACTGGTCGTGCCTGACGCGCGAGCGGCGCGCCAAGAGCTCGTCGATCGCGGCGTCGATGTCAGCGAGATCATGCAGTTCTCGCCGGATGACGGCGGGACGTTCTTCGGCTTCAGCGATCCCGACGGCAATACGTGGGCGGTCCAGGAGCTGAAAGTGCGCGGGGAGAAGCCGCTCATCCCTGTTGACCACCGCGGACGATTCGGGGCGCCGAGCGACTAGTCGAGCGACTAAGGGTTCCTCCCGAGGGCCGTAGTCTTGGCGGCCCGGGTAGGATGGGCGGTCCGAGTCGATGACCATGGGCCGATCTAGCCAGCGATCCCAGGCCGCCCGATGACCGGCGAAGCACGTTTCTGCCCGCAATGCGGGACACGTCGCGTCGGCTTCTTCCGATTCTGTCCGAAGGACGGCTTCGACTACGACGAGCTGCTGGCGCCCGAGCAACGTCGCCCGGCGGACCCGAAGGCGCCGGCGCCGACCAGATCGACGATCGTCCGCTCCGCCGACCTTCGCAAGGCCATCACGCCACCGACGAACGGTCGTGCCCCTGCGCCGGTGCCCGTGGACGGATCTCGGCCGGTCGCGGAGCCGCCTCCGGCTCCGGGAGCGCCCCCGGCACCCGCCGCACCCGCACCCACCCGCGCGAACGCGCCGGCCGCCGCTGCGACCGCCGCAGCGGCCGTTGCGACCGCAGCCCCACCGTCGGCTCGGCCCGCGCCGTCGTCGCCCACCGATGCCCCCACCCAGCCGGCCCCCAGGCGGCCTGCGAAGGTCGTCCCCTCAGCGGCGGTCGCTGCTGCCACGCGCCTTTCCGCCCCGCCGACCGCTCCCACGGCGGCGCCTCCGCCGACGCCCGTTCCTGCCGCGTCTCCAGCGGTCCAGCGCACCGCGGCGCGGGCCGCGGCCCCAGCCGTAGCTCCGACGCCTGCGGCATGGCCCCCGCCCGGCGCGCTCCCCGCCGACGAGCTCGAACGCCGGACATCGCCCCGCGTCATGGCCCCCGATCCGGCACCGACCGCCGTGCCGGGCGCACACCTCGCGCCCGGCATGACGGCGGCGACCGCGCAGGCCATCGCCACACCCGTCCCGACCGAGGAGGTCCGCCGGCGCCGCATCCTGGCCCGTGGCCCCGAGCTCACGCTGACCCGGATCCTGATCATCCTGCTGGCGGCCCTGCTCGGCTTCAGCTGGATCGCGACCATGACACGGTCGAACGCGAACGCATCGCCGACTTCGAGCCCGCAGAGTGGCGTCGATGCGTCACCGATCACCGGGGTAGCGCCGGGCGCCAGCGGGGCCGCCAGTCCAAGCGTCGCAGGAGATGCGGCGTTCAAGCCCTATGGCGAAACCCAGCACGCCACCGTGAACAGCATCGTCGACGGCGACACGATCAAGGTCGATATCGACGGTATTGAGCACACGGTGCGGTACATCGGCATGGATGCGCCTGAGACGGACGCGACCGACCCGCAGATCAAGCGGTTGGCCGACGCGGCAACGGCGGCGAATGCAGGACTCGTGGAGGGCAAGGACGTGTACCTCGAGCGCGAGGTCTCTGACAAGGATCAGGCAGGGCGCCTGCTCCGCGACGTCTGGCTCACCGACGGGAATGGCAGCTATGTGCTGGTGAACGTCGAGATGGTGCGGCTCGGGTTCGCCCAGATCTCGACATTCCCGCCGGACGTCCGATACGTGAACGAACTGACGGCTGCGCAGAAGAAGGCGCAGGTCGACAAGGCCGGGATCTGGAGTCTTGGCAAGAGCATCCCGCTGGCGACACCAGGGGCACCGGGCGCCGCCGCCAGTCCGCAGGGTGCCGCCGCCAGCTCGGGAACCTGCCACCCGTCGTATGACCCGTGTCTGCCGATCGTCCAGAGCCTCGACTGCGCGCAGGTCCGGGCGATGGGCAAGGCCCCCGTCACGGTCAAGGGCCCCGACGAGTACATGCTCGATCCCGAGGAGGACGGGCTCGGCTGCGAGAGCAACGAGTAGCGCGCTCCTCGCGCCGCGGTAAGCGAAAACGGGCGCCGCTCGCGCGGCGCCCGTCCGTCGATCGCCTGACCGAGGTCAGTCGACCCGCTCGAAAAGGTGGTCAGCCACGTAGGCAGCCGTCTGGCGACCCAGCTTGGCGCCCTGCACGTCCGGGGTCCGGAAGTGGATCCCGAGGTAGATCCGGGCGTTGATGGTGTCGTTGACGATGTTGCTGAGCCGGCTGTAGGTGCGACTCGTCGTCGTCACCGGGCTGGTCAGCGTGATCCGGACGTAGTTCGTCCCGAAGAATTCGCGCGCGGCCTGCGTGGTCGCACCCGTGAAGCAGTTGTAGCCGGACGGATGATCCGGATAGGGCGGGGTCGGGAACATCGGCAGCCAGTCGGCCTGGACCGTCGTCCCGGGGTTCCCGTCCACGTCGGCACTCCGGATCGCGGTGATCGGCCGCCAGAAGCTGTAGTGGTCCTTGTCGTCCCAGCAGCCGATGAGTGCGTCGGCGCCGGAGACGCTGGTCATGGCGAACAGCCGTGCGGCCCGCGTGATCGACAGGCCCTTGCGCACCACGATGTCGCGCAGTGACTTGTTGAGCATCGGGATCGGGTTGGCCGTGTAGAACATCGCGAGCTCGGTCTGTGCTGCCGTTCGGGTCGTGCTCGTCGACGATCCGACCGACTTGACCTCATTGAGTTCGCGGGCGTAGGCCGCGCTGTGGATGTCGAGCGGTCCCGCCGTCCGGAAGCGCGAGGCGCGTCCGATGGCGAACGGCTTGACGTTGCTTACCCACGCGAACGGGTCGCTCACGAACATCGGGAGCTCCGGGCGCCACTGGCCGACGCCCGTGCCCGGCGTGAACGAGTACGGCACGTAGCGGCCGTCAGTCGCCCGGTTCGCCAGCATCCTCGCGGCGACGGTCGCACCGATCGAGATGCCGGCGTTCTTGCGCCAGCCGCCCGGGATCGTTGCGAGCGAAGCCGTGTAGGCCGCATCCAGGTTCGCCTTGACGCCATCTGGCAGGGCCGGGACCAGCCCGACCAGCACGTGGTGCGCCGCCGTCGCGACGGCTGCCGCCTTGGACGCGGAGCGTGAGGGCCGAGGCAGGTTCTTCAGATACGGCTCATGGCCCCGGTCGATCGCGTTGACGGCGTCATAGACCGCCGTCTCCACCATCGCCAGGTGGATCGAGCCGACCGGCGGTGTCTGACCGGCACCCGCGGGCGTCGCGGTCGGCAAGCTGAAGATCGCCGCGTTCGCGTACGCGTTCCACTGCAGGAGCATCGACGCGGGTGGTTCGGCCGCCGATGCCGACGTGAATGGGATCGCGCTCGCAAGCACGAGCCCTGCGGTGACGGAAGCGAGAGCCAGCCGGATGCGGGCTCTCGGACGCTGGGGTCCGGACATCGCCGCCCCTCCTCATCGATAGCGCGGCACAAGGTCCCGGAGCTGTCGCTCAAGCCGCGCTAACAGGTAGGGCGCCTTTTTCCTGCGAACTGTTCAATCACGGGAATCGGACATCGCCGGCCCATGAGGACCCGAGAACGAAGAGCGCGGGTGAGGCAGTCAGGGCCTCGGAGGCTCGAATGCGTCCGCGGCGTTGGAGACGACGCCGCTCGAGCCGTCGACCGTGATGCGGTCCCCGGTCGCGATGCGGGTGGTCGCATCCGGCACCCCGACGACGGCAGGGATGCCGTACTCGCGGGCGACGACAGCGCCGTGGGACATCATCCCGCCCATCTCCATGACCAGCCCGCCGGCCGTCAGGAAGAGCGGCGTCCAGCCAGGATCCGTCGATGGCGCGACCAGGATCTCACCGGGCTCGAGGTGCGCGCCCCGCGGCGAGTGGATCACGCGGGCCGTGCCCGTCACCGTCCCAGGCGAGGCCGGCGACCCACGCAGATCGCCCTCGACAGCCTCGACGAGGGCCACCTCAGCATCGGTGCCGTCCGCGAGGAGGACGCGCGGGATCCGACGTCGTGTCCGTTCTCGTTCGTAGGTCGCCCGGTTGGCAGCCGCCGCCTCACGCATGTCATCGCCATCGACCGCAGCGCGAGCCTGGGCGGGCGTCAGGAAGTAGATGTCATCGGGTCGTTCGATGCGACCGGCTGCGGCGAGCTCCTCCCCCACAGGACGAAGCACCTCTCGGATCGGCGTGAACACCCGTCCGATGAGCATGTACTTGGGCATCTCGCGTGAGCCCATCAATGCCCGCGCCCGGCCAAGGAGGAAGCGAAGGAGGTGTCGCCGCGGGCCGCTCACGCGGTCGAGCAACGTGGCCCGCATCTGTTCTGCCTCGCGGGCGCCGCGCTCGAACTGCGCGTCCGGCGCGAGGGCATCGTCGCTCAGCTGCAGGTAGTTCGAGATCGCACCGATCAGGTGCGTCGGATCCTCCGACCAGCGCGCGACACCGAGGTCGATCTCGCCGACAGACCGGAAGCCGTAGCGCTCCAGGAACGAGGTCAGACCGGTGTGGAGCACGGTCGGAGCCGAGCCGGCCTGGAACACCTCGGCGACCTCGCCGGGCGAGCGGCTCCTCAGAAGCGCCGAGGCCTCCGGCTCGTCGCGGATCTCTCGGGCAAGCGCCCATAACGCCAGGTCCATCTCGGTCGTGGGGTTGTGCGGCAGTCCACGGGTGAGCGTGAGCAGCTCGTCAGGCGTCGCGCGGTCACCGAGCAGCCTCCCGGCCGCCACATACGTGAGCATGCCAGCGGCGACCAGTCCGATGAGACGAGGGAACATGAACGGCAGGACGTCATCCATGACGTGCTCGACGAGGTCGAGCCGCTCCGATGGCGTCATGTCCGGCCGCACGTCGAGGCGAGTCATGGCATCGACGCGACGCAGCATCCGAGCCCGCGCCTTCGCTGGCGACTGCAGCAAACGCAGGATGCCGATCGGGATCTGCGACCGAAGCAGGAGCGGGAGGACGCGACGGGCCGTGCCGATCGGCGAGCGGCGGCCGCCCCGGTATCGAGGATCACTTGCGAGCTTCCTGAAGACGACCGAACTTCGCGCCTCTCCCGCCGATGCGAGTCGCGTTAGGAGCTCGCGTCCGACCGGATCGCGAAGGACCGACTGCACGTCGACGAAGGGACGTTCGCCCGCCGCGATGACCGGGTTCGGTGCGCTCGCGGCGTCGGTCGGATCCGTGAATGTGATTCCCACCCGCCGACCGATCGCGAGGAACGCCTCCATCCCCATCGGCGTGATCGGATCGAAGTAGCCCTGGGCGACGCTGATCGAGAAGAGGACGCCGTCGTGGGGTGCACCGCCGACCGGAAGCGGATACAGCGTCGTGATCGGCCGCGACTGGACGATCGCCACCCCGTCCTCGCGGTCGATGGCGAACTCGATGTCCTGCGGGCTGCCCAGCGCATCCTCGATCCGTTTCCCGGTGTTCGCAAGCTCACGGATGAGGCGATCAGTGAGGACCGGTTGCGCACCTCGGGTGCTCCGCTCGGTGATGCGGCCCGACTCGGGATCGGCGACGAAGTGATCCGGCACGACCGCGCCCGAGACGAGGGCTTCGCCGAGTCCGGGGATGGCATCGATCACGGTGGTGTCACGGCGACCGGTGATCGGGTCGGCAGTGAACAGCACGCCCGCTGCGCGAGCGTCGACCATCCGTTGGATGACGACCGCGAGCGCGACGGATCCGTCGTCGATCGAGTTCGCGGCTCGATAGGCGACGGCTCGCTCGTTCCAGAGCGATGCCCAGCAGCGACGCACGGCCTCGAGCAGGGCGTCCGGACCTTCGACGCCGAGGTACGTGTCCTGCTGTCCCGCGAAGCTCGCGCCTGGCAGGTCCTCAGCGGTGGCTGACGAGCGGACCGCGACCGGGCCCGCACCGAGGGCGTCGTACGCCTTGAGTGCCGCATCGGCGACCCGCCGCGGGACCGGCGTCGACCGCAATCGCTTCGCCGCATCGTCGGGCTTCGAGGGATCGACCTTCGCCGCGCGAGCCGCGGCCCGATACGCGGCGGTGCCCAGGACGAATCCGTCGGGCACCGGGAACCCGGCGGCGATGAGCTCCCCGAGGTTCGCGCCCTTGCCGCCCGCGACTTCGGTATCGGAGGCCCGGATGTCCGCGAGGCGGACGACGACCGGCTCGGCCATCTCCGAAGCCTACCCGTCGTCCGTCCCCACGACCTCCTGGCGCCGCGCGCCGGAACGGATGCGCGCGCCCGACCGGATGCGCGAAGCTGTCAACGTGAGTGAGCGGCCGTTCTGGGACGACGAGATCGAGACGATGACGCCCGACGCCCGGCGGCGCCTGGAGGACGAGCGCCTCGGCGAGCAGATCGCGTACGACTACGCGACGAGCCCGTACTACCGCTCAAAGCTCGACGAAGCCGGTGTCAGGCCGGGCGACGTCCGCGGCGTCGACGACCTCGCCGCGATCCCGTTCATGGAGAAGACCGAGGTCGCTGCCTCGCAGGCCGACGGGACGTTGCTGGGCGTCAATCAGTGCGCCCCGCTCGATCGGATCGTCCGGATCCAGGCGACGGGCGGCACGACCGGGCAACCGATCCGGATCGGCCTGACGCGCCGCGACATCGAGGACTACGGGGAGATGGGCGCCCGCGCGCTGTGGGCGATGGGCTGTCGACCCGGCGAGGTCGTGTTCGAGTCCATGAACTACAACCTCTATTCGGGTGGCCTCAGCGACCACCTGACGTTCGAGACGCTTGGTGCGGCGACGATCCCGTTCGGGGTCGGCCACTCGGAGCGGCTGCTCACGATGATGTCCGGGCTCGCGGATCCGTTCGGGATCTGGGCGACGCCGTCCTATGCCGTCCGCCTGGCCGAGGTGGCGCGCGGCCTAGGGCTCGACCCCCGCGCGATCGGGCTCCGCAAGGGGTACTTCTCGGGCGAGGCCGGCCTCCAGGTCCCAGGCTACCGCGAGAAGGTCGAGGAGCTGTGGGGGATGGTCGCGCGCGACCAGTACGGGACCGGCGAATTGGGACTCCATTCCGGCGAGTGCGAGGCGCTCGATGGCGTCCATTACGGGGGCCTCGGGTTCGCGGTGGCCGAGCTGATCGACCCCGACACCGGCGACGTGCTTCCGTTCACGGAGGGCCAGCGTGGTGAGGTCGTCTACACCTCGATCCGGCGCGAGGCGAGCCCGCTCCTCCGGATGCGATCGCACGACGTCATGCAGGTCTTCACGGAGCCCTGCCGATGCGGCCGAACCAGCTGGCGGTTCCGGGTGCTCGGTCGTTCGGACGACATGTTCATCGTCAAGGGCGTGAACGTCTTCCCGTTGGCGATCCAGACGTCGCTCATGACGCTCGCGCCGCAGCTCACAGGTGAGTTCCAGGTCGACCTTGATCGACCGCCACCGATCGACTACCCGGTGCCGCTCACGGTCGAAGTCGATCCCGACGTGCCGGAGTCACGTCGGGAAGCGTTGACACGGGGCGTCGTGGAGCGTCTTCAGCGCGACGTGAACTTCACAGCCGACGTGCGGCTCGTGGGGCCCGGCACCATCGCCGCGGAAGGCAAGACACGCCGCGTCATCCGCACGTATCGAGGGGAGGACCGCTGATGGCCGTCGTCGAGGTCGAGGAGCGGGGCGACGTCGCGATCATCACCCTCGCCCGACCCGAGAAGCTCAACGCGATCAGCGTCGAGATGCTGGATGACTTGTTCGATGCGGTCGAGGAGATCGGCAGGTCAGAGACGATCGGGGCGGCCGTGCTGACCGGACGGGGCAGGGCCTTCTCGACCGGTGGCGACATCTCCGCGATGCACGAGATGGACGAGCGGAAGTTCGCCGATACGATCAGCCGCTACATGCGTCTCTCGGCGGTATTCCGGGCCTGTCCGAAGCCCATCGTCGCCGCGATCCACGGATATGCACTCGCCGGCGGGTTCGAGCTCGCGCTGATGTGCGACGTTCGCTTCGCAGCGACCGGGACGCAGTTCGGCCTGCCCGACACGCCGCTCGGACTCAGCCCGACGAGCGGGATGACCTACCTGCTGCCACGGATCATCGGCCTCGGGCGAGCGCTCTACCTGGCACTCGACGCGGAGAACTTCGACGCGGAGGAAGCCGAGCGGATCGGGCTGGTCAGCCGCGTCGTCGCCGAAGAGGACCTCGTGGCCGAGGCGGAAGCGTTCGCTCATCGGGTCGCGTCGTATCCGCGGGTGGGCGTCGGCTGGACGAAGCGGACATTCCACGACGGTCTTGATCTCGACTTCGACGCGGCGACCCGCCTCGAGACGGACGCCGAGGTCGACTCGTTCCGGTCGCCGGAGACGAGGGAGCGGTTCCAGGCATTCGTCGATCGCAAACGCCACTAGAGCGGCGGGCGAGGGTTACCGCACCTCGACGGGATGCGCCGCCGGTTCCGTCCTGGGACCGGCGCCTTCGGTCAAGACGATGGCGAACAAGGCGGCCGCCACGATGAGCAGCGGCCAGACCGGCGGTAGCTGCAGTGTCGCCAGCACCGCGAATGCGCCGATCATGAACGCGAGGATCCAGAGGCGCGGCACCAGCAGCGGGCCGCCGGCGAGGCGCAACGCAAGCGCGGAGCTGCCGACGAAGAGCGCCACACCGATACCCAGCGATGCCAGGACCGCGACGGACAACGGTTCGTCTGGGTGGGTCCCGATCCCTTCGAGCGCGACCGCGAACCCGACGATCCCGGCGATCAACGGGAAATGCGCGAGGCTGAACGCGTCGCGTGCCACGTCGCCGTTCCGCTCTGGCGGCACCCGGGCATACGCATCCTGGAGCGCTTCCTTCAACCATCCGAAGTACGTCCACCACAGCAATGACGCGACGAGGATCGCGCCGGCCGCGGCCGCCTCGACTGCCACGGACCGTTCCACATTCGCGACCGCGCTACCGGCGATGATCAGCGACTCGCCGATCGCGATGATCACGAAGGCGCCGTGGCGCTCGGACAGGTGCGCCGGGTCCATGTCCCACACGGCGCCGCGACCGGCCATCGCCGCAGCGACGAGGTCCGCGACGATCGCGAGCAGCCAGATCCAGGGACGGATCCCCGGGTCTGCGACCGCGCCGGCGAGCACGAGGAGCAGCCCGATCGCCGAGAAGCTCGCCCAACGCGTCACGCCGGTGTGGTTCTCCCCGACGCGCTCCAGTTCCACGCGTACCTGCAGACCCAGGCCGAGCACGCGCACGATGACGTAGGGAAGCGCGAACCACAGCGCGTCGACCGTGAAGGCCTGGGGGACGGACGCCGACATCACGAGGGCGACGGCGGTCGCGGCGAGCGTGACGACGCGGACCGTCGGGTGTGTCGTGTCCGCGGGGTTGAGCGTCCAGGTGAACTGCGTCCACGCCCACCAGATCAGCCAGCCGAGGAGGATCGAGCGGAGGATGCCTGCGGGCGTCAGGTCGTGTGCAGTGAGCGCGGTCAGCTGCGTCACAGCGAACACGAAGACGAGATCGAAGAAGAGCTCGACGTACGTGACGGGTTGCGGTTCCGATGCACGGAACCCACCCCTCGCTTGAGCGACCACGGGCCGAGCCTACCGCAGGGCACACTAGCCGCATGACCCGGTTCCGCTACGACCCGACGGTCGTCGAGCAGTTCCCGGATGTCGTCGGCGGCGTGCTGCTGGCGGGTGGGCTGACAGTGGGCGAGACGCCGCAGGCCCTCGCGGAGGCGTTCGCGGCGGAGCAACGCGCGGTCCTCGACCGGATCGGCCAGACGCCACTCTCCGAGGTGCCGAGTCTGTTCGCCTGGCGGCGCGCGTTCCGCGCCTTCGGGGTCGACCCGACCGCGTATCGCTCGGCAGCCGAGGCGCTCCTCCGGCGCCTGACGAAGCAGGGATCGCTCCCGTCGATCAACACGCTGGTCGACATCGGGAACCTCGTGAGCATCCGCTATGCGCTGCCGGTCGCGGTGTTCGACCGCCACTCGATCACCGGCACGCTGACGGTCCGGCAGGCAACGGGCGACGAGTCCTTCACGGATCTCGGATCCGGCACGACCGAGCAGCCCGAACCCGGCGAGGTGATATTCATCGACGAGGCCGGTCGCGTGGCAGCTCGCCGGTGGTGCTGGCGCCAATCTGCCGAAAGCGCCAGCTCCGCCGCGACGACCGATGTGCTCGTCACGGTCGAAGGGCATCACGCCTCGGCGCGAAGCGACGTCGAGGCGG